>Ga0209573_1001371_pt1 | contig 38458 bp, 28 predicted proteins | sample TNRBio252014_DNA_FD_185870 | JGI IMG/M metagenome (GOLD analysis project Ga0209573, IMG submission 185870) | Wastewater treatment Type I Accumulibacter community from EBPR Bioreactor in Madison, WI, USA - TNR Reactor_6/25/2014_ DNA (SPAdes)... | ecosystem: Engineered > Bioreactor > EBPR >...
GTCCGGGAGGTCGCAACCCGGACGGCGCGCGCCCGGCGAGGCGGCGGCGCCGCCGACACCTTCTCCGGCGACCTCCAGATGATCGCGCACGGCGTCCCCGTCGGGCTGTTGCGCGCCCGCTTCGCCCGCCGCGGAGCGGTCCTCGAGACGAACCCGGCTGCGGACGAGATGCTCGAATCGATCCGGGATGCCGCCGAGGTCGGGCCGCGGACCCTGGCCGACCTCCTGGCCGACGACCACGATCTCGACAGGCTCCGCGAGGAGCTGCTCGCAGGGGAGATCGCCCGACGCGTCGTCCACGCCGCGACCCCTGACGGACGGGCGAAGGCCTTCGCGCTGACGGCCCTTCTCGTTCGAAGCGAGACCGGCGACCCCGCCTTCGTGGACGCCGTGCTGGAAGACGTCACCGCGAGAGTGAGGCAGGACGTCGAGCGGGACACCATGCTCGAACGGCTTCGCAGCTCGCTCTCGTTCCTCGACGAGCCCGTCCGCAGCGTCGTCCACGCCGTGCCGACCTGCCTCCCCGACACGACGGTCCTCTCGGCGGCCGAGCTGCTCGCAGGGAGCTCGACGGCAGCCCTCCTCGTGCAGTCCGAGAAGGGCGAGCCGCTGGGCCTGGTGACCGACCTCGAGATCCGCCGCGGTCTGCCGGAGACGCTGCGGGACTCCCGCGCTCCGGTACGCCGCGTGATGTCGGCGCCCCTTCACACTCTCCTCGACGACGCCCCGGTCTACGAGGCCCTCCAGGCCATGGAGGACAACCGGGTGAAGCACCTCGTGGTGGAGGACGCGGACAGGCAGGTCGTGGGCGTGGTCGACGTCGCGACGCTGCTGCAGTTCCAGAGCTACGGCGCCCTGGTCATCGCCCGCGAGATCGCCCGCGCCGGGAGCGTCGAGGAGATCGTGCGGCTCTGCCGCCGGACGGCGGGGCTGGTCGCCATGCTCCTTCGATGCGGGGCCGCTCCGCGCCACCTCACGCGGATGATCGCCTCGGTCTCCGACGCCACCGGCGAACGGCTCGTGAAACTGGCCATCGCCGAGCTCGGCCCGCCCCCCTGCGATTTCGCCTTCGTCGCGCTGGGGAGCCAGGCACGGCACGAGCAGACGCTGGCGACCGACCAGGACAACGCCATCGTCTTCGCCTCTCCGGAGGGCGCCGACGAAGACGCCCGGCGCGACTATTTCACCCAGCTCGGCCGCCGTGTCTGCGGGTGGCTGGATCAGGCCGGATACCGGGCGTGCAAGGGCGACGTCATGGCCAGCAACCCGGCGTGGTGTCTCTCGCTCGACGCGTGGAAGGAGACCTTCCGGCGCTGGATTCGCGAGTCGACCCCCCGGCAGCTCGTGGAGCTGAGCATCTTCTTCGACCTCAGGGCGGTGACGGGAAACGGAACGCTGGTGGCGGAGCTGCGCCGGGACATCCACACGACGGTGAGCGCCAACCCCGACTTCCTGCCGCGGCTGGCCCAGAGCTCCCTGGAGTTCCGGCCGCCGGTTCGCCTGTTCGGGCGGATCCTGCCGGGCGGTGCCGGCGGCGAGCACCTCGGCCGCCTCGACCTCAAGGACGCCTCGCACCCCATCTCGACCTTCGCCCGGGTCTTCGCCCTGCGGCACGGGATACAGGAGAGCAGCACCACCGGGCGCCTCCGGGCGCTCGTCGAGAGCGAGGTGCTTTCCGCGACGACCGGCGAAGACGTCACCGGCGCGTTCGACCTCATGATGCGTCTCAGGATCCGGCACCAGGTGTCGCAGACCCTCGCCGACCAGCAGCCCGACAACGTCGTCCAGCTGTCCCGCCTGACGGCCACCGAGCTCACGCTGCTCAAGCAGGGCTTCGCCGCCATCGAGGCCGTACAGAGCAAGACCCGATTCGAGCTTCTCGGCGGAACCAGCTGACGGACGGTCCGGCGGCGCGGCACCCGCTCCGTCCGGCGCTGCGAACGGCACTCATTCCGCTCCCGAACCGATCCTCATTTCGGTCGCCATTCGCTGTCTCCATTCGTTGACACTCCCGAGGCGCACGGATAGGCTGCCGAGTCGTCCACCAGACGGGCAAAAGAGGCACGAAGAGCGAAAGCGGGGGGAGAAGATGGGCGGACTCGACTTCAAGGCACCGGTGACGCAGGAACAGGAAGAGGCTCACGTCATCGCCTACAACTCGCGGCTGGGGCTGGCCCTGTTCGCGGTCTACGTCCTCTTCTACGGGGGCTTCATGGCCCTGTCGGCCTTCCGGCCGGAGGTGATGGGCCGCCCGTTCATGGGCGGCGTGAACCTCTCCGTCGTGTACGGGTTCGCGTTGATCGTGGCGGCCCTCGTCCTGGCGCTGCTCTATCTCGCAGCCAGCCGCAAGTCGCCCGCCGGGAGCGCGTCATGATTCACGCCTCGTCGGGCGTGGCCATCGCCGTCTTCCTGGCCTTCGTCGGCGCGGTATTGGCGATCAGCTTCTACCTCGGGGGAAAGGCCAAGTCCGCCCAGGGCTACTTCGCAGCCGGGGGCGGCATCCACTGGGCCGTCAACGGCATCGCCTTTGCCGGGGACTACCTGTCGGCCGCGTCGTTCCTCGGCATCTGCGGAATGATCGCGTTCTTCGGCTACGACGGGTTCCTCTACTCCATCGGCTACCTCGCAGGCTGGATCGTGGCGCTCTTCATCATCGCCGAGCCGATGAAGCGCCTGGGCCGCTACACCTTCGCCGACGCGCTCGACAACAAGTTCAACTCGCGCGGCATCAAGCTCGCCGCCGCGATCAGCACGCTCGTCGTGAGCTGCTTCTACCTCATCCCGCAGATGGTCGGCGCGGGAGCCCTCGTCACGCCCCTGCTCGGCTTCCCGCACTGGGTCGGCGTCCTGATCGTCGGCTGCGTCGTCACGCTCATCGTGACGACGGCCGGCATGGTCTCGACGACGTGGGTCCAGTTCATCAAGGGCTCGGCGCTGGTGGCCCTGTGCACCCTGATGACCGTCATGATCCTGGCCCGCGGGGTCCGGATGCCCGACGGAGAAGCGGCCACCGCCCTCCGGCGTGGCGTCCCCGCGTCCGAGGTCACCGGCGCCCCGGGGGCCGTCGTCCTGCCCGAGGAGGGGGGCTGGGCCGGGAAGCCGTTCGTCCGCGTGCGCGACGAGGCGACGGGGATGGTGTCGGTGTGGCGCAAGTCGGGCGAGGGGATGCTCGACGTCGCGCAGACCCTCACCGTGATGCCGGACGGCCGCCGGCTCGCCAACGGTCGCCCGCAGGGAACGGGCCCCGGGCAGGGCGACCTGATCCCGGCGGGCCAGGCCGCGCGGCTTCCCGGCGGCGTGAAGGAGACCGGCCCGCTGGGTCCGGTCGGCTTCCTGCAGACGATGCAGGACAGCGAGATCGTCCTCTGGGGCAACGAGAAGATCGTCGAGGCGGACGGCGGAGCGACGACCGTCTACTTCCAGAAGCCGACGACAGGCAAGGACTTCATGGCTCCCGGCTCGAGCCCGACGTTCCGCAAGGTGCGCAGCGAGAAGCTCGGCGACAAGCTCGACTTCCTGTCGCTCATGCTCGCCCTCTTCTGCGGTACGGCCTCGCTCCCCCACATCCTGATCCGCTACTACACGGTCAAGGACCAGATCAGCGCCCGCAAGAGCACGGTCGTCGGCATCGCCGCGATCGGCTTCTTCTACGTCCTCACGCTCTATCTCGGGCTCGGCGCAATGACCTCCGGGACGCTCGACGTGACCGACTCGAACATGTCGGCGCCGCTCCTGGCCCGGAGCTTCAACGAGCTCCTCTTCGCCATCATCTCGGCGGTGGCGTTCACCACCGTCCTCGGCACCGTCTCGGGCCTGATCATGGCCGCCAGCGGCGCCGTGGCCCACGACCTGATGACGAACTACCTCAAGATGAAGATGGACGACGCGCGGAAGGTGCGCGCCGCCAAGGTCGCCGCCGTCTGCGTCGGGGCGCTGGCCATCGTCCTCGGCATCCTCTTCGCGAAGATGAACGTCAACTTCCTGGTGGGCTGGGCGTTCAACATCGCGGCCTCGGCAAACCTGCCGTCCCTCGTGATGCTCCTCTTCTGGAAGCGGACGACCAAGCAGGGGATCACCGCCGCGATCATCGTCGGGATGATCTCGTCGCTGACCTGGATCCTCCTGAGCGCGCAGGCGTTCAAGGACGTCTACGGGCTCGACCCGGCCGGCGCGCTCGTGCCGTTCAGCCAGCCGGCCATCGTCACGATCCCGCTCGGGTTCCTGGTCCTCGTCGTGGTGTCGCTCCTCACGGGGCGCAAGGAGCAGCTCGCGGAAGCGGCCGCCTGAAGAGGGAGGCGGAGAGTGGAGAGGGGCCGGCCGCCCCTCTCCGCTTCACTCCGTGAGAAGCGGCGCGACCCGGACGCCGACGGCCGGGAAGGCCGCGAGCGGGCATGTTCGCCTCACCGTCCGAACGCGTCGAACGCCGCCTTCGCCACCCGCGCTATCCCGGTCTCCCGGGCGTCGTAGCCCTTCTCGGAGTTCTTGACGAGGGCGACGACGACGAGGGTTCCCTTTCCGTCCGGAAGCTCGACGAGACCGACGTCGTTGGCGCTGCGGCCCATCGTCCCGGTCTTGTCCCACACCGGCGTCCCCTTCGGCAGGAGCGCGCGGATGCGTCGGTCCCCCGTCGTGTTCCTGCGCATCATCGCGAGGAGGGTCTCCGTCGAGGGAGCCGACAGGAGCTCTCCCCTCTTCAGCGCACCGAGGAATCGCGCGAGGTCCTCGGGAGAAGCCGTGTTGTGCAGGTCCAGCTCGAAGGCCCGTTCCGCGGCGGCGCGCTTCTCCTTCGGCACCTTCGCCACGAGCGCGTCGAGGCAGGCGTGGTCGCAGTCGCCGTCCTTCGCGAGGTCTCCGACGCCGGAAGCGACCGCCGCCATCCTCAGCTCGCTCCAGCTGACGTCGATCCCGGGGTAGCCATGGGCATCGAGCCAGGCGTCGACGACGGGCGCCCCGCCGAGAAGGCGAATGAGGACGTCGCACGCCGTGTTGTCGCTCGTCGTCATCATCGCATCGACGAGCCTGGAGAGGGCCACCCGAGAGCCGGGCTTCCACGAGTCGACCTTCGCGCCCGTGCGGCGCAGCTCGCCCGGCCGCACCTCGACCTCCTGCTCGAGCGAGAGCTCGCCCGTGTCGACCTTCGCGAGAACGACGACCGCGAGGGGGAGCTTGTAGACGCTCGCCATCTGGAATCGGCCGAGCGCGTTCAGCCCCGCCGTGCGCCCCGACTCGAGGTGGACGACCTTCACGCCGAGGGTGCCGCCGGCATCGAGGGCGATCGCACGGAGCCGCGCATCGAGATCGGCAGCGGGGTCGGCAGCGTGCGCCGTCGCCGGGATGGCTGCGAGGACGAGGGCGATGGCGATCCGGAAGAGACATCTCATGGCAGCTCCTTTCGGCAGCAGGGAGCAGTGGGAGTCCGCTGGCTCGGAGCGCCGCCCTGCATTCCGGTCACCGTCCTACGGGATCTTGCACGAATCCGGGCGGGCACGCCGGCGCGCGGTTCGCGAGCGCTTCCGCGGCGAATCCCGAAGCCGGTCTACACTCGCCGGGCGTGAGAATCGGAGAGCTCCTCGGACCCGACGTCCTCGAGATCGTCCGCGACGACCCGGCGGCGCTGCGCGAAGGACTGCTCGAGTTCCACCCGGCCGACGTGGCCGACCTCCTCGCTGCGATTCCCAGGGAAGACCGGATCCCCGTGCTGGAGCAGCTCCACGAGGACCAGCTCGGCGGGGTCCTGTCCTATCTCGGGGGCGGCGTTCTCCGGATGGCGCTGACGCGCCTCCCGCCGTCCAAGATCGCCCAGGCCCTCGACTCGCTCGAGCCCGACGACTCCGCCCGGCTCCTCTCTTTCCTTCCGGAGGAGCGCCGGCTTCCGGTGCTCAGCCGGATGTCGGCGAAGGACGCCGCGGCCGCGCGCGGCCTCCTCGCCTGGGAGCCCGGCACTGCGGGCCGCCTCATGACCGACCGGTTCGTGAAGGTCGGCCCCGACTGGACGGTCGCCGAGACGATGGCGCACCTGCGCAAGATCGACCCCGAGGTCGCCACCGTCGCCGACCTCTACGCCGTGAGCGAGAAGGGCCGCCTCGTCGGAGTCATGTCGCTCCGCAAGCTCCTCCCCGCCGAGCCCGAGAGGAGGGTCTGGGAGCTGATGACGCACGACGTCATCTCGGTCTCGCCCACGACCCCGCAGGAAGAGGTGGCCCGTCTCGTCTCCAAGTACGGCTTCAACGCGATGCCGGTCGTGAGCGAGGACGGGAAGGCGCTCGGGGTCGTCACCGTCGACGACGTCGTCGACGTCCTCGTCGCCCGCGAGACCGAGGCGGCCCTCGCGATGGGCGCGGTCGCCGCGCCGAGCGACCCCGACGAGAAGCACGAGTTCGACTATTTCGGCGCCCCGCTCACCCGCGTCGTGAAGAGCCGGCTCGGCTGGCTCCTCCTCCTGTTCATCGGGGGCACGCTGACCGGCACGGTGCTGCAACACTTCGAGGGGGAGCTGTCGAAGGTCGTCGCCCTCTCGTTCTTCATCCCGCTCATCATCGGCACCGGGGGCAACGCCGGGAGCCAGACCGTCTCCACGATCATCCGCGCGATGGCGCTCAAGCAGGTCCACGTGAAGGACGTTCTCCGCGTCGCCGCCCGGGAGATGAGCTCGGGGCTTGTCCTCGGCGGCATCCTCTGCGCCGTCGCCATCGCGCGGGTCTCGCTCTGGGGGGTCGGCCCGAGCCTGGCGCTCACGGTCGGGCTGACCGTCCTGGCCGTCTGCATCTGGGCGAACGTGATGGGGGCCCTCGTGCCCCTCCTGGCCGAGAAGTTCCACTTCGACCCGACCGTCGCTTCGGCCCCCCTGATCGCGACCCTCGTCGACGCGACGGGCCTCGCGATCTACATGGCCATCGCCAAGGCGGTCCTGAAAGAGATCTGACGGAGCCCCGGACGCGCGACCGCCGCCGGGGAGACCGGCGGCGGTGGGTTCCGAGACAGAGCCGGGGACGGCGCTACTTCTTGCCGCCCTTCTTCATCATCTCTTCCATCATCTTCCGCTGCTCGGGAGTGAGGTTCTTCATGGCGTCTTCCATCTGCTTCTGCTGCTCGGGAGACATCATCGTGCCCATCATGCTCGTCTCCTTGTAGCCCGCCGGAACCTCGAACGTCGAGGCCGGGAGGGAGCGCTTCTCGGCCTTCACGAGCTCCCACGTCATCGTCGCCTCGGCCTTCCCCTTCTCGCGCATGATCATGCGGATCGGCATTCCCTCGAGACCGTTGGCCTTCAGCGCGACCTCCAGACCCTGCCCCCCAGCTCCGCGCCGGGCCGAGTTGAACATAGAGGCGGGTCCGAGGATCTCCTTCGAGATACAGACCTCGTTCTCCGACGTCTCGCCTTCCTGTGTCACGAGGGCCTTCTGGCACGCGAAACCGGCGACATTGTCGGGGCCGAGGCGCTTCACCGTCCACTTCTTGTCCTGCTCCGACATGGGAAGGCTCTTCTGCATCTCCTTCACGTCGATCCGCGCATAGCTCTTCTGCGCGTCGTTGATCATGTAGGAGATGTCGGGCTCTGCTGTCCGGGTCAGCACGACCATCTTCATGCCGCCGCCCTCAGCCTGCTGGAGCTGGGCGTTCGTCATCTCGATCTGCATCCGCGCGCCCGCCTTTCCGACGAGCGCCTTCGACGAGCCGTTGACGTCCTTGCCGCTGATTTTCATGTCGAGGACGCCTTCCCACTGCGCGGCTGCCGAGAGCGGGAGGACGAGGAGAGCGGCGAGCGATAGCCGGTGGAAGTTCTTCACGGGAATCTCCTTTCGCGGGTGCGAGGGTGTGCGGTCGATTCGAGCCGAAAGTCTACTCCCCGCATCGCCGGCGACGCGTGACCACCAGCACCCCGAACGTCGCCCGGGGTCGCCGCGCCGGGCTCCGGTCGCGCAGAATGAGCCCATGCTCCGTCGCGCGCCAGACGAACCGAAGACCTACGATGCCTCCTACTACGACCGTTGGTACCACGACCCGCGGACCCGCGTGACCGCTCGGACGCTCGTCCGCCGGAAGGCGGCCCTCGCCGTGGCGGCGACGGAGCAGCTCCTCGAGCATCCCGTCCGCAGCGTCCTGGACGTCGGCTGCGGCGAGGCTCCCTGGCGCGGCGCGCTCCTTCGCCTGAGGCCTCGCCTTCGCTACACCGGGGTCGACCCGAGCGCGTGGGCCGCGAGGACGTGGGGGAAGAGCCGGGGTGTTCTCCACGGCGGCCTCTCCGACCTCGAGAGCCTCCCCCTTCGCGGGCCGTTCGACCTCGTCGTCTGCTCCGACGTCCTCCACTACGTCGCCGGCGCAGAGGTGCGCCGGGGCGTCGCCGCGATGGCCGGCCTCGCCCGGGGCCTGCTCTGGCTCGAGGCGTTCACGTCGGAAGACGAGTTCGAGGGGGACGTGGAGGGCTTCCGGCCGCGCCCAGCCCGCTGGTACCGCGCGGCCTTCCGGCGCGCCGGCCTCGTCCCGCTCGGCCTCTGGCTCCACGCCTCACCCGCTACCGCGCACCGCGTCGCGGCCCTGGAACGGGGAGCCTGATCAGCCCGGACGCGGCCGAACGGCGAAAGCGTACCGGGCGGCGGCCCGCACCGCCTCGACCATGCTCACCTCGCTCGCGCGGCCGGTCCCGGCGATGTCGAAGGCCGTGCCGTGGTCGACCGACGTGCGCAGGAACGGGAGGCCGCAGGTGATCGAGACGGTCCGCTCGAAGTCGTACATCTTCGCGGCGATGTGCCCCTGGTCGTGGTAGAGCGACAGAACGGCGTCGAAGCGCCCCTGGGCCGCATGCCAGAAGACCGAGTCGGCCGGGAGCGGCCCGTGCGCGTCGATTCCCTCCGCTCGCGCCGCAGACACCGCCGGCACCAGCTCGCGCTCCTCCTCGTCGCCGAAGAGGCCGTGCTCGCCGCCGTGGGGATTGAGCGCGGCGACGGCGAGCCGGGGAGCCGGGACGCCGAGCGTGCGAAGAGCTGCGGCGGCGCGCCTGAGGACGTCGAGCGTCCGCTCGGCCGTGATGCGCCGGATCGCCTCGGCCAGGGAAAGATGGCGCGTGAGGAAGAAGATCCTGAGCCCCTTGACCTCGAACAGGGTGAGCGGGTCGGGCGTCGTGGTCCGCTCGCCGAAGATCTCGGTGTGGCCGATCTGGGAGACACCTGCGGCGCGGAACGCCTCCTTGTTGACCGGCGCGGTGGCGACGGCATCGACCTCGCGCGCGAGGGCGAGGTCGATGGCGACGCGGATCGACTCGAACGCTGCCCGGCCAGCCGCCGCCTGGATGCGCCCCCACTCGATTCCGTCGAACCCGTACGCCGGGACGTCGACGACCTCGGCTGTCCCGAATCTACCCGTCGCCTCTCCGGGACGGCCGATCGGCACGACCTCGAGCGAGGCGCCGGTCGTTCCGAGCGCCCGCTGGACGAAGCGCCGGTCGCCGACGACGACGGGGACGCAGAGATCGTGGAGCCCGCCCGTGGCGAGAGCCCGGACGACGATCTCCGGCCCGACCGAGGCCGGGTCTCCGAGGGTGAGCGCGACGACGGGGCGGGAGTGAGGCATCGAATTCGCTTCCCGGAGAATGATCCCATGCAGATGCCACATTGGCTGAACGCCGCCCCCACGAGGTGAGAATGCGAACGACCGCCCTGCCGATCCTCCTCGCCTCGGTTCTCGCCCTTCCCGCGCCCGCCGACGAGCTCGAAACGCGGGTCGCGACGATGGCCCGCGTGGGCGGGGCCTGGTCCCCGAGCTTCTCTCCCGACGGATCGCGCCTCGCCTTCGTTTCGAACCTCTCGGGACAGCCGCAGGTCTGGACGATGCCTTCGTCTGGCGGGTTCCCGGAACTCGTCACGCCGCTCGAGGATCCCGTCGGGCTGGTCCACTGGTCTCCCGCCGGGGCGCTCCTCGCCTTCACCGTTGCACCCGGCGGCGGCATGAACGAGCAGGTCTGGGTGTCGCGGCCGGATGGCACCGGCATTCGTCTCCTGACCCCGGGAGGACGGGAGACGAACCGCCTCTCGGGCTTCACCCGTGACGCCTCGCGCCTCCTCCTCGCGTCCAACGACCGGAGCGGCGCCACCATCGACGCCTACCTCCTCGATCCGCTCACCGGCGAGCCCTCGGCGAGGACGAACGCCCCCGGCAGCCACGCCTACACGGACGTCTCCTGCGACGGCCGTTTCGCCCTCCTTTCCCGCCTGATGCAGAGGGGAGACAACGACTACCTCCTCGTCGACCTCGAGACGGGCGCCGAGCTCCTCCTCACACCCCACGAGCGCCCGGCGAGCTTCGGCGGCGGCGTCTTTTCGCCCGACGGACGCACGGTCTGGCTCTCGTCGAACGCCGGGCGCGACCTCGCGGCCTTCGGCCGGATCCGCCTCGCGCCGAACGGCCGGCCAGGCTCGATCGAGATCGTCGCCGCGCGCGACGACGCCGAGCTCTCCGGCTTCGAGATCGACGAGTCGGGCCTGACCGCCGTCCTCGCCTGGAACGTCGCGGGGAGGACCGAGCTCGCGTTCGTCGACCTCGCGACCGGCCGCAGCCGGGCCGGGCCCGCCCTCCCGTCCGAGATCGCTTCGGGTCTCGTCTTCTCGCCCGACGGGACGAAGCTCGCAATGGTCCTCTCGGGCTCGACGGCCCCGATGGACATCTGGGTCTACGACCGCACGAAGGGGTCGCTGCGCCAGCTGACGCGGAGCCCGCACGCCGGCATCGATCTCGCCTCCCTCGTGAAGCCGGAGCTCGTCCGATTCCCCGGGCGCGACGGCCTGCCGCTCACGGGCTGGCTCTACAGGCCTGCCGGCGCGTCCGGACCGGGACCGCTCGTCCTCTCGTTTCACGGCGGTCCCGAGGGGCAGGAACGCCCCTCGTTCCGCTCCGACTACCAGGCTCTCGTCTCCCAGGGAATCGCCGTCCTCGCCCCAAACGTCCGCGGCTCCTCCGGCTTCGGCAAGCGCTTCGTGAACCTCGACAACGGCGCCCTTCGAAAAGGCGCGATCGACGACATCGCCGCCTCCGTCGACTACGTCGTGAAGGCGGGGCTGGCCGACCCGAAGCGGATCGGCATCACCGGAGGTTCCTACGGCGGGTACATGACGATGGCGGGCCTCGCCGCCTTCCCCGACCTCCTGGCCGCGGGCGCGAACCTCTTCGGCATCGTCAACTTCGCCACGTTCTTCCGCAACACCGAGCCCTGGATGGCCGCGATCTCGAGGACCGAGTACGGCGATCCCGAGACGGAAGCGGCGATGCTCCGCGATCTCTCCCCCATCCACCGCCTGGATCGTGTGAAAGCGCCGACGCTCGTCCTCCACGGTGCCAACGACACGAACTGCCCGGTCATCGAGGCCGAGCAGGTCGTGGAGCACCTGAGGGCGCGCGGCGTCCCGGTGAAGTACGTCCTCTTCCCCGACGAAGGGCACGGCTGGAGGAAGACGTCGAATCGGATCCGCTCGACGGTCGAGGTGACGCGCTGGTTCGTGAGGTACCTGAAGGACGGCGCCTAAGGCGTGCCCGCCTCGGCGGCGCGGCCGAGGCCCGAGACGCTCTGCTGGAAGAGCCGGCTCCAGCGCGACTGGACGAGCGGGGCGAGGAGCCCGACCGGAGCGCCGTGGAAGACCTCGGCGTTGACGACGAACGTCCGCCCGGGCGTCACCGGCGTGAACCTCCAGACGTGGCAGGAGGTGATGCCGCCCTCCGACTTGCACCACATCACCTCGCGGCCGGGTTTCAGTCGCGTGACGAACTCCGCCGAGCGGATCGTCCCGACCGGAAAGCCGAGCGCAAGGACCTGCTCGAAGCCGCCCGCCAGGCGAAACCCCGGCTCACCGGTCCAGCGCGCCCCCTGGTGAAGCGGGGTCGACCAGCGGGGCCACTCCTCGATCCGCGAGAAGACCTCCCAGACCCTCTCGACGGGGGCGCCGACGCTCCCCGAGGCGACGACGACGAGAGTCTTCCACGACTCCATCGGGACCCCGGCCGCCTCGGCGGCGGAACGCGCCGCAGCCATCTCCGCCTCGGTCCCGGTGAAGCTCACCCGCAGCGCCGTCATGGCGAAGACGGCGGCGACGACGAGAAGGACGACGAACGCGAGGAGACCGGCGGCCCGGCGGAGATTCCACATCCTGTCGAGTGTAGCCCCGGCCGCGCGCGCCGCCGGGCGTCACGCCGGTGGCGGCGCCGCCCGCGGCCCGACTTCCGCGCGCGCCTTCCCGCTCCCCGCCAGGAGGACGGCGGCGACGATGGCCGCCCCTCCCGCGAGCGTCCACGGGCCGATCGGTTCGGAGAAGGCGAGCCACCCGAGGATCGCGCCGAAGGCGATGGTGAGAGGGTTGGCGAGGGTGGCGCGCCCGGCGGGAACGCGTGCCAGCCCCCGTGTCAGGAAGAGCTGCCCCAGCTGCCCCGCCGCCGCGATGAACAGGAGCCATCCCCAGTCCATCGAAGTCGGAATCGCGGGCCCCTCGACCAGCGTTCCGATCGCGGCGAGCGGGACGGAGGTCAGCGGGAACCAGAGGACGATCGTCTCCTCGTGCTCGGTCCGCGAGGCGTCGCGGACGGTGACGTACGCGGCCGCCGAGAGGACCGCGCCGAGCAACCCGACGAGGAGCGGTGCGAGCGGCTGCGACGCCGTGTTCGAGGCTCCACCCCACGGGAGGAGAAGCGCGACGCCCGACGCGGCGAGGAGAAACGCGGGTACGAATCGCCTCCCCGGCTTCTCCTTCAGGAACCACGCCGCGAGGACCGCCGTGAAGACCGGATGGACCTGCTGGAGCAGGACCGCCGTCGCGAGCGGCTGATGCGCGACGGACCAGAAGTAGCACGAGAGGGCGAAGTGCCCGAGCGCGCCGCGCAGGACGAGAAGGCCCGGCCGCTTCGGCCGCCAGGAGAGTCCGCGCCTGCGGAGGAGCCAGAGCATGAAGAGCGCGTTCAGGACGCCGCGGACGAGGATCACCTCCTGCGGCGGGATCCGCCCGCCGAGGAGCTTGGCCCCCGCCGCCATGACGGCGAAGAAGAACGCGGAGAAGGCCATCTCGCGCACGGCCGGGCATTATCAGCGACCCTTGGGTCCGCCGCGGCGCGTGACATACTTTCCACCCTTTGGCGCACCTCGTCCTCGTCCTCACCCTCGTCACCTGGTCCTTCTCGTTCATGGCGGCCGTCCGCCTCAGGCAGGACCTCGGGCTGACGGAGGCGCTCGCCGCGCGGTTCGTCCCGGTTCTCCTGGGAGCCGGGGCGTTCCTGCTGCTGCGAAAGAAGATCCGGGTTCCCCGCGAGGCATGGCCGAAGGTCGTCGCCATGGGGCTCCTGAGCGTCCCGGCCTACAACGTCTTCTTCTTTCACGGAATGAAGACGGTTCCGTCGGGAACCGGAGCCCTCATCGTCGCGCTGAACCCCGTCTTCACGGCGATCCTGGCACGGATCGTCCTCGGCGAACCCTTCGGCCGGCGACACGTCGCGGGCCTTTTCCTCGCCGTCGCCGGGCTCTTCGTCGTCGTCCGCTTCGGCACCGACAAGGCCGTCGACTGGCCCTACCTCTCGAGCGCCCTCCTCCTGGCCCTCGCGCCCCTGTCCTGGGCGATCTACACGGTCGTCGGGCGAACTCTCCCGCCGGGGGCCGACCCCCTCGACACGTCGTACGCGCTCCTCGTCGTCGGAAGCCTTCCGCTCCTCGTCTTCGCCCGCCCGTCGACGCTGAAGGTGCTTCTCTCGAGCCCAGGGGCGCTCGGCGCCGCGCTCTACCTCGCGGTTCCCTGCACGCTTCTGGCGTGGGTCTCGTTCCTCTGGGCGCTGAAGCGGCTCCCGGCAGGCGTGGCCGCCTCGTTCGTCTTTCTCAACCCGCCCCTCGCGAACCTCTGGGCGTGGCTCTTCGAGGGGGCTCCCCTGCGGGCGCCGTTCCTCCTCGGCGCGGCGATCCTCCTCGCGGGGGTGGCCCTCATCGTTCTTCCCGGCTTTCGAGGGCGTAACCTCTCCGCACCAGCATGATGACGACCCCCCGCCCCGTGCCGGCGGCCGCCCAGCGCTTCGCTCTCCTTTCGATTGCCGCAGCCATCGTCACGATCGGCATGAAGACGACGGCGTGGAAGCTCACCGGCTCCGTCGGTCTCCTCTCCGACGCCGTCGAGTCGATCGTGAATCTCCTCGCGGCGCTCGTCGCCTTCTGGGCTCTGCGCGTCGCGGCCCAGCCGCCCGACGCGGAGCACCCCTTCGGCCACTCAAAGGCCGAGTACCTCGCATCGGCCTTCGAAGGAATCGCCATCCTCGGGGCCGCGATCGCGATCGCCATCACCGCCTGGAAGCGCATCTCCGACCCGCAGCCTCTCGACAACGTCGGCCTCGGCCTCGCGGTCTCGGTCGGTGCGGCCGCAGTCAACGGCGCGGTTGCGTTCGTTCTGCTCCGCGCCGGAAAACGGCTCGACTCGATCACTCTTCGCTCCGACGCCCACCACCTGATGACCGACGTCTGGACTTCCGGCGGCGTTCTCGCCGGCATCCTGATCGTGAAGCTGACGGGCTGGCTCGTCCTCGACCCGATCGTCGCCCTGGCCGTCGCGACGAACATCGTCTGGATGGCCGCGAAGATCCTTCTCGAGACGGCCCAGGGGCTTCTCGACAGGACGATTCCGGCGGCCGAGCAGAAGCAGCTCGACGACGTCCTCGCGAGGTTCCGGGGCGACGGGGTGGAGGTTCACGCGGTGCGGGCACGCCAGGCGGGCCCGGTCCGCTTCATCGACATGCACGTCCTCGTCCCCGGAAGCTGGAGCGTTCAGCGGGGACACGACCTCTGCGAGGGAATCGAGAGAGCGGTCAAGGGCCTCTTCCCGCGGTCGTCGGTCATGACGCACCTCGAGCCGGCGGAGGACCCCTCCGCGTGGGACGACCCCGCGGGCCGGAAGGGCGCCACGTAGAAGCTCGGCGCGCCAGGCGGCTGCGGCGGCCTTCCGGCCGCCGCGAACCTTCCAGACAGGAATCGGGTTCGTGAGCGTGGGGCCGGCATGCCGGCCCCACGCCGCTCGCTACTTCTTCCCCTTCTTCGCAGGGACCTTCTTCACGAGCTTCTTCGGGACCGGCTTCGCTTTCGGAACGACCTTGACGACCTTCCTCGGCGAAGGCTTCGCCTTCGGAGCGGCCTTGACCGCCTTTTTCGCCACGGGCTTCGCCTTCGGGGCGGCCTTCGCGGCCGGCTTGGCAGCCTTCTTCGAGGCCGCCTTGGGCGCTGCCTTCGCCGCCTTCGCGGGCTTTCCGGAGATCTTCGCCCCTTCGCGAACGGCCGCCTGGCCGGCGGCGAGGCGCGCGATCGGGATCCGGAAGGGCGAGCAGCTGACGTAGTCGAGGTTCGTCCGGTGGCAGAACTCGACGGACGTCGGCTCGCCACCGTGCTCGCCGCAGATGCCGATCTTCAGCCTCGGCCGCGTCGTGCGGCCGAGCTCGACGCCCATCTTCACGAGCTTTCCGACGCCGGCCTGGTCGATCCTCTCGAACGGGTCGGCGGGCAGGATCTCTCGGCGGACGTAGTCGGGGAGGAACTTGCCGGCGTCGTCGCGGCTGAGGCCGAACGTCGTCTGCGTCAGGTCGTTCGTCCCGTAGCTGAAGAATTCGGCGACGGTGGCGATCTCGTCGGCCGTCAGCGCCGCGCGCGGCAGCTCGATCATCGTCCCGACGAGGTAGTCGACGGTGATCCCCGCCTTCGCGAAGACGTCCTTTGCGACCTGGCGGACGAGCTTCTCCTGGTCCTTCAGCTCGTTGAGGTGACCGACGAGCGGGATCATGATCTCCGGCTTCACCTCGACCCCGTCCTTCTTCACGATGCAGGCCGCCTCGAGGATGGCGCGCGCCTGCATCCGCGTGATCTCGGGGTAGACGATCCCGAGGCGGCAGCCGCGGTGCCCGAGCATCGGGTTCATCTCGTGCAGCTCGTTGACCTTCTGGGCCACGGCCGCCGGCGAGATGCCGAGCTGCTTGGCGACTTCCTTCTGCTCGTCGGCCTTGTGGGGCAGGAATTCGTGGAGCGGCGGGTCGATCGTCCGGATCGTGACGGGCCGCGGGCCCATCGCGCGGAAGACCCCCTCGAAGTCGCCGCGCTGCATCGGGAGCAGCTTGGCGAGAGCCTTCTCGCGGGCCTCGACGCTGTCACCGAGGATCATCTCCCGGACGGCCGTGATCCTGTCTCCGCCGAAGAACATGTGCTCGGTGCGGCAGAGGCCGATTCCTTCGGCACCGAACAGGACCGCGTTGGTCGCCTGGTCGGGCTGGTCGGCGTTCGCGCGGACGCGCAGGCGCCGGACCTTGTCGGCCCAGCCCATCATCGTCGCGAAGAGCGTGTAGACCGGGCTCGCCTCGGGGGCGAGGCTCTTCTCGAGGACGACCTGCAGGACTTCCGAGGGCTTCGTCCCGAGGCGCCCCTCGAGAACCTCGCCCGTGGAGCCGTCGATGGAGAGCCAGTCGCCTTCCATGACCACGCGGTTCTTCGCGTCGCCCTTGACGGTCATGCAGCGCTGGGCGTAGTCGATCCGGAGGGACTCGCAGCCGACGATGCAGACCTTGCCCATCTGGCGGGCGACGAGGGCCGCGTGCGAGGTCATGCCGCCCCGGGCGGTGAGGATCCCCTCGGCGGCGTTCATCCCCTTGATGTCCTCGGGGCTCGTCTCCTCGCGGACGAGGAGGACCTTCTCACCGCGGCTGGCCCACTCGAAGGCGTCCTGCGCCGAGAAGACGACGCGGCCGGTGGCGGCGCCGGGGCCGGCATTGAGGCCCTTGGCGAGGAGGTGACCCTCGGAAACGGCCGCGTTGCGGGCCGCCGGGTCGAAGACCGGGCGAAGGAGCTGATTCAGCGAGTCGGGGTTGACGCGCAGGATCGCCTCCTCGGCCGTGATGAGCTTCTCGCGCTCCATCTCGACCGCGATGCGGACCTCGGCGAAGCCGGTCCGCTTGGCCGTGCGGGTCTGGAGCATGAAGAGGCGCCCGCGCTCGACCGTGAACTCGATGTCCTGCATGTCCCGGTAGTGCTTCTCGAGCTTCTGCCGGATCCCCATGAGCTGGTCGTAGACCTTCGGCATCGCCTGCTGGAGCGTGGCGATCTTCTGCGGGGTCCGGATGCCGGCGACCACGTCCTCGCCCTGGGCGTTGATGAGGTACTCGCCGTAGAAGAGGTTCTCGCCCGTGGCCGGGTCGCGCGTGAAGGCGACTCCGGTGCCGCAGTCCTCGCCCAGGTTGCCGAAGACCATCGACTGGACGTTGACGGCCGTTCCCCAGCTCTCCGGGATCGAGTTGAGCTGGCGGTAGACGATCGCCCGCTCGTTCATCCAGGACGAGAAGACAGCGCCGATGGCGCCCCAGAGCTGGGCCATCGGATCTTCGGGGAAGGTCTTTCCCGTCTTCGACTGGATCGCCTTCTTGAACTCGGCGACGAGCTCCTTGAGCGCCTCGACGGAGAGCTCGGTGTCGAGGTGGGCGCCGAACTTCTCTTTCTTGGCCTCGAGGATCAGCTCGAACGGGTCGCGCTCGTGCTTGCCGACCGGCTTGAGGTCGAGGACGACGTCCCCGTACATCGCGACGAAGCGGCGGTAGCAGTCCCACGCGAAGCGCGGGTTGCCCGAAGCCTTCGCGAGCCCCTCGACGGTCACGTCGTTGAGGCCGAGGTTGAGGATCGTGTCCATCATCCCGGGCATCGAGGCGCGCGCGCCGGAGCGGACGGAGACGAGGAGCGGGTTCTTCGGGTCGCCGAACTTCTTGCCGAGCTTCTTCTCGACGCCCGCGAGGTGCACGTCGACGACCTTCTCGAGGCCCTTCGGGTAGGTCCGGCCGTTGGCGTAGTAGTAGGTGCAGACCTCGGTCGAGATCGTGAAGCCCGGGGGGACCGGGAGGCCGATTCGGGCCATCTCGGCGAGGTTGGCGCCCTTGCCTCCGAGGAGGTTCTTCTGGCTGCCGTCGCCCTCTGCCGTGCCGCCACCGAATGAGTAGACGTACTTCGTCCCGCGCGCTGAAGGCGCGGATTTGCTGGTCATGGGAGTCCTCCTGAGATCGGGTTGCTCAATCTTCGTAGGGTTCTGCTTCGAACCCTCGGGATTCTACCGCTCTCGTGAGAAGGGAGTCCTCGCCCGTCCGGTAAGATCGCTCCCGGTATGTTGTTCTCCCTCCGCGGGGCGCGTGTTCTCGTTGCGCCCGTCCTCCTCCTCCTTTCGTTGTCCGTCTCTCGAGAAGGCCGCGCCGAAGAGGCGCCCCTCACCATCGAGGAGGCGATCCGCCTCGCCGTGACCCGCAACGAGCGGGCGCTCGCCTCCGGCGAGAGGCTCGAGGCCGCCGAGGCGCGCGTCTCGAAGGCCCGGGCCGTCTTCTTTCCCGACGTCGAGGTTTCGGGGGCCTGGACCCACCGGCCCTACGAGCGGACGACGACGGTCGGCGGCGAGCAGGTCGTCCTTTCGAAGTACGACGCCTTCAGCTCGACCTTCACCGCCAGGCAGGTGATCTTCGACGCCAGGGCCTTCCCTGTCCTCAAGCAGACGCGGAGCGAGCGGGACGCGGCGATGTACGAGGCCGCCGAGCAGCGGCGGATCGTCGCGTTCGAGGCCTCCGCCGCCTTCCTGATGACGCTCGGGTACGAGCAGGTCGCCGCCGCCGCCGATCGGCGCGTGGAGCTCGCCCGCCAGACTCTGGCCGACTCCAGCGCGCGCTTCGAGGCGCAGATCACGGGCTCGAACGACGTCACGCGCGCCGAGCTCGAGGTCGCGAGCGCCGAGCGCGAAGCGACCCGCGCCCACAACGAGGAGCAGACCTCCCGGCTCGCCCTCGCGAACCTCCTCGTCGCCCCCGTCCCGGCCCGCCTCGAAGTGCCCGTCGCGCTCCTCTCCCCCCCGCCGGAGCTCGGGACCGGCCCCGGCGACCTCGTGGAGACGGCCCGCCAGCTCCGGTTCGACGTCGCCGCGCAGAAGAAGCGCGCGGAAGCATTCCTCTACTTCTCGAGGGAGCCGGCAAGCCGGTTCTTCCCGAGCCTCGTCGGCCGGGCCGACGGAAGATGGACGAACGAGGCCGGTCTCAGCGGAAGGAACACGACCTGGACCTACGGGATCGACCTCTCCTGGTCCATCTTCGACTCGACGATCGCGTTCGCGGACACGCGCGAGAGGAAGGCTCTCGCCCGCGCCTCCTCCCTCGAGGCGCAGGCCCTCGAGCGCGGCGTCGAGCTCGACGTGAAGACCGCCCTCGCGAACCTCGCGAACGCCCGCGCAGCGGTGGCGCAGGCCGGGGTCGCCCTCGATGCGGCCCGGAAGAACGCCTCCGAGACGACGACCCTCTACCGCGAGGGGCTCGCGAACGCCCTCTCCGCCGCCGACGCGAACCAGAGCCTCTTCGAGGCCGACGTGGCGCGGACGCGCGAGCTCTACACCCTCGGCGCCGCGGTCCTCGACCTGTACGCCGCCCAGGGCCTCGACCCGGAAGGAAAGGAGCCCCGTCCTTGAAGAGCTGCAGAACCCTCGTCCTCGCCCTCGCGACCAGCGCCTCCGCGCTCGTCCTCTCGTGCTCCGGCGGCGGCGACAAGCAGGGGGCGGGCGGCGGCAAGGGAGGCCCCCCCGCCTTTCCCGTCGAGACGGCCGAGGTGAAGAGCCGACCGGTCGAGTACACGGTGACTGCCGTCGGCTCCGTCGACGCGTTCGAGAAGGTCCAGGTGACGGCCCGCGTCGCCGGCGTCGTAGAGCAGGTGAAGTTCGTCGAGGGTGAATCGGTCGAGGCCGGAACGGCCCTCGTGGAGATCGAGCTGCGTCGCTACCAGCTCGCGGTCGCCGCGGCCCGGGCGAACGTCCAGAAGGCCGAGGCCGCCAAGGCCGACGCCGAGGCGGCCCTCGCCCGGCGGAAGGCCGTCGTCGAGAAGAACCCCGGCCTCATCCCGGGAGAGGAGATCGCCACCTTCGCCACCCGCGTCCAGACGGCGGCGGCCGACGTCGCCCAGGCGAAGTCGGCGCTCGACCAGGCCGAGCTGAACCTGAGAGACGCGTTCGTCCGCGCCCCCGTCGCGGGCCGCATCGAGACGCGGACCGTGACGACCGGCCAGTACGTCGCCCCAGGGGGCGTCCTCGCGACGCTCGTCCAGCGCGACCCGCTCCTCCTCCGGTTCCAGGTCCCATCGGAGGACGCCCGGAGCCTGAGGACCGGCCTCGTCGCGCGGTTTCGCGTCCCGGGCGACGCGAAGGAGTTCACGGCGCGGATCACGCACGTCGCCGGCGCCGCCGAGGCGGCCTCGCGGATGGTCGCCGTCACCGCCCAGGTCGACGATCCGCGCCGCGAAATCCTCCGCCCGGGCGCCTTCGCCGACGTGACCGTCCCGGTCGGCGGCATCGCCGAGTCCCCCGTCATCCCGCAGACGGCGATCCGGCCGAGCGAGAAGGGCTTCCTCGCCTTCGTCGTCGAGGACGGAAAGGCGCGCGAGCGCGTGCTGACTCTCGGCCTCCGGACGACCGAGGGGCTCGTCGAGGTCCGTGGCGGGCTGAAGGCCGGAGAGGAGCTCGTGATCCGGGGCGCCGAGGCGCTCCGGGACGGCCTCCCCGTCAAGGTGAGCGCCCCCGGCGCGGAGCCGACCGCTTCGTCCAGGCCGGAGGCCCGCGGATGAACATCACCGAGGTCTGCATCCGGAGGCCCGTCCTCGCCTGGATGCTGATGGCGGCGACGATCGTCTTCGGCGGCGTCGCCCTCTCGCGCATCGGCATCAGCCAGTTCCCCGACGTCGACTCGCCCACGATCTCCGTCTCCGTGACCTGGGAAGGGGCCGCCCCTGAGGTCATGGAGCACGACGTCGTCGAGCCGCTCGAGGAAGCGGTCATGCAGGTGGAGGGGATCAAGTCCCTCACCTCCTCCTCCCGGCAGGGCTCGGCGAACGTGACGATCGAGCTCGACATCAGCCGGAACATCGACCTCGCGCTCCAGGACGTCCAGACGAAAGTCTCTCAGGCGCAACGGTCGCTCCCGCGCGACATCGACCCGCCCGTCATCTCCAAGTCGAACCCCGAGGACAACCCCATCCTCTGGATCGGCCTCTCCGGCCCCTTTCCCCGCCAGGTCATTGCCGACTACGCCCGCTACCGCCTCAAGGAGCGCTTCCAGACGGTCCCCGGCGTCGGCGAGGTGAACATGGGGGGATACCTCGACCGGAACGTGAGGATCTGGGTAGACGCCGACAAGCTGAACTCGAAGGGGATGACGGTCACCGACGTCATCGCGGCCCTCCAGCGCGAGCACGTCGAGCTCCCGGCGGGCCGGCTCGAGACCGAGGGACGCGAGATCAGCGTCCGGGTCATGGGAGAGGCGCTCGACCTCGCCACCCTCCGGAAGATTTCCTTGCGCGACCTGAACGGAGCGCCGGTCTACCTCGAGGACGTCGCTCTCGTCGAGGACGGCTTCGAGGACGAGCGGCGGATCGCGCGCGTAAACGGCGCCCCCGCGCAGGGGCTCGGCATCCGCAAGCAGCGCGGGTCGAACGCCGTCGCCGTCGCCCAGGGGGTCAAGGCCGCGATGGCCGAGATCCAGAAGACCCTCCCTCCCGGCATGGAGGTCGGGATCAACTTCGATTCGACGACCTTCATCGAGGACTCGGTCCACGAGATCCAGTTCGAGATCCTCCTGTCCGTCATCCTCACGGGCCTCGTCTGCTGGATGTTCCTCGGCTCCCTCTCCTCGACGCTGAACGTCGTCCTCGCGATCCCGATGTCGCTCCTCGGGACGGTCGCGTTCATCTACTTCGCCGGCTTCACGCTGAACACCTTCACCCTCCTCGCGCTGGGCCTCGCCGTCGGCATCGTCGTCGACGACGCGATCATGGTCATGGAGAACATCTTCCGGCACTTCGAGGAAGGGAAGGACCGGGTGACGGCCGCCCGAGAGGGGACGGGCGAGATCACGTTTGCCGCCCTCGCTGCGACGATGGCGATCATCGCCATCTTCATCCCGGTCGTCTTCATGAAGGGGGTCATCGGGAAGTTCTTCCTCCAGTTCGGCATCACGCTCTGCGTCGCCGTGGCCCTCTCCTACGTCGAGGCGATCACCCTCGCCCCGGCCCGCTGCGCGCAGATCCTGAAAGCCGGCGAGGTGAACCGGAGCGGTCTCGGCGGCCTCGTCGACCGCGCCTTCGACGCCCTCGCGCGGGTCTACGCCCGGGTCCTCGCGAAGGGTCTCCAGCACCCCGTCGCGGTTCTCGTCTCCGCCACCGCCGTCCTCGCAGCCGCCTTCTTCGTCTTCCGTGCCCTCCCTTCGGAGTTCGTCCCGTCGCAGGACCAGGGGCGCCTCATGCTCCGCGTCCAGACGGCCGTCGGGTCGGACATCCGCGAGACGGACCTGGCCTTCCGAAAGATCGAAAGCTACGTCACGGCCCGCCCCGAGGTGACGCGCTGCTTCGGCGTCGTCGGCGGCTTCGGCGGCGGCGTGAGCGGCGGCGTCGTCTTCGTCTCGATGGTCGACAAGCGCGACCGGAAGCTCTCGCAGGCCGAGTTCGCCGCGGAGATCCGCAAGGAGCTCAACTCCTACCCCGGCGTGCGGGTCGTCGTTCAGGACCTCTCGCAGTCGGGCTTTACGGCCCAGCGCGGCTTTCCCGTCGAGTTTTCGGTCCGGGGGCCGGACTGGGACGTCCTCGTCGAGAAGGCGCGTGGGATCTCGGAGACGCTGAACGCGAGCGGCCAGGTCGTCGACCTCGACATGGACTACCGGATCGGAATGCCCGAGCTGCGGATCGTCCCGAACCGGGCGCGCGCCGCCGACCTCGGCATCTCCGTGGAGAGCGTCGCGACCGCCCTGAACGCGACGCTCGGCGGGCTGCGCATCGGGAAGTACTCGACGGAGGGGCGGCGGATCGACGTCCGCCTCCGCCTCCTCGCAGGCCAGCGGACGCGTCCCGAGGACCTCTCGCGCCTTCGCCTGCGCAGCAACGCGGGCGACCTGATCCCTCTCTCCTCCCTCGTGACGACGGAGGAGGTTCCCGCCCTCCAGGCGATCACCCGGCGCGACCGCGAGCGGGCGATCACGATCTACGCGAACGTGGCCCCGGGAATGTCGCAGGCCGACGTCCTGAAGTACGTCGAGGGGCTCGGGACGGACATGCCGACGGGGTACAGGCTCGTCCTGGGAGGCGCGAGCGTCGCCTTCCGCGAGTCGATGGGCGACCTCCTCTTCGCCCTCGTCCTCGGGATCGGCGTCGCCTACATGGTCCTCGCGTCCCAGTTCAACTCGTTCCTCCACCCAATCACGGTCCTCTCGATCCTCCCCCTCTCTGTCGCGGGCGCGGCGTTCGCGCTCCTGGCCACCGGCCGGAGCCTGAACATCTTCTCGATGATCGGCCTCCTCCTGCTGATGGGGATCGTCAAGAAGAACTCGATCATCCTCGTCGACTACACGAACCAGCTTCGGGAGCGGGGCCTCGATACCCTGAACGCGCTCCTGAAAGCGGGACCCGTCCGGCTCCGGCCGATCCTGATGACGTCCATCGCGACGATGATGGCCGCCATCCCGCCCGCCGCCGGTATCGGGTCGGGCTCCGAGATCCGGGCGCCGATGGGGGTCGCCGTCATCGGTGGACTCATCGTAGCGACGGTCCTCTCGCTCCTCGTCGTGCCGTCGTTCTACCTCGTCACGGACCGGATCGCGGCGAGGCTGCGGGGCCGGCGTGGCGAGGAGACGCCGGCCGCCCCCACACCCGAGCCTTCGCCGTCCGCCCCCTGACCCTTCTCACGGGGGCGGCGGCCCTGCCCGCGGCCGCCTACGGCGCCGGGTTCGCCTTCACCGATCTCTCGGAATCGGCAGCCTTCGCCCTGGCAATCGTGTCGGCGTAGGCGAAGCTCGTCTTGTTGGTCTCGGTCCTCGTCTCGATCAGGACGAAGTCCTTCGTTCCGGCCTCGAGTGCCGACACGGCACGATCGAGCCGCGCCCGGGCAACGTCGATCTCCCGCGAGAACGACTCCCACGTTCCGCGAGGCTCGAGGGCGAGGTTCACGAGCGCCGCCGTCGCCAGGGAAACCTCTTCGATCTCCGCACGGCGCCTGGAGGACGGGTCGACGGAGATCGGTTTCGAGTACTCGGACAGGAGCCGCCTCGCGGCAAGCCCTTCCGCCGTCTCGTGAAACCCGGAAAGGTCTTCCCAGGCTCTGGCCGCCGAGCTCGGGCCGCTGGAGGCCGGCTCGAGGATCTCCCCGTATCGCATGGCGAGATAGATCACTCCGGTCCTCGCCGTGTGGGCGTTCACGAGAGCCCGTTTCGTCGGGCCGTAGTCCTCTCTCGGGCCACAGGCGACGAGCAGCAACGACACGAGAAGGCTCGGAACGGCTCTGCGCATGAGAGATCTCCCCATTCGTCCGGATTCGGCGTCACGAAACCAGCGCTCCGGGCGGCTCCATCCATTCGTGCGCGGAATTCTAACGGCTCCCGCCGTGGGCGGCGCGCCGGCGCAACCTCTGAGACACTCGGCGCCGTGAGCCCGCTCCATTTCTCCGTCTTGCCCGGGAGCTTCGCCGTCCTTCGCCTCGCATCGGACGCGGACGTGCCGGTGGAGCTCCTGGCTCCACCCTTCCACTCGGTGACGCGGACCCCGGCCGAGCTCTCCGTCGTCTGCCCTGAGAACGCCGTTGCGGCGGGGTCGAGGGCCGAGACCGGCTGGGCGCTCCTCGCGCTCGCCGGACCGTTCCCGTTCGAGATGGTCGGGGTTCTCGCGTCGGTCCTCCAGCCGCTGGCGGCAGCGGGCGTCAGCATCTTCGCCCTCAGCACTTTCGATACGGACTACGTCCTCGTGAAGCGGGAGAGACTCGCCGACGCGATCGACGCGCTCACGGCCGCCGGGCACCAGCGCGTCGAGACCGGAAGGTAGGAAACCGGACGGCCCTTTCGCCCCACCGGGCGTCTGCTATGTTCCGCGCCCCATGATCGCCGTCTCGGACCTCGGAAAATCGTTCGGTGCCCAGACCCTCTTCGAAGGCGTCTCCATCCAGTTCAATCCCGGCAATCGCTACGGCCTCGTCGGCGCGAACGGCTCGGGGAAGTCGACGCTCCTGCGCATCCTCTCGGGCGAGGAAGCGGCCTCGTCGGGCATCGTCTCGATTCCGAAGAAGCTCAGGCTCGGCGTCCTGAAGCAGGACCACTTCCGCTACGAGGAGATGCCGATCCTCGACGTGGCGATGATGGGCAACCAGGAAGTCTGGGAGGCGATGGCCGAGAAGGAGCGCCTCCTGCACGCCGACTCCTCGTTCGAGAGCGACCGGTACGCCCAGCTCGAGGACATCATCATGCGGTACCAGGGCTACTCGCTCGAGGCGCGGGCGGGAGAGATCCTGGAGGGTCTCGGAATCCCGACGGAGATCCACAGGGCGCCGCTCTCGACCCTCTCGGGAGGGTTCAAGCTCCGTGTCCTCCTCGGGCAGGTCCTCGCGGCGGACCCGGGCGCGCTCCTCCTCGACGAGCCGACGAACCACCTCGACATCGTCTCGATCCGCTGGCTCGAGAAGTTCCTCGACGCCTACAAGGGCCTCGCGATCGTCATCTCGCACGACCTCCGCTTCCTCGACAACGTCTGCACGCACATCGCGGACGTCGACTACGAGACGGTGACGCTCTACACGGGGAACTACACCGCCTTCGAGGCCGCCAAGGAGGCGGAGCGCGAGCGGAAGGAATCCGAGATCCAGAAGCGCGAGAAGCAGATCGCCGGGCACCAGGCCTTCATCGACCGGTTCCGGGCGAAGGCGACGAAGGCGCGGCAGGCGCAGAGCAAGATCAAGCTGATCGAGAAGATCGTCATCGACAAGCTGCCCGAGAGCTCCCGGCGGCACCCGCGGTTCCGCTTCCGGCAGCGGCGGCCGAGCGGGCGCACTGCCCTCGAGATCGACTCCGTGAGGAAGGCCTACGGCGACAACGTCGTCCTGAAGGACGTCTCCCTCAGGGTCGACCGGGGAGACCGCCTGGCGATCATCGGCCCGAACGGCATCGGCAAGTCGACGCTCCTGAAGATCGCAGTGGGCGAGCTCGCGCCGGACGCCGGGAAGGTCACGTGGGGATACGAGGCCAATCCGGGGTACTTCTCCCAGGACCACTCGGAGCTCCACGACGCCGGCCGCCAGTCGATCGAGGCCTGGCTCTGGGAAGCGGCCCCGGGCGAGCCGATCGGCTTCGTGAGGGGGCACCTGGGGCACGTCCTCTTCACGGGCGACGACGCCGACAAGCCGGTCCGGGCCCTGTCCGGCGGAGAGAGCGCCCGCCTCGTCTTCGCCCGCCTCTCGGTCCTCGGCCCCAACGTCCTGGTCCTCGACGAGCCGACGAACCACCTCGACATCGAGGCGATCGAGGCCCTCGTCACGGCGCTGAACGAGTACGACGGGACGCTGGTCTTCGTCTCCCACGACCGCTGGTTCGTCTCCCGGCTCGCCAACCGGATCCTCGAGATCTCGCCGAAGGGGCTCAACGACTTCCGCGGGACCTACGACGAGTACCTCGAGCGCTGCGGAGACGATCACCTCGACGCGGACGCCGTCCTGCTCAACGTCCGGAAGGCCAGGAAGAGCCAGGAGACCCGGAAGAAGGAGCCCGAGCCGAAGCGCCAGAACCGGGTGAAGGCCCTCGAGAAGAAACGCGACGAGCTGACCCGGCTGATCGAGGCGGCGGAGACGCGCGTCCACGACATCAGCGAGAGATTCCTCGACCCGGCTCTCTTCGGAAAGGGCGCCCAGGCGGAAGCCCGCAGGCTCGAGGAGGAGCAGAAGCAGCTGAAGCTGAGGATCGAGAGCCTGATGACCGAGTGGGAGCAGGTCGAGAGGGAAATCGAGGCGTCGGCTCCCGGCTCGTAGCGATGCCTCAGCTCCGGTAGTCGGCGTTCTCCGACACGTACTCGTGCCCGAGGTCGGCGGCGAGCAGGCGCGCCCTCGCGCTCCCGACCCCGAGGTCCGCGACGAGGGGGACGCGCTCTCCCGCGAACGCCTTCGCCGCCGCCGCCTCGCTGTAGGCCGTCGGGGCGCCGTCCTTCACGAGGACGACCCGTCCCGCTTTCAGAGACACGCTCCGCGTCGAAACCCGGGCCCCGCTCCTGCCGATGGCCGCGAGGATCCGGCCCCAGTTCGGGTCGCCGCCGTAGAGCGCCGTCTTGACGAGCGAAGAGGTCGCCACCGCGTGCGCGGCGAGCTTTGCTTCGCGCTCCGTGGCGGCCCCCTCGATCGTGATCTCCATGACCCGCCTCGCACCTTCGCCGTCCCTCACGATCTTCCAGGCGAGCTCGCCGCAGACCCTCACGAGGGCGGCGCGGAAGGCCGCGGCCTCGTCCATCGTCTTCAGCTGCGGTCCCCCGGCCTTTCCCGAGGCGACGAGAAGGACGGTGTCGTTCGTCGAGGTGTCGCCGTCGACCGAGATCGCGTTGAAGCTCCCGTCGACCGCCTCCTTGAGCGCGGCGGCGAGGAGGGCGGGCGTCGCCGGGGCGTCCGTCGTGACGAACGCGAGCATCGTCGCCATGTTCGGGTGGATCATCCCGGCGCCCTTGGCGACGCCCACGACGCGTGCCCGCCGTCCCCGCCACGAGAAGGACGCCTGCGCGACCTTCGGCGCGGCGTCCGTCGTCAGGATGGCGCGCGAGACGGCCTCGAGGCCTCCCGCGGACAGACGGGCGAACGCGTCGGGAAGAAAGGCCAGGATCTTCTCGTCGGGGAGGACCACGCCGATGACCCCCGTCGAGGCGACGAAGACCTCCTCGCGAGGGCAGCCGGCGAGCTCGGCGGCGCGCACCTGGACCCTCTTCGCCGCCGCTTCCCCCGCGGCACCGGAGACGGCGTTGGCACAGCCCGCGTTGACGACGACGGCCTTCACGCGGCCACGGCTCTTCTTCAGCGCCGCGCGGGAGAGGGTGACCGGGGCCGCCTGGAAGAGGTTCTTCGTGAAGACCGCCGCGGCGTTGGCCCCATCAGGGGCGACGAGGAGCGCCACGTCGAGCCCCGGCTTCTTGCGCAGGCCGGCTCGCACGGCCGAGCCGACGAAACCCTTCGGCAGCCTCATGACTTTCTCCTGCCAGCCGCGGTGGACGCCGCAGATTCTCTCTCACCCGCGATCCGCGTCGCGGCTCGCTTCGCGGCCTGCGCCACGCGCTTCGGGGACGTTCCCCCGACGGCCCCGCGACGCGCGAGCGCCTTTCCGAGATCGACCGACGCGAGGTCGGCCTTCGTGACTCCCTCTCCCAGCGGAAGCTCCGCGAGCCCCTCCCCCGTCTCCTCCGCGAGAGCGAAACGGCGCCCCACGATCTCGTGCGCCTCGCGGAAAGGCACGCCCCGTCGCGCGAGGGCGTCGGCGAGCTCGGTCGCCAGGAGCCGGTCGTCCGAGGCCGCGGCCGCCATCCGTTCCGGCTTCAGCCGAAGCCCCTTCACGAGCGCGGTCAGCGCCGGCAGGGCCGCATCCAGGACGGCGCGTGTCCGGAAGAGCGGCTCCTTGTCGAGCTGGAGATCCTTGTCATACGCGAGGGGTAGCCCCTTGAGGAGGGCGAGGAAGCCGGTCAGCTCCCCGAGCGTGCGCCCGGCATGGCCGCGCACCAGCTCGAGGAGGTCGGGGTTCTTCTTCTGGGGCATCCGCGAGGAGCCGGTCGAGAGCGCGTCCGGCAGCTCGGCGAAGCCCGCTTCGTCCGACGTGAAGAAGATCAGGTCCTCGGCCATCCGGGAGAGGTGCGCGAAGTGGAGCGAAGCGGCGAAGAGGTACTCCGCCGCCGCGTCGCGGTCGGAAACGCCGTCGAGGGAGTTCGACGTGGCGCGGTCGAAGCCGAGGCTCCGGGCGAGCCGCTCGCGGTCTACGCCCAGCGGCGTTCCCGAGAGGGCGCCCGAGCCGAGGGGGCACTCGTTGGCGCGCTTCCGCGCCGCCCGGATCCGGCCCGCGTCGCGCAGGAGCATCTCGGCGTACGCGAGGCTCCAGTGGCCGAACGTCACCGGCTCGGCCCGCTTCAGATGCGTGTAGCCCGGCATCGGCGTCGCGGCCTCGGCGGCGCCCCGCTCGGCGAGCGCTTCGGCGAGCTCGAGGACCGCCGCGTGGAACGCGTCGAAGGAACTCCGGAGCCAGAGCCTGAGGTCGGTCGCAACCTGGTCGTTGCGCGAGCGGCCCGTGTGGAGCTTGCCCGCGAGCGGGCCGATCCGCTTCGCCAGCTCCCCTTCCACGTACGAGTGGACGTCCTCGGCGTCGGCGTCGCGCCCCTCGCCCGCATCCCACGCGACCTTCACCTCGCGCAGGCCTTTCACGATCTTCCGCGTCTCCGGGGCGGTCAGGACGCCGCACCGCCCGAGCTCCTCGGCCCAGGCGATCGAGCCCTGGACGTCCTCGGCCAGGAGCGCGCGGTCGAACGACCACGAGTCGTTGAACCGGCGGAGGACCTCCGCCGGTCCCGCGGCGAACCGTCCGCCCCAGAGGTCGCGTCGCCCGCTCATCCCCAGGGCTCGAGCCGGAGCTTCTCTCCCGCCTTCACCGCCTCGGCCGACGGCGGGACGAGGCGCTTGCGGCCCCGCGTCGGGAGGCCGAAGAGGCGGATGAAGCCGGTGGCGTCGTGCGAGGTGTAGCCGGTCATGTTGAACGAGGCGAGGTTGGCAGAGTAGAGCGAGTGCTCGGAGGTGCGGCCGACGACCATCGCCGAGCCCTTGAAGAGCCGCAGCCGGACGTGCCCCGTGCAGGTCTCCGTCACCTTCTCGACGAACGCCTCGAGAGCCTCGCGCAGCGGGCTGAACCACTGCCCGTAGTAGACGAGCTCGGCGTAGCGGAGAGCGAGCCGCTCCTTCTCGTGCATCGCGTCGCGGTCGAGCGTGAGCGTCTCGAGGGCGCGCAGCGCCTGGACGAGGAGGGTCCCTCCCGGCGTCTCGTAGACGCCGCGGGACTTGATGCCGACGAGGCGGTTCTCGACGATGTCGACGCGGCCGACGCCGTGGCGGGCCGCGATCTCGTTGAGCGTCGTCAGCAGTTCGGCCGCCGGGAGCAGCTTTCCGTTCACCTCGACCGGGAAGCCTCCGTCGAAGCCGATCGTCACGTACTCGGGTTCGTCCGGCGCCGTCCGCGGGTCGACGGTCAGCTTGAACATCGACTCCTCGGGCTCGAACGCAGGATTCTCCAGTGGTCCGCCCTCGTGCGAGATATGCCAGAGGTTCCGGTCGCGGGAGTACGGCTCCTTCTTCGTCACGGGCACCGGGATGTTCCGCTCGGCGGCGTAGTCGATCGCCTCCTCGCGCGAGGTGATCGACCACTCGCGCCACGGCGCGATGATCGTCAGTTCCGGTGCCAGCGACTGGTAGGCGAGCTCGAAACGGACCTGGTCGTTTCCCTTCCCCGTGCAGCCGTGGGAGAGGGCGTCGCACCCGGTCTGGAGGGCGATCTCGACCTGCTTCAAGGCAATGAGGGGCCGCGCCGTCGAAGTGCCGAGGAGGTACTCGTGCTCGTAGACGGCCCCTGCGCGCAGGACGCGCCAGAGGTACTCCGCCGCGAACTCCTCCCGCGCGTCGATCAGGTGGAAGTCGCACGCGCCGGTGGTGAGCGCCTTCTCCTTCAGGCCCGCGGTCTCCTCGGCCTGGCCGACGTCGACGGCAACCGCGACGACCTCGCAGCCGTAGTTCTCCTTGAGCCAGGGAATGATGATCGACGTGTCGAGGCCTCCCGAGTAGGCGAGGGCGGCCTTCTTGATCTTCGGAGTGCTCATGCGGCACCTTCCTTCAGCGTTTCTTCGAGTGCGATCAGGAAGGCCGAGAGGGCGGCCTTCGGGATGACGTAGGGGGGGAGGAGGCGGATGACGGTCTTGCGGGCCGTCCCGACGACGAAGCCCTTTTCGAGGAGCCTCTTCTGGACGGGGCCGGCCTCGCGGTCGAGCTCGATGCCGCGGATCAGCCCCGCGCCGCGGACGTCGACGACGGCCTTGTTGCGCTTTTTCAGCCCTGAGAGCTTCCTGCCGAACCACTCGCCCGTCTCCGCGACCTTCGCGACGAGCCCCCCCTCGACGAGCTCGTCGAGGACGGCGAGACCGAGCCGGCAGGCGACCGGGTTGCCGCCGAAGGTCGTCCCGTGGTGACCCGGCTTCACGAGGCCGTCCATCCTCGGGCCGGTCAGGACCGCGCCGAGCGGGAGCCCGCCGCCGAGCGGCTTGGCCATAGTCACGACGTCCGGGACGACGCCCGAGGCCTGGAACGCGAAGAGGTGGCCGGTCCGTCCGAGCCCGCACTGGATCTCGTCGAAGACGAGGACGGCGCCCGTCGCGTCGCAGAGCTCGCGCGCCGTGCGGAGGAACTCCGGCGAGAGCGGGACGATGCCACCTTCGCCCTGGATCGGCTCGAGGAAGACCGCCGACGTCGTCCCGTCGACGGCCGCCTTCAGCGCCTCGACGTCGTTCGGAGGGACGAAGATCACGCCCGGCAGGAGCGGCTCGAATGGCTCGCGGTACGCCGGGTTCCCGGTGATCGAGACCGATCCGACCGTTCTCCCGTGAAACGAGTTGTCGAGGGCGATGAGCCCAGACCGGCCCGGCGTGGCGAGTCGCGCGAACTTGATCGCCGCCTCGTTCGCCTCCGTCCCGCTGTTGCAGAAGAAGGCGCGAGAGAGGCCCGAAAGCGTCACGAGCCGCTCGGCCAGCTCGCCCTGTGCCGCCTGGTAGAAGAGGTTCGACACGTGGAAGAGGTCCGTCGCCTCCGCGCGGAACGTCTTCACGAGGCGGGGGTGGCGGTACCCGAGTGCGTTGACCGCGATGCCGGCGACGAGGTCCCAGTAGACCTTCCCGTCCGCGTCGACGAGCTTCGCCCCGCGGCCATCGCGGGGATGGAACTTCGTCCATGCGTACGTCCCGAGGACGCAGCTGGCCGCGCGAGCTTCGACCGCCTGAGGGCTCTCGTCAGGCCGCGACAAGGTGGGTTCCTCCCTTTCCTTCCAGGAGTGCCGCGCGGTGGAGCGCCGGCCCGGCGATGACGACCTCCGGGACGCCCGCTTCCAGCGCCTCGACGGCGGCGCGGAGCTTCGGCTTCATCCCGCCGGTCACGGCGGGCGACGCGAGGAGGGCCCGCGCGGCGCGCGCGTCGATCCGCTCGATCACTGCGCCGTCGGCCCCCTTCACGCCTTCCACGTCCGTGAGGAAGACGAGCCTCTTCGCGCCGAGCGCTCCCGCAAGAGCCGAGGCGGCCGAGTCGGCGTTCACGTTCAGGAGCGTCCCCTCCCGCCCCAGCGCGACGGACGCCACGAGCGGAAGGAACCCGGCGCCGAGGACTGCCGAGAGGAGCGTCGGGTCGCACCGCACGACGCGGCCGACGAACCCGAGGTCGACCCCTTCGATCGCCTCGTGAAACTCGGCCCAGAGCGTGTCTCCGTCCGCGCCAGAGAGCCCCGCGGCGCGGATACCCCGGCCCCTCAGCTCGGCGACAAGAGTCTTGTTCACGAGCCCCGAGAGGATCGAGACCACGACGTCGAGAGTCTCGGCGTCGGTGACGCGCAGGCCGCCCTGGACCTTCTTCGGGATGTCCAGCGCTGCGAGCATCGCGTCGATCCGCTTGCCGCCGCCGTGCACGACGATCGACCTCTTCCCGGAAGACCACGCCGTGGCGACCGCCTCGAGGGCGGCTTGGCGAAGGTCCCGGTTCTCGAGGAGGCTTCCCCCCAGCTTGACGACATCCGTCACAGGAGACCCTCCGTCTCCGGCAGGCCGAAGACCCGATTCAGATTCTGGACCGCCTGCGAGGCGGCCCCCTTGAGGAGGTTGTCGATGGCGGAGACGACGACGGCCCGTCGGCCCCCGGGCAGGAGCTTCCAGCCCACGTGGGCACGGGGCGTGCCGACGACGTCCCGCAGCTCGGGGAGGCGCCCGGCCGGAAGAACCCTCACGAACGGCCGGCCGTCGTACGCCGCGGCGAACCGGTCCGCGAGTACGGCGTCGGAGACCGTCGCACGGAACGAGACGTGGATCGTCGAGAGGATTCCCCGTACGACAGGGAGCAGGTGCGGGACGAACGTGAATGCGGCTTCGGCCGGGAGGCCCAGTTCCTGCCGCATTTCGGGCTCGTGCCGGTGCGAGCCGACCGCGTAGGCCTTGTAGCTCCCCGACAGCTCGCAGAACGAATACGCCAGCTCGGCCTTCTTCCCGGCGCCCGAGACGCCGCTCGCAGAAGTCACGAGGAGTGGCTGGTCCGGCGCGAGAAGGCCCGCGAGGGGCTTGATCGCTACGAGGACGGAGGTCGGGTAGCAGCCCGGGTTGGCGACGAGACGGGCGCCGGCCAGCTCCTCGCCGCACCACTCCGTGAGGCCGTAGACGGCCTCGCCGAGGAGCGCGGGCGCCGGATGCGCGAAGCCGTACCACGCCGGATAGAGCGAGGCCTCCCGGAGGCGAAATGCGCCCGAGACGTCGATCACCCGCACCCCCGCCGCCAGCAGCCTCGGTGCCAGCTCGGCCGAAGCCTCGTTCGGCGTCGCCAGGATCGCGACGTCGGGCGCACCGACGAGCAGCGTCGCTTCGGCGAACGGGACGACGTCGGGGCCCTCGAGACCCGCGAGGTCGGGATGCAGCTCGCCGAAGATAGCTCCTCTTCCGCCCGGGCTCCCGAAGAGCCCGGCCAGCGCGACGTGCGGGTGCCGAGCCAGCAGCCGGACGGCCTCGGCGCCCGAGTAGCCGGCGGCGCCCACGACAGAGACACGGATCACTCTCACGCTCGCATTCTCCGGACCGGCGTCCGGCACTCAGGCGCGGCGTCGGCGCGAGGGCGCCGCTGCCGGGAAGGAAAAGCGGGACGCCAGGGTGCGCGCCGAGTCGGCGTCCACCGTGGCCACGAAGACGGTGTCGTCGCCGGCGATCGTCCCGACCGCCTCGGGTAGCCCGGCCTCGTCGACGGCCCGGGCCACCGGGTGGGCCCCCGCCGGGGGCGTTCGAAGGACGACGAGAGACCCGGCAGCCCGCACGGAGAGGACCGACTCGGAGAGGATCCGCTCCAGCCGCCCAGCCCGCCTCTCGGCGTCGGCGGCCGGGTCGGCGGCGCCAAGGAGGGCGTAGCCCCGGGGAGTTTTGACGAGGCCCAGCTCCCGCACGTCACGGGAGAGGGTCGGCTGGGTCGCCTCGAACCCCCGCACGGCGAGGAGGCGCTGGAGCTCCTCCTGGGAGCGGACGGGCTCCTCCATCACGAGGCGAACGATGGCGTCGCGCCGACGGAGGAGGGCTGAATACGGATGGGTATTCACTGCTATGAAATAATATTCACAGAAGGGCTCTCCCGTCAAATACCCCTCCCTTCCCGCAGGCGCGGGGGGGCAGGCAGGCCCTTGGCGCGGCTCGACACCTTCCGCGAAAGGACTCTTCACCCCGCCGGAAGCGACCCCGCCCCGAGAAGGCTTCTCAGTAACCGCGATCATCTGATGCCCTTGAATCATTGAAGAGACCCGTCCCGGTCCGAATAATCACCACGGGGGAAACCGTGACCGACCGCTTCCGCGCTGACCTCTCCGACCGGCTTCGCGCCGGCTTCGTTTTTCTCCTCGTCCTCCTCGCGACCTTCGCCCTGGCGGCTTCCGCCTCGGCGAAGACGCAGGAGACTGCCCTGGCCGCCTCCGTCCACGGAGAAGCGGGCCTCTCGTGTACCGACTGCCACTCGGACTTTTCGAAGGACGGAGCGCCGCCTCGTTCCGGCAAGCCGAAGCCGGTCTCCTGCATCGCCTGCCACGACGGCATGGCCGAGAAGCACGCCTTCCACCCGATGATGGTCGACGACCCGGAGGCGATCGCCTGCCAGGACTGCCACGGCGGGCACGACGTCGTCAGGGTGGCGGACCCGAAGTCGCCGGTGGCCGGGCTCGCCGTCCACGCCGTCTGCGCCTCCTGCCACGAGACCGAGGTGAAGCTCTTCGAGGGGTCCGCCCATGGCGTCGCCGCCGCCGCCCGGATGAAGGACGCGCCGGACTGCCTCAACTGTCACCGCAGCCGCCTCGTCTCGGCAGCCGAGGGGACGACCGCCGCGGCCCTGAAGAAGGCCCAGGACAAGGTCTGCCTCACGTGCCACCTCGACAACGCAGAGGTCCGCGCCCGGGTCTCCCCGAGCGCCGGGTTCATCGCGAAGTACGAGAAGAGCGTCCACGGGCGGGCCCTTCTCGAGGGCAACGAGAACGCGGCGAACTGCGTCGACTGCCACGGCGCCCACACCGTCCGAAAGCGCCTCACGCCCGGCTCGCTCGCGGACCCCCTCGTCCTCGAGAAGACCTGCGCCCGCTGCCACATCGAGGTGGACAAGGCCTTCGAGAAGAGCTCCCACGGGAAGGCCCTCGCCCGGGGCGTCCGCGAGGCGCCGACCTGCACGACCTGCCACGGCGAGCACGGCATCCTGAAAACCACCGACCCGAACTCCCCCGTCGCCGCCGCGAACGTCTCCCGGAAGGTCTGCACCCCCTGCCACTCTTCGCTCGCGCTCTCCGAGAAGTACGACATCAAGAGCGACGCCTTCAGCACCTTCGAGCAGAGCTTTCACGGCCTCGCAGTGAGGGGTGGCCAGGTCGACGTCGCAAACTGCGCGAGCTGCCATGGCTCCCACGACATCCTCTCCTCCTCCGACCCCGCCTCGCGGATCCACAAGGACAACCTCGTCGCCACCTGCGGCGAGTGCCACCCGGGCGCGGGCGCCCGTTTCGCGCAGGGCCGAATCCACGTCGACGTCTCCTCGAAGACCGACGAGCCGCTTCTCTGGTGGATCGGCTTCATCTACGTCGGCCTCATCGTCGGGACGATCGGCGGCATGGGCGCCCACAATCTGATCGACTTCGTCAAGAAGACGAAGAGGCGCATGGCGATCCGCCGCGGCGAGATCGAGGAGGAGCACGCCCCCCACCGGCTCTACCTCCGGATGACGCTCGAGGAGCGCCTCCAGCACGGCGCACTCGCGATCAGCTTCATCGTCCTCGTGATCACCGGGTTCATGCTCCGCTTCCCCGACTCCTGGTGGGTCGTCTCGATCCGTAACCTCTCGTCCTCGGCCTTCGAGCTTCGGAGCCTGATCCACCGGATCGCAGCGGTCGTCATGACGCTCGCTTCGGTCTATCACCTCTACTACGTCATCTTCACGGCTCGCGGCCGCCAGCTCGTCAAGGACCTCTGGTTCAAGCTCCAGGACGCACGCGACGTCGTCGACGTACTCAAGTACAACCTGGGTCTGTCCCCCATCAAGCCGAAGCTCGACCGTTTCAGCTACATCGAGAAGGCCGAGTACTGGGCCCTCATCTGGGGGACGATCGTCATGGCCGCCACGGGCTTCGCCATGTGGCTCGACAACAGCTTCATGAACCTCTTCGGGAAGCTCGGCTACGACGTAGCCCGGTCGATCCACTACTACGAGGCGATCCTCGCGACCCTCGCGATCATCGTCTGGCACTTCTACTTCGTCATGTTCAACCCCGACTCCTACCCGATGAACACGGCCTGGTTCACGGGCAAGCTCTCCCACCGCGAGATGGAGGAGGAGCACCCCCTCGAGCTCGAGCGGATCCTCGAAGAGGAAGAAAAGGCCCGCGCGGAGGCCGAGAAGGCTGCCGAGGAGAAGGACAAGGCCTGATCCCGGCTGCATTCGCACCTCGAAGGGCCCGGCCCTCGCGGACCGGGCCCTTCTCATCTATGCCCGGAGGACCGGAGAGGGCGGGGAGACCGAGAGCGTCGTCAATCCATCTCACCGTGCCACACGAGTCGCGGTCAGAAGGGGGTCCCGCGCGACGCAGGGCGCAGACCGCGAGCCGGGCCGCGCCTGGCGAACCCCGCCCGGCGTCGCCGGGAGGTTTCCACGGGCTCGCCGTTCGCTCCCGTCGGTCCCCCTCCGCCTGATCCAGACGTATCAGGCGGAGGGGGACCGGAGCCGGGCGGCCTGACGACCGGCCAGGACTACCGCAGCCCGAGCTGCGTCAGGATCTCCGGGTTCTCCTCGTCCATCGCGAGGACCTGGTGACAGGCCTCGCAGTCCGAGGAGATCGGTGTCCCGTCCTTCGATTCGTGGTTCCCCCCATGACAGCGGAAGCAGCCCGGAAAGTCCTCGTGGCCGATGTTGTTCGGGTGGTAGCCCCAGTCGAGCTTCATGTTCGGGAAGACGTTCCTCAGGTAGACCGCCTGGACCGCTTTCACGGCCGTCTCGATCTCGGCCTTCTTCGACGAGGCGAGGTCCGGGTACCCGGACGCGTAGTAGGCCGTGAGGCCGTCGGCGATCGCCTTCGTCGCCTCCTCCTGGCTCGCGTACTTCGCCTTGAGCAGCTCGAGGGCCTTCTTCTTGACGAACGGCAGGTCGCGGCTGATGGCGCCCGCGGTGATCTCGCGGTCGAGGCCCCGGTGGGGCAGCTCGAACGCGTGCGTCGGCCGGTTGTGGCAGTCGACGCAGTCCATCGACCGCGTCTCTCCCTTCGCGAGCGCCTCCGCCGTCGGCTTCAACTCCTTGCTCGCGAAGTCGACCGTTTTCCCGGCATCGTCCAGGTAGCTCACGTTGGCGATCTGCTGCCGGCGCTCGTCAAGGGCCGTGTAGCTGATCCGCGAGCCGGAGTCGAGGTGCCGGCCGTGAATGCCGACGCTCCCCTGGGCATTCGACCCACCGACGTGCATCACCAGCACCGTCGTCAGCTCGGTGTTCTTCTCGTCTTCGGCGTACTTCCGCTTGATCATGACGCGGTCGCCGCTGAAGCGCTGGGGCCAGTGGCACTGCTCGCAGGTCTCCCGGGCGGGACGCAGATGGTGAACCGGGGAGGGAATCGGCATGGAGTAGGTCTTCAGCGCGACCGCGATGACCTGGCGCGTCCCCGAGAGCTTCGACTTCACGAACCACCCGGCCCCCGCGCCGATGTGGCACTCGACGCACCCGATCCGCGAGTGGGGCGAGCCCTTGTAGGCCGCGAGCTCGGGCGCCATGACGGTGTGGCACGCCTCGCCGCAGAACGCGGTCGAATCCATGACCTCGAGGCCCTTGTAGGAGGCAAATCCGACGAGCGTGGCATTCGCCAGCGTGGCGATCGCGACGAACGTGAGCACCCTCCGGAACTTCGGGGAGCCGAGGTCGATCGGCGGAGGGGGCTCGTTCTGACGTCCGGCCTTGCGGTCGCTGCGGCGCTGGAGGATGAAGCCGGCCGGGATGAGGATCAGGCCCGCGACGAACACGGCCGGCAGGATGAGGAACAGAACGATTCCCGAGTACGGGTGCTCCTGCCCACCCCGAAGGATCTCCATGATCCAGAGGAAGACCATCGAGATGCCGGTGGCGGTCGTGACGACGACGCCGGCCTGGCTGACGCGGTTCTGGCCGAGGACCCTGAAGATGGTGCGCCCCCAAAGGGCGGTCCGTTCGCGAGCGGTGGGCATGATCGGGGCTCCCTCCACCCCGTAGTTTCACACGGGGCGCAGGGCCTGTCGCTGGTCGGCGGAGCACCTCTTGACGCACTGCATCGAAAGGCGGACATTGACGGCGGGGGAACGTTCCCCCTTCGGGTTGGGCTCTCGCGGCCGGGGGGCTCGTTTTTCGGCTTGGTT
>Ga0209573_1001372_pt1 | contig 38418 bp, 33 predicted proteins | sample TNRBio252014_DNA_FD_185870 | JGI IMG/M metagenome (GOLD analysis project Ga0209573, IMG submission 185870) | Wastewater treatment Type I Accumulibacter community from EBPR Bioreactor in Madison, WI, USA - TNR Reactor_6/25/2014_ DNA (SPAdes)... | ecosystem: Engineered > Bioreactor > EBPR >...
ATTAGGCGAAACGAAGGGCAGAGGAAAATTAGGACCAAAAGAGAAAACCCTACCTATAAAATCAATTTTCGTCTTGCCAATTACAAAAAATTTCAGAAAAATACTGACGGGTTAGCCGAATGCTTACTAAAAATATTTGTGTCTGGCATAGGCAATTAATAAGGCGTTATTTAAATTTTGTCGTAGTACTTTTGCAATTGTTATAGCTAAAGAAAAAATGCAATATTTATGGTTAAGCCATCGCCCACATTTTCGTAAAGTTATTTTACAACGATTAATTGCAAAGAGAAAACTAACGCTAGCAAATCTTGATAAGCCATATAGTCCCAAACAGTGATATATTTCTGTTGATAAAGCGAAAAAAATAAATTTAAGCCAAAATCAAAAAGACAAAGCTGGCGAAGACTAGCATCGCCAAAAAAGCAAGAATCAATCTAACTGTAGAAATTAAGAAAAATGGAGTCGCAGGGCGGAATCGAACCGCCGTGTGATGGTTTTGCAAACCATTGCCTAGCCGCTTGGCGACTGCGACTTAAAATCATTCCCTAGATTGGGGCGAGGTATTATAATAAAAAAATCAAAAAGTCATGGAATAATTGCACATAATTATCGGTAAAAACCTAAATTACTGTGTAAAAAATCGAAAATCGATAAAAAGTTATTAGGTTGCTTTTCGTTTTCTTTGACGCACCACTTCATACAAGCAAATTCCTGTTGCAACGCTTACATTCAAACAGGGAACCTCCCCTGCCATCGGTATTTTCACTAAAAAATCACAGTTTTCTTTTGTTAATCTTCGCAACCCATCTCCTTCTGCGCCCATAACGATTCCAACACTACCCGTCAAATCAATATCGTAAAGGTATTTATCCGATTGATCAGAAGTCCCAGTTAGCCAAACTCCCATTTCTTTTAACTTTTCCATTGTTCTCGCCAAATTGGTAACACGCACAAAAGGCACGCTTTCTGAAGCACCACAAGCAACTCTTCGCACAGTATCTGTTACATCGACGGATTTGTCTTTCGGAACAATAACAGCATCAACCCCAGCCCCATCAGCCGTTCGCAAACAAGCACCAAGATTATGTGGGTCTTGCACACAATCTAAAATTAAGACAAAGGCATCTTTTTTTTTGCTCAACATGATTAGCAATTCAGATTCAGATAAATATCTAACTTCTCGAGTAAAATCGGTATGCTCGTGTTTCCTTTGCTCAGAATTAGCTCTTGCGTTTTTGTAATCTTTTTGTTTAAAGTTTGGGTTTTCGTTTTTCATTGCAGATTTCAACTTTTCAAAAAATGAAGCTTTAATAGGTCAATAATTGCTGTTTTCTAACATTCATTTTCTAAATATCAATCACCATAATTTTTTAGGTTGTATCTAAAATTATATCCACTAAATCGCTGCATTGTTAACCATTTGAGAAGAAAAACTAATTTTCACGATGCTTCCTTAGAAAATTCAATTCTAAGAGGGCAAAAAATCTGTTTTTTGTATAAATTCTATTTAAGATACTAGCGATTTCAGCCTCTGTGTTTTCCTGTCGCATCATCTCTCTGCATCCAGCAGCTAAAACTTAAAAACTACCACAAATAATCATCCATTTTAAAAGGAGTTATATTAATGAAAAAATTCGCAAAGTTTTATTGTTCACTTTTTTTAGCTATTTGCTTTTTACCGCCAACTCTATTTGCACAAGAAAAACCAGCAAAAGTTAAAGATGTTGAAGAAATGAAGATTCCTGAATATTGGGATCACTTTACGATTATGGTTTGGCAACTTGGTCATAATGCAAAAGCTAAAAAGGAGTTATATGAAAAAGTAAATTTAAATGCATTTCATATAGACCGTAGCAGCAAAGAATTAGCTGATTTTTCTAAAGAACACAAATGGCCTTTCTATGTTGATCACACGGCGGATAAAGGGTATTTATATTTAAGTGGTAAAAAAGGCAAACTTAATTTCACTTCAGGCGAATTACAGGTACGCCCAAACAGCTTAGTCGACCCTGTTGCAATTGGTGAAATGAAAAATTATATTAAAAAAAATATAAATGTTGTTAAACATGCTTATCCACTTGCTTATGCACTTGATGATGAAATTAGCACTGCTTCCTTTTGTACCCCCGTTGAAGTAGATGTTCACCCTATTGCCCTACAACAATACCGAACTTTTTTAGCGGAAATTTATCAAAACAACATCGCTAAATTAAATGCCCAATACGAAAGCGATTTTAAAACTTTCGAAGAAGTTTATCCTAAAACTTTCAATGACTTTAGATTGCAAGTAACACCTACCACTCTTGGTAAAATCAATTTAAGTCATTGGGCGGATTGGCGTAGCTATATGGACAATTATTTTGCGGATTGTTTAAAAGATTTAACCCATTATGCAAACTCAATCGACCCAAGACCTTGTGGGTTTGTTGGCGGACAAGGACCAACTGCTTTTGGGGGTTATGATTGGCGAAAGCTTTCAAAATCCGTACAGTGGGTTGAAGCTTATGAAAGTGGCGGAAACAACGAAATCATCCGCTCTTTTTGGGGTCAAAAGAGACCTTTGCTAAAAACTTTTTTTGCCGGAAAAGAATTCTCTGAACAAAAAGTATGGTTTTTATGGTACTACTTATGCCATGGTAATAGAGGAGTGATTGTTTGGCCTAGCGAAATGTTCAATGCCGATAAAACCGATATTTCTGAAGGCTTTAAAAAAATGGCCCCTACTTTCAAAGAAGTACAAGGGGATGTTTCGAAACTTATTATCGATAGTGAATTTCAATACGACAAAGTTGCCATTTATTATTCACAGCCAAGTATTCAAGTCACTTGGTGTATGGATTCCCAATCTCATGGTACAACTTGGCCTAACCGCAAAAGTTCAATTGACAATAATTTATCTTCTAGCCATTTGAGCCGCATGGGTTGGAGCAAAGCTTTAGAGGATATTGGAGTTCAATCCAAGTTTATTCACATCGACCATTTACTTAGTGGAGAGCTAGAAAAACAAGGTTTTAAAGTCTTAATTTTGAATCGAGTACTTGCTTTATCTGATGCTGAAGCAGAAAAAATTACCGAATTTGTCAAAAAAGGAGGCACCGTGATTGCCGATCATCTTTGCGGAATTTTTGACGAACATGGCAAATCAAGAAGTGTTGGCGCTTTAGATTCTCTTTTTGGAGTAAAACATGACTTAAGCAAAGGAATCTTAAATGGTAAAACCACAACTGAAGTAGATGCTGAAATTGATTATGGTTCGCTAAATGATAAGAACTGGATAGGTCTGGATGCGCCTAAATACGAAGATGTTGCCGTAGTGGAATTAGGTTTAAAAGCAACCACAGGTAAAGCAAAAAGTTCTGTTGCTGGCACTGATGTAGTCGTTCAAAATATAGTGGAAAAGGGGAATGCAATTTATCTAAACCTATCTACGATAGGGTTTTATAAAGCACGCGGCAAAGGGCAAGGCAAAGCTTTTACTGCATTTTTGAAATCTATCTTGGCAGAAAATGATGTTATATCTAAAATAGAATTATTAGAAAATGGCAAGCAACCATATCTTTTAGAAACTATTTTTTGGAAAAAAGATAAGAAAAACATACTTTGCATTCTTCGAAATCTTTCGCAAGGTAGTTCCATTGTTGGGGATGAAGTCGTAGAAGGAGATTTAGGAATACAAAATATTAAAGTCACAATAAAATTAAAAGCGCCTGTCAAAAATTTTAAAAACGAAAGAACTCAAAAAGTTTATGGTGATGGACAACAATTCGAAGTTGAATTTATGCCTTATGAAGCAGGTATTTTCTCATTCGATTAATTCATTTTTTATAACTTTAAATATCCAAATTAAGAAACGCCATCTTGTTTTTTAGTTTGGATATTTATTCTAAAAAGCGATAGTTCCCAAAACATTCTTTTTTCAGTATTAAGGAAATAGACCTAAAATTATCGATTAATTGCTCGATTTTCGATATTATAATTTATTTTTCATGTTTTTTTTCATTAAATTCCACCATATTCTCTTTTTTATATAAAACCCAAACTTAAAAAACTATTCAAAAAATTGTGTTTGTAAACCGCACAATTCATGAAAATCGTTACCTTTTCATGAAATTTATTTTTGTTATTTCCGCAAAATTAAATTCGAAGAATTCATTCGCAAAGTAAATAAAATCCTAAAAAATATTTTCTCACTCATCAAATCTTAAATTAAATTTTGCACTTCAATCTCTAAAAGAAATTAAAATACATGACCTTAAAACGAATCGTAATACCTTGAATTAAATTGTGAAAGGTCAATTAAAAACCTTTTTTAACACTTTAAACAGCAAAAAATCATATGAAATTGATTCATTTTAAACCTTGAACTCAATTTTTTGTTAAATAATTATCCGAAAATTTAAGATGATTTTACTAGTACTTCGGCCAAGTTTTAAAAAACCGAGAAATCAATATAATGCTTCAAAACTAGTGTTTCTAGTTAATATACGCCATACATCAATTATAAATTTTCCAATCAAACTATTCCAAGTGATTATTATGTTAAGCTAAAAACTGCTATCATTAACCCAACCTAAGATATTTTTATTGTATTTCGGCATATCAAAATACAAATTCATCGCAAATTTTTTCTAAAAAAACCAAAGCCTAGCCGAAAAAAAAGTAATCTGCCTCAAAATAAATCTTTTGGGAGTGAAAATTTGATTTTTTTTTATTTAAAAGATCCGTTGAAGGCATTAAAAACATTTTTTTTTGAAAAAAAAAATCTGAAAAATGTAATTTTTTTCGGAATTTTGAAAAAAAAAGTGAAAAAAAATAAAAAAAATGGGTTCAAAAAAAAATTTTTTTTACGATAAACTTACAGTTTGAAAACTTTTTTTAGTGGTTTTTAACCTGTTTTTAGGCTATTTTAGGCAGTTTTTAGGTTATTTTTGACATTTTTTTTAAATCAGAAGCCTTTCTAAAAAGCCAACTTTTCTTCCTGAAACCGATTTTCATAAAATCATTCAAAACAGCATTTTTGACGATAAATAATTTAAGTGTCATAAATTTTACCTGCTTAAAATAAATTAAAAAAAATCTATTATTTTTATAATTTACAGCTGGGTAAAGTTCAAAAATTAGGTAGAAAAACAGAAAATTTTACGATTTTAAGAATTTTTCATTTTTTTATTGTTTTTATAAATAATTTGCAAAATTGCTTGTGTAGGTGCATCTAAACTCTATACTATATCTTGTGGGGGAGTTAAATTAATGCAATTAAACAATTAGAAAGGAACATTTTTTATGGCTAAGAAAAAAGCAGCAGCAAAAAAAGCACCAGCAAAAAAAGCACCAGCAAAAAAAGCAGCAAAAAAAGCACCAGCTAAGAAAAAAGCAGCTAAAAAGAAATAACTCGAAAAAACTGAAGGGCGGGTTTTTACCCGCTTTTTTTGATTCTAAATAGGGTCTGTATTCCCCCCAATTTTGACCCTATAAGTCACCAAAATTCATTGATGACCAGAATTGAAATCTAATAAAGCCTGCGTCCCAGGCTTTATTTCATTTATAGACAAATCTGAAAGTGGCTTTTCAATCATATTCTCAGCCGCCTGAAAGGTCTTCTTACCTTCCCCTTTAAAAATAATACCCGTAACGATCGTATTTGAACCTTCCATATCACTCAACAAACTCAATGCAGCCAATTTATTGGTTGGGTCATAGTCTTTATCCAACTTTAACAGTTTCAAGACCGAACCATCTGACATTTTTAAAGAAAACTTTTCTCCGTCTTTATAATCGGCCAAAGTCTCGTCATAATATGGAATAAAATCAAGATCGTGTAAAGGCTGTCGATGCTCCCTAGTATATTTATTGGATTTTGTTGAACCTTCATGATCATTAAATGTAATACATGGCGAAGTAATATCAATTAAAGCCATCCCATCATGAGCCATGGCAGCCTCTAACATTGGAACCAACTGCTTTGGATCACCTGAAAACGACCTCGCAACGAATTGACAACCTAACTGAATTGCCAACGCACACAGATCAATTGGGGGTTGGTGATTGATTTCACCTGTTTTCAAAAAAGAACCATCATCTGCCGTTGCGGAAAATTGGCCTTTGGTCAAACCATACACACCATTATTTTCCACGATATAGACCATTGGAATATTACGACGAATCAAATGAACAAAATGCCCCATACCAATTGAGGCCGTATCCCCATCCCCTGAAACACCTATCGTTTTTAATTTACGATTAGCCATTCCAACACCTGTTGCAATGGTTGGCATTCTGCCATGTAAAGAATTAAACCCGTGAGAATACTTTAAAAAATAAGCGGGAGTCTTGGAACTACAGCCAATACCGCTTAGTTTTACTAAATGATGGGAATCAATTCCTAGTTCATAACACGCCTTAATAATAGAACTAGTGATAGAGTCATGTCCACAACCTTTACAAAGTGTGGATGCCCCTCCTTTATAATCATCAATAGGTTTTCCAATTCGATTTGTTTTACCAACTGTAATCATTATTATCGCCCTTCCGCTTTTAATATTTGTTTAACGATTGCACTTGCCGAAATTGACATTCCATCATAATGCAAAATGGGTTTTATCTTTAATGCGTCTTCTGGTTTTTCGGATCTAATGATGGCAATCATTTGACCATCTCGATTTTGCTCAACAAAACAAACCACTTCATGGTTTTTTATAAACTCATTCGTTTTTTCTGTAGTCGGTAAAGCTCTGATTCGCATATAATCAAACTCAAGCCCATGAGTTTTGGATAAAATAAACAAAGCTTCCATAACGGCAGGGTCACTACTACCATAGGCTACAATGGCTCGCCTTTGTTTGCCAGTACCAATAAAAATAGACTCCGGAACCATTTTACGAGCTGTATCATGTTTTCTTTTTAATCGATCAATATTTTTTAACCAATCAACACTGCTTTCCGTATAGGTTGCATCTTCACGGTGCCCTGTTCCTCTTGTAAAATAGGCCGCATAGTCACTTTCAACACCAGGCAAAGTACGGTAAGGGATTCCATCGCCATCAACATCTGCATATCTCTTAAAACCCTTATTTGTTTCAAGTTGCTCTTTTGATAATAATTTACCCTTGGATATTTCTTTGGTAATAGGTTTAAATGGGTCACACATCCAATTATTCATGCCCAAATCTAAATCTGACATTAAAAAGATAACTGTCTGTAATTCTTGAGCAAGATTCATAACTTCAAACCCAAATTCATAACATTCTTCAGGTGTTCCTGGAATCAACAATACATGTTTGGTATCACCATGGGATAAATAATAACAGGCAAGAATATCACCTTGATTAGTGCGTGTTGGCAACCCCGTACTTGGGCCCATTCTTTGTACATCCACGATTACCGCAGGAATTTCCGCAAAATACGCCAAACCAGCCCCTTCTGCCATCAGAGAGGTGCCAGGCCCACTAGTTGCCGTCACACCGCGCGCACCAGCCCAGCTAGCACCTGTAACAACTCCAAAAGCAGCGAGTTCATCTTCTGCTTGAACCACACAAAACTCATTTTTGCCATCGGCACTTTTTTTGTATTTTTTTAAATAACGAATTAAAGATTCCATCGTAGAACTTGAAGGCGTAATGGGGTACCAAGCAACCACATTAGCACCACCATAAAACAAGCCTAAAGCTACTGCCTCATTGCCTTCTACTAACATTTTACCTGCTGTTTTATTAACAGTATTTAGCTGATACAACTCTGATGGCTTTATATTTTTTACTGCCCATTCCAAACCAAATTTTACGGCATCAGTATTTAATTTAGCAGCTTCAGGTTTCTTGCTAAATTGCTTTTGAATCGCCTGAACAATTGTTTTTTCATCAATACCAATAAAGTGTGCAATAACGCCAACATAAAGTAAATTTACTACCATGCGACGCAATCTTGCATTTGGGCAAATCTCTTTCACCATTTCTTCAAATGGCACAATGATAATGTTAATATCGTCACGATTAATAAGTGATTTTAGACTATCTTCAATGATAAGCGTATCACCTACACTTAATTTTTTTAGATCATCTACAACCGACTTTTCATTCATACAAACCATAATATCAACTTCGTCTTTTCGAGCTACCCAACCTTCTTCATTAACTCGAATGCTAAACCATGTTGGCAAACCTTGAATGTTAGAAGGAAAAAGATTCTTCCCTGATACCGGTATACCCATATAAAAAATAGAGCGCATTAAAATATTATTAGCGGATTGGCTGCCTGAACCATTCTCGGTCGCAACTTCAATCACAATATCATTTATTTTTTTTACCTTACTAACCATTTTGCCTCTTCCCTTTAACAACCCTTATTTTATCCATCGTTACTTCCCACTATTCAACCTCATTTGCACTTAATTCATTTGAAAAAGAGGAAAAATTTAGGCCGAATAGTATACATATTCCAACTTAATATGATAGAAAACAACTTAAAGGTAAATATATGGCAAGTAGAAAATTTTTAAGCAACGGGCTTAAACAGCGAATTATTAGGGATTGAACTATCTTTGTTTTTAGGTTCTAGTTCAATTTTGATTCGCCGCTTTTCATGAATATCTTCAATAAGAAGTAGCAATGTTGTACGGCCACACATGTAATTGCTAATGAGCGAACATTGACCTCTTTCGACCAAAATCGTTTTCATCAAAATAAACGAAAACCTACCAACAACTCAAATTATTTTTTATTAACCTTGCTTGTAAAACAAAAAACCAATAATTGATCACCCATATCTTTAAGAGCATTAGAACCTATTGAAATTAAAACACCACCACCATTTTTAATTTGAGCGCTCGTACCAAATTTTGCGATTTCCAATTGAAACTTATCGATTGAATTAGCTTGATTCTTAATATCCAGTTTAGGGGTAACCAACTCAATCGATGGCACATATTGCCCTTTTATCGTTAATACTATTTCTGTTTGATCTCTATTAACGATCGGGGTAATGCAAACACCATCATCGCTACCCATACTTTCCATAATTGGCGCATACTCATTGTCAATTACATTAAAATCTCTCAACATATCTTTTCTGTTTGAAATGGAAATCTTAGACAAATAAGAATTATAGTTAATTGAAGAACCCGAAAAAAGAACCTTTTGGTTTTGCCAAAGCAATCTTTTTTTTGTTATAAATTCTACAAATTCTTTTTCTGATAATACATTTGACCCATTTAACTCACCAAGAATATATTCATTAAACTCCTTTTTTGGTACCGCAAGTATAGTTATTTCCGATTGAACTTGAACCCCAAATTTCTCATAATAATGCTTCAAAATCACTTCAACTTGTTCATGAACCTCTGGCGTGTTTTTAATTCTTAAAATATTGCCGCTTACTTCAACCAGTGTTTCAGAGGAACTCCAATTACCCTCAGGAATTTTATCCTTTATAATTTCATTTAATTTTTTGCCAATAAACAAAACTGGGTCAGCATCATCTGCTAACTTTGCATCCATTGTGGTAACACTTGTATTTGTAAATTCCAAAGGATACGATAAGTCAAAATAGTTCTTTATAGGCACATTTTGTAAAAATAAAATATCATAAGTTTTAAATATGCCGTTTTTCTTTAACGACTCATCCAAAGTAATAAAAAACAATGCCCCTCTTTTAATTTCATAGTCCAAGCTATATTTTTTGCAAGTCCAATCAATAATATCGCGAATCGAAGTATCAGTAAATGATAGTTGAACAATACTTTGCAGATTAACCTGTGAACTAGCAACAATTGATATTTTACACTTTTTGCCCAACCGCACAAAAAACTCTTCAAGTGGTTCTTGATCAACCTTGATGCTGATTTTTTTTTCAAATTCATTTTTAAATTCAACCAACTCTTTTTCACTTGGCTTACCTTGAACGATAACATTCAAAATCAAAAACATTGTCAAAACAATCGTAAGAATCTTACATTCTATTTTTGCCATTGCATCTCCTATCTTTTAGTCTTTTAATTCAATTGTTTGAGCTTGTATCACAAAATAATAACTTTTATTGTCTTTTAACTTTCCACTAGATCTTTTCATAATAACTGCACCACCGTTTTGAATAATCAAAGACTGTAAAAAATTCAACGAAGTGATTTGCAACTTGTTGACTTCCCCCGTTTTTGCAGGTGACTTATGGTGCACAACCAATTCACCTTTACTATCCACTTTTCCTTGAATATCGATCGACTCTTCCTTTTCATTTTTAGCGGACTTCCCATTTCCATCCAAATCACCTCTAATATGAACCCCCAAACCACCGTTCTTTTCGGATTGAGTCATAATCTCATGTTTTAAAACTTCCGTATTTAATATTTGATCCGATATAATATCCAAATTGATATGCGAATTATCAAAACTTACAACTGGGCGAATTTGAAAGTTAAACCCTTTAAAAAAGTCAACCCTCATTCTAGGGTTTGGAATCCCATCCAAAATATCAAAATTAGCTAAATAGTTTTGTGAATACCCGCAAAAAGTAAAAACATATTGGTCGTTAAAACATACTAACTTACTGGAATGAATTTCGACAATATCTTTTTTTGCAGACAATTCAGTTAAAATCAATTTTTTATACTCTGCGTTTGATAAAAAAATACTGCTTGAGTTGTCTACATTAATCTTGTCTAAAGCATCCATTGGCGTTTGAAGTAGTTTGAAGTCAATTACAATTTGCTTTTGCTTTTTATTTTGAATTTTCTCAATCAAACTGGCAACTTTTTGGTGAATTTCTGGTGTGTTAATGACCTTTAACACATAGTCATTCGAAGATATACTTGTCGCTTTTAAATCCCAATTACCATCTTTAATATTTTCTTTCAACAATTTGATCACATCTGCAGCTGTTTCGGTAGATGCCTCGCTATCGCCAGAATCGTTTCGACTAAAGCCTGTTTGTTCAAAATCTACTTTGATTATAGAATTAGCGTAAAAATCATCAGGGCGAAAAAAAACAGTGCTAAAATCGTACATTTTCAAAACCACCAAAGGCTTAATTAGCGCTTCTTTTGTTGAAATAAACACCCCTTTATCTGAGATTTCAAAATCCAAATAAGTTAATTCTTCTAGCCAATACAATGCATCTAAAATTGTAATAGAATCGAAATTCAAAGTCAACTCAGGGAATTGATACAAACTATAATCTACCGAACCAGGCTCATCTTTATTACTCTTTATACTTTTTCCTACGCTTTTAGTCGCATTATTTTTAGAAGGAATTAGCGGCGTCTCTTCAATAATACTTTGCTCATCAATAATGATAGTAAACTCAGATTTTTTCTTAATGTGCTCTAAAATTTCCATTAAAGGCTTTTTTGTAAATTTAAAGGGGATTTCTTTAGTTAACTCCTTCTGGTATTTATCCAACATCTCTTTTTTCGGGGCTGCCCAAAGAAAATTACCACAACAAAACAACAAGATAAAAAAAACGAAATGATTTTTATTCATATAAACACCCTTTAGTTACTGTATCAATATCTAAATTTTTGAGAAATAGAAAGCATTGTATCAGCCCTTCCCAATTAAAAAACTTAATTTTTCATCAACAAGCAAAGCGAGATATTGAGTTTTTAGCCAGGTCGGCATTCGTGGTACCGGCAGATCTAGGAAAACAAATCAAATACCAAGGTGATTATCTCATCAACCAAAGGCTAATTGATGCACAACTTGGCAATGAATTAATTTATCTTGAATTTATCGAATACGAAGGTGATAAGGTCTATTTTTCCGGTTATGAAAATCAAGAATACCATACGAAGTCAGAAAAACCCCTTTGCACAGCTTGGCGGTCAAGCAGTGCACAAGCAACTGCTAACAATAATAGAACTGCGTTCGCCGAATATTCGGCGTAACTATTAGTGGACTTCGTGGACATACTGGACTTGGTGGACATAGTATTTTTACACTCATTTTGACTTTTGTAATTTTCAATAACCCAAAGCGCAACTTCATCAGCAGTTCGACATCGTCTATCAATTAAACTTTGCCTCAAAGGGCGCGCGCGCTGCCATTGCACAAAATTATTTTGCCTTAAAAAATCTTCGTAATCTAACCTTAATTCTTCTAAGCTAGCCCGCGCTACTTGCGTCAATTTTAGTTCCGTTTTCTTAGAAGTCGCCGATGCTTGCGACCCCTCTGCAATATTTTGCACCCCCGACCGTGCCGCCTGCACCATTTGATCTTTGGTTCGACTAAAATTACAAATATACTTATCACAAAACCTAACGGTAACATCAAAAACCAATTGAGATACCTGAAAACTCTTTAGTTTACGATACCCACCATGCGCCTGAATCAACGATTCTTTTTTTGTCATAAAAACACCTCGCTATAGGAACTGAGCCCATTTTACGATCAATTCTAAATAGCACAATATTAAAATATAGTTGTTTTCAACCAAATTGCATCAAAAAACCTATTTTCATAAAATAAACATGTAAAGTAAAGAAAAAAGCCCAAAAATACCCCATCAAAGCAGTCACACCCCACTATGTCCACTATGTCCACTATGTCCACCAAGTCCACTCTGTCCACACCCTCACTGGATCATTTCATGAGCCACAAAAGTGACAGAAACCAGAAAAGACACCACCACTAGTTGGTCCAATGGAAGCAAATCAAACCGCCACTTCTTCGGCGACTAAACAAAACAAAAACGACCCAACTTTTACAAGCAAGAACTAGCTAATCGTTGCAATTCATGCTTGTCCCGTTCACCTTATGAATGTCCTATTTATTTTTTTGAGAGAATTTATTGCAAATTTTGTTTCTTAGCGGTACAATCTAGCGCCAGAAAATATTATTCAACTAGTCGGCTACACCCCCCTTCTAGTTAATGTAGCGATTATTCATATAGAATTGTAAATGGATGCCATATTTAAATTTAATGTCATTTATCTTAGTTTACTTTTTGCATTTAGTGCATTGGTATTGATTATTTTATGGCGTTCAAAAGACACATCGACTTCAAAAGCTATTTGGACATTGATTATAGTATCTATTCCATTAATTGGGGCATGTTTATATTTGTTTTATCAGGGGCTACAAAAAACACTAAATATTAACAAAAACATTGCACCCACTCGCACAAAATACGCTGGGGCTAGTGCATGAGGGTTTACTTTTAATGAAATGCTTTATGAGATTGTTGACTTTAGATGAATAGAATTAGGTCGAGTTGGGAAACCTGCAAAGAGCTAGGGCCTCTAGGGCCGCTTATGTTATTTGCTGTAATAACACCAGGTATAGGGGCATTGGTTTTACTTTCGAGTTCAAGTGTTTGGTTTCCCCTCTTAGAAAATTTAAACAAACTGGCTCTGCCTGTGTATGTTTTTTTAACCATTTTGCTTGCGGGTTTTTCACTTATTCCCACCCATGCTTCCTCGTTAGTGGGCGGAATGCTTTTTGGCATATTAAAAGGTCCGGTTTTTGCACTTTGCGCGGTTGTTGGGGCGGCATATTTTTCCTTCCTTTTCATAAGACTAATCACAAAAGAAAGCAGCTATAAAGCTCTATTAAAACGACCACGAGCAGCAAAAATTCATGAAGAGTTATTAACCAGAAGCAGCCTAAAATCGGTATTATTTATAGCTTTAATTCGTTTTTCACCCATAATGCCCTTTGCTGGAACAAATGTGCTGTTAGCTGCGTCAAATGTTAAAACCAGCTTGTTCCTTTTAGGTAGTTTTATAGGGCTAGCCCCGCGTGTGATAATTGTGGCAATTGCGGGTGCAGGCTTATCAGAATTAGATTTATCAAAAAGCTCCAATATCTGGCTTCTAATTCTTGGTGGCGTAGCTACATTGGTTTTAATAGTGTATATTGGCAAAATAATCAAGAAAGTGAATCGCAATTTATATTCTCTCGAAAATTAAATTTTTCCAATTAACTCTTTCATGAAATAATTACAAGCAGAAAAAATTAAGAAATAATGCAATTCTTATTTGAACGGTTGCATAGACAAAATTAGATAGCAATATGATGCGTCGCTACTATAATTCAATGCAGCCTAAATGTTCAAAGGCAAAGCAGACTCATTTTTAATTTACACAGCCATTTATTGGTCATCGCAACAAATGAATAAAAAATGAAAACTATTTTGCTTTTAAAAATTTCAGTTTCCAATAGATGAAAAAGAAATCGTTGGCTATTCAACATGCAATTAATTAAGAAATATAACTTCGAACTTATAAAAGTAATTTACTCACAATAGGAGAAAAACCATGTCTAGCAATCCAGTCGTTCACTTTGAGATTTATGTGCAAAATATGGAACGCGCCAAAACTTTTTATGAAGCGGTGCTCGGGGTCAAACTTGAAAAAATGCCAGCCCCCACAGCAGAGTTAGATATGGATATGTGGTTCTTCCCCATGGATAAAGAAACAGGAATGAATTCTTACGGTGCTGGCGGTATGCTTGTAAAAATGGATGGCTACCCATCTGGCGGTAGTGGAACTCTGGTGTACTTTGGTTGCGAAGACTGTGCTGTGCAGGCCGCGAGAGCTGCCAAACAAGGCGGTAAAATTTGCAAAGAAAAAACATCAATCGGCAAACACGGCTTCTTCACTCTTGCTCAAGACACTGAAGGCAATATGATCGGCTTTCATTCCATGAAGTGAGACCAAATTTGTCGTTAAATTCCGACTGAGCAATAGCCCAAACAATATGGGCTTATGCTCTATCGCTAGGCCTAAGCTTTTAATTTTACACCTTTTTATCGATACCTATAAGTCAATAATCATTTCAAAAATTAAGGTTACTATAATCTAACCAAAAAAATCAGAAATAAACAAAAAGTCAGAAAATATTGCAGGTTTAATCTATTGGAGTTTATAATAAGAATTTATTTGAATTTTCTTGTGGTTAAATACATTTTGTTTTTCATTTAAAAAATGTTTTTTTTACCCAAGAAAACACATTACCTAATATACTTTTCTCCTCTGCTTTGGAGTTTGACTGAACAGCATATTCGGTAGTGACTTTACTTGTGATTTCAACAGGTTCTTCCTTTGGCAGTTTTGCGTGGTGTTTAATAGTGTGTTTGAAATTATGTTTTTTTAATATTTCATTTACTTTTCTTACTAACGGCGCCCCTTTTTTAGAATTCACCATATTCACAAATCCCGCATATCCTTTAATGGCTGCTAATATATTGGTAGATCCATCCCATTTTTTACCTACTATGCCATCTTTTTCAATTTGAAACAAAAGCGCCCTGAATTTTTTTAATTCTCTTCCATTAATGTTTAATTTTTCATTTACAACAATTCCTGTGACTTCTTGCCTCACACCTTTTCGCATAATTCTTGTTTTATCAGGATGCAAATTAAACCCTTCACCTTTAATTATTTGACGCACTCCCCATAAAATTTTAGTGAGATTTTCAGCGGCATCCTTTGAAGCAGAGAAGGTAAAATCATCAGCGTATCGGGTGTAAACAAAATTATATTTTGAAGCAAGCCCAGCTAATCTGCGGTCTAATTTACGGCAAATAATATTAGTTATTGCGGGACTAGTTGGTGTTCCTTGAGGCAAAAATCGTTTGCCGTTGTTTACAAAATATTTTTTATTATCAATTTCAACCCAGTCGCCTTCTGGTTCCGTACAAATAAGCGCTAGTATAGTAGAAACTTGTTCAGAGTAACCTAACTTTTTAAAGACGCCTTTTGTCCGAACATAGGTAATCGTTGGGAAGAAATCTTTTAAATCTAAATTGATAACGATATCTTTACCTACATGCGGTTGCGCATTGGTTAATATTGATTTTTTAGCACAAAAGCCATGTGCTTCCTTAGATATTCTGACTTTATTTAAAATATTTTCCAGTATCCAATATTGCACTTTTTTCAATCTAGGCATAGGCGCAGAAATAACCCTTGTACCTCCAGATTTTTTTGGCAATAGAAAACGGACATAATGATGAATCTGACTAACTTTGCGATAAAACGCTAAAAACCTTAAGTTGCCAATCTTAGTGTTGATTGCTTTGGATAGATCTTCAGCATTGTGCAAGATGGGTAGACCAAGTCGTTTTAAAACTTCTTCATTAGATAGTTTTTCACCTAAACCTTTTGAAATTGACTCTCCAAGATAAGCTATATCTTTTTCTTTTATTAACTTCCATTTCTCAACTTTTTCTTGACGAATTTTCTCGCGTTTTACTTTTGTTTCTTCTCTTCGAAGACGCGCATTTGCCATTCTTGTTTTATGAATTTGCTTTAAGACTTGCTTAGAATTATCAAAAACCTTTTTAACTTTTAAAAGTCTTTCTATTTCTTTTGATAATTCAGACTCTCTTTCAATCAAATGATTCAATATTATTGGCTGACCTTCATCTTTAGGCCAAAAGCCAAGACGCTGCATTTCTAATAATAAAAATTTATTTTTTGAACCAACTTCTTGAATATATTCTCGAAGTTGTTGCGGGGTAAGTTTTGATAAGTCTTCTTCAGCCATCTAATAAAAAAATACAGTGACAGAGCGGCCTTCGTACTGCTCTTAGAACTGGTTCACTCAACTCGATGACATTGAACTACCATGTGCTAATTAAAATCACGGATTTCACACCGTAATTGGCACATGGTAGTTTACATGTCATAAGTTAAGAGGGAGCCAGTGATGCGTTTCTTGTCTATATGCTCGGGCAACGATCCATTGCCCATATTGCTGCAAGGTACTGGCCCTGCCACTGTATTATTAACTCCATTATAAAGTTTATATTTAAAAATCAATCGTTATTAAACCACGACTTCCAACTATTGCTATTTCTATTGTCAGAATCCAACATTCTTATTGCAAGCATATGCTCACAAGGCCCTTTAAACAATTTATTCTGGCTATAGAAATAACAAGTACAACTTCCTTCAGATAACCTTTCATCTTTATCAATAGTGATTTCGGCATTAAAAGTTTTATTCATCCTTACGATTTTACCGGCAAGTCTTATATTGTCACTATTAACAATATTTCTTTTTACAGTAACGCCCCCTTGATTTACAAGTTCGCGAGCATCTTTTTCACGATCACTACTAAATCGTAATGAATCAATTGGCAATGTCTCCCGAGAAAGTTCTCTTAAACGAAAAACTTTCTTATCCATATCATAAATGGCGCGTCCTGCCTGCGTAAAAGCAGACAAAGAGCTCAATACCGTTGATTTGTCTAACCTTAATCTATACGCTAACGAATCTGCACTTTCAAACCAATTTTCTTTTAATGCTAAAAATACTTTTTGTTGTGTCATAGCATCGACTTCAGCTCTTGGTGCCATCAAATCAAAGTTCCCTACTCGAGACCAATCATTGGCTGTCCAACCCGACAGCCCAAGCGTAAATGTCATGTGTCCCAGATCAACTCTGTAAAACGAAGGCATTCCGGTCCCAAGTAATGAAACTCTAATTGATTTAGCTATCGGTATGAGCCTTTCTAAAACCAATAATCGGCGGCGGCCCCAAATGCGAATTTCTTGATCCTCTTTTCCATTAAAAATTGAGCGCGGACATTCGACAACTTTATTCCAAGGCTCAAATATTGCTTTAACTGGTTGGCCAGATTTTAATTGAAAACGAACTGATCTCGGGCTATGTTTTTCTTTATTTTGTCGAAGTATCCTACAAAAATTATGCAAGTCCATTGGGTGAAGATCAAACTCTATCATAGGCATGGTCATTGCAGAACTTACCTGAAGAAACCCCCTAACCCAACTATCAGGCAAATCAATTTTAACTTCTTTAAAAACATCTTCATTGGTTGTTGCTACACTAAACCCTGAAGGCTCAATCTTCAATGATGTTTGCTTGTAATTACGGATTTTCTGGAATTCATTATACAGATCATAGGAATAATCAATATTTGTTGTTCCACAGGAGAATTCATTTATTTGATCAAAGACATCAAATTTACAACTTAATTTAGCATAAGCCGATTCATCTTTACTAAAACATTCAAAGAACAACTCATCTGGATGAACGGTTATAACTGGATCTAAGACAAACCATAAATCGCGATTCTTTGTATAAATATAATCAAAATACTTTCTTTTCGCAATGTTAAATGGCCTCATGATTTTATTTTGTTCATTTCGAATAAATTGTAATTCCTGTTGAACTTGACTCAACTTTGCTTTTACATCAGCAACACCTTCCATTGCTTCTGCAAGCCAAATAGGCTCCTGTTGCTTTAACCATTCTTTATAATTAGTTAAGTCTCGCGCTTGAAATCGCATATCTGAAACCACTACTTTGTGTAACGCTGACATTGCTTCGCGATATGAAAGTTGCTTGCCTAAATTTCCAACAAAAAAAGTTGGATCCCTTGTGACATCTGGCACGAAAGACATTTCTGAAGAAGTTGCGTTATTAATAACTGCAGAATTACCGCTATATTTATAATCAAACTTCATAAACTCTCCTGTGCATAAGCAGGGGTTTGGATTATTCTTATGTTTGTATTCAAGTCTGGATACTTATTTTTAATTTCTAAAAGCGTTTCGATACACAATGCTTTATTGCCAATAGCACTTGTAAGCGATATTTCATTTAAAATTCTGGTTACAAATTCTGCTGCTGATTTATTTTTAAGAGCCTCGTCTTTTAGAAAGTTTAAAACTCTTAATCTAGCAACGCGACCTTGATTGACTAAGGTGAGCACTGAAATGAAAAATTGTTCCATTTCCACTAGAACTTTATAATTATCTCGGGCATGTTTTTCTAAAAAGTTGGTCGAAAAAAGCTGAACCTCTGCTGATGGATGTTGGCAAAGTTTAAGTAGATATTCCACCCCTTGCCCTTCTTTAAAAAACTTTGTAATTAATTCACGACCAAAACCTTGCACATCTGGTCTAATACTATCAACTATGCTCACTATTAAATTAGGAGTCCAATCTGAATCATTAAAGTTATTCCTAAAATATTGAAATGCAAATAGTCTTGTAGCATCCCAATCTGTATCAAGAATTCTTATCGACTGGTCTTTGTTGTCTTTTATGTAAGAAATATTCGTATTAAATATTTCTTGCCCTAATGATCGACCTTCTTCAACCTCATGATGCGCCAATGCAATGATTTTTTTTAAACCTAATTCCGTTGGTTTTAGATTCTTTTTAATAATTTTTATGCCAAGCAAGTTTGCTTGAAGATGATTTGACTTAACATATCTCCAAATAGTTTCCACTTCTTCAATAGAAATACAATCTATTAAATTTTCGCCAAATAAATAAAACAAATCTTCATGAAAACCATCACTAATTTCTTCTCTTAATAAGCATGGCATTATATCTTTAATTAATTCTTGCAAAATCAGATTATTCTTCCTAGCTAATCGAATAATGATGGGTATAGCAACTTTTCTTACTTCTGACACTGCGGATAAACAGGCTCTTTTTATCACGATTGCTTTGGCTTCTAGAAAATGATCTTCTAATTTTCCTATAAGCTCAATACCCAATTTTTGAAGACTTGATGATTCAGACTCTAATAAAGAATTAAAAATTTCTTCAGGAATTTTTTCTGTCCTGATTTCATTAATTAATAATAGAGTTGCTCCCATTTCTTGAATTTCAACAATGGAATGGTTAATTAATCTTTTTAACAACATTATTTCTATTTTAGCTGAATCAATCGGAAAGATATCTTTTATTAAACCAGCCACTAATTTAAGATCACATAATTCATTTTTAGACTGACCTACGATTAAACATTTTTCTAATATTTGATGAATGAGTTGAATTCTAATATTCGATATTAAATTTGCTTTTGAAAGATAAGAATTAATCCAATCACGATTATCCTGCCATTTACTAAAAAACAGATCTACAAATAAATCGCTGTGGGTTTCTGTGCTGAACTTGGTTTTTTCAATCCAATCTCTTGCTATTTGGCGCCCTTCCTCAAAATTACATTTAAAAAATGAAGTTATTAATTCAAAATTTGGCTTGTTAATATCGAATACTTTTTGAGCAAGACCAATAGCAAGCAATATTGTGCATTTATATTTAGATATAATAAAGGCTGCAATATTCTTAATCGTTATTAGCTCGTTGTGGTCTGAATTAGCTTTTAGCGCCTTACAAGCAAACTCATGAACTCGGCCACATTTGCTCTCGCTTAACAATCTAATCAGCGAGTTCGGATCTTGATCCCATAACTTTTGAAACCCTTCCTCTCTCACATTAGGCCCTGGTTCACCTGGTTTATAATTCCCCTTGCATCTCATTTTTTCAAATATATTATTGGTTTCATAACGCGGACTGCTACTATATAAAACATAAAAAAATATTCTAAAATTTGAATATGCATCAAAATGAGTTATAATCGTACTCCAAGTTCTATTAATGTAACCACGCCATTCCTTAAATTCCGGTGAGCCTAAATCAACATCATCATTAAACTGCAATAACATTTCACAAGCACATGATGTATAAAGCGAGGAGCCAGTTTCGCCAAAATGTCGCAATGTTTTAATTGATCTTCTAATAAAATACTCTCTGGTATTTTTTGAATATGCAATTTTAGCATTCGCTTTCGCATACTCTTTTCTTGAAATATTTAAATACATTCCATCAATATAAGCTGAGTTTTTTCCAGTAAAATAGGGATTGTTTTTTTGAATTGAATACATAAGCCTGCCTAATACTGCTGAGTCATCCCTAAATTCTGCAATTTTGTATATGTAACGAATCTCGCGAAAATAATTGGGTTTTAATGGGATTTTAGCCAATATATGTAATAGCGGCTCGACTATAAAAGAATAATGCTTGGAAAGCAAATATAATGTTGTCAAATATCCATACTGAGATGTTTTATTGTTGGATAAATGCTCTTCAAATATTCGGTGGATATCAGATGAGTTTAAATGTTCAAAGTTATTTTTTAAGAATTCTGGAAGCAAATCAATTAAAGGATTCAAAACTTCTCTATTAGTTTTTGTGCCGCACAATTCAATTGCAGCGGCAAAAGCTATTCTTCGTACCATGGACGGTGTATTTTTATTTTGGATAAAATCAATAACCAAAGGTAAATGCTCCTGACTACCACACCTTCCCAATGCCCAAAGATTGCAATATTGGAACAGAAAATCTTTCTTTTTGAGTAACTTGACTAAGTGAGGAGCGGCCTCACGAATTCTTAATAAACCTGCTCGCCATACGACTCGGCTTGATTTCCAACTACTCTCTTCATTTGTTCCATTAACACATTGTATCAACCTGTTAACTATAAAGTAATTTACAGCTTTTGGGTTAGGGGATTTCAATTCAACTGATTTATTTGACCCTGCACTAGTTGGAAATTTTTCGGAATAACCTTTGTTTTTTTTTGAATTTACTAAAGCGTAAAATACCTTTTCAGCATCAATAAAAGCTACAGGAAATACTGTTTTAGTGCCTTCTTTAAGAGCGGTATTTCTTCGACCATATCGAAAATTAACCACAAATTCTTTATCACCAACTTCACAAAGGTCGACTTCGTATACTTTGTCAGAATTATCTTCTTTTAAATATAAAGTTATTTGCTTAATTAATTTCATGCTAATTAGTAAACCTGATGCGAAAATAGATCGTATATGATCAAAAATATCACTAACTTGTAAAGAAAATAATTTTGTTTTTTGAATACAATTAATTATAAAAATCTTTTAACTTTGAAACTTTTAATTTATAAATTAAAAAAAACTTATGAATTAGCTCACCTACTCAAAAATCCAACCACGACAAAATAAATTTTAAGACACCTCAAACTTACACATTTAGCCCCAGAATATTTAGTTTTTTTATTTTCTAAATGAAAACTATTTGATTTAGAAGAGGCTATATCAAAACCCGAAGAGCAAATAGAAACGCAAAGTTTTCATTTTGCAATTATCAAGCTTTCTTAACAATATTTGAGAGTTCCCTACAGCCAAAATTACCGCCTTGAGACTTCTAAAGGCATTCGGTTGTTTAGCGGGGCAAAAGAAAAGCCTTCCGTTGATTGGCCTCTCGATTTTAATTGAGATAATAACTCTTGCCGCATTTCCAATAGAGTTTCAGAAGACGCGGAAATATCATTTGTTTCAGCAGGGTCATTTCTTAAATCAAAAAGTTGCTCTTCACCCTTCCTAAAATAATAAATGTACTTGAAGTCGCCCTTAATTAAAAAGTAATAATAATATGGTGAGTGAAGCTCGCCTAACAAAGCTTGACGCGTACTAAAGGCAGTATCTTGCATACATTTCAAAAGAGATTTGCCGTAAGTTTTGGGTCTATCTTCTACCCCTGCCATATCAAGAATAGTTGTTGCGACATCCTCTAAACAAGAAACCGTTTCGCATACACCTCTTTTATAACTAACTTTTTTGCCATAAATAATTAATGGAATATGAGTGGAACCTTCATAGGCTAAACCCTTTCGCCATAAATGGTGATCGCCTAACATCTCTCCATGATCGCTCGTAAACAACACCCAAGTAGGCTCTTTTGAAAACCGCGAACCACTCGAAAACAATCTATTAAAAAAAGATGCCAGTAAAGAATCAATATGACTAATCAACCCATAATACCCCGTTCTTGCAACACGCATGTCAGCCTCAGTAAATGGCCCGGAATAACTGTCAAGCTCAGGATACTCGGGGCGATTATCCCCAAAATCAACCCAACTTCCAATAGCTGGTTGCATGTCAATATTTTCATGTAAACGCCAAAAATGGTTAGGTGGATTTAACGGAGGATGAGGAGCCACAAACGACATATGCATAAACCAAGGGCAATTAGGGTCTCTATTGTTTTCTAATTGATCTAACGCTGTTTCCATTACCCAACTACTATGATGATAATTTTCTTCTAATAAAAATGGTCTAGCCTCTCTACCATTGGAGCTAAGTGTACTTGCGTTAATATCATGTTTTATACCTTGTTTTTGTAGCCACAAAACATAGTCGTTTTGAGTTTGATAAACATAATCTTTTCTGTAATTGGGTGTATCAGATAAAATCATATGTTCAAAACCAAATCTCTTGCGCTGCGGGTACATATGAAGTTTGCCGACTAAAGTTGTTTGATAGCCTACTTTACCTAAAAGCTCTGGAACAGTAAAACCAGGTTCAAATTCTACGCCTTCTTTATATTCAGATAAACCATGTTCAAAGGGAGAAAGCCCCGTCAGCAAACTCCTTCGTGCAGGGATACAAATAGGGCAAGTGGAATAATTTTTTTTGAAAACAACACCGTTAGAACCCAAACTGTTTAAAAAGGGGGTATGAATTGCTTTATTGCCATAAACCCCTAGTGTGTGTCATGCCTCTGTTGATCTGTTGTGATTAATAATATGTTGGGTCTCATTTTAGCTCCTTTTTTTAATTTGAATTTTCCCACATATTTTGATTGGTTTAAGTCAATTTTTAGCTAATATTACTTAAAAAAATAGCTACATATAGAATATGAAGTTCTCGAAATTACCATCAACAAGCCTCGAAATCATAGAAGATATTAAAAAAAAATTTGCGGTTTCTATTTTTTTACATGATCATGAGCATTTAATTTCTTCCAGCACTCTTTCAAGCAATTTTCACTTGCGACACGATCACCCTTTTTGTGAGCAAAAGCGACACGAGAAAAAGGAATGGTTTGAAAATTGCCGTAGATGCTGTAGCACAGAAACCAATGAAAAAATAAGAATCGAAAATGCAACTTTTCATAGCGAATGCTGGAAAAGTGCCGAGCAAATCATACATCCTGTATACGAGCAAAACAAATTGCTATTTACAATATTTGCTGGCCCATTTAAAAGCAATCGATCATTATCAAAAACAAACCATGACAAAGCCCAGAAGTCTTTACCTTATCTATCGGAACAAAACATTGAATCGCTCAAACTTTATGTTTATACACTTCATACCAATCTAATCATTGAGTTTTCAGGGAAATATTCAAATATTACGACAAAAAAATCGCGCAAAAAGAAAATCGAAACCTACATAGAACGAAATTATGATAAAAATATCAGCCTAACAACATTAGCCCAAGAGTTAAAAATTTCAGCAAGCAGGGCAAGCCATGTAATACAAGAAGAATTTAATATCGGGTTTAACGAAATTCTTCTCAAAATGCGAATTTTAAAAGCAAAAAAACTTTTGTTACATTCCGATTTATCAACGGCTGAAATTGCAATCAAAGTTGGTTTTAAAAGCTCAAGCTACTTTCATGTCTGTTTTAAAAAACAACTTGGTATTAGCCCTTCTCAATTTAAAAGTCAACTGGCACGCCCTATTTAAAAGCAAAACCCATTACAAGGAACATACACATGAAAAAATTTCATATCGCAATTGGGGTTTCAAATATTGATCAATCGATAGAAGATTATAGCTATCGTTTAAATTGTTCGCCTACTCTGATAATTCCAAATGAGTACGCTTTATGGCGCACGGAAAGTTTAAATCTTTCGATTCGGCGCGTTGATACAAATTCTGGTGTAGTGCGGCATTTAGGTTGGGAAGATAATTCTGCTTTACATTTTAGTCAAGATAAAGATATCAACGGCATCGTCTGGGAGAATTTTTCTGCAAAACAACAAGCAATGGAAATTAATGAAATTTGGCCAGAAGCAAAATACGAAGTCAATTAACTCCAATTTCCGAAAATTCAATTTTGGCTTAAAAATATTAAGGGCGATTTGAGCGATTGGGTTAGAATTCTTTAAATAATTTTTTGTAACTCAGCAAATTTTAGATTCACCATGTAGAAACGGGTTTCAAAACCAATGGTTGTACAAATAAGAAGCTTAATGCTTGTTTGCTTGCTTTGATTTTTTTCTTTTATTTTTCGTCTCCTCTGCCAGACCGCGGTGGTGCGATAAATCGCGGGTCTGGTTACGCAAAAGAACGAGAAAAGTAGTTAGCAGAAACCCTTAAGTTGATGCGTATGAAACGGGTTTCAAACCCGTCTATACTGTGCCAATTGTAAAAAAATAAAAATACACTGAGAAGATACAATTTTTGGGGGGAATATTTAAACTAGAGAGAAAACCCAGCGTAACTAGAGCGTTAGGCTGGGTTTGAATAAATCTATCAAATTATGCTTCGATATTTGCACCAACTACAGATGCAATTTGCATCATATCAATTGTTTGACCAACTTTTAGTTTTGTCAAATTAGTAGTTTTGCCAGTTTTGCTTTTTGTATTTGTATTTTTGAAAATGGTTAATAATTTTTCATCAGCAACAATAAATTTACCAGCATTTTCTGGTTTGCCATTGGCAGTTGTTGTTTGCAATTTATTTTTTTTGATGTAATCCCAAATTTTCTTTGTGATATCAGTTCTAGCCATTTCTTTTTTACCTAAAAAGTCAGCCAAATCTTTTTTTAATTTTACTGCCTTATTTAAACCTTTTGCTTCAGCCATTTCTTCACTCCTTTATAAATTAATTTAAGTTATCAAATACCTAATTCGATTCAAAAAATTGTAAATCATGTTCACCAGAAACCTATATAAATTTTGCAATAATTTTATCAAGTTTGATTTTAACCCCAAAATTATCTAGCAAAAACACAAGAAAAGGCGTTTTTAGACCATTTCTCCTTAGAAAATGGGCATTTTTGGGCTATTTTTCAAAGCAAAAAATGTAGTTGGCTAACTACTTACACCACAAGATATGGCACAAAAAGGTAAAATTTACAAGTTTTTAAGCTCATTTTTAATGTTTTTAGGTGAGTTAGACAATGCCATTTTATGAGCAAACCCAAAGGAAAAAACCAAATATATAGTGAATTTTGATGAAAACTACTCTATAAACCTATTTTTCATCTGCTCATTTGGCATCAGGCACGAGGTTCGTTTTCCAAAAATTTTATATCGCGTTTTGGCAATCAACCGATACACAAAATCACGCAAAAACGCAGGCACAACAATAAAAATAAAAAGAAGCGACCACAAGCCACCAAGCTCCTTAAAAACACGAAGTGCGGCTGTAGATCTGAGATAATATTTTTCATCGCAAATATAAACAAAAGAATCAAAATCATTTGCAGGTAAATTATATTTTTTTAGAAGCTCCTGACCGGCATTTGACTGAAGCGAAGCAAATTTAAATTTTTGCAATCGATCTCGTTTTAAAATGAAAATCACCGTACCACTACACATATGACAATAACCATCAAATAAAATAATTTTATTTTTATCCATCTTGAGTTACATTTGCCTTAAAGATTTCGCGATCTCTAATACCAATCAAATAAAGCAACCCGTCAATACCAACATTTGAAATCGTATTTTTAGCGTTTTCTTTCACTATTGATTTAGCGTGAAATGCTACACCCAAGCCGGCAATTCTTAACATCGGCAAATCGTTGGCACCATCACCAACGGCAATTGTTTGTTGTAAACTTAAACCCTCTTGGGTTGCAAGCTCTGCTAAAATTTGGGCTTTTCTTTCACCATTGATTATTTGACCGCACACCCTACCAGTTACTTTACCGTTTACAATTTCAAGCTCATTGGCATACACGAAATCAAAACCTAATTTCTTTTGTAGATATTTCCCAAAATACGAAAAACCGCCAGAAATTATAGCCAATTTGTAACCCATCATTTTTAATGTTTTCGTTAAACGCTCAACGCCTTCTGTTAATGGCAGGCTCTCTGCAATTCTTGCTAAACAAGATTCGTCTAAACCTTGCAATAACCCCAAACGCTTTTTAAAGCTTTCATTAAAATCAATTAAACCATTCATAGCTTCTTCGGTTATCTTCTGAACTTCCGCCCCTACGCCAGCTTCCATCGCTAAATGGTCAATTACTTCAGCTTGTATTAAGGTAGAATCCATATCGAATACTACCAACTTACGGCCTCTTCTAAAAATATCTTCAATATGATAAGCAATATCTATTCCTGTTTCTTCAGAAATTTTAAAAAGCTCTTTTCGAAATTGCCCTTCATTTTCAGGGGAACCTTTAACCGATAATTCAATACAAGCTTTCGGAAACTTCACCGGAGATCTAATTGATAATCGACCCGACAATCGCGTGATGGCTTCAATATTTAATTGGTTTTTACTAATTGATGTTGATACCAAATGAATTTGTTTAGCGGTTATTTTTCTGCCAAGCAGTGTTATGATATGCCTTTCCTTACCCTGCTCAGAAACCCAGTTTTCATATTCATCTTCTGGAATTATTGTAAATTTGGCCTGCACCTCTATTTGATGGGCCTCATATAAAAACTCTTTCATAAAACTAGATTCATTTACTGAAGGCGGCACTTCCACCAAAATACCGATATTTACTTGGTTATGTATAACCGATTGACCTGCATCTAAAATTATAACCTCAAAAGAAGCCATAATTTTAGTTAATTGTGCAAACAAACCTTGTTTATCTCTACCAATAATATTAATCAAATAAACCATTTCTAATTCCTTAACTGTTGTTTTTAGGCATCGTAAACCAACCTAGACTTACCCAATGCCTAAACCATTTGCTTACTTCTTTTTCAAGAACCACTAATTCACCCGAACGCAAGGTTTTTCGCAATTCCACAGATTTTCTTTTTTCTTCAATTGAACACCAAGAAAGTTGAAAACCAACTTCTTGCCCCTTAATGACCCCAAAATTATTGGTCACAAACAAAATATTAGTCAAATCCCCAAAAGCCAAACAATTGTATATTAAATTACCTAATAAGTTCGCCATAAAAAGTAATTGATCTTGGATTACAGAAATTAGTTGTGCAAAAAATATTGATTATAATTTAAAATTCCATTTCTGCCTGATAATTTTTTAATTAGCTCTATTTCATTTTCAATTTCGTACTTGAATTGTTGCGGTTGGTTGCACTCCCCCAAACGAATCGTTTTTGTTACAATAAACCTTAAAAAAAGTGCCCTAACAATATAATTTCGAAATTCAATTTGCTGTAGATAAAATGAAATTAAAACTAAATATTGACCATATATCGCCATTACAAATAGACAAGAATGTTGAATTTCGTTGTTTTAATCGATTTTAGTTGAAATTAAAACGAAAAGAATACGGAAGCAGAAAATTTATTTCCCATGCAAATAATAGGTTAGGCAAACCTCTTCGCCAATCTTTTTACCTGTGTGTACAAATTTCATTTTCACAAAAAAGTCTTTTGGGCTTCCTTTGCCGCTAACATAGCTGGTCGTTAATTCATTAGCCCCAGGGTAGGCTTTTATTTCATCGAGCAATTTTTGAAAGGCTTGACGACCAAAACCCTTTTTCTGATACTTTTCATCAATCATAAACCTCCATAAGGCATATTTCTCATGAGCTGTATCTTTTGATAACATAATAAAACCAATCGGCACTTCGCCTAAATAAATGGCGCGTAGCCAAGCGGTTTTAGAAAAATAAGCTTCTGCAATCGAGACAACATTGGTGGCAACATATTCTTCTTGGCTTGGGTGAACCTTCAGATTACAAATAGCCCAAAAATTTTCACGCGTAACTTCTCGCAATGAAATTTCACCAGTAATAGGTGGTTCATCTTTTTTTAAAATCATTGCTGTGTTACGGCCAATTTGCCGAATTGCCATTAATGATCGTTTTGTAATGGAACTACTACCCTCTTTATCTTGATTTTCACCAGAATCCATAGCCTTTATATTCCTTTTACCTAATTCAATTAAAACATAATATTAACTATACCTGCTAAGACAAATGTTGTCAAATTTCTAGGCTATTTTTTAGGTATTTTTTGATATTAATTATGTCTAAGGCCCTAATAAATGCTTTTTTTGCAAGTCAATTTGCAAATTGATAAACTTGCCTAAATCCAAATACATTAGGAATCTATTAGGCAAAATTATCATAAGAAGAAGGAAGAATCAACCCCAACCTTCTTTTCTAAAAACCAACCAGAAATGCCTTCATACAAGAATCGCATAATCTAGCTAAGTAATTTATAATTTCTAATAATTACCCTCCCAGAACCAACTTGAATTTTCATTCGATTACTAGTCACTTCATTTTTGATTTCTCGATCATTTAAATAAACAGTTTTATTGGAATATGGGAAATAAATAACCGCCTCCATATTTGCAGGCAAAACGACTTCATAAGAAAGATTTTCCCCACTCTGTATGTTTAATTGAATGGTTCCACGAATCGTAGGAAAATTAATTTTCGCACTTGTTAGATGAGAAATTTGAGGGTAAATTTCAACTTTTCGAAACCCAGGTTCAAGCGGCTTGATACCCATCACATACATCGGAATGATATTTGCGGGCGCTGCACCCCAAGCGTGGTTCCAATCTAAATTCTTTTTGTATTTGATATCCCAAGCTTCCATCGTCATAGTTGCACCAGATTGAATCATGTTCACCCAACTACGAGAATCTCTCGCTGTCATCAGTTGAAAGGCATGATCAGCGCAATCGTTTTGGTAAAGAGCCTCTAAAAAGTATTGCGCACCATAAACACTACAAACCATGCCACGAGACTTTAAATATTTAGCAATTTTGTTTTTATTTTCTTCAAGGGCTAACCCAAACACCAAAGGAAACATATTGCCGTGTAAAGAAATATGCTCTGAACCTTCACCATCTTTATATAAACCCGATACAGAGTCTAAAAAAACAGAGTTAAAAGATTTTCTTACAAGCTCGGAACGCTCAAAATATTCGCTAGCGTCTTCTGCTTTACCTAATACATTGGCTATTTTAGATAATAAGACTAAACCGTAATAATGAAAAGAGTTCACCACATTATTGTATTCTTTCATTTCATAGTCATCTCTTTCGCCGGTGCCATTTGTGGCAAATGACCCGGGTGGCCAATCAACAATGTCTTTTAAAGTAGCTGTTAAATTTGGGTTGTTTTTATCTAACAAATAAATGGCTGCTAGTAATTCATTAGTTACCATGCCCGTCATTGTGCTGATTAGACCATCTTTTCTGGCTAATGGTAAAAGAGCTTTTGCCTTTAGATCTTCATAGTAATTGAGTAACGAATCTGCATTTCCTGTAAACTGATAGTCAGCCCAAGCCATTAAAATCGAATGCGAAATCCATTCTGTCGGCCATGTCGAATGCCTGATTAAATATTCATGCGACCTTCGTGCCATTAGGTAATCATTATCAACACAATAATGGCATAATTGATTGATATAGGCATCTGCTTCATATGGTATTCTTTCTCTATCCCCATCAACATAAATGCCGCAAAAACTAGTTGCTTTGATTGTATATTTACAAATCTCCCACACTTCATTCAAGGTTTCATCGGAGCATTTAAAATCTGAAGCAAAATCATCAAAGGGGTGATGCACCATGATCTGTTTAATCTGATCTAGCGACAAATCGTTTGAATAGTTTTCAATTTCACAAAATCGAAAAGGAAATACCTCACCTATTTCCGCCGGCATCAGTATCGCACAATTTCCTGTATTGCGCTTATCAGGCGGTATTTGCAAACTATAAGCGTGTTTACCTTTTTTAAGTTTTAACTCAACTTTTAGATAGCGAATAGTACCAAGCGGGGTTTTGTTAACCGCCTTGCCATGTATCGAATCTTCCCCTAGATGAATCGTAACACATTCACCATCAACTTCCGATGTTAACACCAACTGTAAATTACCAAAAACGGCCTTTTCAAAAGCAATAAAAAAATGATGATGTGAAATTTTTGAAATAGCGATTGGCTTATTTTCAGATGTAACTAAACAAACTTCTGGCTTGTCATAATTAATGATAAAATTACTTGTTTCAAAAGTTTGAATATCAGACCATGGGCTGATTTCACCTTTATTGTTCCAAACACGAACACGCCAAAAATAAAATTGATTTTTTTGTAATTCTAACCCTTCGTAATGTATACAAACAGATTCGGCGCTATTTACCACTGTTGAATCCCATACATTACCACTCAAAGAATTCAGTTCTTCTATATCAGTTGCTACCAATATGTGATATTTAGTTTGTAGACTATTTGAGCTGGTATCATCAATAGACCAACTAAATTTAGGCGTTTTAGAATTAATTTTCTCTTTATTTATAGAGCGGTTTAAATCACAATATAGATTGATCGGCTTTTTTAACATAAATTGCTCTTTTCATAATGACAAAAACAACTGCAGTATTTTAATCAATGTTTATTAATAGAAAGATTTAATTGGTTAAAATGCAAAAATTGCATTCTCTGAAAAAACAAAGCTGAAATTTCGATATTTTTTAATTTTTTTTTGATTATAAAACGATAATTGGTTACACTTATGCGAACAGTTATCATTTCTTTTTATGAAAGCAAAATCCGATGATAAAAAACACTAATGATGGAACAAACAAAAAGCCCTATTTAAGAACTGATATCAATTCTGGTAACTATAATTTATTACCTGAATTCTCTACCGGGCCCAAAGGCTCAGAAGAAGAAATTCACCAAGCTGTTAAAAATGCAGGTTATATGGGAATTCAAGGTGGGAACCCTACTTTATGCAAAAAATACGGTCTAGGATATACTGGTGGTGGCCGCGTAAACAACTTGGGTGAAATTGAAAGTATCGCCAAAAAAAATCAAGATCAAGGCGCAGAATGTATTACGCTACATGTTGGTTGGGGTATGGAATCAGATCAATTTATCGACGCACTTGTTGGCGAAATTATAAACACATCAGAAAAAATGAACTTTCCTATTTATATTGAAACCCATCGTGCCACGATTACACAAGATATTTGGAGAACAGTAGAATTAGTAAAACGATTTCCAGAAATCCGATTTAATGGTGATTTTTCCCATTGGTATACAGGGCTAGAAATGGTTTATGGGGGGTTTGAAAAAAAACTTGAATTCATTCAGCCAGTACTTGAGCGTGTTCGCTTCATACACGCACGCATAGGAAACCCAGGTTGCATGCAAGTGGATATAGGTGATGGTAAAGATCGCCCATATGTGGAACACTTTAAAGCCTTTTGGACAAAAAGTTTTGAAGGCTTTTTGAAAACAGCACAACCTGGCGATTATATTTGTTTTAACCCAGAATTGTTGCAATCAAATATATATTACGCCCGCCTCATTAAAAATGAAAAAGGGCAACTGGTTGAAGAAGGCGATCGTTGGGAACAAGCAAAAATTTACACTTCAATTGCCAAAGAGTGTTTTCAAAAAGCCCAAGAAAGCGTAGCGCTTAATAAATGAGAGTGCATTTATGCGAATGAAAAGCAGAAGGTATTATTTACAGTCTACTTCAATTTCACTAGCTAGAAGATTGTCAATAGCTACTTCTGAATAAGAGCTTCGAATTACAAAGGTTGGGTGCCTTGCAATGATTTCAATGCTTGTGCCAGGCACCAGATCTAAAGCTAATAGTTTTCGCAAATTATCTTTAGACAATGATTTAAATTCTTTAATAACACCAGCCTGTTTTGCTTTCATTTCATTCATCTTTTTAATCATTTGGCACCTAATATAGTAAGAAAATTTTGTTTCAGTTTTAGAAACCAACCTGACTCTAGACCAGAGGGAACATTATCATAGCCACAATAAGGGCATTTAATTTTTTTACAACCACCATGATGTTGACAGGAACTACAACCAGACTTACCTGGCTCTGAAAAATACTTATCGCAATAGGAACATAAATATCTGCTTTTTTCAGACATAAAATAAGCCTTTAATAATGGGGATCATTTGATTAATTAGCCCACCTACGCCAAATGCGATTATCGTAATAACAATAAAGGTTATGGTTGCGATTCGAGCGCCTCTTTCCTTCCACATTATCATAAATTGCGCAATACATGGCACAAACAAAGTTAGTGTAACGGCACCCGCTAATACTTGAGCACCAGATAATAAATTGGGGTTTTCTTGAGCTAAGGCAAATAAACCCGCCGCGCCAAAGTCTCGTCTAAAAAAGCCAATTAAAAATGATTCAGCCGCTGATGCCGGCAAACCGATAAAACCCATAAGAGGCTCCATTGTGTTTTGCAATACTGTTATGCCGCCAGAAATATCAAGTAGCCATAACAATACACTTGCAACTAAAAATAAGGGGACTACTTCAAAAAAATACCATTTCATACGACTAAAACTTTTTATAAGAACATTGCTAATACGAGGCAAACGCAACGGAGGCATTTCCATATAAAAAGAAACGGCATCCCCTTTCAATAGTTTTTTGCCAACCCAACCAAATAAAATCAGAACAAAAAGAATTATTCCCACATAGGCCGCCCAAAATACAAAACCAAACTTACCAACTAAACCAGTGATAAGACCTAATTGAGCTGAACACGGTACTGCCAATGCCAATAAAAATGTTGCCAGAATTTTTTCTTTTTTTGTTTCTAAGGTTCTCGTCGTAATGGTAGCCATCGTATCACAACCTAAACCAAGCACCATAGGTATTACGGCTCTTCCGTTTAACCCTATAAACTTGAAGACTTTGTCGATTAATAAAGCCAAGCGCGGAAAGTACCCAGAGTCTTCGATTATAGAAAATACCAAAAAAAAGAAAAACACAACCGGCAATACCAACGCTAAAGCATAAGTGATGCCTAATGTAAAAACTCCATAATCACCAACAAATAATTTATAAAAAATCGATTCGTTACTTAAAAACAAAGCAAAGAATTTTTCCACTTCCGGTGTAACATGTTTTGCAAAAATATCTTCTTCGATAAAACCAACAACTGTTCCGGCACCGAAAATACCTACAAACTCATATATTCCAAAATATAAAATGACCAATAATAGCGGTATACCAACCACTGGCTTAATTATTAAATCTGACATTTTTTCAGAAACGGCTCGTGATTGATTACTTCTTTCATAAACGCCCTTCAATAAAATATCCGCTTGCAATTTAAAAAAATTGTAAAAGTATAATTGTGGGTTCTCGTTATCTGGCGTTTGAAACTTCGTCACCCAAGAATCTAAAATATGGGAATCTGCTATTTTAAAAAAGTCATTCATATCGCCTTTTTCAAGGGCTATCATCTGAAAAATTTCTTTAGGCACTTGCGTTTCATTATTCCATTGTTGCAAGGCTTTTTCTTGTTCTTCATCTAAGTTTAAGTTCATACCCTCTGGCCAACATTTAGAAATGGGCTTTTGAGAGGCACTTAATAGCAGATCAATTGTTTTTTTTAATTCAGGCAAACCTTCTTGACTAATTGCAGAGATGGGCACCACTGGTATTTCTAATCGTTGAGACAAAATCTCATGATTTATTTGAATACCTTTTGCTTTCGCTTCATCCATCATATTAACAACTAATATAACTGGTCGACCAATATTTTTTAATAATATCGTAAAAGGTAAATGCACAGGCAATTTACTTGCCTCTACAACATGCAATATCAAAGATTGCATTGCACCCGTTGTATCCATTTTTAATGAATTTGCCTCACCTACACACTCACTGGTATGCAAACCTAAAATTGCTTTTGAGGCAACCTTTTCTTCTTCTGTAATAGGAACAAAATGGTACATCCCCGGTAAATCCAAAATGTCGATAGACTCTGATACCCCCGATAAATATTTCCCTCTCGTTACACCAACAGTAGTTCCAGGGTAATTAGATACTGTTGCATAGGTATTACTGAGTGCATTAAATAAACTAGACTTCCCAACATTGGGTCTACCGACAAGCAAAATACTTTTTGGTATCATACAAAGCCATTTCAACAAATATTCGTCATAATAATGACAGCTCCGAGTGTAATTATATTTAGACTTAGTCTAAATTGTTAAAATTTTTGACTTAATTTATAGTTTTAATTGTTGTTATTCTAATTATAGTAAAAATTTGACTACTTAGTTTTCAAATAGAGAATATTTTGCGAATAATAGTGAAAAGCACAATCTAACTTTTAGGGTTATAGCTTCGCAGAATTACCTCTTTTTTCAGTTTTTTTGGGGGGGCAGCGGTCATTGTCTTTCGCCCCCTACCACCAACCCCGAATTTAAAAAAATATTTATACACGCTAATGCAAAATGCCTTTATTCCTTATATTTTATTGCTTTGGCACTAGCCCTAAAGTTTCGCCAAGATTTTTTAGAATTTTGGCATCTTCCTCTCGCATTCTACCATCGCAATTGGGCGGGCAATTAATAATTAGAATATTATCCTGAGCCGTCGATTGTTTATAAAGATTCACAAGTTCGTCTGGTGTCTTATAGGTGCGATCTTTTGTATTATAAAACCATTTCTGAGACAAACAAACCGTTGTTTCCCAAGGCATATAATAGCGTTTCCCGTTATAGCTAAAAACTTTTGGGTCTGGGTTGGCAGGCAATTCTGGGTCACCCAAACGAAAATCACTAGGAAAATAACGAATAGGAAAACCTTCTTTCTGTTGATTTGCATGGGCGGTTGTATCCACAGCCTCTGGGTGCCCAATCGTCCAGTTTACACCTACCTGACAAGACGGTTGGTGTCTTTTTACAAGAGCGTATATCTCAGGTAACGCCCAACGCGTATGCCCCTTTTCCCAACTACCGTCCAACCATAATTCCACAACTGGGCCATATTTCCCAGCCATCACAAATAATTCCTCCAGTTGCTTTAACATGTATTCATTGTAAGCAGAATCGAGCAGCGGGTCTTTGGTATTTGGATTTTGTTTACGATCCCATAAGGAATAATACATTCCAAAACCGATTTTTTGTTTTTGACATTCTGCAGCTAATGCTTCAACCACATTCGTCTTATTCGGGGATGAACCTACATCATATTCCGTTAAAGGGCTATCCCATAAACAAAAACCATCATGATGTTTCGTCACCAAAATTACATATTTCATTCCAGCTTCTCGTGCAACCGTTACCCATTGCTTAACATCAATTTCTTTAGGGTTATAGGAAGACGCTAGCTTAGAACCATCTGTCCATTCCTCATCATGAAAAGTGTTGATACCAAAATGAATAAACATTCCATATTTTCGGGCAATTTGCTCTAATTGGTATGCATTTGGCTTTTCAGATGGTATAGGTTCGACAATTTTGACCATTTTTTTATCCCCTGTAATAATAGGTTTGCTAATAAGCGGTTCATCAGCTTACACAAGTTGAATATTCACTAACAAAACGAATAAATTTAGAAAAAATTTAGATGTTTTTGTCATTCAAATCATCTCCTAAAGCTGTTTATTTGATTAATAATGTAATTTTTTAACTATTTCTTACAATGGACAAAGTTAATCTATTCATGGAATTTTTTAACATGGCAAGCAAGCACCCCACTATTCATACTTTTTTAATGGATGAACCCAATAAAAAAACATACGACCAATTAAAAGAATACCCTTTAAAAGTTGAATTATTTAAATATTTTCAAGGCGATTATAAGTTATGGAGTAGTCGCGGGAAACTTATCAAAGACCCGCTCAATACACTTTATTTTGTTTTAGATGGTGACGGGTTTATTACATTTGATGGCAAAACGATACTTCTTAAAAAAGGGCATATTTATTTAATACCCACAAACCGCACACGGTTTTTTGGTTGCAAGACATTTATTGAAAAATATTGGAGCTTTTTTCAGATGCGAAATTCCCTTGGAGTTGATCTATTAGATGGCCACACGGAGGTTGTTTGCCTAAGTAATGATTTAAAAAGCATACAACATTTATTCGTGGATGTGACATATAAAAAAATTCTAGAGTTACATAAGGTTATTTATGATTTGCTAGATTCGAATCAAATTTTAACCGCTGGCTTAAAGCGACGCAATACTACTGAAAACAAATACCTAAAAGTCTTTCAGCTTCTAGAAAATCATTTATCTGCCAAAATTACCACTTCTAGTTTAGCCGAAAGCATGGGAATGACAGCCCCAGGCTTTTCAAGAGCGTTTCATCGGGATACAGGCCAAACCATAAAAAGTTATGTGAATCATCGTTTAAATCAAAAGGCTTGTGAGTTGATTCTACTAACCGATTTAAAAGTTAAGGAAATTGCCCATGCTCTAGATTATGAAGACGAATACTACTTTATTAGGTTTTTCAAAAAAATGAACGGCATCCCCCCAATGCAATATCGCATTAGAGTTCAACAATAGATGTTGAAATAGTTTTACGCAAACCTATAATACGGCAGCCAATAACCAACTTAACACACTGACCTGACTTGTCCAAATTATCTGCAATATATAACCAACTTAAAATTATTCTAAAGGATACCAACAAAGTTTCCTTAACGCTTTTCAAAATAATGATACCAACATTGATTGTTGTTAAATTATTAGAGCTCGTGGGGTTTACTTTATTCTTAGGCGAAAAAATTGAACCCCTGATGACCTTTTTAGGGTTACCTCCGCAAGCGGGTTTAGTTTGGGTTACATCAATGTTAACTAATATATACACGGGTCTTGCTGTATTTTTGACTTTGTCTTCCGATATTCATTGGACAGAAGCGCAAGTTACCATATTGGGAACGCTTATGTTAATAGCCCACAATTTGCCCATTGAATGCCGCATTGCACAAAAAGCAGGTTGTCGTTTAATCACCAATCTTTTTCTTCGCATTTTTGGGGCTATTGTATTGGGCTTTATTCTAAACAAAGCTTATAGCGGCTTTTCTTTATTACAAAAGCCTGCACAAATTGCAATACCAAGTCAAACCGAAGATAATCTATTTACAGGGTTAACATCTGTGATTGAAAATCTCTTTGTTTGGATTACTAATTTAAAAGAAGTTAGCAATTGGGTTGCTAGCCAAATGGTACTCTGCCTTCAAATTTATCTAGTGATATTGGCTTTGATTTCTGCGATAAAGTTTTTGCGTACCATTGGAGTTGAAAAAGTAATCAGCAAAGTATTGCAACCTATTTTGAGAGTACTTGGCATAAACCCTTCTGCAACTTCTATTACTATTGTAGGCATTACATTAGGTTTGGCTTATGGCGGCGGTTTACTCATTCAGGAAGCTGAAAGCGGGCGAGTTAAAAAAGACGATGTATTTTCTTCTATCACATTACTAAGCCTATGCCACAGTCAAATTGAAGATACCTTTCTAGTAATGCTTTTAGGCGCACATCTTTCTGGTATTTTTTGGGGTCGCTTAATATTTTCACTTATAATTGTTTTTTTTGTTGTACAACTACAAAAACGAGTCAGCCTTGCCATTAACGAAAGATTTTTTGTAACAGATGTTGCTAAGCCAGAAGCCTAGTTTTAGACCACCAATTTCTATATTTAATAACCCTAGATTCAGCTGTTGAAAGCAATTTTAAGATTCACCAAGAGACGGGTTTCAAACCCGTCTCATACGCATCAACTTAAGCTTTTAGTGGGGGATGTCCAAATTGATGTTGAAAGAGGTGATGACTTAAAAAGAGTTTAATAGATTTAATTTTGTAGTCAATACCTTTTTAAAATTAATTTAGTTTTTTAGTGAGAGCTTATTTAAACTTAGATATAATAATGAACGCTCAGCCAGAGGATATGGCAATGCTGGGGAGCAACCAGAGCG
>Ga0209573_1001373_pt1 | contig 38410 bp, 30 predicted proteins | sample TNRBio252014_DNA_FD_185870 | JGI IMG/M metagenome (GOLD analysis project Ga0209573, IMG submission 185870) | Wastewater treatment Type I Accumulibacter community from EBPR Bioreactor in Madison, WI, USA - TNR Reactor_6/25/2014_ DNA (SPAdes)... | ecosystem: Engineered > Bioreactor > EBPR >...
TTGTCTATCAGCGCCAAACTCCGGCGATGGATCGAGCCCGAGGGGTTGCTGAGTGTGCTGAACCGAACCGGTAGAGAAACCTCCGGCCCTGGACTGCGCCAGGGGTGGGTCTCAGCCTTGCTCGCATTGCTTGGATTGGCTTCGACCACGCTAGCGATCGCGCAGCAGCCGTTCAGTGACCTGGAAGTCAAAGCGGTGTTCCTGTACAACTTCGCCCATTTCGTAAGCTGGCCGCAAGCCTCCGGGCAGGACCCCACACAACCGTTTCGCTACTGCGTACTCGACGACGAGATCGCGCCGGTTTTGCAGAAAGCCCTGAAGGATGAAGCCGTGGGCGGGCGGTCGTTGCTGGTGCAAGAAAAAGTGACAGCCGCCAACCTTGCAGAATGCCAAGTGCTCTATATGGGGAAAGGTCGTCTACGCGGTGCGGAAATCTGGGAGTTGGTGCGAGAGGCATCCGCCGTCCATGTCCTGACGGTGAGCGACCTGGAAGGGTTCGAGACCCAGGGAGGGATGATCGCCCTGGTGCGACAGGATCGCCGAATCCATCCCCGCATCAATATCGACGCTGTAGAAAGAGGCAAGCTGCGGATCAGCGCCAAACTGCTCAACCTCGCCACGGTAGTGCGCGATTCCACGACGGGAAAATAAACCATGCCGTTATTGTTTCGCGATCGCCCGATCAAACAAAAAGTGATCGCCATCGCGCTGGTCAGTACGGTGATTGGCTTGGCCATCGCACTTTCCATTCTGTTAATCAGCGATATTTATACCTTGCGACGCAGCGCACGCGACTACGCCTCGTCGCTGGCGCAAGTGGTGGCCGTCAACAGTTCGGCAGCGCTGGCCTTTCGTGACCCGGTCACCGCTCAAGAGATTCTTGCGGGATTCAGTAAGGTGCCCGATGTGGCGGCAGCCCGTATTTGCACTCTGGAGGGCCAAGTTTTCGCGCGTTATGAGAGCCAGGACCCACGCCATGGCCCGCTGCTGCAACAGTTGCTGCGGAAAGATCGGAGTATTTCGCGTACAGCCGACAGTGCAAAAAAGTCGCCGGAGTCATTTTCGTTCGCCTTCCACGATGATTATCTGGAAGTTCAACAGGGCATTATGGCTAACCAGAAGCCGCAGGGCGTCATAGACCTCGTTCTCGATCTATCGGGACTCGACCAGGTGATCCGCCGACAGGTTCTGTTAGCCCTGCTGGTGTTGTTGGCAGCTTTCGTTATCGCTTATTTGTTGGCCGCCCGGTTGCAACGCCTGATTTCCGATCCGGTGATCGCCCTCGCGGGTCGCATGCGAGAGGTTTCGAAGACGAAAGACTATTCGGTGCGCGTTCCCCGCACCGCGAACGACGAAATCGGCACCCTCATGGACGGCTTCAACACCATGCTCGAACAGATTCAGCACCAGGACGTCGAGCTGCATGTCGCCAAGGAAGAGGCGGATCAGGCCAACCGGGCCAAAAGCGACTTTCTTGCACGCATGAGCCACGAAATCCGCACGCCTATGAATGGCGTTATGGGAATGGCGGAACTGTTGGCCGACACGGAACTGTCAGTGCGGCAGCGGCGGTTCGTGGAGAACATCCGTGGTTCTTCCGAAGCATTGCTGACCATCATCAACGATATTCTCGATTTCTCGAAGATCGAAGCCGGCAAGCTGGATCTCGACAATGCGCCCTTCAACCTGGAGGAACTGATTGACGAGATCGGCGAGATGTTCGCCGAACGCGCTCATCGCAAGGGTTTGGAACTGACCTGCGCGGTAGCAGCGGGCGTGCCGCCGACGCTGCGGGGCGACGCCGGGCGGTTGCGGCAGGTATTGACCAATCTGCTGGGCAATGCCTTCAAATTCACTCAAGCCGGCGAGGTAGCTTTGCGTGTTTCGTGCGAGCAGGCCTGGGCGTCCCAAATCTTGTTACGGTTCGAGGTGCGGGATACTGGCATAGGCATCGCACCGGAAGCGCAAGCCCGTTTGTTTCAATCTTTCGCCCAAGCCGATACATCGACGACGCGCAAGTACGGCGGCACCGGGTTGGGCTTAGTGATCTGCAAGCGGTTGGCGCAACTAATGGGCGGCGACGTGGGTGTGGAAAGCGAGCCCGAACGAGGTTCCCGGTTTTGGTTCACTGCTTGTTTAGCTAAAGAAGCGCCGGTTGCCGACGATCCAACGCCCATCTCCCGCCGGTTGAGCACGCTGCGGATTCTGGTGGTGGACGACAACGCCACAAATCGCGAACTGCTCGATGAACTCCTCACCACCTGGGGGATACAGCATGCCACCGCCGAGAGTGGATCTCAGGCGCTGCAGCAGCTCCGGGCGGCGTCCGCCGCCGGGAAGCCTTTCGATTTGGGGCTTTTCGATCAGCAAATGCCGGAGATGAACGGCATCGAGCTGACTCAGATGCTGAGGACAGAGCCGATCACCGCACAGTTGTCAGTCGTGCTGCTCAGTTCGATGATCGAAGACCTGGATGGACAGCGAATGCAAGCGTTAGGCATCCATGCTTACCTGACCAAGCCGGTGCGAAAATCGCAGCTTTATCAGTGTTTGTGGGCGGTGGCGCGCGGCGAGGTGGAAACCTGGCAACGGGAGAGATACGCCCAGGGGATGCTGACATCTGCTGCTTGGTTTGAGCGGCGTGGACAGTCGGTGCTCCTGGTGGAGGACAACCCGGTCAACCAGGAGTTGGGCTGCGAAATGCTGCGGTCACTGGGTTTGCACGTCGATGTAGCCGAGGACGGCGAACGGGCGCTGGCGGCTATCGCCCGACAGCACTATTCCCTGGCGCTCATGGATTGCCAAATGCCGGTCATGGACGGTTTCGAGGCGACCCGCCGCCTTCGCGCTATCGAGCAAAGCACCGGCGCTAACGTCCGGTTGCCGGTAATCGCCCTGACCGCAAATGCCATGCTGGGTGATCGGGAGCTTTGCCTGGCTGCCGGCATGGATGATTATCTCAGCAAACCGTTTAAGACGGCGGAACTGAGCGAGGTGTTGGCGCGCTGGCTGCCACAGCGTGAGGGCGTCATCGCAGAACCCGTGGCCGACTCATCAGCAACGACGCCTGCCGAGAGTTCCGGGTCAGAGGCGGCAATCCTGGATTTATCCCGCATTGAACAAATTCGCGCCCTGCGCCGCGAAGGTATGCCAAATATATTGGGTCGGGTTATCCAGCTTTTCCTGGACAGTGCGCCCGAACAGATCGCGACCGTGCGGGCAGCGACACAGACCGCGAATGCGTCTGGCCTGCGTGAAGCCGCCCATGCGCTCAAGTCGGCGAGCGCCAACTTGGGGGCGACCGATTTTACCGAGTTGTGCAAACAACTGGAGATGATGGGCAAGGCAAGGCAATTGGAGGGAGCGTTGGAGAAGGTCGTGGCCTTGGAAGAGAGTTTCCCGCGCATACGCGAGGCATTGAGCGCTTTGCCCGAGACGCAAGGGGGTTGAGCATCACGCGATCACTGTGACAGTTTGACCGGGATGTTGCTTCAGGGCGTCGTTTGCTTGGACACTGGCAGATCCTGGGCCAGCGCTTCCGCCCGAAATTGTTTGAGCCGGGCGCGCAGGCGGGCTTCCTGATTCGGCGACAATCCCGGATTGCGCAGACCAATGTCGAGTTGTTCGATGGCTGCCAACAGTTCACCGTTCAAATAGTGGTATTCGGCCATCGTAGCGTGGGTCGCAGCCCGGTCGCCAGCCCGTTGTGCGGCTTGCGCGTAGGTGGCGTACAACTGCGGGTCGTTCGGGCGATGGCGCAGGTGTGGCTGCAAGAGGCGCATGGCCCGTTGTGGATCGCCTTGGGCGCTCAGCGTCCGACCATAGTGCATGGCCAAGGTAAAATCATCGGGATAAAGCCGGAGCGCCTCCTCAAACAGTTGCCAGGCCTGCTCGCGGTGGCCTCTGGCCAGGGCGATTTCGGCGGCTTCGACGCGAAACGCCAGGCGATCCGGGTCGCTGCGCTGCAAACGATTCACCTGCTGCTGCGCTTCGTCATAGCGGCCCGCTTGCCGGAGCGCCAGGGCGTAGGCGTAGCGTTCTGACGCTTCATTGGTGAAATCCCCTTTGGCTAACCGGGTTTCCAGCTCCCGAATGAGCGTTTGATTATCTTCGGTCAGCAATACCCGGGTCCGGGCCTTGGCCAAATCGTAAGCCTTCCGGTCGCGAGGCCCAGCCTGGCGGGTAGGAGGAACCGGGAGGCGATCCTGGGTATCGGCAGAGCGGCTCTCCGGTCGCGGATGGGTGCGCAGCATGTCAGGAATCTGATTGCGCGCCTCGCCACTCGACAAGCGCTCCAGCTTGCTAAAGAAGTCTGTCATGCCCTGGGGGTCGAAACCGGCGTTAGCCAACAACTGCATCCCGATACGGTCGGCTTCCTGCTCATTAGCGCGGGTGAAGCTGATCTGATGCTGGGCGCTAGCCGCCATGGAACCGACCAGCGCCGCCTGCCCGGCCTGCTTGCTAGCCGCCGCCGCCAGTGCCGCTCCAGCGAGCATGGCCGCTGCCATGGGCAGGCTTAAACGTTTCATGTCGGCGATGGCCCGGGCGATATGTCGTTGTGAGACATGGGCGATTTCATGGGCCATCACCCCGGCCAACTCGTCTTCCCGCTGTGTGGCTAACAGCAGCCCGGCATTAATGCCAATAAAGTTGTACGGCAGGGCAAAGGCGTTAATTCCGGAGTCGCGCACCATAAAAAAAGTGTAGGGTGCGCCATTGTGAGCAGCATAGGTGACAATGCTCTGGCCGATGGAGTTGAGGTACTCATTTAATTGCACATCCTCCATGATGGCGCCGCGCTCCCGCAACCGCCGCACGATACTGAGGCCCAGTTTCTGTTCGTCGTCAGCGCCGAAATACACGCTGGAGGGATCGCCAATATCCGGCAACTGGATGACTTGCGCAGTCGCGGGAGCGACCGGCGTCAGGCCGAGAATCAGACTGAGAGTCAAGGGCAGTAAGCGATGGAGCATGGACGTTCCGCAACGGGGATAGTATGGGCAATGAGACTCAACTGCTGGCAGGGGGTTCCAGAATTTGCCTTAGCCTGAGTCGCATGTTTCAATGGACGCCCTGAATTCGCCTTGAATGATCATTGCCATGACGGTGATTGACGCTGAACTCGATGCCTCCGGGCTGAACTGCCCCCTGCCCATTCTCAAGGCCAAAAAGGCGCTGGCGGCGCTGCAGGGCGGCCAAACGCTACGGATCATGGCGACCGACCCCGGTTCGGTCAAGGATTTTGAGACCTTCAGTCGACAATTGGGTCATACCCTGCTGGAAGCGCGGGAAGAGAATGGGCGATTCCATTTTTTGCTGCGCAAGCGGGAAGGTTGATACTGCTGCCGTCGTTGCGCCGGCCTACACCTCGCCATAACGTGCGCCAGCGCCGATCCAGCGCCGGATCAACGGTTCCACACATTCGGGATGCTCGCGCAGCAGATGGTCAGCCGTCTGGCGGATGACCGTTAGCCACTCTTGATCACGCAGCAGATCGGCGACGCGCAAATTTTGTTCGCCGGTCTGGCGGGTGCCGAGCACCTCGCCGGGGCCGCGCAACTCCAAATCGCAGCGGGCAATTTCAAAGCCGTCATGACACTCCCGCAGCACCGCCAGCCGGGCGTGAGCGACTTCGGACAGCGGTGGCCGGTAGAGTAACACGCAACTACTCTCCACTGCGCCGCGCCCGACTCGGCCCCGCAACTGGTGTAATTGCGCTAATCCCAGCCGCTCGGGATTCTCGATAATCATCAGGCTGGCGTTGGGGACATCCACACCGACTTCGATCACGGTGGTAGCGACAAGCAATTGCAGTTCCCCGGCTTTGAAACCCGCCATAACGGCTTCTTTAGCCGCCGCCGGCAACCGACCATGCACCAGGCCAATGCGCAGTTCCGGCAAAATTTCGGTGAGTTGTTCCGCCGTGACGGTCGCCGCCTGACATTGCAAAATCTCGGATTCCTCGATGAGTGGGCAGACCCAGTACGCTTGGCGGCCGCTGAGGCAGGCTTGCCGGGTGCGATCGATGATCTGTGTACGGCGGTGGTCGGGGACGGCGACCGTTTTGACCGGGCGGCGGCCGGGCGGCAGTTCGTCGATGATGGAGGTGTCGAGATCGGCGTAGGCGCTCATCGCCAAGGTGCGTGGGATCGGGGTGGCAGTCATGATCAACTGATGGGGGCAGCGCCCGCCCGCCTGGCCTTTCTCGCGCAACGCCAAACGCTGGTGGACGCCGAAACGATGTTGCTCGTCCACGATGACCAGGGCCAGTTCCGCAAAGGCGACTGCTTCCTGAAACAGCGCGTGGGTGCCAACCACCACCTGAATTTCACCCGCCGCCAGCCGTTCCAGCAGGATGCGCCGCGCTTTGCCAGTGAGCCGCCCGGTCAGCCAGGCGACCTCAATACCCAATTCGTCCAGCCAGTTGCGGAAATTGCGGTAATGCTGTTCAGCCAGCAACTCGGTTGGAGCCATCAGCGCCGCTTGTGCGCCGGTTTCCACCGCGCGCAACGCCGCCGCCGCCGCGACCACGGTTTTGCCCGAACCGACATCGCCCTGGAGCAGGCGCAGCATGGGGCGAGGCTGAGCAAGATCATCGGCGATTTCCGCCAGCACCCGTTGTTGGGCGTGCGTCAAGGCGAAGGGTAAACGTTCTAAAAATCGCTGACTGAGACTGCTGCCGGTCAGCGGCGGCGCAACTTGGCGGCGGGTACGCTCACGCAAGCGACGCAGGCTGATTTGGTGCGCCAGCAGTTCCTCAAAGGCCAGTCGCTGCCGGGCAGGATGGCGACCGTTTTCCAGTTCTGCAACCGAAGTTTCCGCCGGCGGCTGGTGCAGTAGCCGAACGGCCTCGGCAATGGGTGGCAGATGCAGCCGGGCCAGCAGCGCTGGCGGCAACAATTCTGGTAACAACGCTGCCGTTTCCAGTTGCGCCAGCGCCGCTTCCGCCAAATTACGCAGGGTGAATTGTTGCAGGCCGGCGGTGGCGGGATAAAACGGGGTCAGCCGCTCCTCAATCGGTGTATCCGGTTCGACCCGGCGGCATTCGGGATGAATCATCTCCAATCCACCGTTATAACCGGGTCGCACTTCACCAAAGCAACGCAATCGGATACCCGGCTGACCCAGCAGTTGTTGTTGGGCGGGGCTGAAATGGAAGAAGCGCAAGGTTAAAACGCCGGTTCCATCGGCCAGATGACAGAGCAGGAAGCGCCGGCTGCGCGCCACCACTTCACTGCTGATGACTTGCGCCTCGATCAGGGCTTCTTCACCGGGTTGCAACTGGTGGATCGGGGTCAGGCGACTACGATCCTGATAGCGTAATGGCAAATGTAACAGGACGTCTTCAGCCGTGTGAATCTCTAACCGGCGCAACCGTTCCGCCAGCTTCGGCCCAACGCCTTTCAGAGCAGTCACCAGTAACGGTTCAGGCGTCAGAGACCGTGTTGCTTCACGGACATGAGAATCCATGGCTATTCCTCGCTCACCACCGGCATGATGACACCCTGGTTCGATCTGGCCCTGAGCACCCTACCCACACACAATATTGCCCAGGTTTTTTGCGTTCGATGGTCTTGGGCTCATTCGGGTAATAGTAATCCTCGCTACACCATGAACGCCAACACACGCCGTATCCTGACGTACCTGATTGGGTTCTCTCTGAATCGACTGCCGTCGTCGCTTCTCTGGTCTACAGCCTGCGCGCTAATACCATTTCCCAATAAGTCTTGTCATTTTGATCGGCTGGGAGCTGGTATGAGATGACTGCTATGCACACCCAGAAGAATATCTACTGGATGCATAGCCTGTTCTGCTGACCACATTGACCGGCTGTAGAGCAGTGGCGGCTTTGTTGCTGCACAATGTCGCTCGATTGGAAAAGCTGAGTGGCCACATGAAGCGTCTGATATGATGACCACACAGCGTATTGCAGGAATTCAGCAAGATCGCCAAAAGCCAGATTCGCCAGACGGATCAACTGGCGCGTTGGGGTGGCGAGGAATTTATCATCGCGATGCCGCACACCAGACTGGATCAAGCGCTGACCCTGGCGGAACGGGCTCGGGAAACAGTCGCTGCCCATAATTTTTCGATAGTGGGTTCGTTGACCACCAGTATGGGCGTTGCTGGTTATCGCCTTGACGAAACTCCGATTGCACTATTGGAGCGGGTGGATGGCGCGCTCTATCGCGCCAAGACCGGGGTGCGGAATCAGGTTGAGCGTGCCGCATAACGGCGCTTAGCCTGACATCCGCCTGCAATAGACCGGGTCGCCGATACGCAAGCAGCGGTTGACCTAACCCCCGCGCACCTGTTGACCACTGCGCAAGTCCCGAATTTCCGTAGGTTTTGCCGCGCCGCCCGTCGGTCCAGGCAACAGCGCGTCAATAGTCCGACCCAGTTGCCGACGCACGGCCAGCGCAGTACGGGCCGGTGAGCGACCGCTGAAGTTGGCGCTGGTAGAAACCAGCGCATGACCACAGATCCGGCACAGCGTCGCCGCCAATGGATGAGCAGTAACCCGCACTGCCAGGGTGTCATGCCTGCCCCGCAGCCAATACGGGGTGTCCGCGCAGGCCGGAATCAACCAGGTGTAGGGACCAGGCCAGGTCGCGGCGAGACGAGCTTGGTCTGCGGGAACAAGGGGTTGCAGAAAAGGCGCAAGTTGCGCAAAGTCGGCGGCAATCAAAATCAATCCCTTGCCCGCCGGCCGGCGTTTGAGCGCCAGCAACCGCCGCACCGCCGGTTCGTTCCGTGGATCACAGCCCAGACCGTAGACCGCTTCCGTAGGATAGGCCACGATGCCGCCGGCTTGTACAGTGCGGGCGACAGCAGACAGGTGCAGATTCATCCGTTGGACGCTCCAATAAGTAGTTAACCGTGATTGGACCGGCTTGGTTTTGCTTTCGCTGGCGCGCCGGCGCGGCGACGGACCACACGCTTCTTTTTCTCCGGCGCGGCCCGAATCAGGGCTTCACACTCGTCCAGGCTTAAACTCTCCGGTTCTCGTCCCTTGGGCGCCCGAGCATTCTTCTGGCCATTTGTGATGTAGGGACCGAAGCGGCCATTGAGAATCTGGATATTGGAATGCGGGAACGTGCGCAAGATTCGATTCGCCAGCGCTTTTTGATGAGCGGCGATCAATTCCAGAGCCTGTTCGCGATTAACGGTATAAGGATCGACATTTTTCAGCGATACATAGCTCTTGCCATAGCGCACATACGGCCCGAACCGACCGATATTGACCTGGATCGGCTCACTTTCAGCGGTGGCCCCCAGGTCGCGCGGCAATTGAAACAACGCTAAGGCTTCTTCCAGAGTAATCGCATCCAGGCGCTGGTCAGGCCGCAGGCTGGCGAAACGCGGCTTGTCAGCGTCCTCTTTAACGCCGATTTGGGCGAACGCGCCAAACCGGCCCATGCGCACCGACACCGGTTTGCCAGTCCCGGGATCCACTCCCAATTCCCGGCCCTGCACCACATCCTGCCGCGAGACCTTCTCCGATTTCTCCTCGACCTGTTGCTTAAACGGATCCCAGAACCCGCGCATCAGCGGCAGCCAGTCCTCTTCACCCCGCGATACGGCGTCCAGTTCATCCTCTAACCGGGCCGTGAATTCATAATCCACATACTGGTTAAAATGTTGGGTCAGGAACCGGTTGACGATCCGGCCAATATCGGTGGGCTTAAACCGGCGGTTGTCTAGCACCGCGTATTCACGGGCCAGCAGCGTGGAGATGATCGTGGCGTATGTCGAAGGCCGGCCAATGCCATGTTCTTCCAGCGTCTTGACCAGACTGGCCTCGGAATAGCGCGGCGGCGGTTCGGTAAAATGCTGTTCCGGGCGCAGCGCCAACAGGTCCACCCACTCGCCCTGCTTCAAGGGCGGCAAAATCCGGCTCTCTTCTTCATGCGAGTCATCGACGTCTTCCTGATAGACCGCCATGAAGCCCGGATTGGCAATGGTCGAACCGGTGGCGCGAAAAGTATGGCCCACGCCGCAGGCTAGGTCGACCGCGACGGTATTCAGCAGCGCCGGAATCATCTGGCAGGCGACGGTGCGCTTCCAGATCAGTTCGTACAGTGCATATTGATCGGTGTTGAGATGGGCGCGGATCGATTCCGGGGTAACCGCCACCAGGGTAGGTCGGATCGCCTCATGCGCCTCCTGGGCGTTCTTGGCCTTGGTTTTGAAAAGGCGTGGGCCGGCGGGCACATTGTTCACACCGTAGCGTTGGGCGATCAGCGCCCGAATCTCGTCGAGCGCTTCCTGCGCCAGATGGACTGAATCGGTGCGCATATAGGTAATCAGGCCCGCTGCGCCGCCGCCGGTGTCGATGCCCTCGTACAACTGTTGCGCGATCCGCATGGTGCGTTGCGTGGAAAAACCCAGCTTGCGCGAAGCTTCCTGTTGCAGGGTGGACGTGGTGAACGGCGCAGCGGGATTGCGCTTGCGCTGCTTGCGCTCGACCTTGACGACCCGCAACCGGCCAATGATGGCCGCATCGGCCGCCGCCCCGGATTCAGCGATCTGGGTCCGCGCCGCATCCAGCAGAGTTTGCTCCATGGCATGAGCCTGTTCGCCCTGGGTGATGCTGAATTGCGTCAGCTTTTCCCCAGCGTATTCCAGCAACCGAGCCAGCAGCGGTTGGTCGGCTTTAGCGGCGTCTGCTTCCAGCGTCCAGTATTCCTGCGCCTGGAAACGTTCGATCTCTTCCTCACGCTCGACCACCATCCGCAGCGCTGGCGACTGCACCCGGCCCGCTGACAGGCCCGGACGAATCTTTTTCCACAGCAACGGTGACAGGTTGAAACCGACCAGAAAATCCAGCGCTCGCCGCGCCTGCTGGGCGTTGACCAAGTCCAGCGATAAATCACGCGGATGAGCGACAGCGTCGGCAATCGCCCGTTGGGTTACTTCGTGAAACACCACGCGCCGCACCGGCTTGTCGTGTAATAGACTGCGCTGCCGAAGAATCTCGGACAGGTGCCAGGAAATAGCCTCACCTTCCCGATCAGGGTCGGTCGCCAGATACAGCGCTTCGGCCTTGGCCGCCGCTTTGGCGATGGCTTCAACATGGCGTTCATTTTTGTCAATGAGCTGATACTTCATAGCGAAGTCGTGATCAGGATCGACCGCGCCTTCTTTGGGCACCAGATCGCGCACATGACCATAGGAGGCCAGCACCTCGAAATCCTTGCCCAGATATTTCTTGATGGTCTTCGCCTTGGCGGGCGATTCCACAATGACCAGATTTTTGCTCATGACCTTCACAGGATTAACAGCGACGGAGAGCGACCGGTAACGCATCCGGCCGAGACGGCGGTGCTATCCATCGCGACTCGCGACGGAGCACGGAAATCAGACAATTAATGAAGATAGCCAGGACTGTCGTCGAATACCAAATCTTCCATCCAGGCGTAGGCCTCCTCATGGCCTGGCTGATTGAACAGCACCATGAGGATGATCCACTTCAACTGATGCAGATCAATCTCATCAGTTTCCAGCGCCATGACCCGGTCGATAACCCCCTCGCGAGTCTCTGGGTCGAGGATGCCACCCTGTTCCAGCAGCAGCAGAAAGCCCCGGCACTCGGCATCCAGTCGGTCCATCTCTGTATCGACATAGATACGATAAGAACGAGAATTGACCGGCAGTGGGAGCGATGGGCGGTCAATCAGGCTGTCCAGCCAGGCAAAGGCCTGAGCGATTTCCTGTGCTGGAAAACCAGCGGCCAGCAATTCCATCTGGACAGATTCACGGTCGGGATCCACCTCTATATCCTCTTCTATATCTTTTTGAAACAAATACATTAAGACATCCAGTGCATTTTCTTTCATGCGGGGACTCAGCGTGCAAAGTACAAAGCCCCCGCCGTTTGGCGAGGGCATCGGCGGGATGCTACAAAACCAGCTTTCAGGCTTTCAGGCGGCAGTGCAGGCCGCCTGGGACAGCCGCCACATACCCTTCCAGCTCCAGAATCAACAGCATGGAGGAAACCACTTCCGCCGTCAATCCGCAACGCTCGACCAGCCCATCAACGCTGGCCGGTTCATCACCAATCGCCGCCAGCAATTGCCGGTAATCATCATCCAGCGGATTCGCCGCTGGCGGGGACGCTGCCAGCGGCGAGGCGAAAGTTTCAGCGCCCACCGCAGCCAACGATCCCAGTTCTTCCAGAATATCGTCGGCAGTTTCCACCAGTTTCGCACCTTGACGAATCAGGGCATGACAGCCCTTGGCCAGCGGGTTGTGAATGGAGCCGGGAATAGCGAACACTTCACGACCCTGTTCAACAGCCTGTCGGGCGGTAATCAGCGAACCGCTCTGGGCAGCGGCCTCGACTACCAGCACCCCCAGCGCCAGACCGCTAATCAATCGGTTGCGTTGGGGAAAGTTGCCTGCCGCTGGCGCTGTGCCAATGGGAAATTCCGAGACCAACGCACCCTGTTCAGCAATCGTGTGGGCCAAATCCCGATGCTTGGCAGGATAGACCCGGTCCAGACTGGTGCCCATCACCGCAATGGTTCGCCCATCACTGCTCAATGCGCCTTGATGGGCAGCGGCGTCGATGCCCAACGCCAGGCCGCTGGTAATGACCATTCCAGCTCCGGCCAGATAGGCGGCGAAATGGTGGGCGGTTTCTCGGCCCAAGGGGGTGGGATTACGAGTCCCCACGATCGCCAACTGCGGCGCCCGCAGGCAGCCAGGGTCGCCCCGAACGAACAGCAGCGGCGGTGGGTAGGGGATTTGTCGCAACAGCAGTGGATAACGCGGATCGTCCAGCGCCAGCAAATGATTGCCAGGGTGCTCCAGCCAAGCCAGATCCTGCGCGACTCCTCGCCAGTCGGGAGCGCTCAGGTACTCAAGCGCCGCTGCGGGCAGCTCCAGATGGACCCCTGCAACGCGCCCAGCGGCGAACACCTCAGCGGCTGAACCGAAATGGTCCAGCAACCGGGCGAATCGCGCTGGCCCGACCCCCGGCGCTCGCAACAACGCCAGCAGCCAGGCGGAATCGTGAGCCGGGGGTGTCTCGTTCAGGGCGTTGTGACTCGATCTTGCAGGCGGATGGCGCGTTCGGCTTGCATCACCAGCGCGTAACTGACCAGATCATACACTTTATAAACCATCACCAGCCCGGAGCGTTCACCCGGTATTTTGATCGTTCCGCCTGACACCTGATCTTCGACTTCACGATCTTGGCTGTAAATGGCCAGGACATGGCCCGGCTCCAGACCCTCTTGAGCACCCAGGTTGATGACGACGCTGCTGTATTGGGTAATTTGCATCACATCCGGATTGAGATTGGCCAAGATGAAGCCCTCGGTGTCCGGTGGGACGGGATGCGGTTCGAAGCCGTAAAGCTCGGTTTCCGCCTCGAAGGGAAACAGCCGATCTCCGGGCCGGACCGGCGCGACGGTATTCGCTAACACCAGCGTAGCCGGATCGGCGTCCTTTTCGAGGCTGGCTTGGCCCATGTAAATGCCGGCGACGCCCAGCGAACGGCCAGAACCCGGTTCGATCAACGGCTCACTGGGGCGGAACACTTGATAGCGCGGTTGGTCGAAAATAGCACCGCGAGCATAAACCCGGTCGCGGTCGGCGTAGATGACCTGGTTGTCATCGTCGGCCACGATATAGGGCGCGCCTTGCCACTCTCCCTCGCTCAAAACGAGGGCGCGAGTCAGGAAAGACTCAATGGCGTCGCGGGGCACCGGCGGGATCGGCTGGCTGAGTTCCTCGACCCGGATTTGTGGCGACAACTTGAGCAGTGGCACTTCCTCCCGCTCGGCAACTTCCAACTGGGGTTGGCCGTTGGCATCGTAGCTGAAGCGCAGCACATCGCCGGGGTAGATACGATTGGGGTTGCGGATTTGCGGGTTTTGCCGCCAGATTTGCCGCCATTGCCAGGGGTTCTGGAGAAACCGTCCGGCAATACTCCACAGGGTGTCGCCTGGAACCACGGTATAGGTTTGCGGGTGATCGGGCTGTAAGGCTACCGGGGCCTGGGCGGCGCCGGAGGTCGCTAATAGTGGCGGTTCGCCAACCGTTGTGGTGGCCGGACCAGATTCAGCTTGATCAGGTGAGATAGGGGGGTGGGCGCACGCCCCAAGCAGGATCGCCGTCGCCAGCGACAGAGCGGTTCTGCAGCGCCTTGAGGAACGCGAGATATTCATGTCCGTGCTCATCCTCCGAGTGAACAGGCGGGAGCTGTATGGCAGTTTGCTCCCATCGCGCTAAAGTATAGCCCCGACGCCGGGGTTTCTCGTATGATTTCGTATTGAATGATCGAAAATGATCGAAACAAGGCTTTTATGGAGCAGGCCATGGCACGATTAAACGTGTTGCACTATCCCGATCCCCGGCTGCGCAAACTGGCGCTGCCGGTAGAAACTGTCGACGCCAGTATCCGGACTCTGGTCGCCGATATGTTGGAAACGATGTACGCAGCGCCGGGTATTGGCCTGGCGGCGACCCAGGTCAATGTCCAGAAACGGGTGGTGGTCATGGACCTGTCCGAGGAGAAAAACCAGCCTCGGGTGTTTATCAACCCCACGGTGCTGGAGCGCCAAGGCGAAAACGAGGGCGAGGAAGGCTGTCTGTCCGTACCGGGCTTTTACGAAACGGTCTGCCGCGCTGAGTGGGTTCGGGGCAGCGCGCTGGATCTTGAGGGCGAGCCGTTCGAATTTGAAGCCCATGGGTTGCTGGCGGTCTGCATTCAGCATGAGATCGATCATTTGGACGGCAAGCTGTTTGTGGATTACCTGTCGATGCTTAAACGCGATCGTATCCGCAAGAAGTTGGAAAAGCAGTCCCGCCACGAATCCCGTGCGTCCTGAGTATGGATGCGCCACGCCTGGTCTTCGCCGGTACTCCCGACTTTGCTGTCCCCTCCCTGCGTACACTCTTGGACGCCGGCTATCCGGTTGTCGCTGTGTATACCCAGCCGGATCGTCCAGCCGGCCGGGGTCGCCACCTGCAAGCCAGCGCTGTCAAAAGTTGCGCCCAGGCGGCGGGCGTTCCAGTTTACCAGCCGACCACGCTGCGTGATCCGGCGGCGCAGGCGGAATTGGCCGCTTTGCACCCCGACTTGTTGATCGTCGCTGCCTACGGGTTGATCCTGCCGCCGGAGGTGTTGGCTATTCCCCAACTGGATTGCATCAATGTCCATGCTTCATTGTTACCGCGCTGGCGGGGGGCTGCGCCGATTCACCGGGCGCTGATGGCCGGCGACGCCGAGACGGGGATCAGCATTATGCGTATGGAAGCTGGCCTCGATACCGGCCCCGTGTTCGTGAAAGCCCCTTTTTCGATGGAACGCGGCATGACCGGGGGTGAGTTGCATGATGCACTGGCGATGCTGGGCGCGTTGACCCTTCGGGCGGCGCTGCCGGAATTGCTGGCAGGTCGCCTGACATCCGAGCCGCAGGATGATGCGCTCGCCACTTACGCCGCCAAGTTGAACAAAAGCGAACTGGAACTGGACTGGAATCGATCAGCGATGGAGCTGGAGCGACAGATACTGGCGTTTAATCCCTATCCAGTCGCCCGAACCCGGTTGGAAGAACACGTTCTGCGCATCTGGCGGGCCATCGCCGAGGAAGAAGCAGTTGCGGCGCCGCCCGGTACGGTGCTGCGTGAAGGATCATCCGGAATCGTGGTCGCTACAGGTTCCGGCGCACTGCGCTTGACCGAAGTCCAACTGCCTGGCGGCAAGCCGACGCCAGTCGCCGCATTTTTGAATGCTCGCCAATTATCCGGCCGGCGGCTGGGCGCGGCATGAATGTCCGCGCCAGCGCAGCCCGGGCGTTGGGTCAGGTGTTGGGCGAGGGAGCATCACTGAGTACAGTGCTGCCACCCGTGCTGAACCAAGTGGATTCGCTTGACCGTGGCCTGCTCCGGGAATTGTGTCATGGAGTCTGTCGCTGGCATCCCCAGCTACAGGCTGGGCTGGACCGGTTGTTGGTGCGACCGCTTGATCCGCGTGAACACGCCATTCAGGCGCTGCTGTTGATCGGCCTCTATCAATTACAGCATCTGCGCATTCCCGAGCACGCCGCCGTGGCGGAAACGGTTGCTGCTGCTGGTGAATTGCGTAAACCGTGGGCGGTGGGTTTGACCAACGCCGTACTGCGGACCGCCCTGCGGCGGCGGGCGGAACTGGCCGAAGCGCTACAAAACGATGAGGTCGCCCGCACCGCCCATCCGCTCTGGTTGTTGGAGCGGCTACAACAGGATTGGCCAGAAGACTGGTCGGCTATCGTCGCCGCGAACAACACCCGTCCGCCATTCACTCTGCGTATTAACCCGCGTTATCGCGCAGCGTCCGGTGACCAAAAAAACGGCGAACTCATCGACAAAGCGGAACGGGTCGCGAATGTAGAAACGGCGTTGATGCTTAACACAGCGGTTGATCCGATGACATTGCCTGGATTCGCCGAAGGCTGGGCGTCGGTGCAGGACGCTGCTGCGCAATTGGCGGCGCCGCTGCTGGATGTTCAGCCAGGGATGCGCGTGCTGGACGCCTGCGCCGCGCCCGGTGGTAAAACCGGCCACCTGCTGGAGTGTGTCCCCAATTTGGACCTGACTGCACTGGATCAAGATGCCGTGCGGTTGAAACGGGTGCAGGAAAATCTGACCCGCTTGGGTTTGAATGCGCGGCTGGTCACCGGCGACGCCCGTCAGCCAGCGAATTGGTGGGATGGCGTTCCCTATGACCGGATTCTGCTGGATGCGCCTTGTTCGGCCACCGGGGTTATTCGTCGCCACCCCGACATCAAATTGCTGCGCCGGGACAGCGACATCGGCCTGCTGGCCAGCCAGCAATGCGCCCTTCTCACCAGCCTCTGGCCGTTGCTGCGCCCGGGCGGGCGGTTGCTGTATGCCACTTGCTCTGTCCTGCGCCAGGAAAATGAGCAGGTCATCACCCGTTTTCTCACTATGCAAGCCGACGCCGAGGAGCAACTCATCTTCGCGTCCTGGGGCCGGCGATTGGCGCACGGTCGGCAAACCCTGCCGGGTGAAATCGGTATGGACGGCTTTTATTATGTCCTGCTATTGAAGCGTGATCGGTTGTCGGAGCCGGCCTGATGCTGGCCCGTTTTCTGACTGGGATTTGCTGGCTGGCGCTGTTGGCGGCGTTGCTGACGGGGCCGGCGGCCTGGTCGGCGGGTTTTGACGTGATCAGCGCTGTCACCGGGCTGAAAGGTGATGTGTATCGCCTGAACGCTCAAATCAAGTACCGTTTCAGCGGCGCGGCGCAGGAGGCCCTGCAAAATGGCGTGCCGTTGACCATTGCGCTGGAGATGGAGGTGCGCCGCCGACGCCAATGGCTGTGGGATGAAACCGTTTACGCCTTGGCGCAGCGTTTCCGGCTGGAGTATCACACCCTCAGCCGACAATATCTGGTCAGCAATCTCAACAGCGGTGAGCGCCGGGCCTTTCCAACTCGGGAGGGCGCTTTGCAGCATATCGGGCGAATTACGGATTTTCCCATGCTCGATAAAGGGTTGCTCAATCCCAATGAGCGTTATCAAGGGGCATTGCGCGCTCGACTGGACATTGATGCCCTGCCGACGCCGCTGCGCCTGTTTGCCTACATCTCGGACGACTGGCGGCTGGCCAGCGAGTGGCGCACATGGCAACTTTGATTCGCCGGCTGGCCCGAGGTCAGGGGCTGTCCGCCGTCCTGGGATTGCTGGCGCTGCTGCTGGTGATTCTAGTGCTCATGAGTGGCGCCACGACAGATTCCACGCAGTTTGAACAGGTGTATGGCTGGTTACTGCTAACCAGCGCCATCGGTCTAGGCGCGTTGGCCGTGCTGATTCTCTACAATCTGATCGAACTACTGCGCCGCTACCGTCGTCGGGCGCCTGGCGCTGGATTAACTCTGCGTCTGGCCGGTATCTTTGCTGTGTTGGCCATCGTTCCGATGGCGTTGGTCTACAGCTTTTCACTGAACTTCCTGCAGCGCGGCATCGACAGTTGGTTCAATGTCCAGGTAGATCGCGGCTTGGAAGATGCTTTGGAACTCAGCCGCACCGCTATGGACCTGCGCATGCGCGATGTTCTCAAGCAGACCCAGCGCATGGCGACGAATATCGCGGAGAGCGACGGTGAACAGGTGGGCCGTCGCCTCGACGAGATGCTCGATCTGGGGGAAGCCTCGGAACTGACATTGTTTGGCCGTAATGGCCGGATCATCGCCACCGCCACCGCCGCTCCTTCCCTGATTCTGCCTGATCCCCCACCCGACTCCGTATTGTTGCAAGTCCGGCAAGGCCACAACTATGTCGGTCTGGAGCCAATCCGCGACACCGGGTTCCATATCCGGGTAGCGGTACGATTGTTGCTGCCCGGCGATGAGGAAGGATTATTGCAGTCGCTGTTTCCCGTGACCGACCGCCTGAGTCTGCTGGCGGATGCGGTGCAGGCGGCGTTCGACAGCTACAAGGAGCTGCTTTTCCTGCGAGCGCCGCTTAAAGCCAGCTTCACCCTGATTTTGTCCTTGGCTCTGTTACTGGCGGTACTGGCGGCGTTCTGGGCAGCGTTTTACACCGCCCGCCGACTGGTGCAACCGCTGCGGGAACTGGCGGAAGGCGCGCAAGCGGTCGCCGCCGGCCAGTTCGATCAACAGGTCGCCCAGGCCGGCAGCGATGAACTGGGCTTTCTCGTGGAATCTTTCAACCAGATGACCCGCAATCTGGCTCAGGCTCGCGATGCCGCGCAGCGTAGCCAACAGCTTCTCGAAAGCCAGCGCGCTTATCTGGAAACCGTGCTGGCCCGGTTGTCTTCAGGCGTGCTCACTCTGGATCAAATGGGCCGCCTGCAAACGTGCAACGCCGCCGCCAGCCAGATTCTCGGGGTGGACTTGCACGCTTTGATTGGCGCTGACAGCCAGCGCATCATCGCGGTCCAACCCGCGCTGCAGGATTTAATCGACGTGATCAGTCCGCAATTGGCCCAAATTGGCGATTGGCGCCAGGAAATCGCCTGGTTTAACAACGCGGGCCGCCGCATCCTGATGTGTCGTGGCAGCTCGTTGCCTGACGCCGTAGGTCTGCGCGGCGGTCACGTTATCGTATTCGATGACATTACTCACTTGGTGCAGGCAGAGCGCTCCGCTGCCTGGGCGGAAGTGGCGCGGCGGTTGGCCCATGAGATCAAGAATCCGCTAACGCCGATCCAACTGGCTACCGAACGCATTCGCCATAAGTATCTCAAGCACATGGATGAAGAACAGGGCCGGATTCTGGATCGTGGCACCCATACCATCATTCAGCAGGTGCAGGCAATGAAGGAAATGGTGGACGCCTTCAATGAATACGCACGGCCGCCTCGCCTGCAACTGGCTCCGCTGGAGTTGAACGAGTTTGTGGCCGAGGTGCTTTACCTGTATCGCGATTATCCCGCCAATGTGGAAATCGGCCTGGCATTGGCCAATGAGCCGCTGTGGATCAATGCTGACAGAGGCCGGTTGCGACAATTGCTGCATAATCTGGTCAAGAACGCTATTGAAGCCATCCGTGATGGCCACGGTTCAACCTTGTCCGTCCATACCCGCCGCGAGCACGTCACTGGCGCCGATTGTGTCGAATTGAGTGTGCTTGATGATGGACCCGGTTTTCCGGAGCACCTGTTAGCCAGCGCTTTTGAACCTTATGTGACTACCAAACCCAAGGGAACCGGGCTAGGATTAGCGGTTGTCAAGAAAATCGTTGAGGAGCACGGCGGTTGGATTCATCTGGAAACGCCAGCGGAGGGCGGCGCCCGAATCGTGATCCGACTCCCTTTCCGTCCCGAGACCGCTGGGTCTACCGCCCCGCCTGCGGTTGCCGTGCCGTCAAACCCCGATAAGGAGACCGGATGAGCGCGTCCTATATTCTGGTCGTTGATGATGAACCTGACATCCGCGACCTAGTGAAGGAAATTTTGGAAGATGAAGGTTACAGCGTAGCGGTTGCGGAAAACGCCGCTGCGGCCCGTGAAGCCCGTCGCGCCCAGCGACCTGATCTGATTCTGCTCGATATCTGGATGCCGGATACGGATGGCATCACCTTGCTAAAAGAATGGAGTGAAGGCGATCACCTACCCTGCCCGGTGGTGATGATGTCTGGGCATGGCACTGTGGAAACCGCTGTGGAGGCGACCCGGTTAGGCGCCTACGATTTTATCGAAAAACCGCTCTCCATGGCTAAGCTGCTGCTGACGGTCGAGCGAGCGCTGGACGCTGACCGCCTGGCGCGGGAAAACCAGAACCTGCGCCGTCAGCAGCGCACCGTCTCTGAGCCAGTTGGGCGCAGTGAAGTCGTCCAGCGACTGCGCGCCCAAGTGTTAAAAATCGCCCAGCACGACGCCCCCGTACTGATCTTCGGCGAGCCGGGCACCGGCAAAGAGGTCTACGCCCGCTTCCTGCATACCCACAGCCTGCGCCGCACCGGGCCGTTTATCGATGTTGGGGTTGGCTCCATCGCCCGCGAGAATGCAACCCTGGAGTTATTCGGCTCCGAACAGGGCGAGCGAATTCACTATGGTCGGCTGGAACAAGCCAGTGGCGGCACCCTGTTCCTTGACGAACTGGCGGATATGGATTTGGAAGCTCAGGCCAAGCTGGCCGGGGCCCTGGAGAACGGCTCCTTCCTGCGCATCGGCGGCAAGGAGCCGGTGCGGGTCAACGTGCGGGTGGCGGCGGCCACGCACCGAGACTTGGAGCAGGAAGTCGCTCTGGGCCGATTCCGCGAGGATTTGTACTACCAGCTGAATGTAGTGCCCATCAAGCTACCACCGTTGCGTGAGCACATTGAAGATGTGCCGGAGCTGCTCAACTACTACGTCAGTTATTTCGTCGATCAGGAAAGCCTGACCTACCGTCATTTCACCCTGGCTGCCCAGAACCGGCTGCGCAACTATGGCTGGCCCGGCAATATCCGCGAGCTCAAGAACCTGGTGCAGCGCTTATTGATTCTGGGCGGTGAGGAGGACATTCACCAGGAAGAAGTTGACGCTGCTGTGCGGGGAACCACCACCGCCAAATCCCACGATGTCGGCAGCATTCCCCTGAACCTGCCGTTGCGCGAGGCGCGGGAACAGTTTGAGCGAACCTACCTGATGCAACAATTTCGTGAATGTGAGGGCAATGTAGCGCGCCTGGCTGAACGGGTTGGTATGGAACGCACCAACCTTTACCGCAAGCTGCGCGCACTGGGCATTGATCCCAAGAAAGCGTTGGATGAGTGAGCGCCGGTCATGAAAATCATCATTCTCGGCGCCGGACAGGTCGGGGGCTCAGTCGCGCATATCCTGGCGAGCGAAGCCAACGATGTGACTGTCATCGATGCTAACGCTGAGCGGTTGCAGGCCTTGCAGGATCGGCTCGATCTCCGCACCGTGTGTGGTCACGCCTCGCATCCGGCGATATTGGAACAGGCGGGTACGGCCGACGCCGATATGCTGATCGCGCTGACGGATAACGACGAAGTCAATATGGTTGCCTGTCAGATTGCCTATACCCTGTTCAATACCCCGACCAAGATTGCCCGGGTACGGTCGAGCAGCTACATCACCCATCAGGAGACGCTGTTCAAAGATGATGCATTGCCGATTGACGTCCTGATCAGCCCTGAGCAACTGGTGACCGACTACATTCAGCGGATCATCGAACACCCGGGGGCGCTCCAGGTATTGGACTTTGCCAATGGTCAGGTGCGGCTGATGGGTGTCAAAGCCTACGAGGGCAGCTCCCTGATCGGCCAGGCGCTGCGGTTACTGCCCGACCGAATGCCGGGCATCGAAACCCGGGTGGCGGCGATTTTCCGCCAGGGCCGACCGATCCAGCCAGAAGGCAATACGCAGATCGAAGCGGATGACGAAGTGTTCTTCATTGCTGCCCGCAAAAACTCCCGCGCTATTGTCAACGAGCTGCGTAAATTGGACCGGATGGTCAAGCGAGTGATCGTGGCCGGCGGCGGGCATATCGGCGCTCGCCTGGCCCGTGGGCTAGAAGAAAAATTCCAGGTTAAAGTGATCGAGCACAGCACCGAAATCTCTCGCCGATTGTCGGAACAACTCGGCCGGGCCATTATTCTGCAAGGCGACGCCGCTGACGAAAATCTGCTGCGGCAGGAAAATATCGAGAACGTGGATGTGTTCTGCGCCGTGACCAATGACGACGAGGCCAATATTTTGTCGGCAATGCTGGCCAAGCGCATGGGTGCCCACAAGGTGATGGCGTTAATCAACCGAGTGTCCTACGTGGACTTGGTGGAGTCGTCCGGCATCATCGATGTCGCGATCTCGCCGCAACAAGCCACCATTGGCAGTTTGCTGGCTTACGTCCGACGTGGGGATGTAGCCAAGGTTCATTCCCTGCGGCGCGGGGCCGCCGAGGCCATTGAAGCGGTGGCTCACGGTGATTACAAAACTTCCAAGGTGGTGGGCCGGCGTCTTGATGAAATCCGCTTGCCGCCCGGCGCTACGATCGGAGCGATTGCTCGCGAAGACGAAGTGATCATCTGCCACCATGACACCATGATCCAGGCCGATGACCATGTCATCCTGTTCCTGGTCGATAAAAAACGCATCCCGGAAGTCGAGCGATTGTTTTCGGTGGGCGCGACCTTCCTGTAGCCCTGCGCCGCAATAAAAAACCTTGTGTTAGAATAAACCTGCCCTGAATCCGAACCGGGGGCTTTGCCCCCGCCAGAATCTCCAAAAAATCACCCGGCGTTGACAGGATCCCCGAATATGACCGCATTCAATTTCGAACAGGCGCGCTTCAACATGATCGAACAACAGATCCGGCCCTGGGATGTGCTGGATCAGCGGGCGTTAGATACCCTCGCCCAGACGCCGCGTGAGGACTTCGTACCCGAGCGTTACCGCAATTTGGCCTTCAGCGATGTCGCTATTCCGTTGGGTCATGGCGAATTCATGCTGAAGCCGAACGTCGAAGGCCGCATCCTGCAAGCACTGGCTTTGCAACCGACCGATCATGTGCTGGAAGTCGGCACGGGCAGCGGCTACCTGACCGCCTGTCTGGCGCGCATGACCACCAGCGTGGTCAGCGTGGACATCATTGCCGATTTCACCGAAGACGCCCACCGCAAGCTCAAGGCGCGCGGATTGAGCAACGTAATGTTGCATACTGGCGACGCCAGCCGGAGTTGGGGCAAACACCGCTACCAAGCGATTGCCGTCACCGGTTCGGTGGCTAAGGTTGATGAGATCTGGCGGCAAAGCCTGAGTCTGGGTGGACGGCTGTTCATCGTGGTGGGCCAACCGCCCATTATGGAGGCGTTGTTGATTACCCGGGTCGGCGAACGGGAATGGACCCGAGAAAGCTTGTTCGACACCGAATTGCCGCCGTTGCATGGTGCTGCACCGATCAAGACCTTCGAGTTTTAAACCATATCTATTAACAGAGGGGACTCGCTCGTTATGTCCAGAGTGCATCTTTGGGTATGGGTCGGGATGGTTGCAGCACTTTGCAGTCAGCCGGCGGCGGCGGAAGACCTGTTGCAAATCTATCGTCAGTCCCTGGACAGCGATCCGGTGCTCAAGGCCGCTGTCGCCGGGCGTGAGGCTGTGCAGGAAGCCAAACCACAGGCTCGCGCTCTGCTGCTGCCCAATGTAGGCATCAATGCGGAACAGGGCCGCACTTCCATATCAGGTCAGACCGATTTTAATAGCCACAATTATACGCTTGGCTTGGAGCAACCCATCTACAACCGTAGTAGTTTGGTACAGCAGAAGTTGGCGGACGCGATCGTCGGGCAATCTGATGTGGACTTGCGCAACGCCAATAACGAGTTGATCCTGCGAGTTTCACAAGGTTATTTTGGCGTGTTGGCGGCGCTGGACAACCTGACTTACGCCACCGCCGAGAAGAACGCCTTCGCCCGGCAACTGGAACAGGCCAATCGGCGCTTTGAGGTGGGGCTGGCGACCATTACCGATGTCTATGACGCCCAGGCGCGGTTCGACGCCGCCGTTTCGCAGGAAATCGACGCGACCAATAAATTGGCGGACGCTCGTGAATCGTTGCGGCAATTGACCGGTCAGGAATATATACGACTGAATCAGCTCAGCGAGCGGATGCCGCTGTCACTGCCTAAACCGAACGATGTCGAGGAATGGGTGCGCATGGCGCTGGACAATAATCTGCGCTTGCTCAGCGCCGGTTTCAGCGTCGAACAGGCCCGGCAAAACATCCAGCTACAGAAAGCCGGTCACTATCCAACCCTGAGTTTGCGGGCCAGCATGACCGATCTCGACAACGGCGCCATAGACAACAACAGCAATCAGGTCAGCCTGCAACTGGCGGTTCCGCTCTACACCGGTGGCGCGGTGTCGTCGCGCTCCCGGCAGGCGGCTTATAACTATGAAGCCACCCGACAGAGTCTGGAGAGTTTGCAACGAGATACCGTCCGCACCGTTCGCAACGCCTACCGGGGTCAAGAAACCGCCATCAGCCTCATCAAGGCGCTGGATCAGACTCGCGTGTCCACACGCAGCGCGCTGGAAGCGAACCAGGCCGGCTATGAAGTCGGCACCCGCACCATCGTAGATGTGTTGGATGCTGAGCGTAACGTCTATCTGGCCGAACGGAACTACGCCTCATCCCGATATTCCTATATCGCCAACTACCTGGCCTTACGCCAAGCCGCCGGGCAATTATCGGAAACGGATGTAACGGAAATCAATGGTTGGTTGGGCGAGCCTCGCCTCACCTCGGGCGCACCGGTTACTGCTGCAGCGCCCGCCAGTCCGCAACCGGCTAAACCGGCGCCCGCTAAGAGCAACAAGAAGGCCAGCGGCAGGCCGGCCAGTAACAACCCAGTAACAACCCAGTAGCCCAGCCCCGGCAAGGAGCTGGCTTTGCGCCCCTTGACCTTACCTTCCTCGTGTCCTGGAGCCGGAGCAGTTTCGTTTGCTCCCGCGAAATTGCCGCGCCGGCTGGCGGCTATCGTCTACGATAGTTTGTTGCTGGCCGGGGTACTGATCGCTGCGTCCGGGTTGGCTATGGGCGTGATTGCGCTGGTGGCGGGCGGTGGCGAATCCGTCAAGGCTGGCGGCTCACTGGCCAGCAGTCCCTTCTTCCGAACCTATCTGTTGCTGGTTTGTTTCCTGTTCTACGGCGGATTCTGGGTGCATGGCGGTCAAACGCTGGGCTTGCGCGCTTGGCGGTTGCGATTGCAGCCGTGCGGCGGCGGCGCTATCGGTTGGCTACAGGCGTTGCGGCGGTTTTTGAGTGGCGGACTCTGGTTGTGGCTGATGATCGGCGTCCATCAGGCGTTGCAACCAGGGATTGGCTGGAGCTTGGGCATCGGATTGAGCGGCTTGCTGTTGTTGTTAGCGCTGCGCCTGCCCGACCGATGGTCGGAGACAGAGCTGGTGGTGTTGCCCAAAGCTGCTAATTAACGCAGTCGGCGCAGCGCATAAAATCCCACCCCCAGGAACAGCAGCGATGGCAACGCGGCTCCGACCAGCGGCGAATAGCCATACAGCAACACGACATTGCCCAGCAGGTAGTTGATCAGGAAGAATGTCAGGCCCAGCAGCAACCCGATCAGCAACCGCTGGCCAGCGCCCGCCGTGCGCTGTGGACCGAATACAAACGGCATGGCGATTACCAGCATCGCCAAATAGGTTAGCGGCGCTAGCGCCTTGCGCCACAGCGCCAGCCGGTAACCCTGAGCGTCCAGCCCGTTGCGCTCCAGATAATCGATATAAATCTGCAAGTCACGAATTGACAGTTCGTCAGGGTCCGCCGCCAGCACGTCGAGAATTTGTGGGCTGATCGCCGACGCCACCGATAGGCTGGTCAAATACTCGGTTTGCACCGTGTCCCCGTCGAGCAGGCTGCGGCTGACGCTCTCCAGCAGCCAGCGCCCTTTCTCATAGCGGGCGCCTTCTGCGCGAGTTACGGTTTCCAGTCGGGCATCGGGATTTACCTTGAACATACGAATATCCGCCAGGCGAACACCGGGCAGCACCGCCTGGACATGGATGAAATAGTCCCCATCCCGTGCCCAGAATCCGCGTCCGCCGCGAATCGCCAGATTTTCACCCTTGGCGATGGCGCGTTGCTCACGGGCAAACTGCTCTAGTGGCGGCGCGATAAACTCCCCCACCAGCATCACCGCCACGCTTAACAGTAAACCCGCCCACACCACCGAACCGGTTAATCGGGTCAACGATAGACCGGCGGCGCGCATTACAATCAATTCACTGCCGCTGGCCAGTGCGCCCATGCCCAACAGACCACCCACTAACAGCGCCATAGGAAATAGTTCGTACAGCCGTTGTGGCTGAATCAGCAGCAAATAGTGGAGGGCCGTCATCAAGCCGTAATCGCCCTTGCCCACGCTTTTCAGTTCCACCAGCAAGGTGAGAAACAGTTCCAGCAACAGCAACACCAGCAAGGCGACCAGTGTCGCAGTGGCGACAGCGCGAAATAGATAGCGATCCAGAATCTTCATGAGGCCTGCGCCCGCCGCCATAGCCGCTGAAAGCCAGGGCTGCCGGCATAGTGATGCAGTAATAAGCCCAGGCTAAAGAGCAGAAACACTCCATGCACCCACCACAGGCCCACCCAGGGGCTAACGACGCTGTGGCTTAGCCAGGATTCGCCGACACCCACCAGACTGAAATAAATGGCATAGATCAGGGAGGCTGCGACGATGCGGCCATATCGACCCTCGCGGGGCTGGGCGTGCGCCAGCAGCGGCGCCCATAAGGCGATAAGCAGCATTTGGACCGGGCTGTTGAGTCGCATCTGCAGCTCGGCGACGTGCAGTGGGTCAGTGGAGCTTAGCAATTGCCGGGTCGGCAAGGTTTCCCGATGCCGCCAGGTTTGGACCGGGGAATGGGTGTCAATCCGCACCTGAGCTCGCTCAAAGCCCAGCAGGTCATAATCGCCACGTCCGGCGGCGCCACGGTAGCGATGGCCCTGTTCCAGCACGATATGGCGGATGCCCCGCTCGTCGGTTTCCTGCCGGCCCCGCGCTCCGGTGGTAATGCTGAGATCGCCATCCGGCTCGCGGGTTTGGATGAAGACATTGCGTAATTCACGCTCGTCCAGCGCGCCGATATAGACCACATGCCGACCGTCCATGACTTCACGAAAGGTGCCCGGCGCGAACAGCGACACTTCGGCTTCTTTGCGGGCCTTGGCCAGGGCGGCGAACTGCCACTCCATGATGGAGGGCAACACGAACAACGCAATGCTGACAGTCAACAGGGCCAGTGGCGCAGCCAACAGGAACACAGCCCGGTAAATCGCCAGCGGTCCCTGACCGCAAGCGGCTAGGGCAGTCATTTCGTGATCGCGGTACAGCCGGCCCAGTGTCAACATGATGCTGAGCAGGAACGCCAACGGCGCCAGCATAATCACCATGTCCACCGCTTGCAGGCCCAGCAACAGGAAGATGGAATCTTTGGCCAACAGGCCGCTGGCCGCCTTACTCAGATAGCCGGCAAACCGGTGGCTGAGGGCGATGGCGATGAGCGCCAGTAAGGTGGCCAGCAGAGTAAAGCTGATTTCGCGGATCAGATAACGGTCGATGATGGACATAGATAAAAACCTCCCGGCTCTGCCAGGAAGGCGATGAAAGTTTGATAATTCCAGAAGTCCATCAGTCCATCCCGCACCGTGAGCCGCGCAGGCGCATCACCGAGGAACCCTGCTGAACAGAGAGCGAAGCCTAAGCCAGGCAACGTCGGAGCGCAACCAAAGGCTGAGCGCACAGGGATCATGTTTGATCAGGGAATCAGAATGGCGTCCTGCCATTGACGCACCGCGTTGATCAGATGAATACCGTGCGCCCGGCCCAAATCGGCACAGGTCAACACCTGTTCCCGGATAGAGCCTTTCGCTAGCAATTCGCCCCGAAAAGTACCGGCCAATAAACCGCTCATCACTGGCGGCGTGACCCTATCGCTTCCCAGATCCAGCACCAGGTTCGCTGTGCAGGCCTCGGTCAGCTCGCCGCGTTCGTTCCACAGGATGACCTCATCGCAATCTGGACGGGTCGCACGGGCCGCGTCGTAGACCTCGCGCCGGGTGGTTTTGTGATACAGCCACAGATGACCGGAATTCACCGGTTCCTTGGCTAACCCGATGCGCACCGGTTGCGGAAGCACCCCCTGCGCCAACGGTTCGGCTTCCAGCATGAAATGACCGTCGAGATCGACGCGCAGCCGAATCTTGCTTACTTCGTTCAGAGTCAGCGCCAGACGAGCCAGGCGGGTTTTAATAGCGATTGGATCGAGTGGAACGCTGAAGTAAACAGCCGTCTCCGCTAATCGCGCCAGATGTGCGGTTAACAGAAAGTAACCGTGATCGGGCTCCCATAACAATGCTTCGAGTAATTGAAACGACGGGCGCGGTGTGGTCAACACTCGTGCTTTCAACTGGCATTCCTCATATTCGCCAGCAGCATCCGAATCCCACACCAGGCCGCTGCCGACACCGTAGTGAGCCTGTTGCTGTTGCTGATCGATCAATACCGTGCGAATAGCGACGCTGAAACGCGCCTGGCGATTCGGGCCGATAAAGCCTATTGCTCCGGTGTACACGCCTCGCGGGCGCGGCTCCAATTCCCGGATGATCTGCATGGTGCGCACTTTAGGCGCGCCGGTGATCGAGGCGCAGGGAAACACTCGCGCCAGAATTTCAGCGACCGGAGCTTGGGTTTGGGCGATGACCGTGGAGGTCATTTGCAACAGGGTTGGGTAGCGTTCCACCGCGAATAATTTGGGTACAGCCACGCTGCCGATGCGTGCGACGCGCCCCAGGTCATTGCGAATCATGTCGACGATCATCAAATTCTCGGCCCGGTTTTTTTCAGACTGCCGCAGGCTGGCCCAATGCGCTTCATCTTCCGCCAGTGTGCGTCCTCGTGGCGCTGTGCCTTTCATCGGTTTCGCGGTCAGTTGTTCGCCATCCAAGTGGAAAAACAACTCTGGTGAGGCCGAGCTGATGACGAAACGACCAGTGTTGATAAAGGCGGCGTATTCGGCCTGTTGCGCCATGGCCAGTTGGGTGAACAGCGTCCACGGGTCGCCGGTAAAATCAGCGCACAGCGGAAAAGTATAGTTGACCTGATAGCTGTGGCCGTCAGCGAGATAGTCCTTGATGTGGCGAACCGCTTGCGCATAATCGTCCGGGCTAATCGCGGGTTGCCAGTGACCGGTTATGGCGGCAGGAGAAATCGTCGGTTGGGTGATCAGCGCATGCCAATCGTGGATCGGTATAGCTTGCTCATACAGGCCAAACCAGAGCAGCGGCAAGCCCGGCGTCGGGTCGCGCACAGCTAAACCGTAGGCTGCGGCCGCTTCGTAACTGATGAATCCCGCCGCATACTGGCGGCGCTCAGTGACGGCGGCGTCAATGGCCCGCAGCGCTGGAACCACCTGATCTGCCCGCAGGGCCACGATGGTGCGGATCGGATGGGTGAACTGAAGGCCGCCCCGACCGTGCTGAATCCAGACAGCGCCCGGGATCTCTGTAGCCGGCTTGCCGCCATCCCCATTTAGCATGGTTTTGCCTGCTTCAAGTGATCGCGCTGGGCTCTCCAACCCCGCGTTGTCGGCTGGACAAATGACCGAGAGTGCAGAATGATACACGGACGTTGCTTGATGTGGGCAATGCGAGTAGCTCCCTTGCTGATTAAAGTGATAAGGATAAATGACATGCGTTTTCGGTGGTTGTTGCCGTTGCTGTTGACGCCGGGCCTGAGCGGGGCTCAGGAGGCTGCGAAACCCACGGGTCTGGAGCCGATTCCTGACGGGCCGCCGGAGGCGTCGCGGGAACAGAATGTCCCGGCCCCGGAAATCACCATCCGCCAGATGGGCGATCAGGGGTCGGTTGAGGAATATCGCGCTGGCGGGGTGCTGTACATGGTCCGGGTTAATCCTACCAAGGGCGCGTCGTATTATCTGGTGGACACTGATGGCGATGGCAATATGGAAACCCGCTACAACGATTTACAAAGCCCGCTGGCAATTCCCGGTTGGGTGTTGCTGCGTTGGTGAACATTTAACCGCTCTGGCGCTGCCAGGTCGCCCGTCCTTGCAAAGGGCGGGCGGGTTGGGGCGTCATTATTCAGTCGCGTGGCGGTGGCCAATCGGCCGCGTCCCGGCGTAGTTGGCAACGGGCTTTGGCCCGTTCCGCCGTTTTCGATTTCTCATGAACGCCGCCTTTGCGCAGGATCGGCGCGGCGGCGACAGGATTGCGGCGAGGCCGCTGCATGATCTTCTCCATGACAATGGTTCATGTTAAAGAGCTATCAGCCCTTGACGCACACCACCTGCTTCAGGGTGTGCAGAATTTCAACTAAGTCAGACTGGTTGGCCATCACTTCATCGATATCTTTATAAGCGCCCGGAATTTCGTCGATGACGCCCGGATCTTTTCGGCATTCCACCCCGGCGGTCTGGGCGATCAAATCCTGTGGATTGAACTTCTTTTTTGCCTGGCCCCGGCTCATCCGCCGACCCGCGCCATGCGCACAGGAGCAGAATGAGTCCGGTTCGCCCTTGCCGCGCACGATGTAGGACTTGGCGCCCATGCTGCCGGGAATGATGCCCAGATCACCCAAACCGGCGCGAATGGCCCCCTTGCGGGTAATGAACAGGTCCTCGCCGAAATGATGCTCAACAGACACGTAATTGTGGTGACAGTTCACAGCTTCCCTAGTCACCGTGAATGGCGGCAGGCAACGGGTCAGAGCGTCCAAGATCAGCCGCATCATTTCGCGGCGATTGGTCATGGCATAGTCTTGCGCCCAATGCACAGCTTCTACATATTCGGTGAAATGCTCTGCGCCTTCCTGCAAATAGGCCAAATCCTGGTCTGGCAGGTTGGCCAGATGCTTGCCCATATCTTTGCGGGCCAGTTCAATAAAATAGCGGCCAATGATGTTGCCGATACCACGACTGCCGGAATGCAGCATGACCCACACGTTCTGATTTTCGTCCAGGCACAGCTCAATGAAGTGGTTGCCACCGCCCAGCGTGCCGAGTTGCCGCGCCCAAGTGACTGCAACATTGCGCTGCATTTTCAACAGGCCGGGATGTTTGCTAACGATGTGATCCAGGCCGCCGGACAGGGCGCGGAGGGTTGAAGCAGGCGCGCCCTGTCCTTCAGTATGCATATCGAACCCGACCGGCACCGCCGCTTCAATGAGTTGCCGCACCGGGCGTAGATTGTCCGGTAATTGATCGGCTTTGAGGCTTAACCGGGTGGCGACCATCCCGCAACCGATATCGACCCCCACCGCTGCTGGGATAATTGCGCCCTTGGTGGGGATGACCGAACCGATGGTCGCGCCAATGCCGACATGGACATCAGGCATCGCCGCGATGTGGCTATGGATAAAAGGCAGTTGCGCGACATTCAGCAGCTGACCGATGGCCTTTGGGTCCACATCGTCAGTGTAGATTTTGACCGGGACTTTGCCCCCAGCCATGATTTGTTTGACAGGCATAATATTTCTCAGGTATTTCAAGCCGCGCTCGCCAGTAACGGCGGGCGAAGCGCGATTAAGACGTTAATTCAAGATACTACTGCCTGAATTGGCTATCAACTGGATGAGACCTACGGCCCGCATTCACACGCCGCCACCCGCACCGGTGCGTAGCCTGAGCGGATTGCTGCGTCGCACCAACAGCCGGCGCCCCAAGCCAGGGGCGACCATGTAGGAGCCAATGAGAATTGCTGGATGTCGAGTCGCCCGCCTTGACCCTGCAGTGGTCAATCCGTAGCATGGCCCATCTTTTCTACCAAACTGTCTGTTTCCATGGATCTCGAACCCATTCGTGCGCCGATCGCGGACGATTTACAAGCGGTCAACACCCTGATCCGTCAGGAACTGCATTCTGACGTGGCGCTGATCAACCAATTGGCTGGTTATATTATCGACGGCGGCGGCAAGCGTCTGCGTCCGGTGACCACACTACTAGCGGCGCACGCCTGTGGTTACGCCGGCAACCAGCACATTGCCGCTGCCGCCATCATTGAATTTATTCACACCGCTACCCTTTTACATGATGACGTCGTGGATGAGTCCAGCCTGCGCCGTGGCAGGGAGACAGCCAACGCGATCTGGGGCAACCAGGCCAGCGTTCTGGTAGGCGATTTTCTTTATTCCCGGTCGTTTCAGATGATGGTCGGCATCGGCAGTCTGCGGGTTATGGAAATTATGGCTGACACCACCAACACGATCGCTGAGGGCGAGGTTATGCAGTTGCTCAACTGCCATGATCCTGACACCACAGAAGAGCGTTATATGGCGGTGATCCATTGCAAGACGGCCAAGCTGTTCGAGGCTGCCGCACAACTCGGGGCGGTGTTGGCGGGGCGGCGGCATGACGAGGAACAGGTACTAGGTCGCTACGGAAGGCATCTGGGCACAGCGTTCCAGTTGATCGACGATGTACTGGACTACCGTGCCTCCACCGCCGAACTGGGTAAGAACATCGGCGATGACTTGGCGGAGGGCAAGCCGACTTTGCCATTGATCTATGCCCTGCGCCATGGCAGTCCTGAGGAAGCGCGAATTATCCGCCAAGCTATCGAACAGGGTGGACTGAACCAGATCGACGCCGTCACCCAAACTATTGAGTCCACTGGTGCACTGGACTATACTGCCCGCTTGGCTGCGAAAGAGGTTGAACAAGCTATTGCTTGCTTAAATCTGTTACCGGACTTGCCGGCTAAACAATCATTGATCAACCTCGCCCACTTCGCTGTCGATCGTCATTACTGATCATTTCTTCCGATTTATCGGGGTGTAGCTCAGACTGGTAGAGCGCTGCCTTCGGGAGGCAGAAGTCGCAGGTTCAAATCCTGTCACCCCGACCATCATTCAGCGGCTTGTGCCCTTACTCTCCCATTCAGAGCCGGTGGTTGTCGCCAGCACCAGCATCGAGCTGCGCTACTTTCGATCCTGGCATGGCGCAACAGGTTGGATGTATCGAGCAACGGGACGCCCGCCTGTACCAACCACGCGGCCAAACTGCTCAGGCTGTCCCACGATACCTTAGCGTTATCGCATGGGTAACATACCGGCTTAGAGGGTATTTATTACCGTTGCCCAGCCCATTCCTTCCTCCTTCCCACGCTTGAGCCAGATACCTCTCTATCATGGGGCCAGATTCTCTAATTCACCCTCCAACCGCTCATCAAGGAAACGATACCCCCGACGCAGTGGTCAATACGGATGAATTTATGATTGAATTGAATAAGATTTGATCTTATTAGCCTGGCCAGTTTCAGAAAAATCCTCTAAGAACCATGATTTTGTAAAAGACTCTATCAGTTGAGGGTTACGATAATGTTTAATAAGAAACCCATTTTCAGTAGAGGCGTCCCATGCAGCAACTTTCAGTCGTGATTCTGGCCGCCGGCCAAGGTAAGCGGATGGTTTCGGATTTGCCCAAGGTTTTGCATCCGCTCGGCGGTCGGCCTTTGCTGGCTCATGTCTTAAGCGCGGCTGGCTATCTTGAAGCGACCGTTCGCGTGGTCGTGTATGGACATGGCGGCGAGGTGGTCAAAGCCGCGTTCGCCGGCGAACCTAGTGTATTGTGGGTCGAGCAGGCCCAGCAACTGGGGACGGGTCATGCAGTGGCGCAGGCGCTGCCGTTCCTGGATGACGCTGGAGTCACCCTGGTGCTGTATGGCGATGTGCCACTGATCCAGCCGGAGACTTTGCAACCCTTGGTCGATGCAGCGCGGCAAAGCCAATTGGCGCTGTTAACTGTCGAATTGGCCAAGCCCGCAGGTTACGGGCGCATCGTCCGCGATGATCACGGCCAAGTGCAACGCATCGTCGAAGAAAAGGATGCGACCCCTTCAGAGCGTTGCCTGACGGAAATCAACACTGGCATTCTGGCGGTCTCGACAGCGAAGCTGCGTGCATGGGTAGCCGGATTGACCAACGCCAATGCGCAGGGCGAGTACTATTTGACCGATATCATCGCTCTGGCGGTGCGCGATGGCGTGTCCGTTGCGCCATTCACAGTGACCGAGCCCATGGAAGTGCAGGGCATCAATGATCGCCGGCAACTGGCCCTGCTAGAACGATTCCACCAGATGCGGCAGGCTGACAAGCTGATGCGTAACGGTGCGACGTTACTGGACCCGGCCCGGGTGGATGTGCGTGGCCCACTGAGCGCCGGTCAGGATGTGGTCATTGATGCAAATGTAGTATTTGAAGGGACGGTTCGCCTCGGCAACCGAGTCAAAATCGGGCCATTCTGTGTTCTGAAGGATGCGGTGATCGGCGACGATGTCGAAATTCTCTCGCATTGCTGGATTGAGGGTGCGGAAGTCGGCGCCGGCGCGCAGGTTGGTCCATTCGCCCGCTTGCGGCTTGATACCCGACTGGCGGCGGGCGTGCATATCGGCAATTTCGTCGAGACCAAGAAAACCACCATTGGACCTGGCTCCAAGGTCAACCATTTGACCTATCTGGGCGATGCCGAAGTCGGCACAGGAGTCAACGTCGGCGCTGGCACGATTACCTGCAACTATGATGGGGCCAATAAGCACAAGACGGTGATTGATGACGGCGCATTCATCGGCTCTAACAGTTCGCTGGTCGCCCCAGTGCGCATCGGCAAAGGCGCCACGATTGGCGCCGGTTCCTCGGTTAGCCGCAGCGTCCCGGATGGCAGCCTGTGTCTGACTCGCGCCCCGCGCAAGGAAGTAGCGAACTGGCAACGGCCGGTCAAGCCGAAAAAGCTTTGAAAAATTAACGGCAAACTTCAAACCACCCTGGCGCTGCGCACGATCTCTCCTCGTCCAAGGAGGGAATAAAGCACATGATGAGCCTTTAACCTTTAGCCCCCCAAACGAGCTGACATGGTCAAGACCCGTTTTGCCCCCAGTCCCACGGGGTATCTGCACATCGGCGGTGCGCGCACTGCGCTATTTTCCTGGTTGTACGCCCGTCGCCACGGTGGACCCTTCGTATTGCGCATCGAAGATACAGATTTGGAGCGCTCCACCCCAGAAGCAGTAAACGCCATTCTGGAAGGCATGAATTGGCTGGGACTGGATTACGATGAAGGACCGTTCTACCAAACCCAGCGTTTTGACCGTTACCGCGAGGTGCTGCAAGAGCTGTTGCGCGAAGGTAGGGCCTACTATTGCTATTGCACCAGGGAAGAGTTGGAGGCGTTGCGTGGTGATCAGATGATGCGTAAGGAGAAGCCGCGTTATGACGGTCGCTACCGGGACTATCAGGGACCGCCGCGCGATGGAGTAGAGCCCGTGGTACGCTTCAAGAATCCCCAGAATGGCGAGGTAGTGGTTGAGGATCTGATTCGCGGTAATATTGTTTTCCAAAACGCCGAACTGGATGACCTCATCATTGCTCGCGCTGATGGCGCGCCAACCTATAATTTTTGCGTCGTCGTAGATGATATGGATATGGGCGTTACCCATGTCATTCGCGGCGATGACCATATCAACAATACGCCCCGGCAGATCAATATCCTGCGGGCATTGGGTGCACCGGTTCCTTTCTACGGTCATGTGCCGATGATTCTGGCCCCGGATGGGCAAAAATTGTCCAAACGGTACGGTGCGGCCAGCGTCATGGAATACCGCGATATGGGTTATTTGCCGGAAGCCGTGCTGAATTATCTGGTGCGGCTGGGCTGGTCAAATGGCGATCAAGAGATTTTCTCGCTAGATGAGATGGTCGCGTTGTTCGATCTCACCGGGTGCAATAAAGCGCCTTCGGCAATCAATCCATCCAAATTGACTTGGTTGAACAAGCACTACCTGAAAACCCTCGATCCCGGACATGTCGCCCGCCACTTGAGTTGGCATATCGGCCAACTGGGCATCGATCCCAGTGCGGGACCGCATTTGACTGAGGTGGTCAAGGCGTTCGCCGAGCGTTCTGACACGCTAAAGGATATGGCGCAAGCAGCCCTGTTCTTGTATCAGGACTTCGCGGATTACGATCCAAAAGCCGCCAGCAAGAATTTGACTGCTGCTGCCGAAGCGCCGTTGCGGCAGATGCAGACAGCACTGGCGGCATTGCCGGAATGGCGATCTGCGCCGATCCATGAAGTAGTGAAGGGCGTGGCTGAGGTGCGCGGGCTGGCGTTGGGCAAGGTTGCGCAGCCGCTGCGGGTGGCGGTGTCAGGCGCTGCAGTGTCGCCACCAATTGATGTGACGCTGGAGTTACTGGGCCGACCGAAGACACTGGTGCGGATCGAGCGGGCGTTGGCATATATAGCTCAACGATCCTGAAAATGGGGGATTGACGAATGCCCAGGAGTTTTTTAGAATGCTTTTCTCCGGTAAACGGGGCCATAGCTCAGCTGGGAGAGCGCCTGCATGGCATGCAGGAGGTCGTCGGTTCGATCCCGTCTGGCTCCACCAATCCCAGCCGTCATTTTGCATGACGGTTTAATTTTTTTCATATCTCTATGTCCCCATCGTCTAGAGGCCTAGGACATCGCCCTTTCACGGCGATAACAGGGGTTCGAATCCCCTTGGGGACGCCATCTTTTCAAGGGCTATTGTTAGTTTCTTCTGGCTGCTCCCAATAAGTGCCTGGCATTTGAAAGATTTGGGGCCTGTCGGCAATTCAATCAGGGCGATAAGCCGAAAGATTATTCTGCCTGAAACATGGGTTCAGCCAGTTCATACTGCGCATGAACCGCAGGTTAAAAGTACCCCAAGATCAGCGCAGCTTAGCGGTTGACAGTGGATGCATCACAAATCATCGGCCGGTGTTGCTCCCGATGAGATAGACAAGGGGGCTACGGTATCAAAGCGGGCTGTGGAACCCTTTTCAGCAATTCATATCCAGCAAAATTGAACCGGAGATCGCGCTCGAAGCGCCCCGCGCCCCGCGCCTTGCCCGCGCCAACCTCATGTGGCCACGGTGGATCGTGAATCAGAATATAATCTGGCGAATAATGATTCAGCCACTCCTCAAATTTTTTCTCACCGATAAACCGTGCGTTCAATGGATTGACCAAACCCAGGATATCTACAATATACCGGTGAGAATACCAGCCGATTGTACCGATTTCGACTAAAGCGACTTTAGCGTCTTTTTCGGTATTCTGGCTCAACCAGATTCCGATATTCTTATAAGGTGTAAATGAGCTGCGGTTAATGCCAGCTACGCTGCTTCCCCAGTAAATCAGTGTAGCCACTAATAACACAATCGATGACCGGGCAGCCCATAACCATCGGTCACGGAGAATTCGGCTCAGCCTGTTGGCCAAAAACAAAATTCCTTCGGTGCAATAAACTAGGGCGAACATGAAGTAAGGTGCATAGTACCAGTGATAGTTAGGTATGTTTAAAAAAATGAAAAAACATGAATAGCCGACCAGAAAAGCCGCTGCAATGCAATGGATTTCCCGGTTTCCAGGAATCCAGATGCTGTTAATAAACCCCAGTAGCGACAATATGGTAACGGTAAAGAGATAGAGATAGCTGGAACTAAAAACCCAGCCAAAAAGATAGCCGACTTGTAGAAACAACCAACCCTCGCCCCACAATCCTGATTGACCCTGCCAGATTTTGGCACTGCCCGTTGCCGGCAGGTAAGCACCATAGTATAACCGGTTAAAAATCAGGTTTGCTGACACCAGGCAGAGTGGAACGATGAAGTATTTATAGGTCGGCAAACGTCGATGCCGGAGCAGATAACCAACCAGTAGCACCACAACCAGAAAAACTCCCTCGACCCGGGTCAGGATCAAAAATCCTGAAAAAACGCCTAGCCAAAAATATTGTTCTTTTCGGTAACAATAGACACATAACCCGATCATCAACATGAATAATGGAGTTTCCATCCCGTAAACCAAGAAGAAGTAAGGAAAGGTTCCCGCTAGAAAAATGAACAGGCACCGTATCGTTAACGACTGTTGAATAAAGAATACTTCGGTGAATATGATTAACGCCGAAGCATGAAAAATGGCTGCTGATAAAATATTGGCGGTCTGCAAATTATTGACCAACACCCCTGCTAAAATAATCAGATAAGAATAAAGCGGTGAAGTCAAGCCATTAAAATAAGCACCTAGATTATAAACTAATCCTTCTCCATTCAGAAAATTTCTGATATAGCGAAGATAGATCAACGCATCGTCTAACTGATAATTGCGATTGACCCAAGCTAAATAAAAAAGCGGTAAGCAAGACAGCAGATACAGAAAAAATCGCCACCGTTCAAGCTCCCGGTGCTCACCCTTCCCAGAAAAGAGGGAAGGGATTTGATGAGCGTTTCCCACTTTACTGAACTTCATAAACTTCGATGAGGGCGTTACCGGTGGCGGCGCCTCCACCGCGCACGATAGCGGTGTAAGCGCCGGGATCAAGCGTGGTCAGGATGGCCGATTCCTGAGCGTAGCGCGGCCTGGCGGGGTG
>Ga0209573_1001374_pt1 | contig 38407 bp, 22 predicted proteins | sample TNRBio252014_DNA_FD_185870 | JGI IMG/M metagenome (GOLD analysis project Ga0209573, IMG submission 185870) | Wastewater treatment Type I Accumulibacter community from EBPR Bioreactor in Madison, WI, USA - TNR Reactor_6/25/2014_ DNA (SPAdes)... | ecosystem: Engineered > Bioreactor > EBPR >...
TGTTCATGCATATTACGGCCTGCGTGGTCGCCAAGTCCCTTACAGGACCCTCTACACCAGAGGCTTCAGCCGCTTCGTTACCTCCACGACTGCTCCAGTTGCTACCGGCCGGAGCGAAAGTTGCCGGACGGGATTCGCACCCGCTGAAAGACAGCGCCTTAGCACGGCGCACGTTGAACACGGGTAACCGGGGTCACAGCCCACGCTTGTTTCACGCCGTCAAACACCAGCGTACCGCTGCGGCCGCTTGTGCTGTCGTAGTCGTAAATCGTGTCGTAGCCACTACCGCGCCGGAAGACGTAGCTGTCGTTGCCGCTCGAGCCGTGTCGCGCGCCAGCAACAAGCGCCGGGTGCCTGGCCTTGCCTGGCATTTCGGCACCGGCGCCGATGCGAATGGTCGCTCGCCGTCAATCGCACTTCGCAAGTTTGACCACAGCTGCCGCGAACGCGGATACTCTCCCCACAGGCCAAGGGATTTCCTATCCTTCAGTGCATGGCAGCAAGCTGCCGGGCGCTACTGAAACAGTTCGGCGAAACACTGCGCTGAGGCACTTCGACCAGCGCTTGCGGCAATCTCCAGGAGGACTCCGATGAACACTGACCAACAGCCGAGTATCGGTCTGGCCCTGTCCGGCGGCGGATTTCGGGCGGCACTTTTCGGCCTGGGCACTCTCTGGCGGCTCAACGAAGGCGGGCTGCTACGCCGCCTGACACGGATCAGCAGCGTTTCCGGCGGCTCGATTGTCGCCGGCGTGCTGGCTCACCGCTGGCGGCAGCTCAACTTCGTCGACGATCAGGCCAGCAACTTCGAAGAAGTGGTCGCGCAACCGGTGCGCGAGTTCTGCAATCAGACCATCGACGTCAGCACCGCCCTCCTCGGCCACCTGACGCCGTTCCGGTCGTCCGGCGAGGTTCTGGCCAGGCGTTACGCCAAAGACCTGTTCGGCGAAACGCTGCTGCGTCAGATCGCAACACCCGCCGAAAACCACGCGCCACGCTTCATCTTCCACGCCACGAACATGCAGACCGGGCGCAGCTTCCGTTTTCGTCAAGACTACATCGCGGACCACGTCCTGGGTATTTCGTACAAGACTGACGTGCCTCTCGCCGAGGCCATCGCCGCATCCAGCGCTTTCCCGCCGATCTTCTCGCCGGTGGTGCTGAAGACGGAAACCGGCGCCTGGGAGAAGCCCCAGCGCAACTTGGCCAATCTCGACAAGTTGCGCCACCGAATCGTGCTTGCCGACGGTCGCATCCACGACAACATGGGAGTCGAAGCGCTGCTCGACATGCTTGATTTTGTTCTCGTCAGCGACGCCGGAGCGCCCTTCGAGATCGACGAGTCGCCCTTCGAGGACGATCTGTTGCAGCTCGGCCGGGTGCGCGACATCCTGATCGAGCAGACACGGGCGCTGCGCAAGCGCTCGCTGATTGGCGATTTTGAGAGCGGTGTTCGGCGCGGAGTTTACTGGGGAATCGGCAGCGCGATCGACGCCTTCGACGATAATGATGCGCTGGCCAGCGACAACGCCGTCACCGCCGCGCTGCAGGACATCCCGACCCGCCTCAAGGCCTTCACGGCGAAGGAGCAGGGGCAATTGATCAACTGGGGCTACGCCCTCACCGACAGCGCACTGCGCACACGCACGGAGCTACCGCTCGACGCGCCGCACGGCTGGCCGGTCGGGGAGTGGCCGCTGCACTGAGAGTGCCGACCATGATTAATCGCCAATATCTCGCCACCTGGAGCCTCGCCGTCGACGACGCGGGCTTTGCACAGGCGCTGGCCGCGCTGGGGGCCTGGCTGGCGGCGTCGCCGCTGGTCGTCGTGGGCAGCAGCGACGACTCGGCAGCCGACACGGCCGCGAGCATCGCCCGTTTTCTTGTCGAGGCCGGCCAGGAAGAGGAGCGGCCGCCGGATGAAGACCGGGAGCGGGAGCAGAACCGCGGCCTGCTCGCCTGGCAGCCGCCGACCGCCGACCCGCTCGATAGCTGGCCGGCGGCCAGTTTACTCGCCGCCGCGTGGTCGGCATTTGTTGCTCAGACGCATGCCGGGCCGCGTCTCGCCGTACGCAGCCACGCGCAGAGCTGGAACACGCTGCTGCCGATGCTGCAAACCCTGCAGCACCCTGCGGTCGGCGCAGCGAGCGTCTTCGTCGCCGACGCTTTCGCTGCTGACGGACGCATCGATTGGCAGCTGCCTTTCCAGATCGCAGTTCTGTCCGATGATCGCCTCGCCAACGCATTTGCCAACACGCCGGTGCCACGACCGCAACCCTGGCCCTATCGTTTCGGCGTCGCCGGCCGCGCCACGCCACGCCTTGAAGTGCTCGTCTTCAGTGGCTCACTGCGACAAACCGCGGCCCGCTTGCTGAGCCAGCGTTCGCCAAGCCGGGCCGCACTGGTGCTGATCCTTGGCGGGCTGGACGCCAGCGGCGACAGCTACGCCCTGCTCCGCGTTGTCGCCGGCGAGCTGGCAGCCGAGGGAGTGGTCTGCGTCGCGCCTTTCGCTGCCGCCGGCGAGCTCGCCGACGCCAGCAGCGGCCCGGCCTTGCCAGCACTGCAACACTTTGCCCACGCCCTGAGCCACAACACAGCGCTGGACATCGCCCTGGCACAGGCCTTCGGCCAGGGCATCACGGCCGTCCTTGGTGGCGACCTGCTGCACATCAGCACCCTGTCGCATTCGCTCGGCACGCTGACCGCCCGCCTGCGAGCCCTGCCCGAAGATGCCGAACTGGCAGTCAGCGAACACTCGCTGTGGCGCCTCGTCGACGATCCCGATCGCGTCACCGCCACGCTGACGCGCGGCACGCGCGGCGCCGCGGGGAGTGTTGAAGGCGGTGAGCGCGGCCAGCGCTCCGAACGCGCAGGAGATGCACTCTCGTCTGCGCGCAATGTCTCGCCGCATCTGCTGGCCAGAGGGATCGACGACTCCAGCGCCCGCTACGGCTATGATCACGAGTCCGACGAAGCGGCTTCGCTGGCCGAAATCGCCGGCGAGTTGCGCGACCGAGAGGCAGCGGCAGCGGTCGACCAGGCCGAGCTGCGCTTCATCCAGCACAGCTTCTGGCGCAAGCACGCGGAGCAACTGGTCGAAGAACGGCAGCGCCTGCAGGTCGGCGTACCGATCATGCTGCGCCTGCGCATCGGCCCGCCGGACGAACAATGGCACTCCGCCCCGGCAGCCTTTCCGGCACACGAACTACCGCGCAGTCAGCGGCCGCATCGACTGCAGGTGGTCTTTCACGAGCCGACGCAACTCGACGCGCCGCTGCTCGGACAACTGCTCTTGCCGCGCGTCGGACCGAGCACCGTCGCCGAGTTCGTTTTTACGCCGCGCACCGTGGCCGCTTTCGAAGGCCGGGTCAGTGTTCTGCACCGCGGCCGCGTGCTGCAGACAGTGCTCATCCATAGCCGCGTGGCCACCGCTGATGAAGCCATTGACGCCGGCAACGCCGGGGAAGTGATCAGCCAGCAGGTGGAAGCGCGCGTTCGCGAACACTGGGGTGAACTCGGCTCGCGGCGGCGTTTCGACGCCTCTTTCATCCTCAACCACAGCAATCAGCAGCGACCGCTACTCACCGGCATTGCCGGCAAGCGCGCCTGGGCCAAAGACCTGAGCGGTATCGACGAGCCGATCGCCAGCATCAACCAGCTACTCTCCGAAGTCGCGCACAGCGTCGCCGACTACAGCGACGGGCTGACCAGCGGCGACAACCGCAAGCTGTTCATCAAACTGGCACGCCTCGGCGCCGACCTCTACTCGAGCCTGGTGATCGACAACCTGCAGCCGCTGCAAAGCGAAGGCATGGACGTCGACGAGGCCACGCACATTCAGCTCGTCAGCACCCGCGCCGACGCCGTCGTTCCCTTCGAGTTCATCTACCAGTACCAGCCGCCCGACGACGATGCCGCTGTCGACTTCTGTCCGAACGCCCTGCAGGCCCTTGCCGACGGCGCTTGTCCGCAAGCCTGCGCCGGTCAGCAGGAACCGCGCCGACACGTCTGCCCGATGGGTTTCTGGGGTCTGCGCAAAGTCATCGAAAGGCATGTTTACAACCCCGCCATCGACGTCCCCAACCAGGCCGAGGTGATCGTCCAGGCCGAACCGGTGGGCGCACGCGTTCGCCTGCAACTCGACCAGGGCGCGCTGGTCGCTTACAGCCAGGAGGTCAAGGCCGGCGAGGTGGCGCCGCTGCTCGCGGCCTTGCGCCAGCGTTTGCCGCAAGCGGTGCATGTCGCCGGCAACTGGGAGGAATGGAAACAGGCGGTCAGCGGCAGCCACCCGAGCCTGCTCGTCGCCTTCCCGCACAATACCGGCGAACGCCAGGACATCGCGCTGGAGATCGGCGGCATGGCCTTCAAGACCTTGCGCCTGCCGCGCGAATACGTGCATGTCGAGGGCGCTTACCCCTTGCTGCTGCTGCTCGGCTGCGACACCGCCAGCAGCGCGCAGCATTACGCCAACCACATCCGCTATTTCCGGCAGGCGGGCGCAGCAGTGATCGTCTCGACCATCGCCACGGTCTTCGGCCCGCATGCGGTCCGGGTCGGCGAGAAGCTGCTCGAAGTGCTGCTCGCCATCAACCGCCAATCGACCGCCGACGAGCAGTCCGGCACAGCACGCCAGCCGGACGCCGTGCCTTGCCTCGGCGAAGCGCTGCGCGCAGCGAAACGGCAAGCGCTGCTCGACAGCCTGCCCATGGCCTTGTGCGTCGTCGCCTTCGGTGACGCCGACTGGCGGCTCTGACGGTCATGCCCGCTGCCCCGCTTTTCCGGCCTTTCTCCCGCAAGGGGAGAAAAGGCGATGCGCGAATCGCTTGCGCGACGTTCACATTAACTGGAGACCAATGATGACCACGCCGAGCGACCTGGGTAAGGACAGCAGCTTTTTTCGCATCGAAATGCTGCCGGCACTGCACGGCGACTGTCTGTTCGTCGAATACGGCGACAGCTCGCGCACGCGCCGGCTGCTCATCGACGGTGGCCCGATTGCCACCTACAAGCATCTCGAGGCACGCCTGGACGCACTGCCGGCCGGCGACCGGCGTTTCGAACTGGTGGTCATGAGCCACGTCGATACCGATCACGTCGAGGGCATCGTGCGCCTGCTCGCCAATCAGCCGCTGCCGATCCGGGTCATCGACCTGTGGTTCAACGGCTGGAACCATCTGAGCAGCGGCGGACGCGTCCTGGGCGGCAAGCAGGGCGAGTTCCTCAGCGCCCTGATCGTTCGCCGTTTTGAAGACGACCAATGGAACGGGGCGTTTTCCGGGCAGGCAGTGGTGGTTCCTGACGACGGCCCGCTTCCCGAACGCACGCTGGCGGGTGGCTTGAGGCTGACCCTGCTGTCGCCGACACCGGCGACGCTGACGCAGATGCGCAAAGCCTGGGAAAAGGACCTTGGCCCAAGCGTCACCCCCGGCGACCTCGACGCCGCCTGGCAACGCCTGGCGCAGCTCAAGGCCTACCTGCCCGGGCAAGGCCTGCTCGGCACCACTCCCGAACTCGACAGCCTGCTCGAACGCCAGCTGAAAGTCGACAAATCCGCGGCCAACGGCAGTTCGATCGCCTTCCTGGCCGAATTCGCCGGCAAGTCCTGCCTTTTCCTGGCTGACGCCTACCACGAGGTGATCACCGCCTCGCTCACACGCCTGCTGCAACAACGCGGCCAGCCTATACTCAAGGTCGACGCGGTGAAAGTCGCCCACCATGGCAGCGCCGGCAACGTCAGCGACGAGTTGCTGGCGCTGATCGACAGTCCGCGCTTTCTGGTCAGCACCAACGGCAGTCGCTTCCGACACCCCGACGCCGAAGCGATGCAGCGCATCATCGCCCGCTCGCGGCATCAACCACCGACGCTGTGCTTCAACTACGCCAGCAAGACGACGCGCAGCTGGGCTTCGCCCGCTCGACAGGCTGAACTGGCGTATCGTGCCGAGTACAATCCGGTCGCCAATGCGCCGTATCGCATCGAGCTTTGAGACCTCGAGCTGCGCCCGAGGCCGTGGCGAATGGAGTACAGTGCAAAACTGACGGGAAAATCACAAAACGCGGGCGATGCTTCTGCAACTGCTCGGGCAGAGGGCTCCCTCCCCAGACCTGCCGCATGCCCACCGCAACGCTGCAACAACTGGTGCGAGAAAATGAGCGAACAGACTTCGCCGCCGGCCCCACCGACGCTGCTCCTGGTAGATGACGAGCCGTCGATCCTTAGCGCCTTGCGCCGACTGTTCCGGCCCTGCGGCTATCGAATTCTGACCGCCGAAGGCGGTGCCGCCGGACTGGATCTGCTGGCCCGGGAAAACGTCGACCTGGTGATTTCCGACATGCGCATGCCGGAGATGGATGGCGCCCAGTTTCTTGAACGGGTGCGTGCCGAATGGCCGCGAGCGGTGCGCATACTGCTCACCGGCTATGCGGACATGACCTCGACCGTCAACGCCATCAACAAAGGCGAGATCTACCGTTACATCACCAAGCCCTGGGACGACCACGATATCGTGCTGATTGTCCGCGATGCCCTGGAACGGCAACAGCTGCAGGGTGAAAACAGCCGCCTGCTGGCCTTGACCCAAAGCCAGAACGACGAGCTGAAAGCACTCAACAGCGACCTCGAGGCGCGGGTCAGGGCACGCACTGCCGAGATCGAGCAGGTCAATGGCTTCCTCAATATCGCCAACGACACGCTCAAACAGAGTTTTCTGGTCTCGATCAAGGTTTTCTCGACTCTGCTGGAGTTACGCGATGGATCGGTCGGTGGGCACGCCCGTCGCGTCGCCGACCTGGCGCACCAGCTGGCAATCAAACTGGAGCTCGATGCCAAGACGCAACAGAATATCTTCATCGCCGGCCTGCTCCACGATATCGGCAAGATCGGCTTCCCCGATGCGATGTTTGCCAAGCCGGTGCCGAAGTTGAAAGGCGAGGAATTGGCACGTTACCGCAAGCACAGTCTCGTTGGCGCCAACGCACTGCTGCCGCTGCCCGATCTGAAGCCGGTCGCCGACCTCATCCGGGCGCATCACGAGCACTTCGACGGCCAAGGCTTTCCAGATGGCCTCGCCGGGCTCGCGATCCCGCTCGGTGCGCGCATTCTGGCGGTCGCCAACGACTATGACGGTCTGCAGATCGGCACCCTCTCCGAGAGACGTTTCAACGCCGACGAAGCCAAGAGCCTGCTCGTCAAGTCGTGTGGCAAACGTTACTGCCCGGTGGTCATCGACGCGCTGCTGAATCTCCATAGCGCACCGAGTGAAGATTTGGCGCACGAGTTGCAGGTACCCGTGGAAAAGCTCCAGGTCGGGATGGTACTGGCCCGTGATCTGATAGCGCGTGACGGTAGCTTGCTGCTTGCCGCCGACTACCTGCTGGATGCCAAGCTGGTACGCGAGATCCAGGCCTACGCGAAGCGTGAATCCTTGTCGCTGGTACTGCACATCCGCCGCGACAGCATGCCGCAGTAGCTTCGAGGAGGAGCCCCGAAATGCCCCGTATCCTGATCGTCGATGACGAAGACAGCATTCTCAAATCCTTGCGCAGACTCCTGGCGATGACGCCCTGCTCAAGCGGCGGCAAAGTGTTTCCGCTGACCGTGGATAGCTGCAATGACCCCGTGCAGGCCCTGGAGAATGCCTTCGAGACGCCTTATGATCTGGTGCTCTCCGACTATCGCATGCCGGGCATGGACGGCGTCGCCTTCCTCAAGGAGTTTCGCGAGCTGCAACCGAACGCCGCACGACTGATTCTTTCCGGCTACACCGACCTGAATGGCTTGATCGCGGCGATCAACGAAGCGGGCATCGTCCGCTTCATCGCCAAACCGTGGAATGATTACGAGCTCGTGGCAACCATCGGGCAAGCCCTGGCGTTTCAGGAACTGCAGAACGAAACCCAGAAGATCGCCGACCAGGCACGCCTCAAGCAAGGCCTGCTCAGCGCCGAAGATTTCGAGCGCCAGCGACTGGAAGCGCTGGAACCGGGCATCACACACGTACTATGGGGGCCCGACGGCTCGGTAATGCTCGACCCGGACGCGCTGAAGCGCGACTGAGACGCCCGGCGCGCAGCGCAGGCATGGCTGGCGTGTCAAGACCCGCGGCAAGACCTTGCCGCCGGCTTCATGAAAAGCTGCACACAGCCGCACTTAGGGCGTATCGTTCGCGGACACGCTCGTAGGCCAGCGTCGAGCTGCGGCCCCTGACTCCCGTCAGAGTCGACCGGCCGGGAAGCCTGGCGACGGCGCGTCTGCTCCACACAACACCGCGAGGGCGCTTTGTCCGAGGCAGCTCCTACCTTCGATCCACCTTTATCCCTGACTGCCTTGCTGCGGCCCGAGGACATTGACCGGCTGTGCGCATCCCTGAGCCTGCTGCTCGATTCTCCGGTCGCCCTCCAGGACCTGTCTGGCACGGTGATTGGCGGCGCAGCGGCGCTGCCGGCTGACTCGCGGATCGAGATCCTGTGCGCACGCGAAGCTGTCGCCTACCTGCAGGCGCCGCAGGCTTTGCCCGCCGCGCGCCAGGCAGCGGCCAAGGTGATCGCACAGCTGCTGCTCGCCGCGGCGACCTGCCTGAGCAGCGAATCGGCCGCCCACCGGGACGAACAACAGGCCGCACAACGGGCGCACGCCGCAGCACTGGCGCAACAAAGCGCCGCGCTCGCAGAATCGGAAGCCCGGCAGCGGGCCCTTTCGGAAGACTTTGCCGGCCGTGTCGCCGCGCAGGTGGCTCTGCTCGACGAAGGGCAGCGCCAGTCTTACCAGGCTGAACGCCTCGCCTCGGTGGGAGCTCTGGCCGCAGGCGTTGCGCATGAGATCAACAATCCAATCGCTTTTGTGCGCAGCAACCTGCGCACCGCCGAGACCTATCTTGGCAAGTTGGCAGACCTGGCCACGTCGCTCAAGACGCTGGCGGGTGGCAAAGCGCTCATCGCCGCAGCCGACGTCGACTTTCTTCTCGAAGACTTTTCAGCGCTGCTGCACGACAGCATCGGCGGCGTCGACAGGGTGGCGCGAATCGTCAGCGATCTGAAGGGTTTTTCGAACATCGACAAACCGGAGGAAGATGTCGTCGACCTCAACGAACTCATCAGTTCAGCGTGCACGATGGCCGAGAAAAGGCTTCCCCCCGGCGCGGCGCTGGTTTGCGTGCTGGGTGTCGTGAAACCGCTCCTGTGTTTACCCGGCCATTTGGCGCAGGCCTTGCTGGCAATCCTCAACAACGCGGTTCAGGCTGTCGAAGCTCGGGGAGCGACTGGCGAAGTGCGCGTGTGCAGCCGTTTCGACGGTCGGCAGGCACTGATCGAGGTCAGCGACAACGGCGCCGGTATCGAGGCCAGCGCTCTGCCGCGCGTCTTCGATCCTTTCTACACCACCCGGCCGGTCGGCAAGGGAACCGGCCTGGGGCTAACCATGGCGCGCGACATCATACGCGCGCATGGCGGCGAGATCAGCTTTGACAGCGTCGTTGATGGCGGCACCACGGTTACCGTCAGCCTGCCGGACTGAAGACCATCAGCGAGAAAGTGAAGCAGCGGAGGCATCACCATGAGCAAGGACAAAACCGATTCCGCACCGTCCCCGGGGCCAACGGAAGTAGACCAGCCAGCGGCCCCCGAGCGCCCAGAGCACATCGAACGCGCGCGCTTTCCGATCGTCGGCATCGGTGCCTCGGCCGGCGGGCTGGAGGCGTTCGAGGAGTTTTTTCACCATCTGCCAAACGACTGCGGCCTGGCTTTCGTGCTGGTGCCGCATCTCGATCCCGGCCATGCCAGCCTGCTGACCGAGATCCTGCAACGCTCGACGTCGATGCCGGTCGTCGAGGCCGAAAATGGCGTGGCGGTGGGCGCCAATAGCGTGTACATCATTCCCCCCAACCGTCAGATGGCCATCGCGCACGGCCAGCTGTGGGTTGCCGTGCCGGAGGTGCCACGCGGCCAGCGCATGCCGATCGACGCTTTCCTGCGCTCCCTGGCCGATGACCAGGGCGACCAGGCGGTCGGCGTCATTCTCTCGGGCACCGGCAGCGACGGCACCCTGGGAATGCGCGCCATCCACGGCGCCGGCGGCATCACGCTGGTCCAGGAGCCGAGCTCGGCGAAGTTCCCAGGCATGCCGGCAAGTGTCATTCACGCCGCTTATGCGACCCATGTCCTGCCGGTTGTCGACATGCCGAAAGTGCTGCTGGCTGCTGCGCGCCAGCTCACCAACAACATTCATCAGTCGCCGGAGGCGAACGCGGCGAGCGAGGCGAATGCGGCGAATGCGGGCGCTATCGACGCCGTGCTGGCCCTGTTGCACGCCAGCACCGGCCACGATTTTTCACACTACAAGAAAGGCACCATCGGCCGGCGCATCGCGCGGCGAGTGCTGCAGCACCGGCTGCGCAGCATCGACGACTACCGCACCTATTTAGCGGCCCATCCGGAAGAAGGGCGAGCGCTGTTCACGGACCTGCTCATCAATGTCACCCGTTTCTTCCGTGATCCCGAAGCCTTCAAGATCCTGAAACAGGAAATTCTGCCGCAGCTCTTCGCCGACAAACCCGCGGACTACGTGTTCCGCATCTGGGTAGCCGGCTGCTCCTCCGGAGAAGAGGCCTACTCGGTGGCCATCCTGGTGCGCGAATTGATGAATGAAACGCGGAAGGCATTCAAGATCCAGATCTACAGCACCGATCTGGACGAGGAGTCGATCGCCAAGGCCCGCGCCGGCTTCTATCCGCCCAACATCGCCGCCGATCTGACGCCGGACCAGCTACACACCTACTTCCTCCACGAAGATGCCGGCTACCGGGTCAGGAAGGAGATTCGCGAGATGCTGGTGTTCGCCGTCCAGAACCTCATCAAGGATCCGCCGTTCCGCCAGCTGGACCTGATCTGCTGCCGCAACGTCATGATCTACCTCGAGCCGGAACTGCAGAACCAACTGATTCGCTCGCTGCACTACGCCTTGCGAGCGAACGGGGTGCTCTTCCTGGGACCGGCCGAGAGCATCCGCACGCATCCCGAACTGTTCACGCCGCTCAACGGCAAATGGAAGTTCTACCGGGCAATTGCCGCCAGCAGGCCGAAACGCGCCATGCTCCTCGGTGATCTCTCGTGGCAGACGGGGAACAGTGGCCGCGCCGCAAAGCGGGTGGCCGGCAAGCTCGAGCCGACAAATCTCGCGGAACTCACGCGGCGCGCGCTCCTGCAATCCTTCGCGCCGGCCTCGGTGGTGACCGACACCGCCGGCAACATCGTCTTCGTGCACGGCGACACCGCCAGGTTCCTGCGCCCGGCACCAGGCCAGGCGACACTCAGCGTCGTCGACATGGCGCTCGAGAGTCTGCGCGCCGAACTGGACGCCGCCCTGCACCGGGCGGCCGAAGACGGCACGACGACCTGCGGACGCCAGGTTTCGGCGAAGATCGATGGTGAGATCCGGAACATCAGATTGAGCGTGCGCCCGCTAGCCGGCGCAGACGGTCATCAATTGCTGCTGGTGAGCTTTCAGGAGGACACTCCGACACCGACAAGGCAGGCGTCCACTGCCGCAGTCGATCGGAGCTCAGCCGAGATGCGGCGCATCGAGGAGCTCGAAAGCCAGCTCGCGCGTACCTGGGAAGCGCTGCAGTCGACCATCGAAAGGCAGCAATTGGCCAACGAAGAGCTGATGTCAAGCAACGAGGAATTGCAATCGACCAATGAGGAACTGCAGTCCACCGTCGAAGAACTGGAAACATCGAAGGAGGAACTGCAGTCGATCAACGAGGAACTGGTGACAGTGAATGGCGAGCTGCAAGCCAACAGCGATCATCTGACGAAGACACAGAACGACCTCAAGAACCTGCTCGACAACATCAGCGGCGGTATCATTTTCCTCGACCAGCAGCTGTGCATCCGGCGCTTCACCAGCGAGGCAGGCGAACTCTATCGTCTGCAGGCAGGCGACGTCGGGCGGCCGCTGGCCGATATCAAGTCCACTATCGAAACGCATGAGTTGCTGATCGATGCCCAGGCGGTGCTCGACAGCGAGCGGCCGGGGGAGCAGGAAGTACGTACCAGCGCCGGCAAGTCCTATCAGGTGCGCCTGAAGCCTTATCGCACGCTCAACGACGACATCGACGGCGTGGTCATGACCTTCGCCGATATCACTGCCCGCGTTGACGCCAATGCGCGTGTCAGAACAGCCCAGCTGTTTTCCGAGAGCATCGTCGATACCGTGCGCGAACCCTTGCTGGTGCTTGACGGCGAGCTGCAGGTGATTGCCGCCAGCCGCGCCTTCTACCAGCGCTTCGAGGTCGCGAAGGAAGAGAGCATCGGCCGGCAGCTAAGCGATCTTGCCGACTGGCAGTGGGATCTCCCGGCCTTTCGCGAGCAACTGCTGAACATCCTGCCACGCGGCGCAGCCATTGAGGGCTTCGCGGTCGAGGCCAACACCCACGGCGGCCGGCGAATGAAAATGCTGCTCAACGCCCGTCGCCTCGCCGGTACACAGCCACTGATCCTGCTCACCATGGAAGAAGTCCGTAGCCCCTGAAGCCATCGCGGCCGGTATTTGATCAGTCGCCGTCCCTGCCAAAGCGTTCCCTCCAGGCGCGAAAAGCGTCGCGGATCTCGCTCTTCAGGTGCTCGTCGTCCCAGGGCTTGCTGAGGTATTTGTGAATCGAGCCCTTGTTGATGGCGTCAGTGACCGCGCTAATCTCCGAGTAGCCGGAAAGGACCATGCGCACCGTCTGCGGATAGAGTGTCTTGACGCGGGCGAGAAGCTCGGTACCGGTCATTACCGGCATGCGCTGGTCGGACAGGATCACCGCCACCGACTCGCGCGCCAGGACCGCGAAGGCGGCTTCGGCGCTACCGGCGACGAGAACCCGATAGCCCTCACGCCGCAGCAGGCGCTTGAGTGCCGAAAGAATGCTCGGCTCATCGTCCACCAGCAGAACCGTCGGCGGCGCAGCATCCGCATTGCTTCCCAAAGCGAGCCGCTTGCCGGCGCTGCGCAAGGCAGACACCTGATCCGCGGGCAGGGGGCGCGAGAAATAATAGCCCTGCATCTCGTCGCAGTCGCAGCGACGCAGATAGTGCATCTGTTCCTCGGTCTCGACGCCTTCGGCAAGCGCAATCTTGCCGAGCTTGTGCGACATGGCGATGATCGCCTGCACGATCGCGGCGCTGGCCGGATTGCTGGTGATATCGCGAACAAATGACTGGTCGATCTTGACGACATCGATCGGGAAACGCGAGAGGTAGGCAAGCGACGAATAGCCGGTACCGAAGTCGTCGAGCGAAAGCCGTACGCCGAGACCCTTGAGCCCTTCGCTGGTCCGCATGGAAGTCGCGACATCGAGCATCATCGCCCCTTCGGTGATCTCCAGTTCGAGCGTCTGTGGAGCGATCTGGTGCCTGTTCAGTGCCTCGCCAACGCTCTGGCAGAGGTTGGCAACGCGGAAATGCCGCGCCGACAGATTGACCGCCACCTTGATCGGCGGCAATCCGGCGTCCAGCCATTCGCGCATCTGACGACAGGCCTCGCCGAGAACCCATTCGCCGATGGCGATGATCAAGCCGCTCTCTTCGGCCCAGGGAATGAATCGACCCGGCGGGATCATGCCCTTCTCAGGATGACGCCAGCGGAGCAGAGCCTCCACGCCGATCAGCGCGCCGGTCTGCAGACTCAACTGCGGCTGGTAATGCAGCAGCAGCTGCCGCTTCTCGATGACCTGGCGCAGGTCGAGGAGCAGTTCGCGACGCTCGGAATCTTCCGTGTTCAGCTGCCCGTCGAAGCGGGCGGCGCTATCGCCACCATTGCGCTTGGCAGCTCGGGTCGCGCTTGCCGCGCCGGCCAGCAGTTCGCCGGGCTCCTCGCCGTCGGCAGGGAAACAGGCGAAACCGAGCGACGACGTCACCTCGAACCTTTGCTCGCCGATGACGAAGACTGGCCGCAGTGCCGCCAGCAGAAGGCTCGACAGTTCCTCATAGCTGTCGCCCGAGGTCTCCTCCGGAACGCCAAGCAGCAAGCCGAACTCGTCGTTGCCGAGACGAGCGACGGCGTCCGCTTCGGGCACGCTGTCGGCGAGCCGCCTGCCGATCTCGACCAGCAGGCGATCGCCCGTTTCGTGCCCGAAGACGCGATTGATGCTCTCGAAATCATCGATATCGATATGGACCACGGCGATGCGCGTAGCGGCCGCGGTGGCTGGGCAGCGCGTCAGTCGTGCCAGCTGGTTGAGAAAACCGACGCGGTTGTGCAGCCCGGTCAGCGCATCGCTGCGGGTCACAAGCGCCAGCCGAGTTTCCAGCTCGCGTTGTCGCGACGAATCCTCTCCGATCGCGAAGTAGAAGCGAAGCTGCCCATCGTGATCATCGATCGGCGAAATGGAAAGTCGCTCGGTGAACACCTGGCCGTCCTTGCGCTGATTGATCAGCTCACCGCTCCAGCTGGCACCGCTGCCAAGAGCGGCCCACATCGCGTTATAGGTCTCGTCCGGGGTCAGCCCCGAGCGAAACATCTGTGGCTGGCGGCCAATCACTTCCTCGGCGCTATAGCCGCTCATTGCCAGAGTCGCGGGATTGGCGAAGAGGATGTTCCGCCGCGCGTCGGTGATGAGGATCGAGAGCGGGCTGTTCTGCGCGATATCGCGAAAAAGCAGCGCCGATTCCAGGCTTTCGTGCATGCGCGTGACGTCGGTTCCGACCAGAAAGATCGGCGCCAGGATGGTATCGGCGCCGACACGCTGTTCAATCGACCACGAGATCCACAGCCGCCTCCCGTCACCGGCCGTCAGCGGCGTTTCCACCTGGCGAACTCCACCGTGCGCGCCGATGTCGCGCAGCTCGGCGAGGAATTCGGGCGGGCGTTGCGTATCCGCGCCGAGCAACTCGGTCAATGGCCACCGGAAAACCTGCCCGAGCCGGCTGTGGCCGAGCAGACGCAGGCCGAAGCTATTGACGTACCAGACCTTGAGTTGGACATCGACACGGATGACGATCAGCCCGAGTGCATCGTAGATGGACGCCTGTGGGGGGTCGGAAATCAAGTGCTCACCTCTTCGTGTTCAGGCTGCGGACCGGCGACCGGCAAGCAGATGCGGAAGCACGTCCCTCGCCCTGGTTCGCTGTCGACGCTGATCGTGCCCGCGTGGCGCTGGACGATTTCCCGGGAAATCGGCAAACCGAGACCTGTCCCCTTGCCGAGCGGCTTGGTGGTGAAAAAAGGCTCGAATATCCGTCGCTGCACGTCTGCTGCCATGCCGGCGCCGCTATCCTCGACTTCAACCCAGACGTAGTGACCGTCCTGGCCGCTACGCAGGCTGATCGTTCCAGCACTCTCGATCGCCTGCCCGGCATTGATCAGCAGATTCATGAACACCTGGTTGAGCTGCGCGGGAATGCAGCGCACCAGCGGCAGCTCGCCGAGGTCACGGACGATCGTTACCTTGTACTTGAGTTCGTTCCAGACCACGTTCAAGGTGCTCTCCAGCCCACGGTTGAGGTCGGCGTCCTGCCATTCGGCTTCCTGGACACGCGAAAAATCCTTGAGGTCGGCGACGATCCTGCGCACCCGTTCCAGCCCCTCGGCGGACTCGGCGAGCAGCGCCGGGATGTCCTCGCGCAGGAAGTCCACTTCCGCCGTCCGCCAGGCCTGTTCGACCGCCAATCGCGCCGGATGATCGGCAGCGAGCGCGGCAACTGCCGGCACGGCAAGATCGACGACCGCAAACAGGCGCGCGACGTAGTTCGTCAGCGAACCGAGATTGGAACGGACGAAGCCGACCGGATTGTTGATCTCGTGCGCAACGCCGGCCGCAAGCTGGCCGACAGCGGCCATTTTCTCGGACTGCAGCAACTGCGCTTGCGTCCGCTCGATGGCTTCCATGGCCTTGAGCAGTTCGGCCTGCTCGCGCAGCAATTCGTCATTGCTTGTCGTCAGCGCGCAGGTTCGTTCCGCGATCTGCTTTTCGAGACTGGCGTTGACTCCGACCAGGGTGCGACGCGCCACCTGCAGTTCTTCGTTGACCTGAAGCAGGGATCGGTTACGTGCTGAAACGACGCCGAAGAGGTCAATCAGCGCTTCGGTGAGCACCGCCTGCGCAGAATCGTCCTTTGCTTCCCCTGCCCGCCGCACGGCTTCGGAAGGCGTGTGACCGCTGGCAATCAGACGCAGTTGCGTGGCCATCAGTTGATCGTCGACCAGGATGTGAAAGATCAACCAATTGCCCAGAAAGCGCAGCAACAGGCTCCCATCGATTTGCCCATCGGCATCGACCGCGCGGCGCATGATGCCGATTTCCTCGACGAAGCCGCGATGTGCACTGGCCTGCTGGCCGATGCTCGCGGCGTCCATTCCAGCCGCGCCCATCAACTGCTCCTCATCGCGAAAATGCGTCACCGCGTACTCCGCGAGACGATCGAGCAGGATTTCGACCTCATCGGCCAGAACCGGCTCCTGGCGCGCCAGCAGGGGCGCGACATCGTTGACCAGGTCGAGCAGGCCATGATGCTGGCGATCAACGAGCTCGATGCCGGTGACGAAATGCGGGCTCCAGGTGATGAATGCCATTGATGCTCTACCTTCTCGATGATCCGCTCGCAGCGACGGGAAACGCTGGCCGGCGGAAAGCCACGCGGACTCAGGCCACCGTTCTGACACCGGCCTGGCTGGCGTCGATCGGCAGGGTGATGCGAAAAGTCGTGCCGCGACCGAGTTCCGAACGGAAGTCGATGCGTCCATCGTGCTTGACAATGATCCCGAATGCAATCGACAGACCGAGCCCGGTCCCCTTGCCGACCGCCTTGGTGGTGTAGAAAGGCTCGAACAAGCGCTTCTGAACTTCCGGTGACATGCCGCGCCCGCTGTCCTCGATCTCCACCCAGACCGACGCCAGACTACCCGCGTCATCGGCGTCGGTACCGGTACGGATGACAATGGTTCCGTGTGCTTCGATCGCCTGCGCAGCGTTCACCAGCAGGTTCATGAACACCTGGTTCAGCTGCGAGGCCAGGCAGCGGATCATCGGCAGCGGCGTGTAGTGGCGCTCGACGTCGGCCTTGTACTTGAGTTCGTTCCAGACGATGTTGATCGTGCTCTCGAGGCCTTGCTCCAGATCGGCCCACTGCCATTCGCTCTCGCCGACCCGCGAAAAATCCCGCAGGTCGAGAACGATCTTGCGCACCCGTTCGAGGCCTTCCTTGCTTTCACGAATCAGCTTCGGCAGATCTTCGACGAGATAGGCATGATCGCTCGCCGCCTTCAGCCGGCGGACTTCGTCGAGCGCGCTGCCGGCGGCCAGCGCCGGTAGCCGAGTTGCGATGCCGCTGTAGGCGGCATCAATGGCCAGCAGGTCTTCGGCGTACTCGCCGAGGGTACCGAGATTGGAGTAGACGAAGCCGATCGGGTTGTTGAGCTCGTGCGCGACGCCCGCCGCGAGCTGGCCGATCGCCGACATCTTTTCCGACTGCAGGAGCTGCAGATGGGCGTCTTCGAGCTTGCCGTTGAGTTCCGTCACTTCGGCGAGGCGGCGGGCCAGCGCAGCCTCTGCCCGTGCCCGCTGGACGACGCTCCAGACTTCGTTGCCGACCATTTGCACCGTCTCGACGTCGAAGTCGTCGTAGGCAGCAATCCTGTTACCAACGCCAACGATCATGCGCACGGCGCCGTGCTCGATTACCGGCACCGAGATCAGCCGCTGCAGCGGCGCATGCCCGTCCGGCAAGCCGCACTTGGCCGCGTACCCGGCGTAATCGTTGAAGCACAGCGCACGCTTCTCGCGGCAGCAATCGGCCCAGATTCCGGCCTTGCTGATCGGATAGTGGGTATCGAACGCGGCCGTGCAGACGCGCTTCGCGCCAGCACTCCACGTCGACAATTCGACCAGATCCTGATCCTCGTGGATGGAATGCAGAAAACCGACTCTGCTGGCGGTCAGTTTCTCGGCGACCTCGAGTCCGTAAGCGAGAAATTCCTTCTCCGGCAGCGTGCCGGCGTGTTCGTTGATAGCGAGCAGTGCCTGCGTCCGCTGTTCCAGGCGGTAGCGACGCGTGACATCGAGCGCAATGCCGCCAAGCAGCTCGTGCCCGTCATCCTGCCGGATAATGAAACTTGTCGTCTGATAAATCCGCTCAGCGTAGGCCAGCTCCACGACTTCGGTCTCGCCGGAAGCCAGGACGCGCTGATCGAGGCTGTCGATCGTCGCGCCAAGTTCGCCAGGAAACAGCTCGCTATTGCTGCGCCCGACGATCTGCTCGTCGTCGAGATTCAGTACCGCCTGAAAACCGCGGTTGGCGAACAGGACGCGTCGCTCCCGATCCTTGATGGCTGCCAGGCCGGGCAGGTGATCGAGGAAACTCTTCAGCATCGCGCGCACGCTGCGCGAATCCTGCTCGGCAATCTTGCGCGCATCGATGTCTTCGATGACCGACACGAAGTGCCGTGGCGAGCCGTCGTCATTGTTGATCAGCGATACGCTCAAATTGATCCAGATACAACGACCATCCTTGCGAAGGTAGCGCTTTTCAAGGGTATAGCTGTCGATTTCCCGCCGCAGCAGGCGCGCGAGCTGTTCCAGATCCAGTGCGAGGTCATCCGGATGGGTAATATCCTGGAAACTCAGGGTGAGGAGCTCCGTCTGCGAGTAGCCGACCAACTCACACAGGCGCTCATTGACCCGCAGCCAGCGACCGTCGGGAGCGGCGAAGGCAATGCCGGCAGCGGCCTGGTCTACGGCGGCACTCAGCGCGGCTTCGCTGGCGCGCAACTGTTCCTCGATGCGCTTGCGGGGGGTGATGTTCTGCACCAGGGCAACAAAGTGGTCGATCGAGTGATCGGACCGGCGAATGGCCCGCGCCGCAATGTAGACATCGACGATCTCACCGCTCTTGCGAATGAAGCGCTTGTCTAGGTCGTAGCCATCGATTTCGCCGGTCAGCACGCGGTTGAAGTACGCGACGTCAACTGCCAAGTCGTCCGGGTGCGTGAACTCTGCCCAGGTCATGCGTTGCAGTTCGTCGTGCTCATAGCCAAGAATATCGCACAGCGTACGATTGACCGTCAGCCAGCCTTTTTGCGGGGAAGTGGTGGCCATGCCGATCATCGAGTTCTCGAAGACGCTGCGGAAGAGCTGCTCGCTTTGCCGTAAGGCATCCTCGTCGTGTTTGTGGGCGCTGATGTCGGCGATCACGCCGGAGAGCGCCCGCCGCGCGCTGCCGGGGACGATGACCGCATGCGCAACGCTCCTCAGCCAGCGCACGCCGCCATCGCTCGGCCGCACGATCCGGTATTCGATCTCCGGCACGTCCTGCCAGCCGGCGACGGCCTCGCGAAAGCGGCTGTCCATCGCCGCACGGTCATCGGCATGAATGATCGCCAGCCAGCCCTCCCAGGTATGCGGGTAGGCCTCGTCGATACCGGCGATCGCGTACACGGCCTCGGTGACCAAAAAGCGCGCGCTATCGATATCGAAGGAGTAGAGACCGAGCCCGCCGACCTCTTGGGCCTGGCGTATCCACTGATCGCGTTCGAGCAGGCTGGCGTTGTTAACCACCTGCTGCCGCCGGCTACGACTGAGCAGCCAGCCGCAGGCCGCGGTCAGCAGGCCAAACAAGGCCACGCCGACACCGCCCAGCCAGGCTGTTTTTCGCCAACCGGCGAACAGGGCAACGGCCGGCTGCCCGACCACGACATAGAAACCGAAAAGCTCGCTACGCGCGTAGGCGACCAGTCGCTCGCCGGCAGTACCACCACCCGCCAGAAAGACGCCGCTTTCCGGCGCCTGGCTGGCAGCATCGCGCAGTGCCGCAAAAGGCGAGGTTTTCGCGACCATCGCCGGTTGCGCCACGACCCAGCCGAACTGCGCGTCGACGAGCCCGACGTAGCCCTCCTTTGCGCCCGGCAGTCCAGCGGCCAACATCTTCTCCAAACGATCGATGGGAATGGCTGCCACGACCACGCCGGAGAAGCCCTGATCCACCTGTTTGAGGCGGCGCGCCAGAACGATCAGCGGCGTGCCGGTGGTCCGGCCGAGCAAGGGCGGCGAGACCTGCAGCCCGGCCTGCGGGTCGGCACGCAAACGAATGAAATAGTCGCGGTCGGCAATGTTGGCCCTGATTCTTCCCTCTTCCTCCGGCGCGTAGATGACATCGCCGTTGGCGTCGGTGATGCGCATGAAATTCACCGTCTGATGCCGTCCAGCAAACCGCCGCATCCAGGCTTCGAACGGCTGCCGACCACTCGCCAGTTGCTCGGCATACTCTTCGGAGACGGCTCGCAGACTGACATCGATGCGCTCGTACTGGCTTTCGATGTCCTTGGCGATCAGACGGACGACCATCAGCGCCCGGGCGCGGACCAACAGCTCTTCGCTGCGCCAAGACTCGTCGAGAAAATACCAGGCGCCAGCAGCGACCAGCAGGTTGATGCACAGTATTGCGGCAGCAAGATAGCGGGAGAAGTGTGCGTCGGGCAGCCAACGGCGCTGCCGCGCACCGGGATCTGGCGCCGCCTGATCTGCCACTGGGGGCGAGCTGTGCTCGGACATCGTTCGGCCACCGTTTCCCGGTCGGCACTGCAGCGCCGGCAGCACCGGCCAGCGCCGGGGACGACGGACGGAGCGCCTTGCCGGACGCACGTGGGCTACTCAAGCGGGTCAGCATAAGCTCAGCGAAGCAAAAAGGCTATCGTCGATACTGCATATCGCACAGACTTCGTGCATCATGGTCCAAGTCGGCTACCAACAGGCTGATGCTAGGCTGGCCTGCGCTGCCCGCGATGGCCGCGTGAATCCAGGGAGACGCCAAAACATTGCTCAAGCTGACAAAGACACCGCTCCGCGGCGCATCACCGCCATGAGCTTGAGCATCCGCCAGGGCTTGCTCCTGTTCCTGATGCTCGCCAGCCCGATGCTGGCCAGCGTCGTCGGCCTCGGCCTCTGGGGCACCTGGCGCAGCGAGCAGATCCTGAAGCAGGTCTTTGTCGTGGAAGTCGCAGCGACCCAGCAACTGCTCCTGGTCGACCAGCAGATCGCGCGCGTGCGCGTACGCATGTATGGCGTGCTCAACGACGATATCGGTGTCGACGGCGCCCGCATCTACCTCGCCCAGGCACGGCGGGATATCGGGCGCGCCTGGCAAACTTATCGCACGGAGATTAAACGGGAAGGTGCAGCCGACGAAGAGGAGCAGACGCTGATCGATACCATCGCCCCGGCCATCGAGGAACTCCCGGCGCTGCTTGACCGTCTCGACGGCTTCCTCGCCAACAAGGACGGGCCGGCGATCAACAACTTGTTGAAAGAGGACTGGTGGGCCGTGCAGTTGCAAGTGGTGACGCCGATCGGCAAACTGATCGGCCTGCAGGAAGAGCACGTTGCCGAGGCTTACGCACAGTCACAGGACGTTTATCAGAAAACGCTGGTCGGCACCAGCATCCTGCTCGTGGTCGGACTGGCAATGTTCCTCTGGTTTTCGCGGCGCGTGTTCACTCATGTCACCGAGAAACTCGACGTCATCGAAGAAGCGCTGACGCGCATCGGTCGCGGCGACTTCAACACCCGCGTTGGCGGCAGCCATGGCGGCGAGTTCGGACGTATCGTTGCAGCCCTCGATCAGACGGTCGATACCCTGCGCGCTGATCGAGTGGCGGTCGACATCCTGCGCCAACGCCAGGCGTCGGTCCTTGAATCGATGGCCGAGGGGCTCTATGGCACTGACGGCGAAGGCCGCATCAGCTACGCCAACTCGGCCGCAGTGCGGATGCTCGGCTGGTCCATTGACGAGATGCTGGGCAAGAGCCCGCACCAGTTGTTTCACCACGCACGCGCCGATGGTACCGCCTATCCGGTCGCCGAATGCCGGCTCGATCATGCTCGCTTGCATCAGGAGTTCTACCGCTCAGCCGACGAGTGCTTCTGGCGCAAGGACGGCGGCATCATCGAGGTCGAAGTGGCCGCCGCACCCATCATCGCCGCCGAGCATTCGGTCGGTGGTGTCGTCGTCTTTCACGACATCGGCGAGCGAAGGGCTGGCGAAGCGGCCAGGCAAGAGTTGCTGGAGGAACTGCGCCTGCGCAACGTGCAACTGGGCAGCATCCAGGGCGAATTAAGCCGCCAGGAAGAGCAACTGCGCTCGCTGCTCGAAAACCTGCGCGACGGAGTCATCACCATCGACACCGAAGGCTTGATTCGCTCGGTCAATCCGGCGATCTGTACCCTCTTCCAGCAAACGGAGGAAGCGCTGCACGAGCAGAATCTGACGATGCTGGTCCCCCCGGAGCAGCGCCAGGCGCATCGCACTGGCCTGGCACGGCATGTGGCAACGGGAGAAGCACACCTGATCGGCCGCACCGTTGAAGTCGAAGGGCTGCGTGCCGACGGCTCGCGCTTCCCGATCGACCTCTCGATCAATAGCTATTCCGTGCGCGGCGAGCGCTTCTACAGCGGCATCGTTCGCGACATCAGTGCCCGCAAGGCAGCCGAGGCGCAGCTGCACACGACCATCGAGCGCTTGACCGAGCTCAACCGCAAACTCGAGGAAGCGCAGAACCAGTTGCTGCAATCCGAGAAAATGGCGTCGATCGGTCAATTGGCCGCCGGCGTGGCGCACGAGATCAACAACCCGGTGGGCTTCGTCAACTCCAATCTCGGCAGTCTCAGGAAGGAGGTCAAGGACCTGCTGGGCGTCATTGACGCCTACGCGCTGGCCGACCCGATTCTCGCCGACCATCCGGCCGTGCTGGGCGCGATCACCGCGGCCAGGGATGCTGCCGACCTCGATTACCTGCGCAGCGACATCGGCGCGCTGATTGACGAGTCACTCGAAGGCCTGCAGCGGGTGCGCAGAATCGTCCAGGACCTCAAGGATTTCTCGCGCGTGGACAGTGCCGAGTGGCAGTTCGCCAACCTCGAAGCAGGGCTCGACAGCACCTTGAACATCGTCTGGAACGAGATCAAGTACAAGGCCGAGGTGCATAAGGAATACGCCGGAGTTCCCGAAGTCGAATGCATTGCCGCACAGGTCAACCAGGTCCTGCTGAACCTGCTGGTCAACGCCGCGCACGCCATCGAGGGTCGCGGAACGATCACCCTGCGCACCGGTTTCGATGCCAATGAGGCGTGGGTCGAAGTCGAAGACAGCGGCAAAGGAATCGCACCGGAAGACCTCAAACGCATCTTCGAGCCCTTTTTTACCACCAAGCCGGTCGGCGAAGGGACCGGCCTCGGGCTGTCGCTGGCCTTCAGCATCGCGCAACGACACCGCGGACGGATCGAAGCCAGCAGCGCGCTCGGTGTGGGCTCGAAGTTCCGCCTGCGGCTGCCGGCAAAGCGCCTGCAGGCCAATGCACCGGTGCCCGCTAACGCCGGTGGCCAGGGGGAAAATTCGGGATGAGCACAACCGAGCGCGTCTGGTGCATGCTCCACTCGGCTTGGCGCGGCGTCGGCAGCCCCTGCATCAGGCTGGCACAGACCGACAGCCGCCGGCATCCGGCCAATCTCCGCGGCCGCGATCAGGCGTGCTCGATCGGCGGCGCGACCTTGAAAACCTCGGCCAGGGTGCTTACGCCAGCAGCCACTTTCATCGCTCCCGAGATGCGCAAGGGCTTCATGCCTTCGCGGAAAGCGAGTTCGCGGATCTTGGCAATATCCTTGTTTTCACTGATGGCCAGCTTGACGTCCGGCGAGAGCGTGAGAATCTCATACAGGCCGACGCGTCCGAGGAAGCCGGTCATGCGGCATTCGAGGCAGCCCACCGAGCGGTGGAAACGCGCCGGACGATTGGCTTTCCACGGCGCGACCAGCTGATCCCACATCGTCTCCTCGAGCGCATTCGCCGCGTGCTCCTGCTTGCAGTGTGGGCAGAGAATGCGCACCAGGCGCTGCGCCATCACGCCAAGCACGGTGGCGCTGAGCAGGTAGGAGGGGATGCCGAGGTCGAGCAGGCGGGTAAGCGCCGCCGGGGCGTCGTTGGTGTGCAGGGTGGACAGCACCAGATGGCCGGTAAGCGCCGCCTGAATCGCCACTTCGGCAGTTTCGAGGTCGCGGATTTCGCCGATCATGATGATGTCCGGGTCCTGGCGCATCAGCGCCCGCACGCCCTGCGCAAAACCGAGGTCGATGACGGTCTGCACCTGCAACTGGTTGAACGCCGGCTCGACCATCTCGATCGGGTCTTCAATGGTGCACACGTTGACCGCCGGCGTCGCCAGTTGCTTGAGCGTCGAGTAGAGCGTCGTCGTCTTTCCCGAACCGGTCGGCCCGGTGACCAGAATGATCCCGTTCGGCCGTTCCGACATCGTTTTCCAGCGCGCCTGGTCGTCGTCGGTGAAGCCGAGTTCGGTGAAGTCGCGGACCAGCACTTCCGGGTCGAAAATACGCATCACCAGCTTCTCGCCGAAAGCGGTGGGCAGGGTCGACAAACGCAGTTCGGCTTCCTGGCCCTCCGCGGTGCGCGTCTTGATGCGGCCATCCTGCGGCCGGCGCTTCTCGACGACGTCCATGCGCCCGAGAATCTTGACGCGATTGACCATCGCCGCCATGACGCTCATCGGAATCTGGTACACCTGATGCAGCATGCCGTCGATGCGGAAGCGGACGATGCCGATTTCGCGCCGCGGTTCGATGTGGATGTCGCTGGCGCGCTGTTCGAAAGCGTACTGCCAGAGCCAGTCGACGATATTGACGATGTGCTGGTCGTTGGCGTCGAACTGGCGATTGGTCCGGCCGAGTTCGACGAGTTGCTCGAAGGATGACAGATTGCCGCTCGGACCACCGAGCTGGGCGGCCTTCTTGACCGAACGTGCCAGATTGTAGAACTCGATCAGATAGCGGGCGACGTCGACCGGATTGGCGAGCACGCGACGAATGTCTTTCTTGACGATCGCGCGGATCTCCTTTTCCCAGTCGCGCAGAAAGGGCTGCGTCGTCGCCACCAGCACTTCGCGCGTCGTCACCTTCACCGGCAGGATGCCAAAACGCGTCGCGTAGGCACTCGACATGACTTCGGTAACGGCCGTGAAATCGACTTTCAGCGGATCGATATGATGGTATTCGAGCCCGACTCTGGCGGCCAGCCAGCCACCCAGCACTTCGAGATTCAAGGGCCGCGGCGGCTCGTGCAGGGATTTCCATTTCTGGTCGGAGATGATCACCAGGGGATGCGCAGAAAGGCGATTGAGGCGACTGTCCCTGAGCAGCAGATCGGCGTCGGGCCGCTTGACCAGGCCGTCCTCAACCAGCCAGCCGAGGAGCTCGGCGAGCGTCAGGCGATGATCGTAAACGGTACTGACGGTGGCTTCGGGCATGACGACTGTTCCTGGGCGACAATCGGCAACTATACCGGACAAGCTCGACGACAACCAATGGACGCGGCAAGAGCGGGTAAGATACCGGCACTGCGCTCAGGGGCCCCCGGCGCCGCTTGCGAACGCACTCCCTTTCCAGTCTTCCCACCGGCCGGCGGAGCAAAAACTCCCGCCGCCATCCCCCCAGGAGAACAACATGCCGATGGCTTCACCGCTCCTTACAACACTCGTCGCAGCACTTGCCGCCAGCCTGTTCGCCATGCCGGCCATCGCCCAGGCAGGCTCCGGCAAGGACACGACGACGACCATGGATGGCACGAGCGCTGCCATGCAGGGCGCCGGCTATCGCCGGGGAATGCTCGGCACACGCGGCCCATCCGACTGCAGCCGCGCCAAGGATCCCGAACAGTGCGCCGCGCGCCGGGCCGCTCATCGCCAGGTTTACGAGGCCTGCCGCGACAAGTCGGGCAGCGCGCTCGGGCAGTGCCTGCACCAGCAGGCAGAGCAGATCGATTGCACGCAGGCGCGCATCCCGGCGCAATGCGCACAACGCAAGACGGCCTACGCGCTGTGCAAGGGAAAGACCGGAGCACCGTTCAGGAACTGCGTACTCCAGGAGACCCTGCCAGCAGACTGCAGCAGCGCCAGCAACGCCAGCAACGCCGCGGTTTGCCAGCGACAGGACAAGGCCCGCAAGCTGTGCGCTGCCAAGAGCGGTTCGCAACACAGACAGTGCGTACTCGACATTCTCGGCGTGGGGCAGTGAAGCCTTCTGGTTTGGCCTCGGCGCGCCCGTGTCCTGCGACATGCTTGACGAAGCCTTCGGCGACAGCTGCACGCAGCGCAAAAACCCTGTGGTGGGCGGAGTTCGCATGCGCCGTGCCGAGGCGCTCGTCGCCACAGCCGGCGCTCATGCCCAGCCATCGTCATTGCGAGGAGGCGCAGCCGACGCGGCAATCCAGTGCCATCCTCTCACTATCTTCCGCCGCATCGACCACACGAAGGCAAGACCTCTGGATTGCCGCGTCGCTACGCTCCTCGCAATGACGTGCTTGCTTCGCTTCGCTCAAATTGACGACCACGCCGCCACCACGCAGCGCTACAGTAGCGCCGCGCGCCAGCGTTCGAGCTTGCTGGCGAAAGCCAGGGTGTAGGCCGGGCTGCTCGACGGCAGCAGCCGCGTTTCGTAGCCACGCGCCTGAAACCAGGGGGCGAGCTTGCCGGCGGTCTGGCCGTTGAAACAGACCCGCTGCAGCTGCGGCGCAGCGATGGGCAGCCGTGAAAAATCGTTGATTTCGGGCGACTGGATCGCCGAGTCGAGCGCCCCCTGGCGCTGGCAGCGCTGATAGACGTCCCAGACGCCGAAGCCATGGCGCAGCAGACATGACTGCCGCTCCGGGTAGTCGACTTCGGCCAGGGGCTCGTCGAGAATGGCGCCGAGCAAACGCCAGAACTGGTTCTGGCGATGCCCGTAGTAACGCTGTGCGGCCAGCGATGCCGGCGACGGAAAACTGCCGAGGATCAGCACCCTGACCCCGGCATCGAGAATCGGCGGCAGGCCGTGCAGGATTGCTGCCGGCCTGCCGTCGACGCTCACTTGCCGGCGCTACCCAGCGACAGGGCCAGCATCAGATCGTTGATGCGCTTGACGAAACCGGCCGGATCTTCGAGGGCGCCGCCTTCAGCCAGGATCGCCTGCTCGAGCAGCAGATTGGCCCAGTCGTCGAAACGCGTCTCCTCGTACTTGAGACGCTGCACCGCCGGGTGCTGCGGGTTGATTTCGAGGATCGGCTTGCTGGCTGGCGCCTGCTGGCCGGCGGCCTTGAGGATGCGCTGCAGGTTGCCGCCGAGGTCGTACTCGTCGGCGACCAGGCAGGACGGCGAATCGGTCAGGCGGTGCGTGACGCGGACGTCCTTGACTTTCTCGCCGAGCGTCGTCTTGACCTTTTCGATCAAGTCCTTGTACTCGTCGGCCGCTTTCTCGGCTTCTTCCTTCTCGGCCGCGTCCTCGAGCGTGCCGAGGTCGAGCCCACCCTTGGCCACCGACTGCAATTGCTTGCCGTCGAATTCGGTGAGGTGACTGGTCACCCATTCGTCGACGCGGTCCGAGAGCAGCAACACTTCGATGCCCTTCTTGCGGAAGATTTCGAGATGCGGGCTGTTCTTGGCAGCGGTGAAAGTCTCGGCGGTGACGTAGTAGATTTTCTCCTGGCCCTCTTTCATGCGCGACACGTAATCGGCCAGCGAGACGCTTTCCTCGGTGGTGTCGGCCTGTGTCGACGCAAAACGCAGCAGCTTGCCGATGCGCTCCTTGTTGCCGAAGTCCTCGCCGACGCCTTCCTTGAGCACGCGGCCGAATTCCTTCCAGAAGATGGTGTACTTCGCCTTTTCGGCGTCCTCGTCGCTGTCGGCCAGGCCTTCGAGCAGACCGAGAATGCGCTTCACGCAACCGCCGCGGATGGCTTCGATATCGCGCGACTGCTGCAGAATCTCGCGCGAGACGTTGAGCGGCAGATCGTTGGAATCGACCACTCCGCGCACAAAGCGCAGGTAGAGCGGCATCAGCTGCTCGGCGTCGTCCATGATGAACACCCGGCGCACGTAGAGCTTGATGCCGTGACGGGCACCGCGGTCGAGCATGTCGAAAGGCGCTTTCGACGGGATGTAGAGCAGCTGCGTGTATTCCTGCTTGCCCTCGACGCGCGCATGCACGTGCGCCAGCGGATCTTCGAAATCGTGCGCGACGTGCTTGTAGAACTCGTTGTACTGCTCGTCGGAGATCTCCGACTTCGGACGCGACCACAGCGCCGAGGCCTGGTTGACCGTCTCCTCTTCGTCAGTGACCACCTGTTCCTTCTTCTCCTCGTCCCAGCTCTCCTTCTTCATCAGGATCGGCAGGGTGATGTGGTCGGAGTACTTGCGAATCGTCTCGCGCACTTTCCAGCTCGAGAGGAACTCGTCCTCGCCTGCACGCAGATGCAGGACCACTTCCGTGCCGCGCTGCTCGCGATCGACCATCTCGATCGTGAAGTCGCCCTCGCCAGCGGATTCCCAACGCACGGCCTGGTTGGCTTCGAGACCGGCACGACGCGAGGTCACGGTGACCTTATCGGCGACGATGTACGAGGAATAGAAGCCGACGCCGAACTGGCCAATGAGGTGCGCATCCTTGGCCTGATCACCGGTCAATGCCGAGAAGAACTCGCGGGTGCCGGACTTGGCGATCGTTCCCAGGTGCTCGACCGCCTCGTCGCGCGACAGGCCGATGCCGTTGTCGGCGATGGTGATGGTGCGTGCTTCCTTGTCGAAGGAGACCTGAATCCTGAGTTCGCTGTCGTCGCCGTAGAGGCTGGCATTGTTCAGCGCCTCGAAGCGCAGCCGGTCGCAGGCGTCGGAGGCGTTGGAGATCAACTCGCGCAGGAAAATTTCCTTGTTGCTGTACAGCGAGTGGATCATCAAATTCAGCAGCTGTTTGACTTCTGCCTGAAAACCAAGTGTTTCCTTCTGTTCACCCATTGAAAACTCCGTGAAAAATGTGGATGGAAAGCGTCGCAGCGGCCCAAGCAGAGCCTTGCCAGCGCGCAATGGACCAACACGTGGGGGCAGTCGCCGCGATTTCAAGCCCCGCCGGCGCTGCCTGCCTGCGCGGCCGCTTCAGCCGGTTTACTCTTCGATGGCCACGTAGGCCACGGCCAGCACCTCGACCTCGCGCAGCCCGGCAGGACTCTGAAAGCGCACCGTGTCGCCCTCGCGCGCCTTGAGCAGCGCGCGCGCCAGCGGCGACACCCAGCTGATCCGCCCGCGTGCGAAGTCGGTTTCGTCGACGCCGACGATCTGGTAGGTCTGCTCCTGCCCTTCCTCGTCGGCGATGCTCACCGTGGCCCCAAAGAAAACCTGCTCGGTGCCCTGCCGCCCGGCCGGATCGACGACTTCGGCCAGATCCAGGCGCTTGGTCAGGAAACGAATCCGCCGATCGATTTCCCGCAGCCGCCGCTTGCCGTAGATGTAGTCGGCGTTCTCCGAACGGTCGCCATTCGACGCCGCCCACTGCACGACGCCGACCAGCTGCGGCCGCTCGATACGCAGCAAATGGTCAACTTCGGCGAGAATGCGTGCGTGCCCACCCGGGGTGATGTAGTTGCGCGTTCCCGCCGGCAGCCGGAACGAGGGATCGAGGCCCTGTTCCTGCTCCTCTTCTTCATCGCCATCGGATTCTTTGCTGAATGCCTTGTTCATGCTTCGTTGGAATGGTCCCGGGGCTGAGAACTGGCTGCACCGACCTGGCCGTGCGCCAAGATCAATGTGAAAGTCGCGTAAGCGACTCACGAATCTCCCTTCTCCCCTTGCGGGAGAAGGGCCGGGGAAGAGGGGGAAAGAGGTGGAAAGGGGGCCGTTTTGGCCATCAGGCAAAAAAGAAAACAGCGCAGGTCCGCAAACCTGCGCCGCAATGACCGGCCAATTCCTGGCCGTCGCTAGCAGCTCGATCGCCGCATCAGTAACCGATATTGAACGCCACCACGTCAATGCGCACGGTGTCGCGTCCGAGGGCCAGGGCCGTGTACCGTGAGAAGCGCGTCGCCCAGTCCTTCCGGTCGATGAAGCGCTGCTCGCCGCCGTAACGGGCCACATTGAGAATCTTGTCGATGATCAAGACCTTGCCCATTGGGTTGCTGGGTTCGCATTCGAGATCGGCGAACTCCTTGTCAAACCAGCGGCGCGCTTCTTCGGGAGACCCTGTAGCGAGTTCGGTATGAGGGAACTTGAACTCGTATTCCCTCTCCCGCCCAAACGAAACGATTATGTGATAGACCATCTGCCTCCTCCCGGGGGTGCACCAAGGTTACAATTTGATCCTCTATTCTATTCGTAAAAAGCACCCCATGCCGCAAGTCCCCAGCGCTCGCGCCGAGTTTATCGTCGGCATGCGCGCCTTCGCGCCGCTGAGCATGAGTATCATTCCCTTTGGTGTGGTTTGTGGCGCCGCCGCCAGTACGGCAGGCATGACGCCGCTACAGGCGTCGGCGATGAGCTGGGTGATCTTCGCCGGATCGGCCCAGATTGCCGCCACGCAACTGTTCGCCAGCGGCGCGCCACTGCTGGTCATTGTGGCGACGGCGGCGATCGTCAACCTGCGCTTCCTGATGTACGCCACGTCGCTGGCGACCCTCTTCCGCAGTCAGAACCGGCGCTGGCAAGCGCTGATCGCCTATCTGCTGACCGACCAGTCCTTCGGGCTGACCATCGTGCACCACACCCGGCACCCCGACCGGCAAGCGGACCTGCGCTGGTTCTACCTCGGCGTCGCCGGCGCGACCTGGTTGTCGTGGCAGCTGGCAACGATTGCCGGCATCCTCCTCGGCAGCCTGGTACCGCCGAGCTGGTCGCTGGATTTCATCGTGCCGCTGACTTTCATCGCCATGGCCGTGCCGCTGCTCGGCGACCGCGCGATGCAACTGGCCGCTGCCGCCGGCGCTCTGGCATCGGTGCTGCTGATCCTGCCACTGAAACTCAATCTGATCGGCGCCGCGCTGATCGGCGTCGCGGTCGGCGTCGCCGCCGAAAAACTATGGGTCAGGGCATGAGCAGCGTCAGCGGCGAGCTGGCCGGCGAACTGTTCGTATGGTCGATGATCGCCGGCATCGGCGTCGCCACCTTCCTGATCCGCTTCGCTCCCATCGCCCTGCTCGCCCGCCTCGAACTGCCGGCGTGGCTCACCCGGGCCTTGCGCTACGTACCGCCAGCGGTGATGGCGGCGATCATCGCTCCGCCGTTGTTTTTTGCCGATGGCGCGCCTACCATTGACCCCAACCTGCCGCGCATCATCGCCGCCACCCTGGCAGCCGTGGTCGCCTGGCGAACGCGCAGTACCTTGTGGACCATCGTTCTCGGCATGCTCGCCCTGTGGGGGCTGCAAGCCCTGCTCGGCTAGACAACCCGGACCCGCCTTTCCCTACCCCTGACCCCTTCCAGTAAAGAAAGCCCACCATGCTCAGCGAAGAACAGACGACAGAAGCCCGCACCACCCTCGAAGAACTGCACGTCGAGCATCGCGACCTCGATCTGGTGATCGATCACCTGCTGCTCAGCCCGCCCCCCGACGAGCTGCTGGTACGCCGCCTCAAAAAACGCAAGCTGCTGCTCAAGGATCGCATCAACCAGCTCGAAAGCGCTCTCGAACCGGATGTTCAGGCCTGATCGGGAGCAAGTCCAAGGTTCGCAATCGAGCAATCGAGCTAGGAGTCGATGAGGGAATGCAGGAGTGAGAGGCAGAACATGCAATTGAACGTCGCCGGGAAACGCTGCCATGTCGGCACCGGGGGAAAACCGTTCGACCCTGCCGGCTCGCTCTACCCACCGCTGGTGCTGGTGCATGGCGCCGCCAACGACCGTGACTGCTGGCGCCAGGTCGCCGGCGGGCTGACCGCCGCCGGCTGCGCGCTGCTGGTCCCTGACCTGCCGGGACATGGCCTGTCGGCTGGCCCGGCCTTGCGCAGTATCGAGGAACTCGCCGACTGGCTGCCGGCCCTGATCGAGGCCGCTGGCGTCGAGCAGGCGGTGCTGGTCGGACACTCGATGGGCTCGCTGATCACCCTCGAGTGCGCCGCACGCCATCCGCAACGCGTCGCCCAGCTCGCGCTGCTCGGCTCGTCGGCACCGATGCCGGTCGCCGACGCCCTGCTCAACCGCGCCGAAACGCATCCCGACAGCGTCGTGCGACTGATGACCGAATACTCGCACAGCCTGCAGTTCCTGCTCACCGGCGGCGGCGGGCACGGCATCTGGGGACCCGGCGCGACCCTGGCCATCATGCGCCGCAGCCCAGCGGGCGTCCTGGCCATCGATCTCGCCAACTGCAACAACTATCTGCATGGCCTGGAAGCCGCGGCGCAGGTCGCCTGCCCGACCCTGCTGCTGGTCGGCCGCCGCGACCGCATGACGCCGCGCCGCAATCTGCCGCCGCTGCAATCGGCACTGCGCCAGGTGGTTCGCGCCGAAATCGAGAACTGTGGACACGCGATGATGAACGAGCAGCCGCAGGCGGTCATCGAAGAGCTGTTGAAGTTGGTCGGCAGCGCAGCGACGAAGGCGACGGCGACGGCTACAGCCAGGACAGCCGCCCGACCGGCAGCGACAGCGAAGGCCGCTCGCTAGTGGCGCCTCCTTAACAACGAGACTTTCAGCACGCTCCGCCTAACGGTCCTGACATGTCGGGATACCCCGGATCATGAAAGTCATGACCGTTTCCCCCTCTCACTTGCAGTGCGCATTCCGGCTTGCACGCCGGAATCGTTCGACGGGCAGGGAGCATGCTCCCTGAATTCCCAGTCTCACCCCAACCCTTATCCCGCGACCGGAGAGTGGAGATTCGTGAGCCGCTTGCGCGACTTTCACGTTGACCGGGCCATCCGTCGCGATGGTAGCGTTGGATTTCCTATCTTTTTACCGTTCGAAGTCCGAAACCGTGCGTGGATCACTTTGCGCATCCCGAATCCGGGTTGTTTGCCAACTCATTGAAATATAGTTAAACAATGGTTCGCAGCCAGCCTTTTGCGCTGTTGGAGAAAGCCTCAGGCTCGGAAATTTTCATTGGCGGCCCACGCAGGCTGACCACTCGTCAAAACACCACCAGCCATGGTTTTCCGCTGTCCAACTGGCGTCTCAGGCGAGCCAAGAGGGTTCTGTCGGAGAATTTTACAGTCATTTGCAATGCCTGCCTTGATTAGCCAGGGACGAATGATCGAGGAACAGCAGCGCGCAGAGAGTGGCGAAGGTCGGATGATCGTCGCGATGGCACCGTTGGATTTCCTATCCATTTTTTTTTCGACGGCTGAAACATTGTGTGGATCACTCTGCGCATCCCGAATCCGGGTTGTTGGTCAACTCCGTGAAATATAGTTAAACAATGGTTCGCAGCCAGCCTTCGGCACCGTTGGAGAAAGCCTCAGGCTCGGAAATTTTCATTGGCGGCCCACAGGCTGAGCACTCGTCAAAACATCACCAGTCATGGTTTTCCGCTGTCCAACTGGCGTCTCAGGGGTGCCAAGAGGGTGCTGTCGGAGAATTTTACAGGCACTTGCAATGCCTGCCTTTATAAGCAGATATGTTATTGAATAATATAGTTATTTAGCAATGGCACGGTTATTGCTTGTTGAGCAATACCTTCGGACGCTCATCGGAATCTCCCGGTGGCTGCCATCTTGTTGCTGTGCCATCTGTGTATGGGGGGATCTATGCGTAATTCCAGTCCTAAACTCACGAGAATTGCCCTGGCCATTGCCGGACTGTTCTGCTGCAGCGTCAACCCACTGATGGCGCAGACGGTGATCATCGGCGACGCAGGTGTGGAGGTCGTCGACGTTCCGCCGAACCTAGAGGTCGAAACGCTGATCCTCGGAAACACCGCGTTGGGCAACGGAACGCTCAACCTCTATGATAACGGTATTCTGACCATCGGCAGCTCAGTAGCCGGCCAGCTGATCATTGGCAACGAAGGCAGCGGCACGATCGTAATGCAAGGCGGTACGCTGGATGTTCTGAATAGCGACATCAACGTCAACGCTTTCATCATCGGCAACCAGGCCAGCGGCAGCGGCCTGTTCCAGCAGTCCGGTGGGACGGTGACCTCGGCGCGCCAGCTGCAGATCGGCAACGACGCCGGGTCCCAGGGTGTTTACCTGTTGTCCGGGGATGGCGTGCTTAACGCACCCCTGATCACCGTCGGCTTCAACGGCTATGGCTCGTTTGCGCAGACGGGGCCGGACACCACGGTCAACGCCAGCGGCGGCCTGTTCATCGGCACCACGGGAAGCCTCGCCAGCCCCGGCGGCGACTACACGCTTGACGAAGGTCAGCTCGTGGTCGGCGGCCTGGGCACGATCCTGGGCACGGCCGGCGGCGGCTATTTCACGCATCTCGCCGGCACGCACGATACCACCACCCTGATCATCGGGAACAGCGCCGGAGCCGAAGGCGGATACAGCTTCCAATCCGGCACCTTGTCCGTTGCCGGCGCTCTGATCGTCGGCAACGAAGGCGGCGGCGGCTTAACCCACGACGGCGGCGATGCGACCGCCGATCAAGTGTTCGTCGGCATGCGCGACGGCGGCGTGGGCAATTACGAGATGAACGGCGGCACGCTGACGGCGACCCGGGACCTCGTGATCGGCGCTGACGAGAGCCTTTACACCGCCGCCGGCAACGGCAGCTTCGTGCACAACGGTGGTGTCGTCGTCACCGGTGCGCTGCACCTGAACGGCGGCTACAACACGGGCCACACCGTCGGCAGCTACATCCTGAAATCCGACGCAAGTCTCGACAGCGGCGGCTTCGGCAGCATGTCAAACGCCAGCCTGTTCCAGCAGGACGGCGGCCAGCACACGAACACGGGTCTGTTCATCGTCGGCAACAGCGGCGGCTCGGACTACGACTCCGTCTACCTGATGGGCGGCGGGCAGGCCGACCTCAACGACCTCTGGGTCGGCGGCTTCGGTCGGGGGATCCTGAACCAGTCGGACGGCCAGGTCACCGTGTCTGGCGAACTGCGCGTCGGCGACGGACCGAACATCGATCCCACCCGCCGCTTCGGCGAATATAACCTCAGCGGCGGCAACCTGACCGCCATGGGCAATGTGATAATCGGCGCCGGTAACGGAGTCGACGCCGATCAGGGATTTGCAGGCGAACCCGGTGGCCTCGGCACGTTCAACCAGTCCGGTGGCACACATCTCGTAGGCGGAGAACTGAAGATCGGCCAATCCGGCAATGTGGCCGGCGGCATGGGCCTGTACACCCAGAGCAACGGTGTCTTGACCGTTAATGGGAACACGTTCATCGGCGGCAGCGGGCTGCCGGATGGACTGGTGGATGGCGTTGGTACTTTCACACAGACCGGCGGCACCCACACGACAATCGGTGACATGAATGTCGGCGGCGGGCTGGGCACCTACAATCTGAGTGGTACCGGCATACTCAACACCGGCATCACCTATCTGAATTCGGACAACGGCACGTCGTTCAACCAGTCGGGTGGTACGCACAATACTGGTTTCCTGAATGTCTACGGTGGTGACTATCGCTTCTCGGGTGGCACCATCAACGTCGCTGGCAATATGGGTGTTGGCGGGCCGTTCAACAGTGCAAGGTTTACGCAAACCGGCGGCGACGTTTTTGTCAACGATACGGGCTTTGGGTTGTTTGTCGGCGGCTTTGATGGAACCAGCAATACTGGCACCTACACACTGAACACTGGCACTTTGACTGTCGTCGCCACCACGCATGTCGGTTCGGGCGCGGTTGGAACGTTCAACCAGACCGGCGGCATTCACACCACTTCGCGTCTCGTGCTCGGTGAAAAAATCTCGGGCAACGGCACCTATAACTTGTCCGGCGGCACACTCAACGACAGTGCCATCATCGGCGACGCTGGCATCGGCGTCATGAATACCAGTGGCGGCACGCACAATGTCAATGGCACCCTCATCCTGGGCAATCAGGCGAGCGGCAACGGCACCTACAATTTGTCATCGACAGGCCAGGTGCTGGTGACCGGCAGTACGACCGTCGGCGGGGAAGGAACCGGTGCATTGACCATCTCCGACACAGGCAGTTTCACCGGAACAGGCTTCGTCAGGCTGGGTTCCGCACCGGGCTCCCAGGGCCAGCTGGTCCTGAGCGACTCGGGCTCATTGAGCATCAACTACACCGGGACCGGAGCACAGCTCCTGGTCGGCGACGAGGGCACCGGCAGCGTGTTGCAGAACGGCACGAGTAGCGTCACGACCGGCAGCCTGCGCGTCGGTGTGCAGGGCGGGTCGACCGGCACCTATACGATGGACGGCGGGACGCTGACCGTGCAGGATGGTAGCGGCGTTGCCGGCGGCATGCGCATCGGCCTGGGCGGCACCGGTACCTTCACCCAAAACGCCGGCACGCATGACACTACGTACATCGAGATCGGCGGCACCAACTTCGCGCAAGGCGGCGGCGGAACGGGCGTTTACAATCTGAATGGCGGCACACTCGTCTCCAGCGGCGCGATCAGCACCAACCCGCAGGGCGGATCGTCAGGGACCCTGAATGTCGCCGGCGGCACGCTGACCGCTCCCGTGATCATAAACAAAGACACGCTTAACTATTCGGGTGGCAGCATCACTGCCAGCATCAACAACAGCGCCAACGTCAATGTCTCCGGCGGTGCGGCGCGCACCCTGACCGGCGATCTCTCGAACAACACCGGCGGCACCGTGACTGTAGCCGCAGCGACGCCGCTCACGATCACCGGCGTGCTCACGCAGGCAGCGGGTGCGAGCATCAAGTCCGACTCTGATATCACCGTCGGCAAGGATTACAACAACCTGGGTGCGGGCAACGGCAACAGCTTTGACCGCCATGCGGGCGTCACCAACGTCGCCGGCGCCACTTTCACCTCGCAGATCATCGGCAACAACGCCGCACAGACGATCACTGGCAACGTAGCCTCTGGCGGCACCGACACCTTCACGCTTGACCTCGGCAATGTGCGCGGCGGCAGCGGGCCGGTGACGAAAAATTACCAGATCGCAAACAACGGCATCGGCGCCGATATTCGCGGCGCGATCCAGACCGCCGGTGCCAATGGCAGCAACATCACCGACGGCCGGCTCTCGGGTTCCGGCGTGACCGCCGGTAACTTCGGGCCGATCGTGGCCGGCGCCAACTCGGGTGATCTGGCGGTCACTCTTTCCGGACCGGGCGCTGCGCTCACCGGCCAGAAAGTGGCGATCGTCAGCAACTTCGACAACGTTTCCACCCAGATCATCAATATCACCGGCGGCGCCGTGTCGGCATTGGCGGTCGGTAATGCGACGCCGAACAGTCCATCGCCGGTGGCTCTCGACAATTTCCGCGTCGGGACAGCCGGGGCGGACACCAGCTTCAATGTCCAGAACCAGACCTCGGGCGCAGGCGCCGAGCAGCTCGGCATCAACAGCGCGGTCGCCAGCAGCGGCTTTTCCGCGAACAACGCCTTCGGGGCCGGGCTTATCGGTCCGGGCGCTTCGGCGACCGGCGCCGTTACCGCCAAGGCCAGCGGCAGCGGCACGGCCGGCGTCAATACCGGCACCGTCACCATCAACTACGCCACCGACGGCACCAACATCGACGCCGCGTTTACCCGTCAGGCGGCCAACCAGCAAGTCATCAACGTGCAGGCCACCGGGTACAACGCCGCGGTGGGCAGTGCCGCGGGCAGTGGTTTGCCCACTGATCCGATCAACCTCGGCAACTTCCACGTTGGCCAGGTCGGCGGCGCGGCCCCGCAGAGCCAGAGCATCGCCATCACCAACACCGTCGCCGGACCCTTCACGGAAAGTCTCGGTGTCGGTACGGCCAGCGTCGACAACGCCGCATTCAACCTCAGCAACAACATCGGCAGCGGACTGGTAGCCGCCGGGACCACCAGCAACGGCGCACTGTCCGTCGCCCGCGCAGGCGGCACTGCAGGCGTGAACACCGGCACCATCGCCATCCAGTACACCACCGATGGCACCGGCACCTCCGGGCTGTCGGCGATCAACAGCAACACCCAGAATATCACCGTCAACGCGTCGGGCTACAACCTCGCGCAGTCGAACGTCATCGCACCGATCAACATCGTCGGCCATACCGGGGATGGCGGCGGTTCGATCAGCCAGGCACTGAGCATCACCAACGTTTCGCTGGGCGACAATGCGTACCAGGAGGGATTGGACAGCAGCTTCGGAGGCTTCACTGCGGGCATCGGCAACACCATCAACCCGACTCTCACGGGCTCGATCACCAATCTCGCTGCGGGAGCGACCGACAACACTTCGATGACCGTCGCAATCAGCACACTGACGGCAGGTGTGTTCAACGGTACCGTGACGGTCGACCAGGCCTCGAACGGCCTGACGACCAGCGGGCTCGGGATTACCAACCTGACATCGCAGCAGGTCGCCGCAACCGGTGGCGTGACCGTCGGCGTCTTCAACTACGCCGAGCCAACGGTGAACAATGCGCAGCCCATCAATTTTGGCAATGTGCGGCAGGACGGCAGCGTCGCCAACCAGGCGATCAGCGTCACCAACACCGCGCCCGTTTCTGCGTTCACCGAAGCGCTGAATGGCAGCG
>Ga0209573_1001375_pt1 | contig 38385 bp, 38 predicted proteins | sample TNRBio252014_DNA_FD_185870 | JGI IMG/M metagenome (GOLD analysis project Ga0209573, IMG submission 185870) | Wastewater treatment Type I Accumulibacter community from EBPR Bioreactor in Madison, WI, USA - TNR Reactor_6/25/2014_ DNA (SPAdes)... | ecosystem: Engineered > Bioreactor > EBPR >...
CCACGATGATCTGGTGGTTCTCCATGTAGGCGCTGGTGAAGCCGATGTTCTTGCGGCGCTCCTCGGTGATGGTGAGGCCGTTCCACAGCGCATCGACGCGCTTGCCGTTGAGCTCGGCTTCCTTGGCACTCCAGTCGATCGGCTTGAACTCGACCTCGATGCCGAGGCGTCTGGCCGCTTCCTTCGCGAGGTCGATGTCGAAGCCGACGAGCTCGTTCTTCTCGTTGCGGAAGCCCATCGGCGGGAAGTTGTCGTCGAGGCCGATGATGATCTTCGCCGACGCAGCCGGAGCCGCAGCGGACTGGGCTGCGGGTTCGTTCTTGCCGCAACCGACGAGGAGCGCACCGGCGGTGAGGGAGAGCATCAGCAGCGAGGAGAGTTTCTTCATGGTCTTGCCCGGGAGAGTGATCTGAAGCGGACCGGGTCGGCCCGCTGCGCTACGGCACCGTGATGACGGCACCAGAACCATGATTCTCGCTGCAGCGCGGCAGGGGAGCAACCTTGAGCGGTAAACGTTGTTACAAGCGAGGGTGGCGCAAGCCGCGAGCCTTCATCCGCCGTGGTGACCGCGCGTGTCACTCGGCAGCCAGTTCGCGGGGGCGCCGTTCGGGGCGCGGGGGCGCATGCAGGAAGCCTTCGCGCGCATTGGGCGGGCGCTCGCGCTCGATCCGCGGCGGGCGGATCGGGGCGCGGCGGTCGTCGCCCGCATGCGGGCGCACACGCGTGATGGGGGCGACACGGGGCGTGTCGCTGGGACGTCCGGCATCGCCAGGGCGCTCGGCGGCGCGGACGCGCTGCGGATCACGGACGCGCTCGGGATCGCGGATACGCTCGGGATCGCGGATACGCTCGGGATCGCGGATACGCTCGGGATCGCGGACGCGCTGCGGATCACGGATGCGTTCGGCATCTCGCGGGCGCTCGGCGTCGCGTCGCGGGGCGAACCCGGGCCAGCGCCCGTCGTTCCGGGTCCGGTCGCGCCCGCGCTCACCATCGGGGCGACGGTCACCATCGCGCCAACGGTCATCGTCGCGTCGGCGCTCCCCATCGCGCCAGCGCTCGCGGTCGTGCGCGTCGCGCCGATCGTGGCGCCCATCCGGGCGGGGGGCGATGTGGGGTGGATGCTGCACGATCGCGCGTGGGCGCACGCCCGGCGGATTCCAGTAGCCCGGCACCCAGTGCGGTCGCGGCCCGATCCGGTTCCAGTAGCCGTCGATCCAGACGTAGCCAACGGCAGGCGGCACGCCGCGGTATTCGATGCGCGGCGGTGGGGTGACGATGACCGTTTCGCGCTCGTAGTAGCGGTCGTCGTCGTAATAGCCGTAGTCGTCTGCCGGAATCACCGCACAGCCGCCCAGTCCGAGGCTGCCGGCAAGCAACGCGGGCCACAGTTTCGAGGGGATTGTCATGGCGGCGTCCTGAGCGTAGGCGCGGGTGCGGGGTCGGGGCCTGTCGCCCCGGCAGCCCGCTCCGCGTTTCTGCTGTCTCCGCGCAAAAGATAGGTCAATCGCAGCGCGCGCGGTGTATCGCGCGGTAATGAGTTGTAAAGGCCCGTTGCCGCGCCGCTCAGCAGATGCGTGGCAGTTGCTCGCCGGCAAGCCAATCCACCATCCGGCGCCCGCCGAGGGCGGTGCGAACCTGTACGAAATGCTGCGCATCGGCCGTGGCCGCGCCGATGCGCGCCGCTTCGGTGCCAAGCGGATGCGCGCGCAGCGCGGCGAGCACGGCGTCGGCGTGCGCGGGGGCGCACAGCACCACCAGCTTGCCTTCGTTGGCGACGTAGAGCGGGTCGAGCCCGAGCAGCTCGCAGGCCGCATGCACCTGCGGCGCCACCGGGATCGCCGCCTCTTCGAGCGTCATGCCCACGCCGGACTGGGTGGCGATTTCGTTCAAGGTGGTCGCCAGCCCGCCACGCGTGGGGTCACGCAGCACGCGGATCGCCGCGGCTGGCACCGCGGCGTAGAGCGCCTCGACGAGGCCATTGAGCGGCGCGCTGTCGGAGACGATCTCCGCATCGAAGGCGAGCGACTCGCGCTGCGCCATGATCGCCATGCCGTGGTCGCCGATGCGCCCGGACAGCAGCACCACGTCGCCCGGCCGAGCCTGTGCGCCGCCCGGGTCGCGCCCGGCCGGCAGCGCGCCGATGCCGGTGGTGGTGATGAAGACGCCGTCGCCCTTGCCCTGCTCGACGACCTTGGTGTCGCCGGTCACCACCGCGACCCCGGCCGCGCGTGCGGCGGCGGCCATCGAATCGACGATGCGGGCCAGATCGGCAAGCGGGAAACCCTCTTCGAGGATGAAGCTGGCGGCGAGGTAGAGCGGACGCGCGCCCATCACCGCGAGATCGTTTACCGTGCCGTGCACCGACAGGCTGCCGATGTCGCCGCCGCGGAAGAACAGCGGGCTCACCACGTGGGCGTCGGTCGCCATCACCAGGCGCTCGCCCGGCCCCGGCGCCGGCAGCACCGCGCCGTCGTCGCCGCGGGCGAGCCAGTCGTTGGCGAAGGCGCGCGCGAACAGTTCGGTGATGAGCTGCGCCATCGCCCGCCCGCCGGCGCCGAAGGCGAGTTCGATACGGCCATTGCGCAGGTCGAGCGGGCGAGCGTGGGCGAGTCTTGCGCTGGGCATGAGGTCTTCAGTCCTGAGCAGGAAGCGCTTCGCTGTCGCGGAAGCGCCCGTAATTGTAGTGCGCGGCGCAGGCGCCCTCGGATGACACCATGCACGAACCCATCGGGTTTTCGGGCGTGCAGGCGGTGGCGAACAGCTTGCAGTCGACGGGCTGCTTCACCCCGCGCAGGATGGCGCCGCATTCGCAGGCACGGTTGTCGGCGACCGGGCGATCCTCGAGGCCGAACTTCGCCTCGGCGTCCCACGCCGCGAACGCGCTGCGGATGCGCAGCGCCGAGTCGGGCAGGGCGCCGAGGCCGCGCCACTCGAAGCTTGGTCGCAGCTCGAGGACCTCGGCGACCACCGCCTGCGCCTTCGCGTTGCCGTCGCGGCTCACCGCACGGGTGAATTCGTTCTCGACCTCGGCGCGGCCGTCGTTGACCTGGCGCACCAGCATCAGGATCGCCTGCATCACGTCGAGCGGCTCGAAGCCGGCGATCACCACCGGCTTGCGGTACTGCGCCGCGAAGGCTTCATAGGGGCGGCTGCCGATCAGGGTCGACACGTGGGCGGGGCCGATGAAGCCGTCGATCCGCACGCTGCCGAGGCGGCGCACCTCGGGCGCGCCGAGGATGGCGGCGATCGCCGGCGGCGTCAGCACGTGGTTGCAGATCACGCTGAAGTTGGCGAGCCCCTGCGCCGCGGCCTGGCGCAGCACCAGCGCGGTGGGCGGCGTGGTGGTCTCGAAGCCGATCGCGAAGAACACCACCTCGCGCGCGGGTTCGCGCACCGCGAGCGCGAGCGCGTCGGCGGCGGAATACACCATGCGCACGTCGGCGCCGCGCGCCTTGGCCTTGAGCAGCGAGAGGCCTTCGGAGGCGGGCACGCGCAGGCAGTCGCCGTAGGTGCACAGGATGACCTCGGGGCGCGCCAGCGCGAGCCCGATCGCCATGTCCACGCGGCCGATCGGCAGCACGCACACCGGGCAGCCGGGGCCGTGGATCATGCGCACGTTGGCCGGCAGCAGGTCGGCGACGCCGTAGCGCGAGATGGCGTGGGTGTGGCCGCCGCAGAACTCCATGAAGGCGTAGTCGCGGCCGCGGTCGACCTCGCGCGCGATCGCGCGCGCCAGCCCGGCGGCGAGCGTGCCGTCGCGGAACTCATCCACGTATTTCATCGCGCGGCCTCGTGCTTCATCGTCCTGCCTCGTGGCTCAGCGCATTGCCGCGCCGCACGTCGTCCCACTTCGCCCTTCATCGCCGGCGCGCGCATTTCAGCGCGCGGCTTCGGGCGCAGGCAGACCGTCGCCGGCGAGCACGCCCGCCGGGTCGATGCCGGCCTCGGCGAACAGCGCCAGGGTCTGCGCGGCCTCCTCGGGGTCGAGCCGGGTCAGCGCGTAGCCGACGTGCACGATCACGTAGTCGCCGACGGCGGCGTCATCGACGAGGGCGAGCGAGATTTCCTTGCGCACGCCGCCGAGCTCGACGCGGCACTGGTCGCCGGTGAGCAGTTCGACGATGCGGGCGGGGAGGGCGAGACACATGTTCAAGGTTCCTTGCAGAGGGTCGGGCAGTCGCATGATGCCCGATGAAAGCCGTGTTCGCGCCTTCCGGCGCTCCTGCAGGGCGGTTTGCGGCGCAGGGGTCTCCCGTAGGAGCGCCGGCAGGCGCGAACCGCGGCGTTCGAACTGCGACGGTGCTTCCGGAGCCGCCGTGTTCGCGCCTTCCGGCGCTCCTACAGGGGGCGTGGCACGCTTGCGGCGCAACCCGGTCGCTGGTGTTGCCATGTCCTCCCAGGCTCGAAGCCGTCCAGCGCGGGGCCCTGGCGACGGCTCACGCGAGTGCGCTGCGGCGTGTCGCAAGGTGGTGCACGGCGACCCAGGCCTGACCGAGCGCCAGCCCGGCATCGCCTGGCGACAGGCTGCGCGCGCCGAGCACCACGAAATCCCGCGCCGGCAGGGCGGCGTGGAGCGCGTCGGCGAGCAGGCGATTGTGCAGGCAGCCGCCGCATAGCACCACCGTGGCGCAGCCGGTGAGCCGGCGTGCTGCCTCGACCCAGTCGACGAGTGCGGCGGCGAGCGTGGCCTGGAAGCGCGCTGCGCCGCGCCCGGCGTCGGCTTCGTCGGCCAGGCGCAGCAGCAGCGGGTGGAGGTCGAGTTCGAGTGCGCACGCGGGAGGGCGGGGCGGGCAGCGCTCGCCCGCGGCCCCCAGGGCTGGATCCGACGCGGTGACGGGGCGTGCGCGCTCCACCGCTGCGGGCGGGGCGGCTGCGGCCGCCGCACCGTGCCCGCCGGCGTGAGTGATGAGGCGCCAGTCGTCGCGCTCGACGGTCGCTGTCGCCATCCTCTTGGCGAGCTGCTCGAGCGCGATCGCGGCCTCCGCCTCGTGGTGCATGACTTCGCACAGGCCGAGCAGGGCGGCTGCGGCGTCGAAGTGACGGCCGAGGCTGGAGGTCGGCGGGCACAGCGCGGGGCGGGCGAGGACCCGGGCGAGCATCGCCGCCGCCGGCTGGCGCGGAAAGCGGCCGGCGATCTCGTCGCCGCGCCCATGGGCGTGCAGCAGCGCCGCAGCCATGCGCCAGGGCTCGCGCGCGGCGCGGTCGCCGCCGGGCAGGCGCAGCGGGCGCAGATGGCCCACACGCACGAAGTCGGCGCCTGCCACCCAAAGCAGTTCGCCGCCCCAGGCCTCGCCGTCGGTGCCGAGGCCGACACCGTCGAGCGCGAGCCCGAGCACCGGGCGGGTGTCGCAGCGGCCATGCTCGGCAAGCACCGCGGCGACGTGGGCGTGGTGATGCTGCACACCGATCGCCGGCACGCCCAGGCGCGCGGCGAGCGTGCAGGCGACCCGGGTGGAATGGAAGTCGGGGTGGAGGTCGTGGGCGATCGCGCGTACCGGGCGGCTGGCCTGCGCGAGCAGGGCCTCGGCCGCGGGCGCCACCTCGCGGCAGGCGTCGGCGTTGTCGAGGTCGCCGAGGTTGGGGCCGAACAGCGCATGGTCGGCCTCGAGCAGGCAGGCGGCGTGCTTGAACCAGGCACCGAGGGCGAGGATGGGCAGTGTGTCTGCCGGCACGTCGGGACGGGTGGCGAAGGTGAGGGTGTCGCCCGCGCGGGCCGCGTGTGAGCGGGCCTGCGCGTGAACGGTGCGCTCCGAGCCGCTGCTTTCGCGGGCGAGCCCGCCCTCATGCGCTGGGCCATCGAATGCGTGGAGCGGCGGGGTCATGCCTGCGCGGCCCTGTCCCGTGCGACGGCCAGCCCGGCTTCGATCCACGCGATCCACTCGTCGAGCCCCTCGCCGCTGGTCGCGGATGTGCGGATCACGCGCAGGCGCGGATTGACGCGAAGCGCGTAGTCGATCGCGCGCCGGGTATCGAAGGCGAGGTAGGGCAGCAGGTCCACCTTGTTGAGCAGCATCAGGTCGGCGGCGGCGAACATGTCGGGGTATTTGAGCGGCTTGTCCTCGCCTTCGGTGACCGACAGGATCGCCACCTTGTGCGCCTCGCCGAGGTCGAAGGCGGCCGGGCATACGAGGTTGCCGACGTTCTCGATCAGCAGCAGGCTGTAATCGACGAGGTTCATGCGCGGCAGCGCGCGCGCCACCATGTCGGCGTCGAGGTGGCAGCCCTTGCCGGTGTTGATCTGCAGCGCCGGCACCCCGGTGGCGCGGATGCGCTCGGCGTCGAACTCGGTCTGCTGGTCGCCTTCGATCACCGCGGCGCTCACCCGGCCGGCGAGCAACTGCAGCGTGCGCACCAGCAGTGCGGTCTTGCCCGAGCCCGGGCTGGAGACGAGGTTGAGCGCGAAGATGCCACGTGCGGCGAGCCAGGCACGATTCTCCGCGGCACGCGCGTCGTTCTTGCCGAGGATGTCGCGCTCGATCTTCACCATCTGCGCCTGGCTGAGGCCGGGGGCATGGGTATGCGCGGGGCCGCTGCCGAAGTCGAGGTGGTGGCTTTGGGGGTCGGGTTGCGATGAGGCGGGGGCGCTATGGCCCTCGACCCGGCGCCACGCGCGCGTCGCGCCGGGTCGAGGGGTCACGCCGCCTGCGGAGCGCCCGCCTCCGAGCGCGCCAATCCGGGTTTCACCGCCGCCGCAACCACACGTTGTGCACATCTTTCGTTTCTCCGCGCTACCTGAAAGTCCGGTTAGCAGTCTTGGTGTGCCGAGAGCGAACCATCCTGGCCGCGACCGCGCAGGAACTGCGCACGCCGCACGCTCCCCGGGCATGCTTCGACCCGGGCCCTGTTCACGCCACTTCCAGCGCCTTGACCCGCATCTCCCGGCCCGCGCTCGCCTGCACGCGATAGCCGGCGCAGTGCGGGCAGGCGTCGTACAGCTCGCGAATCGGCACCGTCCGTGCGCAGTCCGAGCACCAGCCGCTGCCGCGGACCGGCTCCACCGTCACCGTCGCGCCGGCGGCGATCGTGTCGGCCAGCACCACCTCGAGGCTGAAGCGCAGCGCATCGACGTCTACCGCGGCGAGTTCGCCGATCTCCAGCACCACCCCGCGCACCGCGCGAAAGCCTTGTGCGGCGGCCGCCTCCTCGATGATCGTGCGCACGCCTTCGGCCAGGGACATCTCATGCATCACCGCTCTCCTTGCAACGTCAGCTTACCGCCTCGCGGGCGGTTTCGGCGCCCCGGGTCATTAGAATGGCGGGGTCGCTCTCTTCCGGAATTGCCGCCATGCCCGTCCTCTCCCGCCTTGCCATCGCAATCGCCGCCAGCCTGCTTGCCGGCTGCGGCCTGTTCGGGCGTGCGGCGCCGCCGGCCATGCCGGCGCCTGCCCCCGACGCCGAAGCGCGCGGGCGGGCGGCAAGCGCGGCCGCGCTCGATCCGCAGCCGCCCATCGATTTCCGCTGCGGTGCGCGCACCGTCACCCTGCGCCACTTCGGCGAGCTGGCCACCTTGAGCGTCGATGGGCGGAACTGGACCTTGCGCCCTGAACGCAGCGCATCCGGCATGCACATGGTCGCGGTGGACGACGCGCGCACCGGGATCTGGGTCAAGGGCAACCATGCGCTGCTGAGCCTGGCGGGCGTCGAGCAGCCGGAGTGCCGGCTGCAGGCCGCGAAGCCGCTGTTCCGCGCGGTGGGCAACGAGCCCGGCTGGCGCCTCGACGTCAGCGCGCAGGGGCTGGAGCTTATCGCTGATGACGGCGCCTCGCGCATGTTTGCGCCGACCCCGCTGGTGGTTGACGCGCCGGGGATGCGCAGCTATCAGGGCGTGAGCGCGGGCGGCGGTCTGGAGGCGGTGGTTTACGCGCGGATCTGCGTTGACGCGATGAGCGGCATGACGCATCCCGACACCGTGGAGGTGCGCTGGCAGGAGCGCGTGCTGCGCGGCTGCGGTGGAGATCCGGCGACGCTGCTGCAGGGCGAGCCGTGGGAGGTGGTGGAGCTGGAGGGAAGCGCGGTGGCCGACCCGACGCGGATGACACTCGGTTTCGAGGCCGACGGACAGCTCGGCGGGCTTGCGGCATGCAACCGCTTTTTCGGCCGCTACGTGCTGTCGGGCGAAGGCCTGCGCCTGTCGCCGCAGGGGGCCACGAAGATGGCGTGCGAGCCGCGTGCGATGCAGGACGAGCAGCGCTTCATGGCGGCGGTCGCGCGCATCAGCGGATTCGGGATCGCCGCGGATGGGAGGCTGGCGTTGCGCGCCGGGGATCGTGTGGTGATGCGCGCGCGGCGCGCGGGTGGGCGGTGAAAGGATTAGCCGTGGTGCGCGCGGGTGGGCGGTGAAGGGATTAGCCGTGGTGCGCGCAGGTGGGCGGTGAAGGGATTGGTCTGGAGTGCGCGGGTAGGTGGTGGGTGGGGGTGTGTGGTGGGCGCGCGGGCGCCGGAGTTCGCGCCTTCCGGCGCTCCTGCGGAAATCCGCGGCGTCCCCCGCCCCGGTAGGAGCGGCGGAAGCCGCGAACGCAGCGCTCCAGCAACCCTTTGAGCCCCGGTGGGAGCGGCGGAAGCCGCGAACGCGACAGTCCGGCAATCGAGGTGTGTGACGTAGCCCACTGCGTCCTCCGCACCGCGCGCCGCGTTCATCGCACGCTGCGTAAGCCCTCAGCCCCGCCTGGCGCGCGCGGCCTCGACTTCTTCCGGGCGCAGGCGGGCGGCGAGCTTGTCGAGCACACCGTTGACGAACTTGTGCCCGTCGGTGCCGCCGTAGCCCTTGGCGAGCTCGATCGCCTCGTTGATCACCACGCGGTAGGGCGTCTCGAGGTTGTGGCGCAGCTCGTGGGCGCCGAGCAGCAGGATGGCGTGCTCGATGGGCGACAGCTCGACGACCGGGCGCGACAGCAGCGGCGTGAAGCAGTCGCGCAGCTCGTCGGCGGTGCCGGTGGCGCCGCGCAGCAGGCTGACGAAGAGCTCGCGGTCGATCTTGTCGAGGTTCTCGGTCTCGGATTCGAGGTGGCGCTGCACGGTGCTCGCGCTGTTGCCCGACAGCAGCCACTGGTAGACGCCCTGCAGCGCGAGTTCGCGCGCACGGCGGCGAGCCATCTTGCTGGTCGGACCGGGGGCGCCGCCTTCGGGGGCTGCGCCGGTGTTGTCCATGTCGCTCATCGCACCGCCTTCAGCAGGTTGGCCATCTCGACCGCGGCGCGGGCGCAGTCTGCGCCCTTCTCGCGCATGCGTGCGATCGCCTGGTCGTCGTCTTCGGTCGTCAGCACGCCATTGGCGATCGGCAGGCCGGTGTCGAGGCCGACGCGGGTCACGCCCGCGCCCATTTCGTTGGAGACCAGCTCGAAGTGGTAGGTCTCGCCGCGCACCACCGCGCCAAGCGCGACCAGCGCGTCGTATTTCGTGCTTCTGGCCATGGTCTGCAGCACGAGCGGGATCTCGAGCGCGCCGGGCACGGTGACGATGCGGATATCGCTGCGCGCCACGCCCAGTTGCAGCAGCTCGTCGGTGCAGGCCGACAGCAGGCCTTCGCAGATGTCGAGGTTGAAGCGCGCCATGACGATGCCCACACGCACGCCGGCGCCAATGAAGCTGGGGTCGAGCTCGTCGATGCCGTCGTAGCGGGCGCCCTGGCGGGCGTTTTCGGGTTGGTTGCGTTGCATGCTGTGCTGTTCTCTTTTTCAGTTCTTGTCGACGAAACCGGTGATCTCGAGGCCGAAGCCGGTCATGCTCGGGATCTTGCGCGGGCTGGCCAGCAGGCGCATCTTGCCCACGCGCAGCGCGCGCAGGATCTGCGCGCCGACGCCGAACAGGCGGGCGTCCCACTTTGCGGTCGGGCGGTTCCCGCTGCCGTCAAGGCTGGCGAGCAGCTCGCGGCCGGACATCGGACGGTAGAGCAGCACGATCACGCCGGCCTCGGCCCTGGCGAGGGTCGCGAGCGCGTGGTTGACCGGGAAGCTGTGATGGCCGCTGCCGGCGTCGAGAAAGTCGAGCACCGAGATCGGCTCATGAACCCGCACCAGGGTCTCGCGTTCGGGGTGGATATCACCGTGCGACAGCGCGAAATGCACGTCGCCCGAGGTCTTGTCCTCGAACGCGGTGAGGCGGAAGCGGCCGTAGGCGGTATCGACCTCCCGCTCGGCGACCTTCTCGACCAGGTTGTCGTTGGCGGCGCGGTATTCGATCAGGTCGCGGATGGCGCCGATCCTGAGGCCATGGGCCTGGCCGAACTCGATGAGGTCGGGCAGGCGCGCCATGGTGCCGTCGTCCTTGAGGATCTCGCAGATGACCGACGCGGGCTCCAGCTCGGCGAGCTGGGCGAGGTCGCAGCCGGCCTCGGTGTGGCCGGCGCGGATCAGCACGCCGCCCTTCTGCGCGGTGAGCGGGAAGATGTGGCCGGGGGTGACGATGTCTTCCGGCTTGGCGTGGCGGGCGACCGCGACCTGCACGGTGCGCGCGCGGTCGTGCGCCGAGATGCCGGTGGTGACGCCGGTGGCGGCCTCGATCGACACCGTGAACGCGGTGCCGTGCGGGGTGCGGTTGTCGCGCACCATCTGCTGCAGGCCGAGCTGGCGGCAGCGCTCGTCGGTGAGCGTCAGGCAGATCAGCCCGCGGCCGTACCTGGCCATGAAGTTGATTGCCTCGGGGGTGACGAATTCGGCCGCCATCACGAGGTCGCCCTCGTTTTCGCGGTCTTCCTCGTCGACCAGGATGACCATCCTGCCGGCCTTGATGTCGGCGATGATGTCGGTGATCGGCGCGAGTGCGCTCATGCTGTGTCCTTTGTTTCGTGTGTTGCGGCGTGCGGGGCGTGGCTTGCAAGGGCTCCGCGGGCGGTGCCGATATCCGCTTTGGTCATGCGCCCCGGTTCGCGCCGACGGTCAGGCCTGCGCGGCCTCTTCCTTCTTCCACTCGAGCATGCGCTCGACGTAGCGCGCGATGAGGTCGATCTCGAGGTTGACCCTGCTGCTGGCCTGCAGGTGCTTGAGGTTGGTCATCGCCACCGTGTGCGGGATCAGGTTGATCCAGAAGTCGCGGTGCTCGACCCGGTTAACCGTCAGGCTCACGCCATTGACGGTGATCGAGCCCTTCTTCGCGATGTAGCCGGCGATCGCCGCCGGGGCGCGGATCACCAGCTCGTGGCTCTCGCCGATCGGCGCGAACTTCACCACCTCGCCGACGCCGTCGACGTGCCCGGTGACCAGGTGGCCACCAAGGCGATCCGCCAGGCGCAGCGCCTTCTCCAGATTCACCTCGTTACCCACCGCATCCAGGCCGATCGTGCAGCTGAGCGTCGCGCGCGAGACGTCGTACCTGAGCCTGGCGCCGTTCATCTCGACCACGGTGAGGCACACGCCGCTGTGCGCGATGCTGTCGCCGACGATGACGTCGGCGAGGTCCAGGCCGTTGGTGTCGACCGTGAGGCGGATGCCGTCTGCGAGCGGCTCGATATGTTCGATGCGGCCGACGGCCGCGACGATGCCGGAGAACATGGAGGGTCTGAACCGTATGGGGAAAGGCAGGATTGTAGGGGAAAAAGCCGGGCTTGGCCGGGATCAGGCGGCGAGGCGTAGCGGCTTGACGGCATCCCGCGGGCGCTGCGCGGCCTGCCACAGGTCGTGGCTGGCCTGCATCCTGAGCCACAGGCCGGGCGGCTGGGACAGCGCTTCGGAGAGCTTCAGGTCCATATCTGCAGTGATGCCCGCATGGCCATTGAGAATCTTCGACAGGTGCGGCCGGGAAATGCCCAGGTGCGCGGCGAACTCACCTACCGTGCGGCCGAGCTCGGACAGCACGTCCTCCTTGAGGATTTCTCCGGGGTGGGGCGGACTGTGCATGTTCATGGGCTTCGCCTCAGCGATAGTCGAGATAATCGACGAGTTCGACCTCGCCAGCGTCGAAGCGGAAGACCCCCCGCCAATTGCCATTGACCTTGACCGACCAGAACTCCGCCAGATAGCCGCCGTTTCCTGTTTTTACAGCGCCCGGTCCAGCACCGTCGCGAACGGCTCCGCCTTCATGAAGCCCACCACGCGCATGCCCTCGCGCTCCTGGCCCGCGCCGTCGAAGAAGATGATCCCCGGCGGGCCGAACAGCCCGAAGCGCTTGAGGAGCGCCTTGTGCGCGTCGTCGTTGGCGGTGACGTCGGCCTTGAGCAGCAGCATGCGGCCCATGCGCTCGGCCACGCGCGCGTCGCTGAAGGTGAAGCGCTCCATCTCCTTGCACGACACGCACCAGTCGGCATAGAAGTCGAGCAGCACCGGGCGGTCGGTCTGCGCGAGGCGCGCGTCGAGCTCGGCGATGGAATTCACCTTCTCGAACTGCGGCACATTCACCGCCGCCGCGCCCTGCGCACGCAACACCGACAGCGGCTGCAGGGGGTCGCGCGAACCGGCGAGCGCGCCCACCAGGATCGCCGCGCCGCAAAGCAGCAGCACCACGCCGACGCCCTTCCAGAAGCGCTGCCAGCCCCTGGCCTGCGGCGGCAGCGGGTCGATGGCGTGCAGGAAGATCGCCGAGAACAGCAGTAGCGCGGCCCAGCCGAGCATGGTCGCCAGGGCCGGGATCACCGGGGTGATCATCCACAGCGCGACCGCCAGCAGCATCATGCCGAAGGCCTTCTTGACGCCCTCCATCCACGGCCCCACCTTGGGCAGCAGGCTGCGCGAGGCCACGCCCACCGCGAGCAAGGGCGCGCCCATGCCCAGGCCCATCGCGAACAGCGCCCAGCCGCCGAGCACCGCGTCGCCGGTCTGCGCGATGTAGAGCAGCGCACCGGCGAGGGGCGCGGCGACGCAGGGGCCGACGATCAGCGCGGACAGCACGCCCATCACGGTCACGCCGCCGAGGTTGCCGCCTTTCTCGTGGCTGGCGGTGCTGGCGAGCCGGCTCTGCAGCGCCGAGGGCAGCTGCAGCTCGTAGAAGCCGAACATCGACAGCGACAGCAGCACGAAGACGAGCGCGAAGACCGACAGCACCCACACGTTCTGCAGCGCGGCTGACAACATCGTGCCGGTCATGCCCGCGGCGACGCCGGCGAGCGCGTAGGTCGCCGCCATGCCCAGCACGTAGGCGAGCGACAGCGCGAAGGCGCGCAGGTGCGAGACCTTGTGGCCCTGGCCGACGATGATGCCCGACAGGATCGGGATCATCGGGAAGGTGCACGGGGTGAAGGCGAGCAGCAGGCCGAAACCGAAGAAGCTGAGCAGGATCAGCGGTACGCTGGCGCCGGCGAGCAGGCGGGCGATGTCGCCGGTCTCGTCACTGGAGACGGCGCTGGTGGTCTGCGCTGCGTCGGCGTTCGCGCCCGGGGCGCTCGATGCCGAACTGGATGCGCTCGACCTGCCACCAAGCACGCTGTCGAGGAAGCTGCCGCCGGACTTCTTCGGCGGCGCGGTGAGGTCGATCGACGCCTGCTGCGTGGTCGGCGGGTAGCAGATGCCACCGTCCCAGCAGCCCTGCGCGGTCGCAAAGAGCTCGAAGCGGGTGGTGCCAGCGGGCGCCTGCACCGGCACCAGGATGCGCAGCTCGCCGCGGTGGGTCTCGACCTCACCGAAGAAGTCGTCCCTGTGCGTCTTGCCCGCGGGCTTCTCCGCGGTGCCGAAGGTGACGCCCGCAGGCTCGGCCTCGAAGCGGAATTTGTCGCCATACAGGTAGTAGTCCCTGGCGACCTCGAACACCACCTCGATCGTCTGCGCATCGAGCGCCTGCGCGCGCATCGCGAAGGCCTTCTCGGGCGCGATCGGGTTGGCGTGGGCGGCGGGCGCCAGGGCAAGCAGGCTTGCCAGCACGGCAAACAGCCACAGCAGGCGGTGAAGGGTGAGGGAGGGCGGTATCGGCAGGGACATCGGTATTCAGCGGGGGGCGTGTCGGGCTGGGTGGGTCGGGGGGCGGGCGGAGCGCGTGGCGCGAACCTGCGCGCGTTCCGCGTCAGGCGGGCGGCCGCGTTGCCGCGTTCACCCAGGCCAGGTAAGCGTCCAGCCCATGCTCCACAGGGACCGCCACGATCTCGGGAAGTTCGTAGGGGTGACGGGCGCGGATCGCGGCTTCCAGTTCCGCGTAGCGCGCGCGCGTGGTCTTCAGCAGCACCGGCACCTCGCTCGCCGTCTCGACCGCAGCCTGCCAGCGATAGACCGAGGTGCACGGCGCCAGGATGTTGGCGCACGCGGCCAGCCGCGCCTCGACCAGCGCGCTGCCCAGCGCGGCAGCCGTGGCGTGGTCGGGCAGGTTGGTGAGGACGAGCAGCACCCGCTGGTCGTCGGCGAGGGTCGATGCGGGGGATGCGTTCGAGGAGGACATGATCGTGCGGGCGGGCGAGAACGGCCGCTATTGTCCCAGAAAGCCCGCCTTGTCGATCTGTGCCGGATCAAGCGCAGCCATCCGGACAATCCCTTGCGATCGCTGGAGGCAGATGAACCCGATCGGTCCGTCGCACCCGTCTCAGGGCTCGGTGAGGATCCGCCCGGCCAGGCTCAGCGCGTCCCCGTCGACGCGCATCACGATGATCTCGCCGGCGGCCGGGAACACGCCCGCCAGCGCGGTGATGTTCACCTGGTGCGTCACCAGCACCCGCGGCGGCGGGCCGCTCGCCTGTCCGGCGATCAGCGCGCGCGCGGCGCGGGTGTGCCGGGCCTCGTCGCCGCGCCCGGCAAAGAAGGAGTTGAGCCCCGCGAAGGGGGTGACCTCGCCCAGCGCCAGCGCGCGCGCCGTATCGAGGCAGCGGCACCACTGGCTGGAGAACACCGCCGCCGTGCCGATGCCGTTGGCGCGAAAGCGCTCGCCGATCGCGCGCGCCTGCGCCCGGCCTGCGGGCGACAGATTGCGCTGGGTGCGGCAGTCCTCGACGCGAAACTCGGGCGGATCCCCGGTCCCCGGCGCGAGCGCGTGGCGGATCAGCGCAACATGCCCGCCGTCGCGCAGCGCCGCCCACAACGCGGCCTCATCGGCATCGGTTTGGGCGGCGGCGGACAGCGGGAGGAGCAGGCAAAGGCAGGCGAGCAGGCGTTTCATCGGCGGGGGCTCCAGCGCGGGTGACTGGCGATAGACCGTCACCGCCGCCGAAAGGTGCCGGCGGCGCCAGCACGCCCTGCGCTCAGGAGGGAACGAAGAATCAAGGGGGTCATGGGGTCGAACGCGATCGATCCGACGCGGGAGGCCGACATTGCCGCCCCCGCATCCGGCCGCTATGCTCGATCCGGCAAACCCGACGCGCTTCGAGGACGATCATGAGCCTGCCCCAACCCAGGAGCCCTTTCGGTCCCGACGACGATCTCGCCTCGGAGCAGGACTCGCGGTGCCGTAATGAATACGTCGATGGCGAGGTCTTTGCCATGAGCGGCGCGTCGGATGCGCACGGGACGGCAGCGCGCAATCTCGCCGCGTCGTTGCGTACCGCACGGCGCGGCAAACCCTGCAAACCCGTCATCTCCGCCATGAAAGTCCATGTCGAAGCCGCCAACAGCTTCTTCTACCCCGACATCCTCGTCACCTGCGACCCCCGCGACCCCCGCGACCCCCGGGGAAATACGGAAATAGGGGACAGACCACGATTATTCTCTGCCCCGATCCAGACATCGCAGCATGGATCGATAATCGAGGGTATGCTTTAAGCATTATTCATCCGCCTCGCTGATCACCATGCCCCGGCGCGCACGTCTGTTCCTTCCTGGTGTTCCCATGCACGTCATTCAGCGCGGTAACAATCGTCAGGCATGCTTCTTTTCCGACGACGATTACCGCTGCTACCTGGAGTGGCTTGGACATGCCTCCCGGGACACGGGCTGCAGCATCCATGCCTATGTGCTGATGACGAACCACGTCCATCTGCTGCTGAGCGCACACGATGCCGGCGATGTCGGTGGCATGATGAAGGCGCTCGGTCAGCGCTACGTACAGCACGTCAATCGCGTCTACGCGCGCAGCGGCACCCTTTGGGAAGGGCGGTATCGCTCGTGCCTCGTGCAGCACGACCTCTATCTCCTGAGTTGCATGCGCTACATCGAACTCAACCCGGTGCGGGCCGGCATGGTGGACCACCCGGGCGCCTACCGCTGGTCGAGCCACCGCTGCAACGCGCAGGGTGAAGCGGACGCGCTGATTCAGCCGCATACCGTCTTCACCGCCCTCGACGCCGAGCCCCGGATTCGTGCCGAGCGTTACCGCAGGCTCTTTCAGAACGCCCTGCAGCCCGGCGAAGTGGACCAGATCCGCGCGGCGACCAATGGCAATTACGCGCTTGGCAACGATCGCTTTGCCGCACAGCTTGCGAGCGCGCTCAGCCGCCGCGTCACGCCGGGCAGGGCGGGGCGCCCGCCGAAACATCCGCAAGAGCCGGCGAGCAGGGACTTGTTCGAGTCAGAGTAGAGGAAGCGCAGCAAGGAAAAGCCCGCCGGGCGTGACCGCGGTGGGCTTTGGGGTGAGGCTAGGTCAGGTAGGAAACTGGGGTCTGTCCCCTATTTCTTGTCCCCTATTTCTTACAGGGGTCTGTCCCCTATTTCTTACAGCGTCTTGTGCGTCCCGTCGCAATACGGCTTGTTGGCCGTGTGCTTGCAGCCGCACAGGAACACCGTGTCGGTCTTCTCGGCGGTGAAGGCGGTGGGCGCGAACCCGGTGCCCTTGTGCGAACCGTCGCAGAAGGGCTGCGTCTTGCTGTGGCCGCAGGCACACCAGAAGTACTTCTTGCCCGCCTCGACCTCGACGGCATAGGGCGCCTTGCGGGCGATGTGGGGGGCGGGATTGTCGGGCATGGGCATGTCTCCTGTACGTGGTGGTGGTCGCATCCGGCCGCGCCTAGATCGGTCGCGGCGCAAAGGCCTGCAGGTCGCCCGGCTTGCGCAGCATCTTGTCGACGTCGGCGAGGTGGAGTTCCTCGGCATGGATCATCTGCCGCGCGTACTCCTCGAGCGCCACCGAGCGGCCTTCCACCACCGCCAGCAGCTCGCGGTACAGACCCAGCGCTCGGCTCTCGGCCTCGAGCGATTCGCGCAGGATCGCGCCCACGTCGTGCTGGTGGGCGTCGAGCAGGGCGCCGATGCCGAGCGAGGGATAAGCGCCCAGCGTGGTGATCCATTCGCCCGCCTGGCGCGCATGCAGCAGCGACTCGTCGGCCTGGGCGTTGAGCCACGAAACGATCGGGATGCGGCCGAAGCCGAAGACGAGGAAGGCGTAGTGCGTGTAGCGCACCACGCCGGCCAGTTCCGCCTCGAGGATGCGGTTGAGGACGCCCACCGCGGCCTCCTTGTCGAGCGCTGCCATGACCGTCTCCATTCCTGTTGTGTGAGTGCGGCCGCGCGCGGCATGCGGGCGCCGGTCTTCCCACTGTAGTCGATGGCAGGTGGGCCGCAAGGGTGCGGGATGATTCGTCGCCTGTCGTCCGCCCTCGGCCTGCCGGTCGACGTCCCGATTCAGCCCTGCCCGCGGCGCGAACCCGGCGCAGCCTGACCGGCACTGCCGCCCCGGGCGTCGGGGTTCCCCATGCGCTGCGGGTCGCCGCCACGGGGCGCGGTCCGGTTGCGGGCGGACCGCCCATTTTTCGGCCGGCAAAGGAAAAGCCCGCCGGGCATGGCCGCGGCGGGCTTCTGGGTCAGACCCGGACTAGGTCGGGAATTGGGGTCTGTCCCCTATTTCCCTTACTGGCAGACGCCGGTCTGGTAGTTGCAGGTCAGCACGGTCGCTGCAGTGTCGCGGGAGGTGAACGTGAAGTTCGCAGCAGGAAGAGCGGCAATTGCGTAAGTGGTTGCGGAGCAGGCGGTGATGGTGGCGGCGGGCAGCATGTTGATGTCGTTGTTCGCAATCGCGGCGACGGCCCCGCGTGCAATCCCGGTCGCCTCGGCGAGGCACGCATTGACCTTCGACTTGTTGGTGTAGTTCTGATACTGCGGCAGCGCCACGGCTGCCAGGATGCCGATGATCGCCACGACGATCATGAGTTCGATCAGCGTGAAGCCTTGTTGAGCCTTGTTCATGTTTGTTCTCCTTGAGTGACAGGGCGGGACATCCGCTTGCAGGACTATGAGCAAACGCCGTGCCAGCGCTGAAATCCCGGCTTTTCGTGACCCAGTTCCGCCGCCTTGACACGATTCCGAGTCAAGAAGTGACAAGCCCCCCGGTACGGGTTGTCAAGCTGTGACAAAGGGGTGCCAGCGCAGCCTACCCGGCCGGGGCGAGATCGCTGATGCGGACCCGCGCGCTGCAGGGCGCGACCCGGCGCGTCGCGTGCTCAGCCTGCCGGCGGCTGCGTATTCTTGAAACTCGCGCGTTCGAACATGCGCTGTGCGAACGGCACCAGGCCCGGATGCCGGCCGCGCCAGTCGAGGGCGGGAAAGCGCAGGTCGAGGTAGCCGAGCGCGGCGCCGACGGCGATGTCGCCAAGCTGCAGGGCGTTGCCGTTGAACCACGGGCCGGCGCCGAGCCGGCGTTCGAGCTCGGCGAGGCCGCGCTCGATCTTCTCGTGCTGGCGCACCATCTCGCGTTCGCTGCGCTCGCCGTCGGGGCGACGCGATTCGAGCAGGGCGGCGACCGCGGCATCGGTGACGCCGTCGGCGAGCGCTTCGGTCTGGCGTACGCGGATCGTCTCGAGCGCGCCCGACGGCAGCAGCGCGGGGGCGGTGCCGAGGGTTTCGAGGTAGCCGGCGATGACCGGGGAGTCGAAGAAGGTCTCGCCGTCGTCGGCGATCAGCACCGGCACCTTGCCGAGCGGGTTGAGCGAGGGGATGCGGGTGTTGACCTCCCACGGCGAATCCACCACCAGCTCGAAGGGCAGCGCCTTCTCGGCGAGGATGATGCGGATCTTGCGCGCGTAGGGGCTGGTGAGCGAGGCGAGCAGTTTCATGGCGGCGGGTCTCCGGTGGTGACGGCTCCAGGGTACGGCGCAGGTGGGCGTGGGGAAATCAGGGAAACCGGAGGGGCGAGCGGCCGGGAGGGTTTCGGCCGCCGCGGCGGAGGCCGCGATTGCGGCGTTTTCGGCGTTCCCGGCCGCCCCCATGGCCGCACCGCCGGGTTCGCGGCTGCCGCCGCTCCTGCAGGGCACCGAGGTGCGGCGCGGAGGTCATGTAGGAGCGGCGGCAGCCGCGAACAGCGCGGCGCCACGCGCACCGCGCCCTCTCATGCGGGCGCGACGTTGCGCGCGATCAGCGCGCGGATCAGGTGCAGCTTGCCGTGGAAGAAGTGGTCGGCGCCCGGGATCACGATGATCGGTTGTTCCTGCGGGCGCGCCCAGTCGAGCACGTTGGTGAGCGCCACGGTTTCGTCATGCTCGCCGTGGATGACGAGCGCCGGGATGTTCTTCGGCAGCGCGGGCGTGTCATAGCTGCGCCCGCTGCCGGTGGTCTCGCCTGCGGCCATGCCGACCAGCACGAGCTGGCGCGGCGGTGCGATGCCCGCGGCGAGGCGGTTGGCGACGCGCACCTGCACGTAGCCGCCGAACGAGAACCCGCCGAGCGCCAGCGGCAGCGCGCCCCAGCGTGATTCGGCCCAGCTGATCACCGACAGCATGTCCTCGGTCTCGCCGTCGCCGTGGTCGTGCTCGCCGTCGCTCTGGCCGACGCCGCGGAAGTTGGGCCGGATCACCGCGAAGCCGAGGTCGCGGTAGGCGCGCGCCAGAGTGTGCGCCACCTTGTTGGTGTTGGCGCCGCCGAACAGCGGATGCGGGTGGCAGACGAGGGCGAGGCCCTTCACCGTCGCGGGCGCGTCGATCAGGACCTCGATGGTGCCGGCGGGGCCGCGCAGCAGCGCGGGTTCGGTGGGATGCGCGCGGCTCATCGGGCGTCCTCCGCCAGGCGCAGGCGCTCGACCACGCGGCCGTTCAGCAGGTGGGAATCGATGATCTCGTCGATGTCTTCCTTGTCGACATAGGTGTACCAGACGTTGTCGGGGTACACGACGATCACCGGGCCGTCGTCGCAGCGCCCGAGGCAGCCGGCCTTGTTGACGCGCACGCTGCCCTTGCCCTTGAGGCCGAGCGCGGCGCTGCGTTCCTTGGCGTAGGTCTGCAGCGCGCTCGCCTTGTGGTCGTTGCAGCAGGACTCACCGGCCGCGCGCTGGTTGCAGCAGAAGAAGACGTGGTGTTTGAAGTAGCTCATGCCGGTTCCCTGGGGGTGGTGCGGCGCGCGGGAGGCGCGGACGCGCTGATTATAGGTGCGGTTGGCGCTGGCGCGCGCCGCCGGCGAGGTGTTCGCCGCGCCACAGCCCGAGCGCCGACAGGTAGGCGAGCGCGGCGTAGGGCCACAGGCTGTCGACGAGCTGGGTGAGGCCGTGGAAGTTGAGCACGTTGCTGAAGCCGGCCAGGCGGCGACCGAAGGGCAGGTAGGGGTTCTCCGGGATCAGATTCACCAGCGCGGTGGCGAGCAGCAGGCTGGTGCCGGCGATCGCGTGCTGGGCCAGGCGCGGCAGCAGCAGCGCGGGCAGCAGCAGCGCCGTGCCGAGGAGGAGGCCGCGGCTCGCGCCGGGGGTGACCCAGGCGAGCGGCATGCCAGGCTCGAAGAAGATCCACGTCGCCAGGGTCTTGGCGCCGATGCCGAGCGCGAGCACGGCCAGCACCGGCAGCGGGCTGGCGCCGCGCGTCATGCAGCGCACGAGCAGCCCGACCGCCAGCAGCGCGCTCGCGGTGAGCGCGGTGTCGAAGGCGATGAAGCGCTCGGGGCGGAAGGGCAGCGGCGGCGGGATGCCGAGCAGGCTGCGGATGTCGCCGCTGGCGAACACCAGATCGGTGGCGCCGAGCTGGCCGAGCAGCCACAGCGCCAGCAGCACCAGGCCGGCCTCGCCGCTGCGCCCGCCGATCAGGTAGCGCGCCCGCCAGCGCTGCACGCTCCCCTGCGCGCCGAGCAGTCCGCCGCCCCAGCGTGCGCCGATGAGCGCGCCGATGAGCGCGCCCGCGGCATTGCCGCCGAGGTCCAGGTTGCTCGCGACCCGGCTCGGCAGGTAGTTCTGCAGCGCCTCGAGGCCGAGGCTGAACAGCGCCGCGAGCACGGTGGCGAGCGCCGCCTTGCGCGCGAAGCCCCATTGCGCCGGCAGCGTGGCGGCGAGCAGCAGCCCGAGCGGCAGGTAGCCGAGGATGTTGAACACGAAGTCTTCGAGGATGAAGTACTTCGGCCACGGCGCCCACAGCCAGTCGAAGCCCGGCAAGCCGCTGTCCCGCCAGCCGGCGAGCGGATGCAGGCAGGCGTACGCGACCAGCAGCGCGTAGGCGAGGGCGAGCGAGGGCGCGAGCGCGTTGATGGGCCGGACGGACATGAGCGGCATTGTGCCAGCTCGCCCCAGGCGCAGCACCCAGTCTGGGGACCGCGAGCGCGCGCGGTTGCTGCAGCTCCTGCAGAGGACCGCGCCTGCACAGAGCGTGCCGCGCTGCGGTCTGGCGGTAGGCGCGGCGGGAGCCGCGAGCCTTTGCGGAGCTCGTCCCTCCGCCGCGATTGTCGAGCGGCCCAAGCCCTCGCGGCCCGCTGCGATCGCGGGCCGGTGCGCGCACCGGCCTGGTGCGCATCTGGCGCAAATGGTGCGCGGGCTGCGTGCACGCGTGACAGGCGGGCTGGCAGACCCCCGCGGATGGCGGGCGATGGTCGTTTCCGCGGGCGGTAGCACGCTTCTTGCTCGAACACCGTGTCGCCGACTCCGTCGCATGTGAGGCCCCCGTGTCCATCCACGTCAAGCTGAACCACATCACGCATTACCGCTACGACCGCCCGGTGAGCCTGTCGCCGCAGGTCGTGCGCCTGCGCCCGGCGCCGCACTGCCGCACGCCGATCCTGGCCTATGCGCTCAAGGTCGAGCCCGCCGGCCACTTCATCAACTGGCAGCAGGACCCGCAGTCGAACTACCTCGCGCGGCTGATGTTCCCGGACAAGACCAGCGAATTGCGCATCGAGGTCGACCTGGTCGCCGAGCTGTCGGTCATCAACCCCTTCGACTTCTTCCTCGAGCCGGCGGCAGAGAAGATTCCCTTTGCCTACGACGTGGCGCTCGGCGTCGAGCTGGCGCCCTATCTCGCCAAGGCAGCGGCGCCTGCGCTGGGGCCGAAGTTTGTCGACTACCTCGAGTCCATCCCGCGCACGCCCAGGCCCAGCGTCGACTTCCTGGTCGCGCTCAATCAGCGCCTGCAGCACGACGTCCGCTACCTGGTTCGCCTGGAGCCGGGCGTGCAGACGCCGGAAGAGACGCTGAGCCTGGCGAGCGGCTCGTGTCGCGATTCGGCCTGGCTGCTGGTGCAGTTGCTGCGCCATCTCGGGCTGGCGGCGCGCTTCGTGTCGGGCTACCTGATCCAGCTCACGCCGGACGTGAAGTCGCTTGACGGCCCCTCCGGCACGGAGGTGGATTTCACCGACCTGCACGCCTGGTGCGAGGTCTATCTGCCCGGCGCGGGCTGGGTCGGCCTCGATCCGACCTCGGGGCTCTTTGCCGGCGAGGGCCACATCCCGGTGGCGTGCACCCCCGAGCCCTCGTCCGCGGCGCCGATCACCGGCTTCAGCGACGAGTGCGAGTGCGCGTTCGAGCACCACATGAAGGTCGAGCGCGTGTGGGAGGCGCCGCGCGTCACCAAGCCCTACAGCGACGAACAGTGGGCGGCGATCGAGGCCCTCGGCCACCATATCGATGGCGACCTCAGCGAGCAGGATGTACGCCTGACCCAGGGCGGCGAGCCGACCTTCGTGTCGCTCGACGACCGCGACGGTGCGGCCTGGAACAGCGACGCGCTCGATCCGCAGGACCGCGATGCCAGCAAACCGAGCAAGCGCACGCTGGCCGAGAACCTGATGTTCCGCCTCAAGGACCACTACGCGCCGCACGGCCTGCTGCACTTCGGCCAGGGCAAGTGGTACCCGGGCGAGCAGTTGCCGCGCTGGTCGCTCAACTGCTACTGGCGCCGCGACGGCGAGCCGATCTGGCACGATCCGGCGCTGTTCGCGCGCGAGCTCTCGGGCACCGCGGTGGACGAGGCGACCGCCGGCCGCTTCCTGGCGCGCGTCGGTGAGCGCCTGGGCGTCGATACGCAGTGGATGATGCCGGCCTACGAGGATGCCTGGTACTACCTGTGGCGCGAGCGCCGGCTGCCGGCCAACGTCGACCCGCACGATTCGCGCGTCGACGACGCGCTCGAGCGCGCGCGCCTGGCCAAGATCTTCGAGCAGGGGCTGAAGCAGGTCATCGGCCACGTGCTGCCGATCGTGCGCAAGCAGGGCGCCGGCCCGTCGGGACGCTGGCAGAGCGGGTCGTGGTTCCTGCGCAGCGAGCGCCTGTACCTGATCCCGGGCGACTCGCCGATCGGCTACCGCCTGCCGCTGGATTCCCAGCCGTGGGCGGAGAAAGGCGACTATCCGTGGATTCACGCGGCCGACCCGAATCAGGCCTTCCCGACCTTGCCGGCCCATGCCGAGCTACGCCAGCAGGTGCGCCCCGACGGCGTCAGTGGTGACGTGGGCCCGGGTCTCACCGTCGGCGCCGACAGCGGCCTCGGTTTCGTGGCCCACAGCGGCAGCTGGACGCCCGGTCGCGCCGCGCACGCCGGCCTCCACGGCCCGCTGGGCGAGGCCGCCGTGCCGCTGCCCGGCGCCGCGGAGGTCGCGCTCGCGACCCGCGACGAGCGCATCGACCCCACCCGCCGCCCCGCGCCCTTCGAATCTGCCGCCTGGATCACCCGCAGCGCGATGTGTGCCGAGCCGCGTGGCGGCTTGCTCTACCTCTTCATGCCGCCGACGGTGGCGCTCGAGGACTACCTCGAGGTGGTCGCCGCGGTCGAGGCCACCGCCGAGGAGTTCGCGATCCCGGTCGTGCTCGAAGGCTACGAGCCGCCGTCCGATCCCCGCCTCGCGCACTTCCGCATCACCCCCGACCCGGGCGTGATCGAGGTCAACGTGCACCCCGCGGCCGACTGGGACGAGCTCGTCGAGCGCACCACCACGCTCTACGACGAGGCCCACCAGTCGCGCCTGTCGACCGAGAAGTTCATGCTCGACGGCCGCCACACCGGCACCGGCGGCGGCAACCACTTCGTGCTCGGCGGCGCCACCCCGGCCGACTCGCCCTTCCTGCGCCGGCCCGACCTGCTGCGCAGCCTGGTGAGCTACTGGCACAACCACCCCAGCCTGTCCTACCTGTTCTCGGGCATGTTCATCGGCCCGACCTCGCAGGCGCCGCGGGTGGACGAGGCGCGCCACGACTCGGTGCACGAGCTCGAAGTCGCCTTCCAGCAGATGCCGGAGCCAGGCGCCCAGGTGCCGCCCTGGCTGATCGACCGCCTGCTGCGCAACCTGCTGATCGACGCCACCGGCAACACCCACCGCGCCGAGTTCTGCATCGACAAGCTCTACAGCCCCGACACCGCCACCGGCCGGCTCGGCCTGCTCGAGCTGCGCGCCTTCGAGATGCCGCCGCATGCGCGCATGAGCCTCGCCCAGCAGCTGCTGCTGCGCGCACTCATCGCCCGCTTCTGGCAGCAGCCCTACGCCCCCGCCCGCCTGCAGCGCTGGGGCACCGCGCTGCACGACCGCTTCCTGCTGCCGCACTGGGTGGCGGACGATTTCCGCGACGTCGTCAGCGAGCTGCGCGAGTTCGGCTACCCGGTGGCGTTCGACTGGTTCGCGCCGCACTTCGAGTTCCGCTTTCCCAAGTACGGCGAGTTCGCCGCGCGCGGCGTGCACGTCGAGCTGCGCATGGCGCTCGAGCCCTGGCACGTGATGGGCGAGGAGGGCGCGCCCGGCGGTACCGTGCGCTACGTCGATTCCTCGGTGGAGCGCCTGCAGGTGAAGGTGTCCGGGCTCAACGACGACCGCCATGTGCTGGCCTGCAACGGTCGTGCGTTGCCGCTGCAGCCGACCGGCACGGTGGGCGAGTTCGTCGCCGGCGTGCGCTACCGCGCCTGGCAGCCACCGTCCTGCCTGCATCCGACTATCGGCGTGCATGCGCCGCTGGTGTTCGACCTCGTCGATGGCTGGATGCGGGGCTCGATGGGCGGCTGTGTCTATCACGTGGCGCATCCGGGCGGGCGCAGCCACGAGACCTACCCGGTGAATCCCTACGAGGCCGAAGGTCGGCGCCTGGCGCGCTTCACCACCACTGGCCACACGCCGGGTTGCATCGCACCCGCAGCGGTCGAGCGCAACGCCGACTTTCCCTTTACCCTCGACCTGCGCCGGCAGGGCTGACGCGCGATGCAGGTCCAGCCGCAACGCCCGCCTGCGCTGCTCGCCGCCTACGCCGCGCGGCCCGACCGCTACGACGAACTCTGCCAGCGCATCGGCAGCGTGGTCGTGGTGCGGCCGCACTGGCGCGAGTTTCACCGCGCGCTCGAGGCGATGCCGGCGGCCGAGCTGGACGCACGCCGTGCCGCGCTGCGGCGGCAGATCCACGAGAACGGCATCACCTACAACGTGTATGCCGATCCGCGCGGCTTCGAGCGGCCGTGGGAGCTCGACCTGCTGCCCTACATCCTCCCGGCGGCGGAGTGGGCGCAGATCGAGGCCGCGGTGATCCAGCGCGCCACCCTGTTCAACCGCATCCTTGCCGACCTCTACGGCGCGCAGACGCTGCTCGAGGAGGGGCTGATCCCGCCCGCGCTGATCTACGGCCACAGCGGCTTCCTGCGCGCGCTGGTGGGCGCGCAGCCGCCGCGCGGGCTGTTCCTGCACCTGTACGCGGTGGATCTGGCGCGCTCGCCGGACGGGCGCTGGTGGGTGGTGGCCGACCGCACCCAGGCGCCCTCGGGTGCGGGCTATGCGCTGGAGAACCGCAGCGTGGTGGCGCGCGTGCTGCCCGAGCTCTACCGCGCCGCCGGTGTGGAGCCACTGGCGCCCTTCTTCGAGGGTTTTCGCGACAGCCTCGCCGAACTCGCGCCCGCCGACAGCGGTGGCGAGGATCCGCTGATCGTGGTGATGACACCCGGCCCCTACAACGAGACCTACTTCGAGCACGCCTACCTGGCGCGCGAGATGGGTTTTCCGCTCGTCGAGGGCCAGGACCTCACCGTGCGCGACGAGAGGGTCTGGCTGCGCACGCTCGACGGCCTGCGCCGCGTACATGTGATCCTGCGCCGGGTGGACGACATCTGGTGCGACCCGCTCGAGCTGCGCGACGACTCGGCGCTCGGTGTCGCTGGCCTTGTGGCGGCGGTGCGCGCGGGCACGGTGACGGTGGCCAACGCGCTCGGCAGCGGCATCCTCGAGACCGGCGCGCTGCTCGGCTACCTGCCACGGCTGTGCGAGCACCTGCTCGGGCAGAAGCTGAAGATGCCCTCGGTGGCGACCTGGTGGTGCGGCGAACCGGCGGCCTGCGCCTACACGCTGAAGCACCTCAGGGAGCTGGTGGTCAAACCCGCCTACCCGACGATCGGCGCGGGGCCGGTGTTCTGCCGCGACCTGCCGCCGGCCGCGCTGGACGCGTTGGCGGCACGGATCGTGGCGCGCCCCTTCGATTTCGTCGCGCAGGAGATGGTGAACATTTCGCAGGCGCCGGTGCTGGCCGCAGCGGGCGAGCTGTCCGCCACGCGCACACACGACGCCGCCGCGGCGCGCGGCCTGGTGGCGCGCAACATCGGTCTGCGCGTGTTTGCCGCCGCCACGCCGGAGGGTTTTCGCGTGCTGCCCGGCGGGCTCACCCGGGTAGCGTCCGAGGCCGACATGCGCATCGTGTCGATGCAGCACGGTGGCGGCAGCAAGGACGCCTGGGTGCTCGGCTCGCCGGCACGACCGCGGCCGGTGCCGCGCATCGTCCCCGGCCAGCTCGCACCGTCGGCGCGCGGCGGGCGCGTGCTCGGGCTGTCGAGCCGGGTGGCGGAGAACTTTTTCTGGCTCGGCCGCTACAGCGAGCGCGCCGACGCCGCCGCGCGCCTCGGGCGCGAAGCCCTGGCGTGGCTGGACGAGGCGCGCGCGGTGGGCGGCGTGCGCGAGCAGGCCGACCGCGGCGATGTCGCCACGGTGTTGCGCGCGCTCTGCGAGCGGCGCGGCATGCTCGCGGTGGAGGCGGCGCCCGACGCTGCGCCCGATGGCGATGGTGATGGTGATGGCGATGCCGTTGCCACGTCGCCGGCGCCGCTGGCGCAGGCCCTGTTCGACCCCGCCCAGCACGGCAGCGTGGTCGCCAACCTGCGGCAGGTGCTGCGCCTGGCCACCCTGGTGCGCGACCGCCTGTCGCCCGACAGCTGGCGCATCTACAACCGCCTGTCCGAGTTCGCCAGCGCGCCCGAGGGCGTTCCCCGTCTTGGCGAGGCGCTGCAGCGGCTGGACGAATCGCTGCTGTCGCTGGTCACGCTGTCGGGCTTCGTGATCGAGAGCATGCCGCGCGACGCCGGCTGGCGCTTCCTGTCGATCGGACGGCGCATCGAGCGCCTGCAGTTCCTCGCCGCCGCGCTGGGGGCGCTGCTGCCGGCGCCCTGTGCGAGCGGGTTGAAGGCGCTGCTGGCGGTCACCGACGCCGAGCTGCGCTACCGCAGCCGCCACGCCCGCGGCCTGGCACCACAGCCGGTGGCCGAGCTGGTCATGCTCGACCGGGACAATCCGCGCGCGTTGCGCTACCAGCTCGACTCGCTCGCCGAGCACGTTGCCTTGCTGCCCGACGGCAAGGCGCTGGCCGCCCCCCTGCGCCGCCGCATCGCCGCGCTCGATGCGCTCGCGCTGTGCGACTGCTTCGTCCATGAGCTGGGCGCGGCGCGCCCCCGCGCCACGCCACGCACGCGCCATTGCGCGCCGCTGTACGAGGTGCTGGCCGACATCTGGGCGTGCGGCAGCGAACTCGCCGACGCGCTCGCGCAGCGCTACTTCACCCATCTCGATGCCCGCAGCCGGGCGATCGTGTCGCTGTAGCGCGGCGGCCATGGCGCTCTACGACGTGGTGCACGACACCATCTATCGCTACGACAGCGCGGTATCGCTGTCGCAACAGATCGCCCATCTGCGCCCGCGCGAGCGCGCTGGCCAGCACACGCTCTCACACCGCCTCGAGATCGACCCCGCGCCGGCGCAGATCGGCGAGCGCAGCGACTTCTTCGGCAATCCGGTGACCACCTTCGCGCTCCACGCGCCGCATGCGCAGCTCGTCGTGCGCGCGTGCAGCCGCATCCGGGTCGAACCGCCAGCCTGGCCCGCTGCGGCGGCGAGTCCGCCGTGGGAGGCGGCACGCGACCATCTGCGCGACGGGCTCTCTGGCCACGCTCCGTTGCAGGCCGGCGCGCGCGACGCGGGTCAGTACCGCTTCGCCTCGCCCTTCGTGGCGCTCGGCGACGAGGCGCTGGCTTACGCCGACTATGCGCTGCAGTGCTTCACCCCCGGTCGGGCGCTGCTCGAGGCCGTGCTCGCGCTGTCGGCGCAGATCCATGCCGACTTCCGTTTCGACCCCGAGGCGACCAGCGTCGCCACCCCGGTCGCCGCGGTGTTCGCCGCGCGCAGCGGGGTGTGCCAGGACTTTTCCCATCTGATGATCGCCTGCCTGCGCGCGCTCGGCCTCGCCGCGCGTTATGTGTCCGGCTACCTGCTCACCGCGCCGCCGCCCGGCCAGCCACGCCTGGTCGGCGCCGACGCCTCGCACGCCTGGGTGGCGGTGTGGTGCCCGGGGCTGGGCTGGGTCGATGTCGACCCGACCAACGACCTGCAACCCGCTGGCGGCCACATCACGCTCGCCTGGGGGCGCGACTACGGCGACGTGTGCCCGCTGCGCGGCGTGATCCTCGGCGGCGGCGGCCATGCGGTGGCCGTGGCGGTGACGGTGATGCCGGTGGTGGAGGATCCGCGCGTGGAGGAGGCGGACGTGGACGATACGGGCGTGGAGGGTGGTGCTGGCGGGTGAGTGAGCGTTGCGGCGGCAGTCGTCATTCCTGCTTCATCGGCAAGGCTCGCGGCTTCCGCCGCTCCTACATGTCGACCTAGCGCGTGACGGTTTGCGTAGTACCGAGCGCGTGACGGTTTGCGTAGTACCGAGCGCGTGACGGATTTCGTGGGGGCGCACGCGTGACGATTTTCGTAGGAGCGGCGGGAGCCGCGAGCCTTTGTGCGCCCAGCATGGGCGCCACCCGATGCACGACGGCTGCGATTGCCCGTGCGGCGGGTGGCGCGGCGACGTCCGCGCGGTGGGCGGCGCACCAGAATGATGCGCCAGCGGCGCATCGTGGTGCGCACCGCTGCGCTGCGGGTGCCCTGACCCTGCAGCGGGCACGGCCTTGCGTGCTTTCGTGGCTTGGCACGCTTTCTGCTCTGTGGTGTTCAAGGGAGTCGATAAACCATGAGCGCAGAGCACGACATGAGCACCGCAAAGCCCTTTGACGAAATGCGCGCCGCAGACGCCACGGTGCGGGCGCACTACCAGCCCTACGCCGACTGGCTCGAGCAGACCCCACGCGAGTGCATCGCGCGCAAGCGCAAGGAAGCCGACGTCGCCTTCCACCGCGTCGGTATCACCTTCAATGTCTATGGCGCCGAAGGCGGCACGGAACGGCTGATCCCCTTCGACCTGCTGCCGCGCATCATCCCCGGTGACGAATGGCGCGCACTCGAAGCCGGTCTGCGCCAGCGCGTGCGCGCACTCAACGCCTTCCTCGGCGATATCTACCACGACCGCGAGATCCTGCGTGCCGGCCGCATTCCGGCCGGGCAGGTGCTCGACAACGCCCAGTTCCGCCCCGAGATGCAGGGCGTGGACGTGCCCGGCGGGCTCTACGCGATGATCGCCGGTATCGACCTGGTGCGCGCAGCGGGTGCCGACGGCCGGGGTGAGTACTACGTGCTCGAAGACAACCTGCGCGTGCCCTCGGGGGTGAGCTACCTGCTCGAGAACCGCAAGATGATGATGCGGCTGTTTCCCGACCTGTTCGCGCGCTACGACGTGCAGCCGGTCGAGCACTATCCCGACCTGCTGCTCGAGACCCTGCGTGCCGTGGCGCCCGCCGGCGTGCTCGATCCCACCGCGGTGCTGCTGACCCCGGGCGCCTTCAACAGCGCCTATTTCGAGCACAGCTTCCTCGCCCAGCAGATGGGCGTGGAGCTGGTCGAAGGCCAGGACCTGTTCGTCAGGGACGACACGGTGTACATGCGCACCACCCAGGGGCCGAGGCGGGTGGATGTGATCTACCGGCGACTGGACGACGACTTTCTCGACCCCGAGGTGTTTCGCCCGGACTCGATGCTCGGTGTGCGCGGGCTGATGTCGGCCTACCGCGCCGGGCGGGTGACGTTGGCCAACGCGGTGGGCACCGGGGTGGCCGACGACAAGTCGATCTACCCCTATGTGCCGGAGATGGTGCGCTTCTACCTCGGCGAGGAGCCGATCCTCAACAACGTGCCGACCTACCTGCTGCGCGACGCCGACGATCTCGCCTACACACTCGATCATCTGCCCGAGCTGGTGGTCAAGGAGGTCCATGGCGCGGGTGGCTACGGCATGCTGGTGGGGCCAGCGGCGACCAAGGCCGAGATCGAGGAGTTCCGCCTGCGCATCCTCGCCGCGCCCGAGAAGTACATCGCCCAGCCCACGCTGGCGCTGTCGACCTGCCCGACCTTCGTCGACGCCGGCATCGCCCCCCGCCACATCGACCTGCGCCCCTTCGTGCTGTCGGGCGGGCGCGAGATCCGCATGGTGCCGGGCGGCCTCACCCGGGTGGCGATGAAGGCGGGCTCGCTGGTGGTCAATTCCTCGCAGGGCGGGGGCACCAAGGACACCTGGGTGGTCGGATGAGTCGGCCCGTTCGCGCCTTCCGGCGCTCCTACAGGGGCGGGCGCGATGTTTTTCCAGGGCGCCGGAAGGCGCGAACGCAGCGTTGAAAACGGGCACAGACGCCGGGCCGGGCGCGATGTTGTGTAGGAGCGCCGGAAGGCGCGAACGCAGCGTTGAAAACGCGCACAGACGCCGGGCCGGGCGCGATGTTGTGTAGGAGCGCCGGAAGGCGCGAATGCAGCGTTGAAAACGCGCACAGACGCCGGGGCCGGCGCCCGCCGCCGCGCAATTGCCAAGGAGAACCCTCATGCTGAGCCGAACCGCAGACAACCTCTACTGGATGGCGCGCTACACCGAGCGCGCCGAGAACACCGTGCGCATGCTCGACGTGTCGTACCGCATGTCGCTGCTGCCCGGCAGCAACGGCGGCGACACCGAAGGCTGGTCGGCCATCCTCGACATCAGCGAGCTGTCGGGCGCCTTCGCCCGCACAGGCCGGGCGCTGACCGCGCGCGACGTGATCGAGTTCGTCGTGCTCGACCGCGACAACGTGTCGAGCGTGTGGCACTGCCTGCGCGCGGCGCGCGAGAACGCGCATGCGGTGCGCGGCACGCTGACCGCCGAGATGTGGGAGACCACCAACGCCACCTGGCTCGAAATCCGCGACATGACGCCGCAGAAGCTGCAGGGCATGGACCTGGGCGAGTTCTTCGAGTGGGTGAAGTTCCGCTCCCACCTGCTGCGCGGGGTCACCTTCGGCACCATGCTGCACGACGAGGCGTTCAAGTTCGTGCGCCTGGGCACCTATCTCGAGCGCGCCGACAACACCGCGCGCCTGCTCGACGTGAAGTATCAGAGCCTGCTGCCGCGGGCCGATGGCCTCACCCGCTCGACCGACTTCTACCAGTGGGGTGCGTTGCTGCGCTCGGTGTCGGCCTTCGAGACCTATCGCCACGTCTATCGTGACGTGATCACGCCCTACAAGGTGGCCGAACTGCTGATCCTCAACGCCGCGATGCCACGTTCGCTGCACGCCTGCGTGGACGAGATCGACGGCATCCTGGGCGAGATCGCCAATGCCCACTCGGCAGAGGCCGCGCGCCAGGCCGGCGAGCTGCACGCCACGCTGCACTACGGGCGCATGGACGACATCTTCGAGGCCGGCCTGCATCCGTGGCTGGAGCGCTTCCTGGCGCGCATCAACCGGCTCGGGGACAGCATCGGCGACAACTTTCTTGTTCCGGTGGCGGCCTGAGCCGGGCCGGCGCAGGCGGCTCCCGATCGATGATGACTGCGAGATGACAGCATGACCTATTGCGTTGCGATGTGCCTCGACGAGGGCCTCGTCTGCCTGTCCGATTCGCGTACCAACGCGGGTGTGGACCACATCAACACCTTTCGCAAGATGACCGTGTTCGAGCGCATCGGCGACCGCGTGCTGGTGCTGATGAGCGCGGGCAATCTCGCCATCACCCAGGCGGTGATCAGCCTTTTGCGCGAGCACGCCGCGGTGCAGGACCGCGACAGTCTGTGGAACGCGCCCACGCTGTTCGAGTGCGCGCGCCTGGTCGGCGAGATCATCCGCGGCGTGCATCGCCAGGACGCCGAGGCGCTCAAGCAGTTCGGGGTTGATTTCAACGCCAGCTTCATCCTGTGCGGCCAGATCGGCGACGAGCCGCCGCGGCTGTTCAACATCTACGCCGCGGGCAACTTCATCGAAGCCTCGATCGACACGCCGTATTTCCAGATCGGCGAGTCGAAATACGGCAAGCCGATCGTCGACCGCATCGTCACCAGCAAGACATCACTCGACGAGGCCGCCAAATGCGCGCTGATCTCGATGGACTCGACCATCCGCTCCAACCTGTCGGTCGGGCTGCCGCTCGACCTGCTGATCTACCGCCGCGACGAGCTGCGTGTCGCCCGCCACCTCAGCGTGGACTGGGACAACCCCTACTTCGACATGATCCACAAGGAGTGGGGCGCCAGCCTGCGCAAGGTCTTCAACGCGCTGCCCGACCCCGACTGGTCGCGCTGGCCGGCCGCGGAGCAGGCGCCGCCGCCGCGCATCGAAGTGGTGTCCTAGCGTCGCGGCGGCGCGCACAGCGCACGCGCCTCGTCCGCGCTCAGGCTGCGCCCGGGCCAGGGAATCAGGCCCGGCACGCGCGCCCGGTAGCGGGCGTAGGGCTCGCCATGGAAGGCGAGCAGCTTCTTCTCCTCGAGCAGCGAGCCGAGCCACAGATAGAGCGTGATGCACAGCGTGCTCACCAGGCGCGCCTCGTCCATGTCGCGTGTCCACAGGATCACCAGGCCCAGGCTGTACCAGGGATGGCGCACATGCCGATGCAGGGGCGACAGGGTGAGGCCGCCAGGGTCTTCGGCGGCGCCATTGCGAGTGCTCCACTGCGTGCGACCGGTGAACACCGCCATGTCGTAGTCGCGCGTCGACCACAGGAAGCCGGCCACCGCAGCGAGCGCCAGCCCGTTCGCCAGCCACGCCCAGCCGCCGTCCCACGACCACAGCAGCGGACCGTGCCAGGCGAAGGTCAGCCACAGCGGCGGCAGCAGCAGGACCAGCGCGAGCAGGTTGAAGCCCAGGCGATAGGCCGGCGCCAGGCGCGGCCAGCGCGCCGCCACATGGCGCTTGAGCCACAGCGAGGCGAACAGCGAATGCAGCGCGGCATAGGTCAGCCAGAGCAGCGCCAGGCTGGCGAACTGGGAACCGGTCAGCGTCATCGGGCAGATCTCCAGTGATCTTTGGCAGTGAATTGGAGCGTGTCGAAAAATCTTGCAGAGTTTTTTGTTGCAGTGCACCATACGACTGCACCGAGTCATCCATGCGGTGTCGTCCACCTCAAGGAGTACACCATGAACGTCTCGCCCGAAAAAATGCTCGCCACCGTCCGTAGCGCCGCCGAAGTGCGCGTCAACGAACTCGCCGCCGCCAGCGAGAACCTGCTCGGCAGCGTCGAGCACCTGACCGCGCTCAACCTCAACACCACCCGCGCCGCGCTCGACGACGCGATCGCGCTTGGACAGGCCATGGCCGCCGCGCGCGCGCCGCGCACCCTGATCGAGTTGCAGATCGGCACCGTCACGCCGGCGCTGCAAAGGGGCTACGCCTGGTTCAAGACCGCCGGCGAGCTCACCGGCCGGGCCCAGGCCGACACGCTGCGACTGATGGAGGCAGGCATGTCGCAGTGGCTGCAGGCCGTCATCGTCACCCTGGAAACGCTCAACCGCAACGCTCCGGCGAGCTCCGCCCTGGCAGTGAGCGCGCTGCGTCGTGCCGTCGTCAACGCCTCGTCGGCCTACGAAGGCGCGACCAAGGTGGTGAAGCAGGTCTCCGAGACGGCGCAGGCCAACGCCGACCATGCTGCCGCGGCGACCGTCGACGCGGTGAGCAAGACCACCAGCGCCACGGTGTCGCTGCTCAAGAGCGCAGCCTGATCCGGGTTGTCGACAGCGCCTGCGGGCGCCGGCGGCCAACCGGGCGGCAAGGAAGGCCCGGAGAACAGGAAAGGCCGGCCCGCAGGGGCGGGCCCTTCCTGGTCTTTGGGCGCGCGACGCGACCAACGGCCCTGATTGATCGTTCTTCCGAACGCTGATCGGGCACGCGCGGGCGACCTCGCTCGCGTGCGCCTTGGTCATGCGCGCGCACCGGTCTCAATGCGCGCGGTGGCGGTCGGCCCTGCAATCAGCCGTTCACAGGAGAGCAGAACCACAGCTTGTTGCCTTCACTGTCGAGGAAGCTGCCGACCAGAAAATCACCGAACGCCTGCACCTCGTCGGTGATCGTGACCCCGCGCAGGCGCAAGGCGTCCTGCGTGGCAATGGCATTCACGGTGGCAAGCGTGATGCGCGGATTTGGTGCCGCGGTCGGTGTCGCCCACTCCGGCTTGAGCATCAGGATGATCTCGTCCAGTTGCCAGCCGACCTGCTCCGCACCTTCGAAAGCGGGCGCGAGACCCAGTATTTCCTCGTAGAACCGATTCGCGCGCGCGAGCGACGTGACGGCGAGGGCAATCACCTTGACGCGCTGGATGCCCAGCGCCGGCAGTGTGTCGGACATGGCGGACCTCCTTCAGCAGCAGGGCTACGCGACCGCACGTTCCGGCGCCGCATCGGCGCCACGTGCGCGGCGGACGTCGCGTGCGTTGGCTTGTCGTGCGAACTTGGACCTCGCCGGCAGGCGCGAATTCCACCGCCGCCGATTGCGGCGGCTTCATGCGGGTCAGCCTGATCTGATTCAGCCCCGCAGGGTGCTCGCGATCCCGGTGAGCGCCCACGCCGGCAGGGCCGTAACGACACAGCGGAAGCGCTGAGCGTGGCTCATGACACGACCTGGTGTTACCGACTGGCTCCTATATGCCGATCACGGACTGGCCTCAATGTGCCGGTCGGTGACACCTGTTACCGCTGGCACCGCACGCCGCCGCGATGGTGACCGCCCTTGTGGAGCGCGCCAAGGCGCGTGAGACCGAGCGCGCCAAGCACAAGCAGGAAGGCGGCGCGCCTGAGCTGGCCGGCCTGTGGCTTTTCTCGACCCATGGCCGCGTGGCGATGAACCCCGGGACGGTGAGCAACCGCGCCGCCGGGGTCTGCGCCGGCATCAGTGGCGAGGCGTTCAATGTGCGCGACATTCGCCGCACCGTGGAAACCATGCTCGTCCGCCTGGGCATCAGCAAGGACACCCGCGCGCAACCGCTATCCCACGGCATCAGCGGAGTGCAGGCCGCGCACTACGACCAGCACGCCTGCACCGACGAGAAGCGCGCCGCGCTGGTGGCCTGGGACAGCCGCCTGTCAGCCATCGTCAAGGCTGAGAGGCTGCCGACCAATGTTCGCGCGCTACGCGCGGCGTGACGGCGCTGCGCCGCAAGTGGTGGCCTGATCGGTGTGCACTGCCACTGGGAAGGCTTTCGCCGTTTTGTGATAATCGTTAATTTACAAGCTACAATCCGCCCATGATAAAGGCCTTTCGTCACAAGGCGCTCGAAACCTTCTTTCGCACTGGGAGCAAGGCCGGCATCCAGCCTCATCAGGCGGGAAAGCTGCGCGTGATGCTGTTCACCCTCGACAACGCGAAAGGGCCAGAGGACATGAATGCACCCGGCTGGAGGCTGCACCCGTTTGAGCGTGAGCTTGCGGGTCATTGGTCCGTTTGGGTCAATGGCAACTGGCGCGTGACCTTCACTTTTGAAGGCGAGCACCCTGTCTTGGTCGATTATCAGGACTATCACTAGGAGCACACGATGAGCAGGATGTACAACCCGCCTCACCCTGGCGAAGTGCTGCGGGAATGGCTGCCCGAGGACATGACCGTGACGCAGGCTGCCAAGGATCTGCAAATTTCACGGGTCATGCTGTCCAAGGTCTTGAATGGGCGAGCTGGCATCACGGCCAGCATGGCGCTGCGTCTGGCCGCATGGCTGGGCACATCGCCTGACGTGTGGCTGGGGATGCAAACGCAGTTCGACCTGTGGCAGGCCGAGCAGCAGCCAGCGCCCGACATTCAGCCTTTGGCGCGTATAACCGCCTGACAGCGCGTGAAAGCAAAGTCATGAGCAAAGCATTCAGGCCGCCTCAATCTGGCGAAATGCTCCGGGAGGATGTTCTTCCTGCCCTGGGCCTGAGCGTGACCGACGCCGCCGCGCAACTTGGCGTGACCCGCGCTGTGCTGTCTCGGGTGCTCTACGGCCGCGCTGCAATCTCGCCCGAAATGGCCTTGCGCCTCGAAGGCCGCCTGACCGAGTTTGCCGCCCCTACCTTTAGCGGGGGAAAATCCGGACACCATCGCCGACCTGGGGGGACCCTTTCCGATGGGGCGCACGGTTGAGCGCAAATGAACTGTGTCGCCGAGCCGATGTGCTCGACGGTTCGGGCCCTCATCCGGTTACGCTGCAACCAGGACGGCAGGCCCGACCGCGACCAGGACGACCGCCCCTACCGAGTGCCCGAGGATACAGCCTGCACCAGCGAGGCCGGCCGCGTGCGTGGCTGCACGGTGGCTACCTCGCCCGGATTTGGCTACATGGTGGCTACACGATGCCGGAAAACAAAAAGGCCAGTTCGCGAGAACTGGCCTAAGCGCTTGAATTCGTTGGTGGGGGCAGTAGGATTCGAACCTACGACCAATTGATTAAGAGTCACATTTTTCCCCGGCTTTGGCGTGCATCGGCATGCATGAAAATCTGCAAGTGCCTGAAAAACATGGTTCCATTGTTTTGGATGCACATGGATGAATGCGGTAGAATGTCGTTCATTCGTACCCAATTCGTACCCAGAAAATACCGAGGCCAGAGCCATGCCCCGCGAATGCAAAACCGACGAAAGCGCCGCCAGCAAAGGGCAAGCCAAGAAACGTGAGCGCCTGACCCCCACCCGCATCGCCACCTGGAAGCCCGAGGGCGAGGCATGGCTGAGGGACACAAAGAGCCATCTTGCCGTGAGGGCACGCCCCGCGCGCGGTGGTATCAGCAAAACGTTCGTTTTCGACTCGACGCTGGCCTACCAGCGCGTGCGCATTGCGATTGGGGACGTGGACACATGGAGCCTGAGCGACGCGCTTGAGCTGGCGCAAGAGTGGCAAAAGCTGATTGACGAGGGCAGGGACCCGCGCGAAGTCATCCGGGAGCGGGAAGTCGCCGAGCAGGCCGCCAAGGCCGCAGCCGCAGCCGCCGAGGAAGTCAAGCGAGCCGCAGCAGAGGCCGCCAAGGCCGAAGCCGACCGACAGGCCCGCTACACCCTGCGCGCGCTGTGCGATGCCTATCTGAGCGCCCTGGAGCGCGCCGGCAAGGGCAAGAGCGCCGCCGGAGCGCGGAGCCTGTTCAAGTGCCATATCGACCAGGACACCGCGAACAAGCCCGCGCGAGCCGTGACCGCGCACGAGGTGGCCGCGCTGGTGCGCCGGGTGAGGGAGGCCGGCAAGGAGCGCGCCGCCGGAGTCCTGCGCAGCTACCTGAGCGCCGCATTCAATGCCGCCAAGCGCGCGCCCTTCGATTCCGCCCTTCCTGCCGACCTGATTGCATTCGACATCGAACACAACCCCGTCGACGCCATCCCGGCAATCGCCGTGCAACGAGGCGACCGCACCCTGAGCGCCGCCGAACTGCGCGCGTACATCGGGCACCTGCTGCGCATCGGGCATGAGACCGGCCCCGAGCTTGCCGACATGGCTTTGCTGCTGGCGCTGTATGCGGGAGGGCAACGCATGGCCCAACTGTTGCGCGCCAAGGTGGGAGACTTCGACCAGGACACCGCAACGCTTCGCCTGTGGGATGGCAAGGGCAAGCGGACGCAACCGCGCGAACACCTTTTACCGCTCGCACCGCACGCCGCCGGCCTTGTTTCCGCCCTTGTGGAGCGCGCCAAGGCCCGAGAGACCGACCGCGCCAAGGGAGAAGGCCGCGCGCCCGAGTTGGCCGGCCTGTGGCTTTTCTCGACGCATGGCCGCGTGGCAATGAACCCCGAGACCGTAAGCAACCGCGCCGCCGAAGTGTGCGCCGGCATCGGTGGCGAGCCCTTCAACGTGCGCGACATTCGCCGCACGGTGGAAACCATGCTCGCCGGCCTGGGCATCAGCAAGGACACGCGCGCGCAACTGCTATCCCACGGCATCAGTGGCGTGCAGGCCGCGCACTACGACCGGCACGCCTACACCGACGAGAAGCGCGCCGCCCTGGTGGCCTGGGAGGCAAGGCTAGACGCCATCCGCCAAGCCGAGAAGCAACCCGCGAACGTGCGACACCTGCACGCTGCGTGAGC
>Ga0209573_1001376_pt1 | contig 38353 bp, 39 predicted proteins | sample TNRBio252014_DNA_FD_185870 | JGI IMG/M metagenome (GOLD analysis project Ga0209573, IMG submission 185870) | Wastewater treatment Type I Accumulibacter community from EBPR Bioreactor in Madison, WI, USA - TNR Reactor_6/25/2014_ DNA (SPAdes)... | ecosystem: Engineered > Bioreactor > EBPR >...
ATATGGAGCCCGTGCAGCAGATGCTCCTACTGAGAGGTTTGGTTTGTACACCAGGTCGTTGGCATCAATTTTGGACTCATGTAGACAAAAATGGCCTATAATGCTACATCAGATTGGAGCCACACCCTTCCAGAATCAAAATGTCTGTTGCCGCCACTTGGAGTTGTCCTCATACCCACTTCGAGAATGGTCAAATCCATCCCATGATCATACGCGGGCGCCGCTATTTTATGGCCACATCTATGCACGATTGTTGAAAGGAAGCTTACAGAGAGCGCCTCCTTAATTTGATTTTCTGTCATTGGGATCAATTATATATCCTGCTAATATTTTTTCCTGCCTTTATTTCTTACCCTTACTCTATCCCCATCTCCTTCGCCACCCTGAATCTTAACTTTTTTTATCTCCCGCCGGTGGTGAAGGCTTGCGAGAGATGAATATTCCCACAATCGCAACAGCGGCAGCAATGATAATGGCAGCACCCTCACGGGGATAGCCTTTATTCAAGAAAACAATACCTGCCCCCAATACAGCTGCAAGCCCAATAAGCGCTGCAATGGTTCGTGATAGCTCTGTAAGTGAGAATCGATTCAGTATCTTATTCTCCATACGCCGCCGATGCCTTCTTTCTTCATCAACCCATTGTATCATCTTTTGGGGTAAGTCAGGTATTATCTGCCGGTATTTATCCAACATTTCAGGTGTTGGAAGGTCACCCTCATAGTGCTGGCTAACATGCACCCTCCTGCTTTCAACGAGCGGCTGCTGTTGCTTCTTGCTTGGCTGATTCGGTTTCGACACGCTCTTTGGCTTTATTGAGTGCATTGATCATATCTTCTCCAACCTTGCGTATGTCTTCGTTCAAGGCAGTCCGGTGGCTGGTATAGAAGATCTCAATCACTTTTGATTCAAATGGATTCTCTGCCGCCAGGAAATTATATAACATATCTCCCCGTAATGATTTTTTTGTTTTAGCTTTACTCCTACTCATGTCTCGGCTTTTTTACTGGTGTTAAGGGTTGTAGTGATAACGAGCGCAAAAGTGTAAAAGTTTGCACTTATCAACAAAAGTAAAACTTTTTAACAAAAGTACAGCACGCGCCACTTACACCTTCCCTCATTCCGATATGACATTCTCGGCAAAAATAACAAGATACATGGCATTTCCTCCGACACCCCCGATCTTATCGAGTAATCGTCGATATAATCGGTGAAACTGGTGGATCCGTTTTTTGTATTTTCAATTCAGTAAGATCTAGAGTTCCACAAAACTGGAGCGGATCTACGATCTTTACCTCATTTACTCCGGTGTTACGGATCGTCGGATCGTCTTCTTTTTCAACGATTTTGATGAACTCATCCGAAAATCCAAGCTCCTTTAATAATTCAGCTTTTCCCATGGTGGGTTATTTTTTCTGATTAGAAATGGTTCCTGTTCTCAAGATGCAGTAATTTTCAGAAACAAACACTTTGGCAATCACCATATTTTCAAACATCCAATAATACAATGCCCAAAGCCGTCTCATCATGCGGTCTAAATCACGAATGTCTTCCGAGTGCTCTATTTTTAATCTACACACATCCCATGCGGCCTCTCTGTTGATAGCATGACCATGATTTTTCCATACGTTGTGGTCACACAACAGGCTGGCAATCTGATTCGCCCTTTCTTCTTTTTCTTGTTGTGTCACAATACGGCCATCTGAATGGTGGTGCCAAAACCTGAATTTATAATCAGCTAGGTAGTTCATAACCAATTTAATGGAATATGCGCTCGCATTCATTACATGCCCAATTTCCATAGGATCTATTTCCCGTAAAATTTGAAGATCCGTCCACCTCGGCTGTTGTCCCTGGTTAAGTGCCTCCTGACCTCTCGTATTAATCTCTTCAATCAAAGTGAGTAGAGATTGCGCAGGCATGAAATTGCCGTTTTTTCCTCTGATTTGTGGGTCTATAGGGCCAATATATGATTGACCGCTCATGATTATCTCATCTCCAGACATTACAAAAATCGTACCTGCGCTCATGGCTCTTTCAAGTACGATGAACCCCACTTTATCAAAGCGGGACCTCAACATGCTAACAAATATGTCTACCTGCTGAGCAAATCCTCCAGGGGTAACCAATACTACATCAATTTCAGTTGTATCATCCGGCAATGAGTTGATCATCTCGTGAAATGGCAAGCTGTCAGAATCATCTATTGAAATTGATACGTCCACGGCTTTAACTACATTGGCCACATAGCAAATCACCGGCCGGTTCCTAATGCTGGAAACTTCCTTCAAGCATATTCTGATTTCATCTACTAGATCAATATTATCAAATTCATACTTCAATAAGCTTTCAAATTCTCTGCCATCTTCCATCACTTCCAGCATCGAGGTAGCTATGATTTTGGCCTTCGGAGTTATTGATGGTTTGTTTCTTCTACTCATATAATTTACCTGATTTTATAATTTATTAGTCTATCCCCGTCTCCTCCTCCAGCCCCGGATCGCGTTGTTTCATCTCCCCCTCCAGCCGGGTCACATATCGCTCCAGCCGCTTGATCACCCCCAGCAGCACACTCTCATCTTTTTTTGCACTACCCACCACCTGCGGCCCGTTTACACCATTTCGCGCGATGTTGCGAGATATCAAGTCGTCGATAGTGACGTCAAAGACTTCCGCCAGATGTATCACCGCTTCTGTCGGAGGAATGCTTTTGCCACTTGGACATTCACTTTATCCTGCATGTTGCTGAAATTACTTCGGGTCATTCCTCTCGATTTGCGTAAATGCCTGATCTTCTTATGCAAATATATTTTGAAATAGAATACATTGAATTGTAAGTAAAAAAAATAATCGACAATTTTTCTTTTAATTTAGAGCTAACCTGTCTTAGCAAAAGGCTTACACTTGTATGCAAAAGTACAAACATTTTCCGAAAAGTTGCAACTGTTGATAAAACAGAAAAGTCACGGAGTGCAATCACTCCGTGGCTTTTCGTAAAAATAGAATAATTTTGAGAGGAGCCACTGGGCGGACTCGAACCGCCGACCCACGCATTACGAATGCGTTGCTCTACCGACTGAGCTACAGTGGCTGCTGAAGCGTGGCAAAGGTAAACGACCTGTGTTTTTTGCACAAGTTTTCGGGCTAAAAAAATTTTATTGTTTTACAATCCTTTAACCCCATTCGTTTCCGGGCTTAACTTAAGCGACTTATTTTTACCCGCTTATTTAAATACAAATAAACATGCGCACGAGAAAACTGTTGATCTTAACCTTTGGCACACTGTTCACTATGTCGCTTTTTGCCCAACAACCCAAGCTAGTGGTGGGCATTGTGGTCGACCAAATGCGGCAGGATTATATTACCCGCTTTTGGGAGCTGTATGGCGACGGCGGCTTTAAGCGAATGGTGCAACAAGGCTATTCTTTCGATAATGCGCATTATGAATACGCCCCTACGGTGACCGGCCCCGGCCATGCGCACGTTTTTTCGGGCGCCAACCCGGCTGTACATGGTATTATAGGTAACGAATGGTTCGACCGTAAAGAAGGAAAAACCGTGTATTGCGCCGAAGACAAAACAGTGCAAACGGTGGGCAGCCCCTCCAACAACGGCCAAATGTCGCCCCGCCGAATGATGGCCACAACGATCGGCGACGAACTGCGCCTGCACAGCAACTTTCAGTCGAAGGTGATCGGCATTGCTCTCAAAGATCGCGGGGCCATCCTCTCCGCCGGCCACCTGGCCAACGCAGCCTATTGGTTCGACGGTCCGACGGGAAATTTTATTTCGTCGACTTATTATTTGAATGACCTGCCGGAATGGGTGAAAAATTTTAATAAAAAAGAACTGCCCAGCCAATATCTCAACCAGGACTGGACGCTGCTGCGCCCCTCGAGCGATTACGAAGCCGTCTGCGATGTCGACAATTCGCCCTACGAAGGCCTGTTTAAAGGCGAAGAAAAACCGGTATTCCCTCACAGGGTAACCCAATTTCGCGACAAATATAACTCCGACCTGGTGCGTAGCGTCCCCGCCGGCAATACGCTTTCTTTCGATTTTGCCCGCGCGGCAATAGCAGGTGAAGGCTTAGGACAAGGCCCGCACACCGATATGCTCACGCTAAGCCTTTCCACGCCTGATTACATCGGCCATATGTACGCCCCACGAGCAGTAGAAGTGGCCGACCAATACCTGCGCCTCGACCGCGATATCGCCTCGTTTTTGATTTACCTGGACTCGTTGATCGGCAAAGACAACTACCTGGTTTTTCTCAGCGCCGACCACGCGGCCGCAGATAATCACAATTACCTCAGTGATAGAAAATACCGGGTGGGCAATTTCAAGGTAAGCGCTGATAGCCTGCAATTGTTCAGCAAAAAGCGTTTCCGTCGCGAACTGGTGCTGGCTTTCGACAATTTGCAACTGTATTTCGACCACGCGGCTCTTAGCGCCGCCAAGCTCGACCGCGAAACGGTAAGCCGCGCTTTCACCGAATACCTGATGAACCTCGACGGCGTAAGCAGGGTAGCTACGGCCGCACAACTCAGTGCTTACAACGCCACCGAACCAGTCATGCAGCGTGTGCAACGCGGCTATCACCCTCAGCGCTCCGGCGATTTAGCCGTGATTTTGCACCCCGGCTGGATCGAAATGAGCTGGCAGGCTACCGGTACTACGCACGCTTCGCCGTATAACTACGACAGCCGCGTGCCGCTGCTCTGGTACGGAAAAGGTATCCCGGCAGGCCACACCAGCCAGAAAGTAGCCGTAGCCGATATCGCGCCTACTTTGGCTATGCTGTTGAAGGTGAATTTGCCCAATGCAGCTTTCGGGCAGTCGTTGGAGCAGTGGTTTAGGTGATGGAGGTTGTAGGTTGTAGGTTATAGGTTGTAAGTTGTAAGTTAAAATAACCTACAACCTACAACCTATAACCTACAACCTATAACGGTATTACGGCTTCACCAACTTCCTCACAGCCGCTACCAGTACATCGAGATCTTTAGTAGTAGTATATACATTAGGCGTTATGCGAAGCCCTTTAATATTCTCCCACACAATGGGTACAGTGTGGATTTTATAGTCGTTAAACAAGTAGCGGCCTACTTCTTCCGGCGTTTTGCCTTCTATTTGCAGCAATCCTATGGCGCAGCTAAAACCAGGTTTCAGCGAAGTGCCCAGGCTCACGCCGGGTAGTTCGAGCACCTGTTCAGCCCAATAATTTTTGAGGTAGCGCAGGCGGTTTTCCTTGCGCTGGGCGCCGATCATCTGGTGGAAGTCGATAGCCTGGCCGATACCCTGTTCGATAGCAAACGAGCGAGTGCCCAGGTTTTCAAACTTGCGGATATCTTCGCTTTCGGGGTCGCCGGCGGCGAGCAGGGGGTACAGGTTTTTGATTTTTTCTTTGCGCACATAGAGCAAACCGCTGCCGAATGGCGCGCATAACCACTTGTGCAGGCTCGCGCCCCAATAGTCGCACTCCAGGTCGGGAATTTTGTAATCGAAATGGGCGAAGGTATGGGCGGCGTCCACCAGCACCTCGATGCCGCGCTTGCGGGCCTCGCGGGCAATTTCTTTTACCGGCAAAATCTGGCCGTTCCAGTTAATCATGTGGGTGAGATGCACCACCTTTGTCTGCGGCGTGAATGCCGACACAAACGTATCCACGATCTGCTTGGGATTTTCGATGGGGAAGTCAAACGACAGCCATTTGAGCGTTACGCCGTCGCGGTGCTGGCGTTGCTTCCAGGCGTTGATCATATTGGGATAGTCCTGCTTGGTGAGCACCACCTCGTCGCCTTTTTGCAACCTCAGCCCGAAGATGATCGTCTCCAGCGCTTCCGACGAATTGCGGTTGATGGCCAGTTCATCGGGCGAGCAGCCTGCCAGGTCGGCCAGCTTGCGGCGCAACGGCTCCCGGCCCTGGTCGAGTATTTGCCACATATAATAAGAAGGCGCTTCGTTGCTCAGCCGGTTATAGCGCTCCACGGCTTCCTGCACCACCTTGGGCTGGGGGCATACTCCGCCGTTGTTGAGGTTGGTGATATTGGGCGAAACTGTATACGCCTGCCTCACCAACTGCCAGAAATCCTCATCGTTGGCGCTTGCAAAGGCGTCTTCCCCCTCTCTTTCTGCAATCTGGTTGAGTAGTTGCTTGCCGGCGCGAGTCTCAAAAAAGGGAATAAAAGGCGCCACGCCCGCTACTCCAGCGAGGCGTTGTAGGAATAATCGACGATCTTGCTGCATATGTTGTCGGTTGTCAGTTATCAGTTGTCGGTTTTCGGTTGTCGGTTCTCTGTTCTCTGTTGTCCGTTCTTATTGTTAAACTGACAACTGACAACGGACAACCGAGAACATCAGCCATTCCCAAGCAACACTCCCGCCTCCTTCTTAATTGCCAGTAAGGCCGTATTGAGCGTAGAAGACTCCTGCACGGCCAGGTACTTAAACAGGGCGTCGCTCAGGGCTTTAGCGTCGGCTTTGGGGTCTACCTCGGCGGCAACCAGCGAGATAAAATTGATGGTCTCATCGCGGGCAATCTTAATGATCTGCCAGAGCTGGTCGGAGACATACACTTGCTGGGTAATGTTGTGTTCGTATTCTTGTTGTACACCCAGCATAAGTGCCACCTTTAAGCCGGCCGCGGTCATATTTTCCTCGCGAAGGCGCAGGATCAGGGTCGGCACAGCAATGCGTTCGCAAAACAGGGACAAGCGCTCGTAGGCCTGCAGGCGCAGGGGCAGGGTAGTGGACTGCTGCTGTTGACTGAGCTCGAGGCTTTTTATACGAGTTTGGTGGTTAAAATGCTGTTCGAGCATGGTTCTCACAGTAAAAAAAACGACAAGCGCAGGAAGCGTGAATTTAATGATTTCCAGGATAATGGATAACCAGGTTGGCATAATAACTGTTATTTGGGTGGTAAAAATAAACTAAGCATTCGGAATTTGCAGGAAAACTGACAACCAAATAAGGTTTAATGGCGTTTCTTAATTTAATTTTCCGCCTGCTTTTGCTAATATTGCAGCGTTAAAACGAATTATCCGATGAGTGAAGTAAAAACCGAAATATTGCCGATAAGCCTTACTGATGGCGCCGTTCACCAGCTCGACCGCATTAGACAGCAAGAAAACGTACCCTCCGATCACGCCCTGCGCGTGGGGGTTACCGGCGGAGGATGCTCAGGTTTCTCCTATGTCTTAGGTTTCGATGTGCAAAAAGACAATGACGAGACCTACGAAATAAACGGCGTAAAAGTACTTATGCAAAAGGCCCACGCGATCTATTTATTGGGTATGGAAATCGACTGGGTAGAAGGCCTCAACAACCGCGGTTTTGCTTTTAACAACCCCAATGCAAAAGAAACTTGCGGCTGCGGAACTTCTTTTTCGGCATAACATATCACGTCAATTCCCGACAATTACCATCTTTTTTGGGTTGATCTTAGTCACTTTCTCTATTTTCAACTCGCCATTTTAACATATCCGCATGCGGCACATGGCGGATGCTGTTGTCTATTTTTAATAATGCGAATATATTACACGTTAAAACACCATATCTTATGAAGAAAAGTCTACTTGTCTTACTGACCATTTTTACTTCTTTTGCGGCCTGGTCGCAACCCAACACATACTGGAGCGAGGATTTTGCCAACGGACCCAAGGGCTGGACGGTGCAGACTTCGCTTTGCGGTACTATTACTGGTGGACTCACCGGCAAATGGACGCTTTCGAGCGCGACTTTTGACGGCGACCCCGTTATGGGCCTTTCCGCAGAGTTTATCGTGTCTACCGGCGCCATTTATTCCGCCAAAATGTGGGTAAACGGCGAGGAAAACCTGGTGCAGTCGCGTTATACGCTGGCCGGCGATGTATTCCAGAGCTCGCTTACCGGCGTAACACTTACGCTTGGCGCGCCTGCCTTTACAGGCACGGTAACGGAAACAACATGGTTTACCAGCCTTAGTGTAGACCAGAGTATCATCGACAGTTGGGGCGCCACAGTGTTGGGCCTCGGCAACCCGACCGCAGTAGCAGCAGCCAATACGCTGACGATTACCAGCGGCGACGGCCTGACAGTGCTTACCTACACCAGAACTTCCGATTGCGGCGACCTATGGCTCTTCCACCACCGCGGAAACGTAGGTAGCGCTTTTACCGCTGCCGACAACCTGGCTATCCAGTCCCCAACCGTAGCTAACGGCGCCATGGTAATCAATGCCGACTTTTACTCTACCGGCGGCACGGTAGCGCCCGCACAGCCATACCCGCAGTATATCGCGGAATTAATTTCCCCCGTACTTGATTTTTCTGACGTGACCGATGCGGTTTCGCTTCGATTCAACCAATTGGTGCGCATACTCAATGTGCCCACCGGTGCGCCCGAAGACGAAGAAGGCAATGCCCTTCGCACGGCAATCTCGATTAGCTTCGACGGTGGAAATACCTGGGAGACGCCCCAGAATGCAAACCCCGGCCTACAGCCGGCCACCGGCGCAAATCCCATTCCCGCACTCAACAACGTACGCGAAATACCTCTTCCTGGTATGCAGGGACAATCTAACGTACGCATCAAATTTACCTGGGCGGCTGACTTCTACTACTGGGTACTCGACGATATCGCAATAATTGACAGGGTGCCCTATGACATGAAAGTAAACCGCAATTTCTTTGCCATTTTGCCCAACGCCGTGACTCCGGTGAGCCAAACGGAACCCGTGAGCTTCCTGGCCGACATCCAGAACGACGGCGGCAGAACGGCTACCAACGTGGAGCTGAATCTGACGATTAAGAAAAGCGGCAGCGGCGAGATAATTTACGACGACACCAATGAATACGGCGACATCACAGCTGACTCGCTTGCAGAAAACGTATTATTCGACGAATCGCTCGACCCCTCAGTACTCACGGTAGGCGATTATATCGGCAATTACCGCGTCTCTCATGATTCGCTGGATAACGTGCCCGGCAATAATACAATAGGCTGGCGTTTTGCCGTCTCTGATACTACTTTTGCCAAAGAATTCGGCTCCACCCGCAACGTAGCGCCCAGTGGAGAGAATAGCTATATGCTTGGCAACTGCTTCCACACACCCAACGGCGAGGGCTGGTTTGCCCGCTATATTTCTTTCGGCGTATCTAACGCCAGCCAGCTCACAGGCAGAGCGGTAAGCACCTATATCTTCAAATGGGATGGCGACACCGACGGCAACGGCCGCGCCAACCCGGAAGAATACGGCCAGGGCCCCCTGCTATTCAACTCCTACACCTTCGACGGCACGGAAAGCAACCAGATTATCACAATTCCTATAGATCTCGACGGAAATACGCTTCCGCTGGAGGACGACGCTTATTACCTGTTGATGGTTCACTACGTGACCGATGACGCGCAGCGGTGCTTTATGCTCGCCGGAGATACGCTGAACTATAGCGCCATGAATTTCATTTCCGACTCGCTTCAGCAATCGCGTTATGCTACGATGGTAGGTTTGGGACAGGATATCGCGCCCGATTTCTTTACTGCGGGTTTCGGCTTTGACCTACAAGCCGTAGTGCGCATGCACATCGGCAACAATCCCGATATCGACGGTCCGGCTATCGTGGGTGTCAATGAGGCTATCGTAAAAGAGACTTTCGCAAAGGTATTCCCTAATCCCGCCGCAGAATCGTTTAACGTGCAGCTCGAACTCGACAGGGTTAGCGACGTGCGCGTCACTATTAGCGATCGCACAGGCAGGACACTACACGTGCGGCAGTTGGAAAACCTGCAAAACGAAACGCTCACATTTGATGCGACAAACCTGCCCGCCGGACAATACTACGTCCGGATCAGCACCGATATGGGCACGAATGTGAAGCCGCTGGTAATTACCAAGTAGGTGACAAGGTGACGCGTGACAAGGTGACAACAAAAAATGGCTGCCTTTGAAATTATTCGAAGACAGCCATTTTTTTATTAATAATATCAGCACATCAGCACATCAGCACATCACATATTCTCAATCAACTCCGTCCCGAATTCCGAGCACTTCAGCAGCGTAGCGCCTTCCATCAAACGGTGAAAATCGTAAGTAACGCGCTTTTTGCCGATGGCGGTATTCATAGCCTTTACGATCAGGTCGGCGGCTTCTTTCCAGCCCATATAGCGGAACATCATCTCGCCCGACAGGATTACCGAACTCGGATTTACTTTGTCCAGCCCTGCATATTTGGGCGCGGTGCCGTGCGTAGCTTCGAAAATAGCGCAGCCGTTTACATAGTTGATATTGGCGCCAGGAGCAATACCGATACCGCCTACCTGGGCGGCCAGTGCATCCGAAATATAGTCGCCGTTGAGGTTAAGCGTAGCAATAACACCGTATTCGGAGGGGCGAGTGAGAATCTGCTGGAGGAAAGCGTCAGCGATTACGTCTTTTACTATGATGGCGCCACGGCTTACCGCTTCTTTTTGAGCTGAATCAGCGGCATCTTGTCCATTTTGCGCTGCAATGCGGTCGTATTGCGCCCAAGTGAATGTTTTATCGCCGTATTCACGCTCGGCCAATGCATAACCCCATTCCTTGAACTTACCCTCGGTGTATTTCATGATATTGCCTTTGTGCACCAGGGTTACCGATGGTTTTTGGTTGTCGATAGCGTATTCGATGGCAGCGCGTACCAGGCGTTCTGTTCCTTCTATCGAAACGGGTTTAATGCCCAGTGAAACCGTATTGGGAAAACGGATAGATTTGACGCCCATCTCCTCGAGTAGAAACTTTTTCAGCTTGTCCAGTTCAGGGGTGCCATGCAGGTATTCGATACCGGCGTAGATATCCTCCGTATTTTCGCGGAAGATGATCATATCCACCAGCTCGGGTTGTTTCACTGGTGAAGGTACTCCAGCGAAATATTGTACCGGACGCACGCAGGCATACAGGTCGAGGCGCTGGCGCAGGGCTACGTTGAGCGAGCGTATACCGCCGCCAACCGGCGTGGTCAGCGGGCCTTTAATAGCAATAAGGTTGTCTTCTATGACGTCGAGCGTTTCTTGCGGCAACCATTCGCCTGTGGAGTCGAATGCCTTTTGGCCGGCAAGGACTTCTTTCCAGTGAATTTTGCGCTTGCCGCCGTATGCTTTTGCTACTGCAGCATCCAATACGCGCACCGAAGCTGCCCAAATATCGGGCCCTGTGCCGTCGCCTTCAATAAAAGGTATAATCGGTTCGTCGGGTACCTGCAATTTCCCGTTCGCAATCGTTACTTTTGCTCCGCTCATATTTTTTAGTTATTTTGTTATCAACTTTTTTAAAAGCCGCACAAAGGTAAGTTCTTTTGCGAAAAAAATAACTGCCAAAAACTTATGCATGCAAGATGGATTACAGGTTTGCTGGCGCTCGTGTTCCTTATAGCAGGGTGTCATACGAATAAATCGGCCAACGGCGCCTGCCGCTTTTGGGGTGAAGTACAGGATTTCTCCGGCCTCGATGGCTGTAGCTTGCTGATTGTGACCGATAAAGGCGAAAAACTACTCCCTATAGAATTTGCCGTAACAGGCGCCAACCCGGCAGCCGGTCAACTTGTTCAGTTTGATTATGAAGTGGTCGAAGCAGTAAGCATATGCATGGCAGAAGACAAAGCCGTGCGTATTACCTGCTGGCAAGTGAACAAAGATTCAAAACCACAGGCGAAGGAATGTCTGGATCTAACTCGCATTGAGGATACGCCCTGGCTACGCGATGCCGTAAAAACGCATCGCGCCGTGCAGGTGCTCAAATATCCCTACCGCACCAACGGCTGGGCTTATTTGCTCAAAGGCGATAACGTATTTTTATACGATTGCCAGGGCAGTTTGGTGTGTAAAGACGAAGGACCCGATACCGCGAAGTGTTTGCAACGGGTGGAGCCGGGTTCGCGGGGCGTTGTGATTTGGCAAGGCGAGGCCCCCCACCAACATTGACCGCATATAAAAACAATCATGGATACCAATTTCGATCCCAAGGAGGGAGCGCTACATGCAGATGACAAGCAGGTCGAAAAATCGCTTCGCCCAAAGGCGCTTGATGAATTTAGCGGCCAACCCAGGATCGTAGAAAACCTGCAGGTATTTATCGCCGCTGCCCGCCAGCGCGGCGAAGCCCTCGACCACGTACTGCTGCACGGCCCTCCCGGACTGGGCAAAACCACTCTGTCGCACATTATCTCGAATGAATTGGGCGCCGGCCTTAAAATGTCGTCGGGGCCCGTTTTGGAAAAACCCGGCGACCTGGCCGGGTTGCTCACCAACCTGGACGCGGGCGACGTGCTGTTTATCGACGAAATACACCGGCTAAATACGGTCGTAGAGGAATACCTGTATTCGGCTATGGAAGACTATCGAATCGATATTATGATCGATAGCGGGCCTAATGCGCGTAGTATTCAGATCAGCCTGAATCCTTTTACGCTGGTGGGCGCCACCACGCGAATGGGTCTGCTCACGGCCCCCATGCGGGCCCGCTTTGGCATCAACTGCCTGCTCGATTATTACGATGTCAATACCCTGATGAAGATCATTCATCGCTCGGCAGGTATTATCAATGTAAGTATAACCAACGAAGGCGCCTACGAGATCGCCCGCAGAAGCCGAGGCACTCCCCGCATTGCCAATGCCTTGCTGCGACGCATCCGCGATTTCGCTCAAATAAAAGGCGACGGCACCATAGATGTAGAAATCGCCAAATTTGGACTGGAAGCCCTCAATGTAGACGAAGGAGGGCTTGATGAAATGGACAACCGCATTTTAACCACCATTATACACAAATTTAAAGGCGGACCGGTGGGACTCACTACTATCGCCACCGCAGTTGGTGAAGAAGCAGGCACCATCGAGGAAGTCCACGAACCTTTTTTAATTATGGAAGGTTATCTGCAACGCACGCCCCGAGGCCGCGAAGCCACTGAAAAAGCATACCGGCATCTGGGAATTGCACTGCCCGGGCGCGGCGGCGCAGGAACGCTTTTTGATATTGTCAACCAGGAGGATTGATTTTTGATGTTGGGTTAGCTCCATGAATATTAAGCTAATAAAACCAATATTAAGCTGATAATCAAATAAATTATCAATAGCCAAAAAGAGCGCCGGCGGTCACTGCTGCATAGTACAGCCACGTTGTCGTATTTTCCCCAGGCGGTGGCGTTGCCTACCACGATTACCCTAAGCATAATTACGGCGATTAATATATAGGAGAGTAGGTAAATCCTGTCCATGAGTACCATGTAGCCTACGTCGGGGATGGCATCGCTGTATGATTGTTGTAGGAATACGCAGCTCAAAAGCCCGCCGATTGGCAGCGAAATACGCGCATCGATATAACTGGGGTGAATAAGCAAACCGCCAAGGCTGGCAATAATGACTACCAGTAAAGGCAACATCAGTTTGAGCAGAAAATAGCTCAAGGGCCTGGAAATGATAAGCTGGAAAGTGAAATTGCTGAACGTATCTCCGTCGATGTCTGTTTCTCCAAAATTAGTCTGGTAAAAATTAGAATGCGTCCGCATGGTACCTGTTCCGATATTCCACCCGGGTACGATAAAATCGTGTCTCATCAGGGAGGCAGCAGTATCGGGAATATATACCAGCGAATCGAGCGGGTGGTCTACATTTTCAAATCGGATATCAAGTTTGTGCCGGTCGAGTGGAAAACTACTTAGTTCGAAAGCGTGGTAAAAACGGCCTTCTACCCGCATGCCGTTGTAGGAGTAACCATCTGGTAGCACCCTCGCGGTATCGTAAAACATATTTTGAGTAAAACCCCATTTTTCAACCGCATTCACGAACTCGATATTCGTGGGGTCAAGGTCTCCTTTCCAGCGAAACCACAGATAAAAATCAGCATAAAAAGAATACTGGTTGATATCCAGATCGTACAGATTCATCAGATAGATGCCGGTGTATACCTCCTGCGGGCGAGAAGAAGAGGCATGGCTTAGGGGTGCTATGAACAAAGCAAGGATAGCGATAAGAAGGCGAAACCTCATGGTATTATGGCTTTAGGTATCTGATTTCCAGTATAAATATAAATGTTTTATTGTAACTGTTTAGTAGGGTTTAGCGATTGGGTTTAGCGTTAGGGTTTAGCTGTATGTTTAGTTAACGAATTTGCTAAACCCAATCGCTAAACTGCGCATGCACTAAACCCTACTAAACAGTTACGTTTTCTTTACCTGGGTTCAAAAATTTTTAAGGTTGGAATCAGCGGACTTTCCTCCCAGGTCATCATGGCATTGATGAGCTTGGCACTTTGAAAACGTCCAATGTCTTGTATCTTGATATTGAGCGGGCTCAGCAGGCCTGCAGAAATGAACCGGCTGCGCTGCACGCCCTGAAGTAAGGGCCCAGAAGGGGTATACCAGGTGGCGCCGTCATAAAAGGCCACGTTGGCATAAGAGCTGTCTGTGATTTGATCTTCTCGATACATAAGTACGTCATCAGCGCCTCCACGCTGTAGGACAAGTTGCTGCAAAGCGCTTCGGTCGGCGTATTTGTGGTCATAGACCAGTGCCCCGGCGTCGATCAATTGCAAGGAAAACACGGGGCGGATAGCGTAGGGGGTGATGTCTATTTCGTGAATGGTATCGCTATAGAGCAGCCTCATTTTGTAAATTCCCATGGGAAATGCGGCAGCGGCTTCCAAAATAGGATAGGGCGAAAAGTAATCGGATAAGCCCCACAGTATTTTTCTGGAACGGTAAATTCGTTGCAGGTGCCACTTGAGGTAAGGTATTCGGCCATCGTGCAGGCGTATGGATTCCAGTAAGAACGGTTGTAGCGACATACTTACTTTTTTACAACTGCGGAAGGGGAGAATTGGTGTAGTGGCAGGTACACTTTTTGTACCAATTCAGCGTATTCTTCTTCGGCTATGCTATTGGCTGTAATGCCACCACCGCTTCTGAAAACCAAACCGGATGGGGTTTGCTCTATAAAGCGGATCATCACGGCACTATCCAGCCGCTCCCCGTCAAATACCCCGAAAACGCCGGTATAGTAGCCGCGGGCCTGCCGCTCTGCAGCCCGGATGACTTCTATAGTTTTCTGCTTGGGCGCGCCGCTAATGGAGCCGGCGGGAAGTAGCCGAAACAATATATCGCCTACTGTATCGGCATAGGAATCAGGGAGCCTTCCGCTGATATGCGAGCTGGTTTGTAACAAGGGCCCGGTATGGGCCTGGATTTCTTCTATGTATCTAAATTGGGTTACCCTCACTTCGCTGCTTACCATGCTCAGGTCGTTGCGAATGAGGTCTACGATTGTAGCGTGTTCGGCTTTCTCTTTGGCATTTTCCATCAATTGGGTTTCGGCGCCGGGCAGGTGTGCGGCAATGGTGCCTTTCATAGGATAAGAAGAAATAATCCCGTTTTCGATGCGTACAAAACATTCGGGAGAAAAGACTACAAACCGGTCTTTTAGCCAAAGCCGGTATGGCGCGCTTGCAGCATTAAAAATTTGCCGGGTGGATATATTGGTTATTATAGGTGTGGGAAAGGTCAGGTTGAGCAGGTAGGTATCGCCGGCGTGCAAGTGATATTGAACCAGGTTGAATGCGCGCAGGTATTCGGAAAAAGTTATTGGATAGCTTTCAAAAACGAGATGAGGGGGAGGTTCTTCGGTTTTTGGGGAATTGCTAATGCCGTTTACGTCATATCGAACATCGGCGGAGTCGATTTCAGAAAGGGGGATCACGATGGGGTGGTCCATCTCATAGTCTATGACAAAAAGGAAAGGGACACGACTTTTTCCCCAGTCATTCATGCGCTGCCGGGCCGTGAAGATATCTGTGTGATACAAAGAAGTCAATTTGTCTGCTAACCTTTTTTCTTGCGGGTTTCCTGGTGAATTACCTTGCCTTTTTTTAGCTTCTCTTCGTTTTCTTTGGCCCTTTTTTCTTGATAATGAGTAATTTGCGCTTTGACGTCCAGCGGCTTGCGGTTGAGATTGCGGTGGTAGCTCACAATCACAAATTGCGCCATATCGTCGGGGTGATGAATGCCCAGGCTTTTCAGAAAATGAGAAAACCTGGAGCCTCCGTAGAATCCCCAATTGTGGATGATCCAACGGCCAAAACTGAAATGCAGTTTGCGGGCAGCATCTGGTTCGGCCATGTTTTTGAACTTTTCTATTGCAGGCTTTTCGATCAATTTGTTGAATTGGATAAACGCTTCTGTGAGGTCTTTGGGAATATAAACGTCGTTGAGGAATTCCTGCCGGATCCGCCAGGCATAGGCTTCTTCAAATTCTTTGTCGTTTTCGGGCGGTTTTTGCTGTGCGAGGCCAGGCCTTAGTATCGAGCAGCACAAGAATAGCGAAATCCAGATTGTCGGCTTCATTGTTTTGGTTTGAACAATTTACACAACAACGCAAGAAAAGACATAGTTGATATGCACAAAATAAACAAACCGCAAAGGCCGCAAAGCGCGTTAGCGGCCTTTGCGATTTATTACCAACGAATAAGCGCGGATGCCCAGGTAAAACCGCTGCCAAAAGCAGCCAGGCACACCAGATCGCCGGGTTTTACAGCGCCGGCTTCTACTGCTTCACATAGCGCTATAGGCACAGAGGCGGCAGTGGTATTGCCTATGCGCTGGATGTTGTTCCAAACCTGGTGATCGCCCAAACCCAATTTGTGTTGCACAAAAGCGCTGATACGCAAATTCGCCTGGTGGGGAATGAACATATTGATATCCGACTGACTCAGACCCACGCTGTCCAGCGCTTCTTTGATCACCTCAGGGAATTTCACCACAGCCATTTTAAACACAAACTGTCCATCCATGTAGGGAAAAAGCTGCCGGTGGGTAACCATATGTTGGGTGACAAAAATACCCCCAAATTCATCATTCCCATACCCGAAATCGACGGATTCACCCATTTTATCAAGATGGTATCCACCATGAGCGCCCGGATTGATAAAAGCCAGTTTTTCGGCATAGGTGCCGTTGGAGTGCAGTTTAGTACAAAGCACCCCCTTGTTTTCATCTTCGGTGGGCTGAATAACAACCGCTCCCGCGCCATCGCCAAAAATAACGGTCACATTGCGCCCTTCCGTGCTGTAGTCAAGCCCCATAGAGTGCATTTCGGCGCCTACCAGCAAGATGTTTTTGTACATCCCTGTTTTGATAAACTGATCGGCAATAGAAAGACCGTAGACAAATCCCGAGCACTGATTCCTGATATCCAAGGCGCCGCATTCAGTGTTGGTAATGCCCAATTCTCTTTGCAGCAAAACGCCGCAGCCGGGAAAATAATAATCGGGGCTCAGCGTGGCAAATATGATAAAATCAATGTCGTCTTTTGAGATACCCGCCCTGCTAATAGCAATTTCCGCAGCTCTGGCGCCCATCGTAGTCGAAGTCTCTTTGTGTTTTTTGCCGTAATGGCGCGTTTTGATACCCGTACGTTCCTGAATCCATTCATCTGAAGTGTCCATGAGTTGGGCCAGTTCGTCATTGGTAACAACGCGTTCCGGTACGTAAGACCCTATACCGGCAATGTGTGAACGAAGCATAAACGAAGTTTTTTGATTTGTACCTCCAAAATCGGTATTTTAACCCAGTTTGCAAAGGACTTATCAAAAATTGACGCTACATAAGATTTTGATTAGACTAAATTATGTTTTAAATTAGCCTCTGCTTTTCAACCGGCAAGTTTTGAAGGAATGTAAAATACCGGCGGAATGGCTTAAATACCGGAGAAACCCATACACCATGATCTATCTGGGCATCGTAGAAGATGAACCATTAGTGTTAGAGAATTTGTTACGCTTCTTAACTGTACAGCCCGATGTAAAGGTTGTCCTGACCTCTAATTCCGTTGAACAGTTCCTTTTGGAATTATCAGCCGTTAACCAGATTAATATTTTATTGCTGGATATCAACCTGCCCGGTATGTCGGGGCTGGAAGGTATTAGACATATCAAGGCAGATTTTCCTGATTTAAACATCATCATGTTGACCGCATCTGATGATGCCGACCATATATTTAAAGCGCTGTGTGCCGGTGCTGTATCCTATATTTCCAAGCGCAGCAATTTGCATACTATCAGAGAGGCTATATTCACGGTACACAATGGCGGCGCGTTTATGTCGCCAGGAATTGCACGAAAGGTCATCGATTATTTTGCACCCAAAAAGCAGGATCCGGAAGACTTGCTTACACCGCGCCAGGAACAGATCGTACAGGGGCTGGTTGACGGCCTTAGCTACAAATTGATCGCCGACAAATACCTGATCTCACTGGAAACAGTTCGCGATCACATCAAGAAAATTTACAAGAAGCTGGAAGTGAACAGCAAAGCCGAAGTGATCAAAAAGAAGATAGACGGTAAAATCTGAACATAAAACCAGACACTGTTTTAATTACACGCGGATGTTCAAACCTTTTGACAGCATTTTTAACGGCTTCTGCTTTACGGCATTATTGCTCGTGCTGCCGCAATTTTTGCATGCCCAAAAATACCAAACCGAATACTACTCACTCGATCAAGGCCTTTCCGACAGGCTTGTTACCGACATTTTGGTCAGCCGATCGGGCTTTGTATGGATAGCTACCGAAAATGGACTGAATAAATTTGACGGCTACTCTTTTACGGTATTCGATAATGATCCCGAAGGCCAGGCAAATCCCTATATTTCAGGCAACAATATCGAAGCGCTGGAAGAGGATGCAGATGGAAATATTGTTATTTTTTATAATAAAAACCCTCTGTTTTTTGATATTTTTAACCCGCTTACCTACGAAAATACGCGGGTTGACCTCGTCCCCGGCAAGGGAATCAACGGCCTGGTGAGAAGCTTCCACGTAGATAACAAAGGACGAATTTATGTGGCTGCAGTCAGTCAGAAAAGCATGGGTATTTTTGAATATCGCAAAGGTGTATTCGTCAATGTGTTGCGTGTGCGGGCCGGCTATATTAATCCCAGTGCGGAAATCAAATTCATCCGCGCGGCAAATGATTTGTTTTGGGTAGATTATGCAGAAAAAGGCCTGATGGTATTCGATACCAAAGGAAATATGGTAAAGCAGTTTTCTCTGGGAGATTATGAATGTATCGATCCCATCCCCGGAAATGTGGTCAAAAATTATATATTGTACGAAGACAGAAGCGGGCGGATCTGGACTACACTTGCCGGCCGGCCGGGTATCTTTGTGTATAACCAGGCTAATCAGTTTTTCGAATGGGCACACGGCCTTTCCAGCGATCAATTTTACGCCTATTTGTGGGAGGATCACTCCGGAAACTTAATATTCGCCATTACTACTTTATTTCGCGCGTATCCGGTTATTGAGGAGTTGCATTGTATTACCCGCACTGGAGCCATACTCGATTATTCTCCTTTTATTGTCCCTAATCAGTTAATCACCAGCGCCGCAGCTACCGATTTTACCAAAACGATACTTTTGGGCCTGGACACAGGTTTTGAAATCATACAGAGCCAGCAAAACCTTGTGAAATCATATCTCGCCGTTAATCTCAGCGCCTCCCAACGAGGTACGGTGATCAGGGGCATCACAGAAGACCGGAAAAACAAAAAGGTATACTTTGCCCGGGAAGTTGAGAACTGGTATGAAATTGACCTCGCCACTGAACTGCTTGATACGCTAACGATAATTGATGATTTTACCGGTGAAAAAATAGAGTTTAGCTGCGGACTGGATGTAGAATTGGATCAATCCGGCAATTTATGGGGAATTACTTGCTACAAATCTACGCTTGGGCAATTGCACAAGATAGACATCAACACCCGCAAAGCAAAAACTTACCGGTTTGATTATATTTTTAATGCCTTTTTTATTGATCGTACCGGGCTTATCTGGCTGGTTTGCGACCTGGCAGAAAAGAAGGGGATGCTGGTTTCTTTTGACCCTAAAACGGAAAAGTTTGTCACTTTTACAGATAAGGAAGGCAACAATATTCTAGATAATGCCACTCCAAGGTATATTACGCAAAGCAAAAACGAACATTTGTGGATAGGCACTGAAAACGGCTTGTTTGAAATTGATACCCGAAAACGCTATAGCCGAGTGTATAAAAGGGGAAAAGAAGACGACAACCGCTTTTCAGGCCTCAACACGATCTATGTCATCCACGAAAGTAACGACGGCAAAATATGGTACGGCACCAAAAGCGGGTTGTCTATTTTAGATCAGCAAACCGGGCGAATTATTACGTATTCCAAAAAGGATGGCCTGGCGGGTAATACGGTTTGCGGCATTATTCCCGATGAAAAAGGCAATTATTGGATCGCTACGTTTAGTGGGCTTAGCTATTTTAATCCCACGAATAAATCTTTTCGCAATTTTTATCAGTCCGACGGACTTACGCACGATGAGTTCAACCGCTTCTCTTTTCACCGCGACCAAAACGGACGCTATTATTTTGGTAGCGTAAACGGGCTAAACGTATTTCGTGCCGACGATTTGCTGGTTGAACGCGACGCCGGCCCCGTTATCCTTACTAAAATCACCAAATTCAATAGCAAACTCGATAGTATCCTGGTCTATCAATCTAATTTGAATAACCTGAAGGAACTGGTTGTTGCCCCCTCTGATTCGTATTTTACTATTCATTTTGCGCTGCCAGTGAGAGGAAGTGCTAAGAAAAACCAATACAAAGTATGGCTGGAAGGGCTGGATAACAACTGGACTTACCTCGGCAATGTGCCTTTTATCAGGTATAACAGCCTGCCGGCGGGTAGATACAGGCTATTAATTAAAGGCGCCGACGCCAATGGCAACTGGAGCAATCAAATGCTTAGTTTACCCATTGTGGTAAGGCAGGTATATTATAAAACCTGGTGGTTTATCACAGCCTCTATTTTATTGCTGGGCTTATTAGTACGCGGACTTTTTCAATACAAACTCGACCAGCAACTCCAGGTAGAACGACTGCGCACCAAGCTGTCAAGCGATTTGCACGATGAAGTAAGCGGATTGTTGGCAGGTATTGCTTTGCAAAGCGATATGTTATTTTATCAAACAGCGGAGGAAGAGAGCAAACACAAACTCAAGACCATCTCAGAGGTAAGCCGGAAGGCAATGTCTAAAATGAGCGATGTGATATGGTCTATTGACTCCAGAAAAGATAGATTGTCCGATCTGGTTGACCGCATGCGGGAACACGCCGATGAAATCCTTTCACCCCTCGATATTGGTTACACGATCACGCTGTCCAAATTGGATACGGCACTAAAGTTGCCGGCAAACATCAGGCAGGATCTTTATTTTATTTTTAAAGAAGCCGTAAATAATGTGGCCAAACACGCCTTTGCTACACAAGTAACCGTCAATATGGGAAATGAAGGAACTACCTTTTTTCTTTCCATAAAAGACAATGGCAAGCCGAAGACTGTGCAGGTGCCGGTAGATTCGCGGGGAGTGGCCTTACAGGCGTTCAAAAAGAAGGGGCAAGGTCTTTCTAATCTAAAAATGAGAGCAGAAAGGCTACATGCCGATTTGAGGATTGACAAGTCAGAGGGCTATGCCATCGAGTTGCGAATGAAAAGGTTTAGTTAAGGTAACTGTTTAGTAGGGTTTAGTGCATGCGCAGTTTAATGGATACAAGGGGCGAGAAGAAAAACCGGGGTTTAGTTTGTCAGGTTTAGTTTTATACTCTCCTAAAAAAGATGAGGGACTTCCCGGAGAGATATCTGAAAGTCCCTCACAAGTAAACACGCTTCTTGTTGATTAGGAAGGAATGTATCTTATTGTGGAAACATAATCTAATCAATGCCACAAAGATAGCTTGCTTGCCTGGTACTGTAAACCCCATAAAAATGTGGTAAGTCTATGGAGGTGCAACGTCCGCCTTTTTCACAAAAACTTATTTTCGCCCTGGGCCAGTTGGGCTGGTCTTTGGCTAGCTTTGGGGTTGCCAACCTGCTGGTGTATTTTTATTTGCCGCCGGAAACGGGCAATGAGCGAATTTTTCCGGTGTACATATACGAGGGCGCAGTATGGGGTATTGCAACCGTGATTGGCCTTATCAGTTTCGGAGGGCGTTTTTTTGATGCAATGCTGGATCCGCAGGTAGCCGTTTGGTCGGATAAAGTTAACGCGCGTTATGGCAAGCGCAGAATGCTCATGGCGCTTGGGGTGTTCCCTTTTGCCGCTTTTTCGGTGCTGGTTTTTTACCCCCCGAGCGCCGACAACCTTCTTCTAAATACCGCCTTTCTGTTTGTGGTCACACTGGCGTTTTATTTTTTTCTTACCGTTTATAATATTCCCTATTCAGCGCTTATCGGCGAATTGGGCCATGATCCCGCCGATCGCATGCTGATCAGTACGATGCTCTCGGTTACCTGGGCACTGGGTTTCTTGATAGGCAGCAGCGCGTATGCGATGCAGGATTGGCTGGAGCATGTTTGGTCGCCTGTTCAGGCCTTTCAGGTTACTTTGCTGATTTTTGCGGGGATTTCACTGCTTTTTATGATGCTGCCGGTTTTATTCCTCAATGAAAAGAAGTATTGCCTCCAACTCGATACCCATGTACCTGCCCGGGAGGCCCTAAAAGCGGTGCTCAGTCATACCGATTACAGGCGTTTTTTGTTGTCCGACCTGATGTATTGGCTGGCGCTTACGTTTATCCAACTTGGAGTAGGGTATTACGTCACGATACTGTTTCAGTTTGACAAGGCGCAGGCGTCCACTTTTTTAACGCTTAGCTTTGTCGCCAGCTTTGTACTATATGTGCCGGTGAATCGCTGGGTGAAAAAATTCGGCAAAAAACGCATGGTGTTGATCGCCTTCTGGGTTTTTATGGCCATATTCGGGATTACTTTTTTCCTGCCGGAACTCTACTTCATGCGCCACATCTTGTTTTATACGCTTGCCCTTGCCTCCGGCATTCCATTGGCTGTTTTTGGCATAGTGCCCAATGCGCTAATCGCCGACCTGGTATACAAGCACCAGGAAAACTCCGGACTTCAGCAATCGGCCCTGTTTTATGCCGTCCGCAATTTTACTATGAAAACGGGCATATCGCTGGCCAATCTGATTTTTCCCTCACTGTTGCTACTTGGCAAAAGCGTGGAAGCCCCCCTGGGCGTGCGCTTGTCTACTTTGATGGCCCTCTTGTTTTGTTGGATAGGCTGGAAGATCTTTACCCGGCTCGAAATACGCTGAGTTGCCCCAATTTGCCCCAATTATCTATGTCAGGGCAGTTGTTTACCACCCTGTGGTTGTGTATCTTTGCCCGTATAAGATAAGTGGATGGAAAAGGCGTATCAGGCATTAAAGCAGTATTTTGGGTATGATCAATTCAGGCCTTTGCAAGCCGAGATCATATCGTCTATTTACGAGGGTAAAGATGCGCTTGTGTTGATGCCTACCGGTGGGGGTAAATCGGTTTGTTACCAAATACCCGCCATCACTTTGCCCGGCACTTGTGTGGTCGTCTCGCCGTTGATTTCCCTTATGAAAGACCAGGTTGAGGGGCTTTGCGGCAACGGAGTGAGGGCGGCTTTTATGAATAGCTCCAATTCTGCCAAGGAACAGCGGGCAGTGGAAGACCGCTTTTTTAACGGCGAACTTGACCTGCTGTACGTATCTCCCGAAAAAGTCATTTCACAGGGTTTCATATCTTTCCTTAAAAGTACGCCGATAAATTTATTCGCCATAGACGAGGCACACTGCATTTCCGCCTGGGGCCACGATTTCAGGCCCGAATACACCCAGCTGCATTTTTTGAAGCAGTCTTTTCCAAATGTTCCTGTAGTCGCATTGACGGCTACGGCCGATAAACTCACCCGCACCGATATAGTTTCACAACTCAGACTACACGACCCGGAAGTGTACATCGCCTCTTTCGATCGACCAAACCTCGGCCTGGAGGTCAGGCCCGGACAGCGCAGGTTGGAGCATATTTTTGATTTTATCAATAAACGCAGCGGCCAGCCCGGTATCATTTATTGCCTGAGCCGAAAGAGTACGGAAGAACTGGCCCAAAAACTGGCAGCAAAAGGCATTAAATCGGCCTGCTACCACGCCGGACTGGCAGATGGCGAACGCGCGAAAGCACAAGAGGATTTTATTGAAGACCGCGTGCAGGTAATCTGCGCCACCATCGCATTCGGCATGGGTATCGATAAGTCGAACGTGCGATGGATCATTCACTACAATCTGCCCAAAAACCTGGAGAGTTTCTACCAGGAAATAGGCCGCGCAGGCCGCGACGGCGCCCCTGCCGATACTTTGCTGTTCTATAGCTATCACGATGTGATGGTGCTGCAGGACATATTAGACAAACCCGAAAGCGAAAACAAAGAAATCCAGTTGGCTAAACTGGACCGCATGCGCCAGTACGCCGAAGCGCTGGTGTGCCGCCGCCGTATTTTACTCAACTACTTCGGAGAGGACTTTTCGGACAACTGCGGCAAGTGCGACGTATGCCGCAACCCACCTGAATACTTCGACGGCACGGAACTAGCCCAAAAAGCGCTGTCTGCCGTTTATCGCCTCCGCGAAAAAGTGGGCATGCAAATGCTTATCGATATATTGAGAGGGGCAGGAAAAAAAGAGTTGCTCAGCCAAGGGTATGACCAAATCAAAACCTACGGCGCAGGCCGCGACCTATCTCCCGCCGAATGGCAACAGCATTTGTCGTTGCTGCTCAACCTGGGATACATCGAAATCGCCCACGACCAGCACCACGTGCTCAAATTGACCCCGGCCAGCAGGCGGGTACTTTTTGAAGGCGAAAAAGTACAGCTGATCAGGATGAAAACCCTCAAAGATCGCCAGGAGCAAGAAAAGGAAAAAGCCCAGCAGGTCACCGTCCGCCAACGCACCACCGGCGAATTGTTTGAACTGCTCCGTCAACACCGCCTCAAGCTGGCCCGTGAACGGGGCATCCCCCCGTATCTCATATTCTCGGATGCCACCCTCGAAGAAATGGCCGCCATGAAACCCCTCAACGAATCGGAAATGAGCCGGATATCTGGGGTCGGCGACTTCAAACTCAAAGAATACGGAACCGATTTTATCGACCTGATACTGGACTATGTGAGCCAAAAAGGCAATACACCACAGGGCTCTACCTATCAGATCACGCTCGAAATGTACAACTCGGGCCTGAGCGCTCCGGAAATCGCCGCTAAAAGACAAATTGCCGAAGAAACGGTATACAACCACCTCGTTCACCTGATCGAAAAAGGCATCGAAATCAACATAGACCAACTGGTACCGCCCGCAGAACGCCGCGAAATCGTAAAAGCCTCGAAATACGTAGAACAACCCCCCAAATTAAAAGCCCTCTACGAGCTCTTCGACGAATCTATTCCCTACTACAAACTGAGACTGACAATGGCGGAATACCGGCAGGCATCACTATGAAGGGATAACATGCGCTGTGACACTTGCAGTATATATAATAATCATAAGTAAAATGGAGCTGCGTGGAGTTATAGTATCGCTGCTATTTAACGGGTTTTTCGCTGTTTTTCCAATTACCCATTTCGAGCCCGCCAATTTCTCTGAAATGCTTTTCATTATTTGTTATCAATTGCCACTGCTTTTCTATGGCTATTCCGGCTATGAGCAAGTCAGATGCCCCCAGCGTTATTCCTTTTCTTTTTAATTCTCCAAAGGCGGTTGCAGCAATCCGAATGGATTTATCAGAGAGGTTAATCACTTCGCAGGTTTCAAGAAATCGGTCGAATTCCTCAAGTTGTTTGGTTGCATTTTTGTATTCAAGACCACTAATTATCTCGTATTTTGTTATGATGGATATATTCAGCTTAGGGTAGGTTTTTAGATATGCCTGCATATGCTTGATCACTTCGATATCCCCCTTAAAGAAATATGACAATATATCCGTATCAATTAGAGCCTCTTTCATTTTACCTCTATTTCCCTATCTGATACCATCCTGTTTTTATAAAGATCAACAGTCAGATCATTAAGCACTTCCTCGTCCAGGCCTTGCCAACTGCCTGCAAATGACAGTATTTCCCGGACATGCTGCTCCTGATCGTCTATCCTGTCCAGAAAATCCAGTATATCAGCAAGCTTCTCGCTGGGTAGATGCTCAATTTTCTCTTTGATCTGCTCTCTTATTCTTTGATCTACGGTCATGACATTTTATTAGTAAACACTGAAAGAATAGGTATGCAATTGACGCTTGAGCCACATATTCATTTCTGCGAATATCGGTTTTTCTTCCGAAAAAGTCAAGGCATGTACGCACCCCCTATTTTAACTACCAATTGCTTTTGCCGCGCGTAGTGATTACTTTTGAGAAAAAAACGTTGCAAGCCCGCACTTCGGGTTCGCAGGTTTTCGCTTATAAACATGAAAAACCACTACCAAATGCTACCGGGTCTTACCCGGCCTTTTGCCATGATCGCCGTACCCGGAGGGACTTTCGATATGGGCGGCAAAAGTTGGAGCGATTCTTCTTTGCCCGTTCACCCCGTTGAATTGGACAATTCCTGGATAGGGGAATACCCCGTTACCCAGGCGCTATGGACTGCCGTGCTGGGCGAAGCGAACAATCCCTCCAGTTTCAAAGGCGCCGACAGGCCAGTGGAAACCGTTTCCTGGGAGGAAATAGACCGATCTTTTTTACCTGCGTTGAATGACCTCACCGAAAACACCCGCCCGCCCCGTACGGTATATCGCCTGCCTACCGAGGCAGAGTGGGAGTACGCCGCGAGGGGCGGTTTACAGGGTAAAAACGAGTCCTTAATATACGCTGGGAGTGACGTATTGGACGAAGTCGGCTGGTACGACGACAACAGTCACGGCGAAACCAAACCCGTGGGCCTGAAACTGCCAAATCAGTTGGGATTATACGACATGAGCGGCAACGTATGGGAGTGGTGCAACGATTGGTACGGTAGCAAGTACTACCAGGAATGCTTAGACAAGGGAACTATTAACAACCCGTCCGGCCCGGAAAAGGGCGACTACCGCGTGCTGCGCGGCGGCTGCTGGATCATCAACGCTCAGGGCTGCCGCTCCCCGGCCCGCTTCATCATCGCGCCGATGTTCCGCTACTACGATGTCGGTTTTCGTTTGGTGTTGGTTTCCCTTCCAGTTTAGGCGGCTTGTTCCTTTCGGGCCTCCTGTGAGCAAAAAAGAGGCGACGACCAAGCGAGGCAAGCGAGGGACGAGCGAAGCCCGCGCCGGGAGTGGCTGTGAAAGGAGAGGGGGAGAGGGAGAGAGATTAGTTATGCCGGTTGTAGGTTGTAAGTTGTAGGTGGCGAAAAAAAGGCGTTCCTCCGCGTCAACATCCCACTCTGCGAAACCTCTGTGGAACTCTGTGTGCCTCTGTGGTTAAAAAAAACCTACTGATTCCGTGGTATCCTGTCCGGATAATCCGTGATAATCCCGTCCACGCCCCATTCTATTAATTGCTCCATCTCCGCCGTAGTATTGACCGTCCATGGCACGACGCGAATGCCCGAATTATGCAAGACTTTGACGGTTTCGGCTGTGATCAACCCGTAGTGAGGGCTGTAGACTTGTGGCGTAAAGCCTAATTTTTCTAAATTAAATTTTACTCCGTCGTAGTTTTCCACCAATTGAGATATTGTCAAACCTAAAGCATTCCTATTTACTTCCCGGAGGGGACGCTCGTCAAAAGACTGCACGCAAACGCGCTTGCCGATTTGCAGTTGCCCGATTTGAGCGATGACAAGCTTTGCAAATTCGGAGGGTGGGGGAGTGTAGACGCCGTCCCACTCCGGCTTGCTTTTTATTTCGATGTTATACCGCGGCAAGGGCCGGCCCATAGCAATCGCGGCGCTGTCAACCGCTGCAACCACTTCGGCTAAGGTAGGTTTGTGTACAGGCAAAGCTTTTTGCTCGGGAAAACGGGGGTGGCCTCTTTTTCCGCAATCGTAACGCCTTATTTCTGCAGCCGTCATCCGAAAGATATTCAGCTCTTTCTCTTCTTCTTCACTGACAGGCGACCCGCCGGGGTGGCTGCATATTTCAGCAGAAAACCAGGGTTCATGTGAAACTATGAGCTGCTTGTCGGACGATACCACTACGTCGAGCTCGAGCGTGGTAATGGCAGGGTATTCGAGCGCTTTGATAAAAGCGGGAATACTGTTTTCGGGCAACAGGCCGCGGGCGCCGCGATGCCCCTGCCAATCAAATGAGGTTTCGGATTGCATGGAAGTAGTAGATGAAGTGGGGCGGGTTGGATTGTTGCAGGCGTGAAGCGCCAGGAGTCCCAGTGCCAGTCCGGCAAATGCATATTTGTTTGTTGTCATGACATTAGGGTGAAAAGAGCTTAAAGGAATCCAGAAATTTATCTACGGAGTTGTGCAGGCTTTTTTCTTTATAGCAAACCACCTGAACGGAATAATACCGGTTGCCGGCCAGGCAGGCTTTTGTTTTAATCACGGCCTGGTCGTTGAGGTACTGAATACGCCATATCCGGCCCGGATATCCCTGTATATCGAGATCGGAAGCGTAGATGACTTTGCCTTCTACGCCGGCTGCGGCCGCTTCAACCGTAGCGTCGAAAAATGCCTTGATCAACTCCAGCGAGTCGGCGGGCAGGGCGCCTTCCGGGTAATCGCAATAACTCACCATGTAGACAAGTATGTCGGAATTTTTTTCCTGGGGCTGGTAAAAATAAGTGTGATACGCCATTCGTCCAAGCGGAGCGCTGACCGTATCGGTTTTTAGTTTTAGCTCACCCGGGATCGATACGCTAAACCGGCCTTCGTATATCCGCTGTATTTGCCATACGGGACCTGTGGTATCTGGTGTCTCAAATGCTGTCACATGCCCAGGTAGGATGCAAAGCAGGATGAATAAAGTAAAAAAGGGTATATATTTCATGAAATGGTTTGATGCAAAAGCTTTCTAAAACTTTGAACAACTCTTTTTTTAACTTAGTTTTGAATCCAAACTAAGCGTTATGCCGCTCACTTCTAAAATCGGCGAAGCAAATATCCACATTTTGCTTGAAGCCTATCGCTGTTGGAAAAACGGGACTTACCAGTCGAGGGCCTTGTATCAGATTGTTGTCAACCGCCATTGGCCGGCTGACCAGCCCATTACCTTGGCGGGTTTTTCCCTTTTTACCGATTACGTGTCGAAGTATACCTGGCCCGATAACGATATTTTTTTTCTCGGTAGTATGAAAGACGAGGCACAGCACCCGCTTTTTGACGAAGGTTTTCTCAACTACCTCCAACGCTTCACTTTTTCCTGTGAAATAGACGCGCAGGAAGAGGGAGCGGTTGTATATACCGCTATGCCAGTAGCAAAAATTGAAGGCCCGCTTATCCAGATATTGCTGATGGGCCCAGTGTTGCTTCATTTATTGCAAACGCACAGCACCCCCGGCAACTGGCCCGAAGTAACTCACAACCCACAACCCACAACCCATAACCCATAACTGACAACCGCCATGCCCTACACCTACGACTATCCCCGGCCTTCACTTACCGTCGATTGCGTGATTTTTGGCCTGTACGAAGGTAGCAAACTCAAAGTACTACTCATTGAGCGTGCGCACGAGCCTTATATGGCCTGCTGGGCATTACCCGGCGGGTTTGTTGAAATGGATGAAGATCTGGAACAAGCGGCACTGAGAGAGCTGGAAGAGGAAACGGGTGTCAAAAATGTATTTATCGAACAGTTATACACTTTTGGCGCCCCTGGAAGAGACCCTCGGGGCAGGGTAATCAGCGTGGCGTATTATGCGCTTGTCGATCTCGCCGAACATCCCGTCAGATCGGCTTCTGATGCAAGCAAAGTGCATTGGTTCGAGATAGATAGATTGCCCGAATTGGCTTTTGATCACGCCCAAATTCTGCAGGTAGCTATCAACCGCTTGAGGGCAAAGGTGCGGTACCAACCCATCGGTTTTGAATTACTGCCCGAACAATTTACGCTGTCGCAATTGCAAGGATTGTACGAGACCATTTTGGGCGTACCCGCGCTCAATAAGCGCAACTTCCGGGCGCGTATCCTGAAAATGGGCGTGTTAGAAGAAGTTGGGAAACAGGAAGGCGTTGCCCACCGGCCTGCTATTTTGTACCGTTTTGACAAAAAACGATACGAGCAACTGGCAAAAGACCGTTACGACGATCTGCTAAAACGCGGTGTCGATTTTGAAATATAATTCCTTACTAAAATTTGGGGCATAACACGGTATCGTCTTCGTATTCGCCCAGATAAGCGATCGAAATTTCAAAGGCGCCTTGCCCGCGTTTGGTTTTCGTCAAATCGCTTAACGTGGCATCGTAGCTCAGGCCGATCAGGAAATTGCCCAACTCGACGCCTACCATGCCAATGGCAGCAGATGCCAGCCATTTTTTTGTTTCGTCGTTGTTGAGCCGTACCCACCCGCCTACATGAAGGGCATTACCCCTGATCTCATCTACCAGAAAACGCAGGTTGGTACCCGCATTCACGGCATTATGGGGCCCCTGGCGGTAGTAAAGGGCTCGAGGCATAATCTGTACCACATTACCGGTAGGTATTTGAAGACCCACGTGGGCCACATATTTGCGCTGCCATCTATCGTCGGGGTAGCGATCGGGGTTGTCATTGTCGTAAAAGAAACTCACCGATGGCTCCAGGATGTGATACATCGCCGCGCCGATAAAAACGCCGACCTGTTGCTCGGGCGCATACGTGTAGTTGAGTCCGACGTTAAAATCGCCGTAAGCAAAATTATTTTCGGGCAGCGGCTCACCGGTATTGTTCGAATAGCCGTTGGTGCCGTTGAATTGGTCTTCAAAGGTTAGCTTGTCGTAATTCACGTTGCGCTGGGCAATGCCAAACTGAGCGCCCAGGCTCAAAAACTGGTCGTTGTTTTTGCTCAGCGATTTATGGAAAGCTGCCGAAATCTGCACCTGGCTGGTTGAAAAGCCGATATCGGGAATGCGGTCGTTGTAAAACAGCACACCGACCCCTGCGGCGTCTTTGTAATTGGCTTTGCGCTTATTAAACCCAAAGCGAAAATCGGCAGCCCCTGAATACGTCACATAGGGGTTTTCAAGTACGCTTCGCCATTGGTCGCGATAAATCAGCGAAAGGCGGTATTTACCCGTAAAAGCACCCGTGAGCGCGGGGTTGAGCGTGACAGGAGAAGCGTAAAATTGCGTAAAATGCTGATCCTGGGCAGAGAGCGTTATACAGGACAAAACAACACCCAACAACAGCGTAAACCCTTTTCTCATATTCCTATTTTTTCGTATTGGTGGCCAAAGGTAGGCTTTATTTCATAAAGACAGGAACGGACAATAACAGACTTTTATTATCTTTGGTCGAACAAGCGCTTTGTTAACAAACAGTAGGATGAATGGCTTACGGAATATGTCCATTAAGCGCGGTTGCAATTCGCAACACTTCTACCGACTCCAGTGAAATGATTTCTCAACTTCTTTTCGGAGAACTTGTAGAAGTGCTGGAGGTCAAGGGGCACAGTTGGCTCAAAGTCCACTGCCTCGATGACAATTGCGTAGGGTGGGTGGCCGCCAACCAGCTCAAGCTAATCACACCCAGTGAGTGGGAAGCTTATCGCAACCACTATGCCTGGGTGCTCGATTATGTGCAGGCTGCCATGTCGGACGACCACTACCTGCCGCTTACGCTGGGCGCCAGACTGCCTGGGTTTGACGGCATGCGTTTTACGCTCGGTGAAGCTTCCTATAGTTTTAGCGGGCAAGCCGTTTTTCCAAAAGATATTCATCCCAGCGCCGAATTGTTACTCAAAATTGCGCGCCGTTATCTCAATACGCCTTATATCGCCGGGGGCAAATCGCCACTGGGCATGGATGCGTCCGGATTGACACAAATCGTGTACCGGATAGCGGGCATCCAACTACCCAGGGAGGCCGAACAGCAGGTTTTTCTGGGAGAAACCATCGACTTTGTCGAGCAATCCCAGCCCGGCGACCTTGCCTTCTTCGAAAACCGGCTGGCCAAGATCACCCATGTCGGCATTGTGGTTAACCCTGCGGAAGTACTGCATGTATTCGGCCGGGTGCGTATAGACGGCCTCGACCATTACGGCGTGTACAACCGCGAAGCCGGGCGTTATTTGTATAAGCTGCGTGTCATCAAACGATTGTTGAAATCGGGGCCCCCAGCTACAAAAACTACGGAATCATCGGCTTCTGCGGTCTATTCCAACCAGTTTGAGTTGTTTTAAAACTGGATTAATTCGTGGTAAACCCTGCTCACTGGCAGTCCCATGACGTTGGAGTAGGCGCCTTCTATTTTCAAAATCTTGCACAAACCTATCCATTCCTGGATGCCGTAGGCGCCGGCTTTGTCCAGCGGCTGGTATTTAGCCGTGTAATAATCGATTTCTTCTTCGCTAAGGGAATCAAAGTATACAGCGGTCGTTTCGTCAAAAACAATTTCTTTGTGAGTGGCCAACAGGCAAACGCCTGTGATTACGAGGTGTTTTTTGTTTGAAAGAGCGCGGAGTATGCGTTTGGCATCTTCCATATCCGTGGGTTTTCCAAGTATGACGCCGTCGAGCAGCACAATACTATCGGAGGCGAGCACGATCATGCCGGGCTCCAACCATTTTTTACAGGCGTGCGCCTTTTTTTGGGCTAAAAAGGCGGGTACCAACTCGGGCGCCATGTCTGCCGGATAGTCTTCTTCCACATCCTGGGCCCTGACCTCAAAGGGTATGCCCGCCGACTCCAGCAAATAACTGCGGCGTGGCGATTTGGAAGCGAGAATTATTTTTTTATTTTCAAATACCTCCATAACACGCTGATTTTTAAAATAATAAGTAACCGTTTAGAAGGGTTTAGCGATTGGATTTAGCGTTAGGGTTTAGTTTATCTAAACATACAGCTAAACCCAATCGCTAAACTGCGCATGCACTAAACCCTTCTAAACAGTTACAATAATAAAATGAATAATCCCCCGAGCATAATGGCTTTCGCCAATTGGCTGATATAGGCAAAATCCTGGCTGCTTTGTGCCCTGTTCAATTTGTATAGCGCATAAATGACAGGAAGCGCCAGCAAAGCAATGAATCCGGGCAAAAGCCATATGGCGCTTGAGATGATTGAAACCGCCAATATAACGCCCACGGCTATGGCAATTCGTTTGGATGCGGTTAAGCCCCAGCTTACCGCCATGGTACGGTATTTTTCAGCCGAATCTCCGGGGATATCCTCCAGGTCTTTTACGATTTCGCGGAACAGGGTGGAAATAAAAGCAAAAAGCATATAGGTAAGGAGTACCATCTGAATATGAAAAGCCTCTTCGGGCGAGCGTTGATATAATAAAGCGCAGGCTTCCCTTTCAGCAAACCAAAGCATACCGGCCACTCCGGCACAGTATACCGCTACAAGCAGGTTGCCCAATAGCGGCAGCTTTTTGAGGCGGGTTGAATAATAGTACAAACCGCCTACCGCAAGGATATAGATATTGATAAGCGCAACCTGTCCGGCATAAAAGGCCAGATAGAGGGAGATAGTGTACCCCACCAGGCAAAAGCAGAAGTAAAGCCAATACGCCGTTTGAATAGAAATTTTTTTGCCCACTACCACCCGTCCGGGTTTGTTGTACAAATCCGCCCTCAGGTCGGTGAGGTCGTTGATCACATACCCCGAAGCGGTAATCAGCAGAGTAATACCTGTAAAAATCCAGAAGTGCAGATTATCAAATAAAGGGGTGATCTGATAGCGATAAAATGGAGGCAACAAAACGCGGTAATACAGCAGTGAAAGCGTAATTACTACGATGAACAGATTAGGCAGCCGTATTAATCTGAACAACGCCATAGCCTGTGGATTATGCGGAGAGAAATTCCTGCCATTTGCCCTGCAATCGCATGACTTTTTCTATCACGTCGCGGGCGCAGCCGTCGCCACCGTTTTGAGGAGATATATACTTGGCAATTTCAATAATTTCACGGCAGGCATCGCGTGGGCAGGTGGGCAGACCCACCCGGCGCATAACCGGGTAATCGGGCAAATCGTCGCCCATGTATAGAATAGCCTCCGGGTCGAGATCGTATATCGATACAAACTCGTTATAGGCCTCCAGCTTGTCTTGCTTATCGAGATAAATATCCTGAATACCCAATCCTTCCAGTCGCGTTTTGACGCCCTCCGATTTACCGCCGGTAATCACACAAACCCTGTAGCCGGCTTTGACGGCCATTTTAATGGCAAGCCCGTCGCGGACGTTCATCTGGCGCAACAACCGGCCGTCTTCTGTGACCAGCACCTCGTTGTTGGTCAACACGCCATCCACATCAAAAATAAAAGTGTGGATATGTTGAAATGGTTCGAGTTGGTTCATGACGGGTTGTTATCTCTCCATTCGTATACCCAGCGGGCTTGAATTTGCTCCAGGTGACCTTCCGTCGACTCTTCGCGTTTGCCTTCGAAAGTAGGTATCTCCAGGATCCATTCCAGCAAATCGGTGAAACGAATGCGGTAAATTTTGGATTCGTCAAACTCAGCGCCAAAGCGGTCGTAGAGTTTCATGGCTATGTCTTCGTGGTCTTTCCAATAGATAGGAAGATCCTCGATGTCTTTAAACGGCATACGTTTTTGTTTTTTTGTTTAATGTTCGTGACCGATGATCTTGCGCTGGTCGGGAATTTGAATTTCGATATAAGCCTCGCTGTCCAGGATGACGCATTGGCATCCCAGGCGGGATTCCAGCTTGGGGTTGATGGCCCTGTCGATGAAATCTTCTTCCTTGTCAGAAATCTCCTCCAGGAAATCTTCGCCTTTTTCCACATATACGTGGCAGGTACTGCATGCGCAAACCCCGCCGCAGTTGTGATTGAGGTGAATGTTATTTTCTTCGGTCACCTCTAAAATCGACAAGCCCTCTTCAACGTTATCAATGATAACCGGTGAAATGCTTTTATCTTCAAAGGTGAATTTTACGGTTGCCATGTATGTCTTTTTATTCCCGGCTTTTTCCTGCTTCGAAAACAGGCGCCAAAGGTAGCTTGTAACACCCTACTAAACAAGTCAATTTTCATTATGTTCTTTGAATTGAACTTATCATATCCCGGCTTTACGTTTAGCGCCCCAAAGGTCGTTTTCGCTTTGGAAAAATTAGTAGCTTTGCCCACTCAATAGAAAAAGCCAATCAGCATGTCTGTTAAAGTGACGGAACTGACAAAGGTTTACGATGTTCAAAAAGCGGTGGATGGCATCTCTTTCCAGGCGTTTGAAGGGGAGGTGCTGGGATTTCTGGGCCCTAACGGCGCAGGCAAAACCACCACTATGAAAATTTTGACCTGCTTTATTCCGCCTACTTCCGGCTCTGCCGAAGTATGCGGCTATGACGTGTTGCAGCAACCGATGGAAGTGCGCCGGCTCATCGGTTATTTGCCCGAACACAATCCGCTTTACAAAGACATGTACGTGCGGGAATATCTCGCCTTTATTGCAGGTATTCACCACATTCCCCAGGCAAGCCGCCGCATCGCCCAGATGATAGAAATGACCGGCCTGGGGCGCGAGCAACGCAAACCCATCGGCGCCTTGTCGAAAGGCTACCGGCAAAGGGTAGGGCTGGCCCAGGCTATGCTCCACGACCCCAAGGTACTCATCCTCGATGAGCCTACCAGCGGGCTCGACCCTAACCAACTCGCCGAAATTCGCAGCCTGATAAAGGAATTGGGAAAGGAAAAAACGGTGATTTTTTCTACCCATATCATGCAGGAAGTGCAAGCCATCTGCGATAGGGTGCTTATTATCAACCGCGGCAGGATTGTAGCCGACGACCCCATTGAACAACTTCAAAACCGCATCCAGGGTGAAACGGCGGTTACGGTGCAGTTTAAACAAGAAGTCACCAAAGACAACTTGTCTAAAATAAAAAACGTGCGTCAGGTGGTCGACCTGGGCAAAAACCGCTGGCAACTCAAGGCAGGACTTCGGCAGGATATCAGAGAAGAGGTCTTTAATTATGCTGTCGCAAATAAACTGACCTTGCTCGAAATGCATAAAGAAGATATTAGTGTAGAAGAAGTCTTCAGAAAACTCACGGTGTAAGCATCTGCTATGGGGTACAAATTGTTATATGTATGTAAATTGTTATTGGCTTTAACCTGCATAGCCATAGGGGAGGGGAGTGCCGCCGCTCAATCCGACTCCGTTGCCGTTACGCCCAAGTTTTCTTTTGCCGACGGTATTTATCTGTCCTTTGACGACTTCAAGCGCAATAAACCCGCATTTGCCTGGACCGACCTGGAAGGCAAAGTAGTCTCCAATGAGAAGACCTACATTACAAAAATTGAACAATTGGCGTTAAAAAACAGGCAGGGTAAGGTGCTTTCCCCCGCCGATATTTGGGGGGTATGCATCGATGGCTTGCCTTATATTAAAGTTTTGACCGGCGAAGAAGACAAGTATTTTGCTACTTTTGCGGGCCTGCGTGTAAAAGGACGCATCAATTATTTTTCGTACGAAGCTGATTCGGTTCGCCTGGTGGAAATAGCGGCTTACAACCCTGTCAACGGCCTACCATTCCGCAAAGGACGTATCAAAAAAACGGAGCAAATCGGGATGAAAAAGCTGCTCCACTGGGATACTGGTGAAATAGTAGACCTCACCCTGGAAAATGCCTTGAAATGGATAACCGACGATCCTCAGCTTTACAATACCCTGGCCTCATTGCCCGAAGCGGAGGCCGAACAAAAAATGCTGAAAAGCCTGATGATTTACAACGATAGAAACCTTGTTTACCTGATCAAGTAATGATAATCATGAACCGAAGTGTGATAATGATTGGATTGTTTGCCCTGGCAGCCTACTGGATGGCCGGGTGTGCCGGCGAAGCAGCCGAAGCCCAAAAAGTGCAAAACCCGGAATGCGATTCTATGGCCGTCGTCATCCAAAAAAACTGGACGCCGGCAAGGGATTACAGCGAATTGGAATCTCCGATGTACAATACGAAAGTCGCCTTTTACGAAAAATTTAAAGGCTTTTTTGGCAGTACGTGTATGGAGGGTAAATCGCAAGAGGAGATTACCAAACTGCTTGGCAGGCCCAGTTTTGTGATGGCTGCCGAGGAAAATCCCCAGGATACGGTGCAAAAACCGGCTTTTTGCTACCAGGTAGTAGTTACCGATATCAAATCGCATTATATGATCTGCGCCCTGATGGACAAAGACAAAAAAACGCTGAAGCAGTTTGTCTATGCCAACGCCAGCGGCACCGTTAAATAGGTCTTCAACCCATCGTTTCAACGTTGGGCGAAGGGATAGCATGAAAACGAAATTATGTCAAGCATCTATTGGAAAGAGATCAATTCTTTTTTTAGCTCGTTGATCGGCTACATCGTCATCGGTGTATTCCTGATTGTATTGGGATTGGTGATGTTTGTCTTTCCCGATTCCAGTCTGCTGGATTTTAATTACGCTACGCTCGACCAGTTGTTCCAGGTAGCGCCGATGATCTTCCTTTTTCTAATACCTGCGATTACGATGCGGTCGTTTGCCGAAGAGCAGCAGACAGGCACTATCGAGCTGCTGGTAACCCGGCCATTGAGCGACCTGGCAATTGTAGCCGGCAAACTGCTGGCCAGCCTTACGCTTGTGATTTTTGCCTTGCTGCCTACGCTGCTGTATTATTACACGGTGTACCAATTGGGATCGCCCAAAGGCAACCTGGATTCAGGAGCTATTGCCGGGTCTTATATCGGGCTTGTCTGCCTGGCGAGCGTTTTTGTGGCCATAGGACTTTTTGCTTCTTCGCTTGCCAACAACCAGATCATTGCGTTTGTATCGGCCACCTTTTTGTGTTTTTTGTTTTACTACGGCTTTGACTATTTCAGCAGGCTGCCGGTTTTTGTGGGCAAAGTAGACGATCTGGTGCAAATGCTGGGCATCGATTATCACTACCAGTCTATCAGCAGGGGCCTTATCGACAGCAGGGATCTGGTGTATTTCTTTTCGCTGGTAGCGCTGTTCATCGCCCTTACGCTCGTGTCGCTGGGCCGCCGTAAATGGTAACCTGATGAAGATAAAAATCTGGGGCTGAAGCCCAGACTCTTCCCGGCTTGTTTCAAACCTGGGCTTCAGCCCAGGTACAACACATGAAGATGAAGTGGAAATCAAATAATAGAAAATCACAATCCTTACTGCAACTGGCCTTGTTTGCGGGTATCCTGCTGTTTGTCAATATCCTCGCCAATGTGCGTATCGGCAGTGTCGCCCTTTATAACTATCTGGACCTTACCGAAGAAAAGCGATTTACGCTCACTAATGCCACCCGTTCCCTGCTTGGCAAACTGGATGAGGTGGTATACGTTAATGTGATGCTCGAAGGCGATTTCCCTGCCGGCTTTAAGCGCGTGCAGACGGCAACCAGGGAAATCCTTGATGATTTTCGATCGGAATCGGGGTATATCGAATACGGCTTTGAAGATC
>Ga0209573_1001377_pt1 | contig 38338 bp, 45 predicted proteins | sample TNRBio252014_DNA_FD_185870 | JGI IMG/M metagenome (GOLD analysis project Ga0209573, IMG submission 185870) | Wastewater treatment Type I Accumulibacter community from EBPR Bioreactor in Madison, WI, USA - TNR Reactor_6/25/2014_ DNA (SPAdes)... | ecosystem: Engineered > Bioreactor > EBPR >...
AAGCCTTGCTGGCCGCCGCGCTGAATCTGGAGACGGTGAGCAATGACCCACCCCAAAAGGCTGCGCATTGAACGATACGACCACCGATTTTTCTGGAAATGACCGGGTGATGCTGTTCACGGATGGCGCCTGCTCCGGCAATCCCGGCCCCGGCGGCTGGGCCGCTTTGCTGCGCTATCGGGGGCGCGAACGGGAATTATCCGGTGGCGAACCGGCGACCACGAATAATCGGATGGAGTTGCTGGCGGTCATTCACGGTCTGGAAGCGTTGAAGCGGCCCATGCAGGTGCGCATTTACACGGATAGCCAGTATGTAATGAAGGGAATGACCGAGTGGTTAGCGGCGTGGAAGCGGCGCGGCTGGAAAACCGCCGACCGCCAGCCGGTCAAGAATGTCGATCTTTGGCAGCGGCTGGAAGCGGCCATGAACCCACATCAGGTCGAATGGGAATGGGTGCGCGGTCACAGCGGCCATTCCGAAAATGAACGGGTGGATGCGCTGGCGCGGGCAGCGATTGAATTGAGCAAGCATCTTTCAACCACCAAGAGGCCATCATGATAGTTAGCTACGAAGATATTCTTTACGAAATTAACAACGGCGTCGCCACCATCACCATCAACCGTCCTGACAAATACAACGCCTTTCGCGCCCAGACCTGTGAGGAAATGATCCACGCTTTTCAACAGGCTGGATGGAATCGGTCCGTTGGCGTGATCGTGCTGACGGGCGCTGGCAACCGGGCATTTTGCACCGGCGGCGACCAGTCGGCCCACGCCGGACACTACGATGGACGCGGCGTGATCGGCCTGCCGCTGGAAGAGTTGCAAAGTGTGATCCGCGACGTACCCAAACCGGTCATTGCCAAGGTGCGCGGCTACGCCATCGGCGGCGGCCATGTACTGGCGCTGCTGTGCGATTTGACCCTCGCCGCCGAGTCGGCCAGGTTTGGCCAAGTCGGCCCCAAGGTTGGTTCGGTCGATCCTGGTTTCGGCACTGCCTACATGGCGCGGGTGATTGGCGAAAAAAAGGCGCGGGAAATCTGGTATCTGTGCCGCCAGTACACAGCGGCGGAAGCGGTGGACATGGGTCTGGCCAACAAAGCCGTTCCCGACGACGAACTGGATGCCGAGGTAGATCGCTGGTGCGCGGAAATTCTGGAGAAAAGCCCGACCGCGCTGGAGTTGGCCAAACGCTCCTTCAACGCCGACACCGCCCATATCGCCGGCCTTTCCTCACTGGGCTTAAAGGCGGTCAGCCTGTTCTACGGCACCGAAGAATCCCAAGAGGGGGTGCGGGCGTTTCAGGAAAAACGCAAGCCGAAATTCCGCGATTGATTTCACCCTCGCCGTGGCGAGGCGGGCGTAAATCGAATTTCAGCGCCCTTAACTCGCCCTGCTTGTCAACAGAATGGGTGCAGGAAAAAGATGACAACGCCGTGTGCGCCGTGGTAGACGATCAATTTCGCCCGGCCTCCGCCGTCGGCTCTGGATTGGGCCAGATCACCACGGTTTTAACCCGGTTGCCGGCGATTTCGACGATCTCGACCGGATGCCCCGCCAGCGTCAACCGAATGCCCGGTTCCGGGATGGATTCCAGATGCTCCATGATCAAGCCATTAAGGGTGCGCGGGCCATCGGTCGGCAGCATCCAGTTCAACATCCGGTTCAAACTGCGAACCGACGTGCGTCCATTGACCACATAACCGCCATCCGCACGCGGCGCCAGGCTGCGGCTGCCAACGGCGGCCGGGTCGGTGGTGAATTCGCCGACGATCTCTTCCAAAATATCTTCCAGCGTCACCAGGCCCAGCACATCCCCATACTCGTCCACCACCAGCCCAAACCGCCGGCGCAGTTGCTGGAAATTCACCAGTTGCCGGGTCAGGGATGTACCTTCGGGAATGAAATACGGCTCCCGAATCTGCCCTTCCAGATCGGCAAAGTTAAAGTCCGGTTTCTGGGTCATCAGATTCAGCACCTTGCGCAGATGGAGGAAGCCGACCACCTGATCAATGGTGTCGCGGTAGACCACCAGCCGGGTATAGGGACTGCCGGTTAATTGCGCCACGATTTCCTCCCAGTCGGCGTCCAGATCCAGCCCGGCGACTTCGTTACGCGGAATCATGATGTCCTGGACCGTGATTTCCTCCAGATCCAGGATACTCAACAGCATGGTCTGATGCCGTTTAGGAATCATGACCCCGGCCTCCAGGACGACCGTGCGCAATTCCTCAGCGCTCAGAGTATGCTGGCTCGAAGTCTGGATAGTGACCCGGAACAGCCGCAACAGGCTGTTAGCCAAAGCATTAGTCAGCCAGACTAGCGGGTAAAAAGCTTTGAGCAATGGCCCCAGCACGGCGGAAGCGGGAAAAGCGATCCGTTCGGGATACAAAGCCGCCAGCGTCTTGGGCGCTACCTCGCCGAAGATCAGCACCACCAAGGTCATCGCTATGGTGGAGATGGCAATGCCGGCTTCGCCCAGAAAGTGGATAGCGATGATCGTCGCCAGCGAAGAGGCCAAGATATTGACGAAATTGTTACCGAGCAGAATGATGCCAATGAGCCGATCCGGACGTTCCAGCAAGCGGCTGACCCGTAGAGCTGTTTTGTCGCCGGCCTTGGCGCGGTGACGCAGGCGGTAGCGGTTAAGGGTCATCAGTCCGGTTTCGGAACTGGAGAAGAAAGCAGAACAGCCGATTAGCAGCGCTAGGGCGACAAACATCGCCCCTATATGGATATCGTCCAAGTCGCAAAAACCTCGGTTTGGATAGTCGGTTTGATTTTTACGGGTTACAGGCGCGGGCTGTCAAGCGCATTAGTAACGGCGCAGCACCAATTCCAACACCAGTTTGCTGCCGAAATAGGCCAGCAGCAGGAAGGTGAAGCCGCTCAACGTCCAGCGAATCGCGGTGCGGCCGCGCCACCCGAATCGCCAGCGGCCCCATAACAACACGCCGAACACACTCCAAGCGATAAAGGACAGCACGGTTTTATGCACCAGGTGCTGCGTGAAAATATCCTCCAGAAAGAATAGGCCGCTGATGAGGGTGATCGTGAGCAGGACAAAGCCGGCGCTGATCATTTGAAACAGCAGGGACTCCATCGCGGTCAAGGGCGGGATGCCGCGCAGAAAACCGCCCGGCTGGCGATGGCGCAGCCGATGCTCCTGCACCGCCAACAGCAGGGCCTGGACCGCCGCTAGGGTGAGCAGCGAATAGGCGAGAATGGCGATCAGAATATGCAATTCCAACGGCCACTGCCCGGTATCCGCCACGATGCGTTCAGACGGAAACAGCAGACCGAGGATCAGGGTCAGGGCGCAGAACGGCAACACAATAATCCCCAGATTCTCCACCGGACGCACCATGGCCGCCGCCAGCAGCACCACGCCGATCAGCCAGCCGGTGAACGACAGGGCGTTGAAAAAACCCAGATTCAGGCCGGCTGCGGAGAACACCGTCTGCGACAGGATCATAGCGTGCAGGAGCGCCGCGCCCCAGCCCATCGCCAATGGCCCCCCCTTGACGCCCGGCCCGTTGTTGCCAGTGTGCGCCAGCCGCGAGGCCAGCCAACCGCCAGCTAGCAGGTAGAGCAAGGCGGCTAGACCGCCGATCAGCGCGTTCATGACGGGATTCCCTGAGAGGTCGGGGAGAAGGAGACGGTTAAAGATAATGACACGGAACGGCCCCGGCTTGAAGCGCGCCGCTCTCCACGATTCCTCTATAATCGCACATCACATTACCGATGAAGGTTGAACCGGCATGTTTGAAAATCTCAGTGAACGGTTGCTCCGCACCGTCAAGAATCTGCGCGGCCAAGGCCGCCTGACCGAGGACAACATCAAGGATGCGCTGCGCGAGGTGCGCATGGCGTTGCTGGAAGCCGACGTTGCGTTGCCGGTGGTGCGGGAATTTATCAACCGGGTGCGCGAACGGGCCATCGGCGAAGAAGTGTTGCTCAGTCTGACTCCGGGCCAAGTGCTGATCAAAATCGTCCATGACGAATTGATCCGCACCATGGGCGAAGCCAACGCCGAGCTGAATCTGCGGATGCAACCACCGGCGGTGGTGCTCATGGCCGGCCTGCAAGGCTCTGGCAAGACCACCAGCGTCGCCAAGCTGGCCCGCTGGCTGAAGGAGCAGCAGCGCAAAAAAGTGCAGGTGGTCAGTTGCGACGTGTACCGGCCAGCGGCTATCGACCAGTTGCGCAAGCTGGCCAGTGAGGTCGGCGCGGCGTTTTTCCCCAGCGACCCTAGCCAGGAACCGGAAACAATCGCCCGTCAGGCGTTGGAACACGCCCGCACTCATGGCATGGATGTGCTGATCGTGGACACCGCCGGCCGCCTGCATGTCGATGCGGAGATGATGGCGGAAATCCAGCGATTGCACACGGCGCTGAACCCGATTGAAACGCTATTCGTGGTGGATAGCATGACCGGCCAGGACGCCGCCAATACCGCCCAGGCGTTCAACGCCGCCTTGCCGCTGACCGGGGTCGTGCTGACCAAGACGGATGGCGACGCCCGGGGCGGCGCGGCGCTGTCGATCCGCCATATCACCGGCCAGCCGATCAAGTTCCTCGGCGTCGGCGAAAAGACCGCCGCTCTCGAACCTTTTTTTCCCGACCGGGTGGCCTCCCGCATTCTCGGCATGGGCGACGTCCTGAGCCTAGTTGAAGAAATGGAGCGCAAGGTTGACAAGGAGAAGGCGCTCAAACTGGCCCAGAAGGTTCAGAAGGGCAAAGGGTTCGACCTGGAGGATTTCCGCGAGCAGATGGAACAGATGATGGGCATGGGCGGCATCGCCGGACTGTTGGAAAAAATGCCGGGTTTCAACGCTGCGCCCGCCGCGCTCAAGGATCAGGCGGCTGATCGGGAGGTCAAGCGGCTGATCGCCATCATCAATTCCATGACGCCCGGAGAACGCCGCTTCCCGGACATCATCAAGGGTTCGCGCAAGCGGCGCATTGCCGCCGGCTCCGGCACGCAGATTCAGGACGTGAACCGCCTGCTCAAACAGTTCGACCAAGCGCAGAAGATGATGAAGAAGATGAAAGGCGGCGGGCTGATGAAAATGATGCGCGGCTTGCAGGGCCGGTTGCCGCCGGGCAGCCTGCCGCCGCTGAAGCCATAATTTCCAAAAGGTTTCAAACGCCGGAAATTTCCGTTATTATTCCCTGCTTCATCCGGCCGCCCCCTGCGGGCGGCCTTTTCGTATGGATATCCGAATTCGCAAGAGGTACTCGCAGCGCATGGTAACCATCCGCCTGTCCCGTGGCGGCGCCAAGAAGCGCCCCTTCTACACTGTGATTGTGACCGACAGCCGTAACCGGCGCGACGGTCGTTATATCGAACGGCTTGGTTTTTTCAACCCTATCGCCAGCGGTAAGGAAGAACGGCTGAACCTGAATCAGGAGCGGTTGCAATACTGGCTGAATACCGGCGCGCAACTCTCCGAGCGAGTGGCTAGCCTGGCGAAGGAATATGCCCGTAAACAGCAGCAGTCTGCGGCGGCAGCCTAGCGGCGGCAGGATTCCATAGCCATCGCCATGTCGGATTGGGTCGTACTGGGCCGGGTGTCGGGTTTGTTTGGCCTACAGGGTTGGGTGCGGGTGTTTTCTCATACTGAACCGCGTGAAGGCATTGCCCGTTACAATCCGGTGTTTCTGCAGCGGCAAGGCGAATGGCGGCCCTTCGAGATTGAATCGGGCCGCGCTCACGGCGCCGGAGTGGTGCTGAAGTTCGTCAATTATGATGACCGCGACCAGGCCGCGACGTTGATTCAAAGCGACATCGCCGTGCGCCGCGCGCAATTACCGCCACCCCGACCAGGCGAGTATTACTGGACCGATCTGAAGGGATTGCCGGTGACGACCCTGGAGGGCGTCGAGTTGGGCGTCGTCGATCATGTGTTGGCGACCGGCGCTAACGATGTGCTGGTGGTCAAAGGGGAGCGGGAACGGTTGCTGCCCTTCGTGAAGGGACAGGTGATCGTCGAGATTGATCTTGAACAGCGCCTGCTCCGGGTGGATTGGGATCCGGATTTTTAGTGCGTATCGATGTCGTCACCCTGTTTCCCGAAATGGTCGAAACCCTGTTGCGTTTCGGGGTGACGGGCCGGACGGTCGAGCGCAACCTGCTCGATGTCGCGACCTGGAATCCACGCGACGCCACCCTCGACCGGCATCGCACTGTTGATGACCGGACCTATGGCGGCGGACCGGGGATGGTGATGAAAGTCCAACCGCTGCGCGACACGTTGCGCCGGGCGCGGGCGGCAGTGGATCCGCCGGGAAAAACGCTGTATCTCAGCCCCCAAGGCCGGATGCTGACTCAGGACGGGGTGCGGGAACTGACCCGCGAGCCGCGCTTGATTTTGTTGGCCGGCCGCTATGAAGGCATTGACGAGCGGTTGATCGAGGCCGAAGTGGATGAAGAATGGTCGATTGGCGACTATGTCTTGAGCGGCGGCGAACTGGCGGCGCTGGTGGTGATCGATGCGGTGGCCCGACTGTTGCCGGGGGCGCTGAACGACCATGAATCGGCGGAACAGGATTCATTCATGGACGGTTTGCTGGACTGCCCGCATTACACCCGGCCGGAAGAAATCAACGGTCAGCGGGTTCCAGCGGCGCTGTTGAGCGGTGATCACACGGCGATTGCCCGCTGGCGACGGCGCGAAGCTTTGGGACGAACCTGGCTGCGGCGGCCCGAACTGTTGGCGCGGCGTGGGCTGGAAACTCTGGATCAAGCGTTGCTGGATGAATTTATTCAGGAATATTCAGAAAGAATGGGGAATGCCGGCGTCGCTGGCGATCTCCCGGAACAATGTGGAGTGGAGTGTGATGAGCAAATTGGTCGAAGCCTTTGAACGGGAACAAATGACCCGTGAAGTCCCCGAATTCAACCCCGGCGATACCGTGATCGTGCGGGTCAAGGTCAAGGAAGGCAATCGTGAACGCTTGCAGGCGTTCGAGGGCGTCGTGATCGCCAAGCGCAATCGGGGTTTGAATTCAGCGTTCACCGTCCGCAAGATTTCCCATGGCGAAGGCGTGGAGCGGGTATTCCAGACTCACAGCCCGGCGATTTCCGATATCAGCGTCAAGCGCCAGGGCGATGTGCGCCGCGCCAAGCTGTACTACTTGCGGGGTCTGGAAGGCAAGGCGGCTCGCATTAAGGAAAAGCTGCGTTAATAACCAGCGCTCCCTCTCTCGGTTGGGAAAAGGCGCATGCGCGACCCGTGGATCGACTGGCTGAATCCGGTTCGGGCGCTGGCGGCGGAAGCCAGTGCGCGGATTCTGGAAATTTACGCCACAGCGTTTGACGTGACGGCCAAGGAGGATAACAGTCCGTTGACCGCTGCTGATCTGGCGGCGCATCAAATTATCGTTGCGGGCTTGCATGAATTGACGCCGGACCTTCCGGTTTTGTCCGAAGAATCCGCCGCGCTCCCGTTCACCGAGCGCCAAGCCTGGCGGCGCTACTGGCTGGTGGACCCACTGGACGGCACCAAAGAATTTGTCAAACGCAACGGCGAATTCACTGTCAACATCGCCCTGATTGATGACCACCAACCGGTTCTCGGCGTCGTGCAGGTTCCGGTAACGGGCTTATGCTACTTCGCCGCCCGTGGTCTGGGCGCGTTCCGTGAGGAGCCGGGGCGGCCGCCGCAGCGGATCGCTGTCACCCCTCTGCAACCCGGTGAACCGGTGCGGGTGGTCGGTAGCAAGTCGCATGGCGGGCCGGGTTTGCAAAAGTTCGTCGCCGCACTGGGGCCGCATGAATTGGTTGCCATTGGTAGTTCGCTCAAACTCTGCCAAGTCGCGGAAGGCGCAGCGGATGTCTATCCCCGGATGGGACCGACCTCGGAATGGGATACCGCCGCTGCTCAAGCGGTGGTCGAAGTTGCGGGTGGTTGGGTAGTGTCTGCGGAAACCGGCCAGCCCTTGCGCTACAACACCCACGATTCGTTGCTGAATCCGTATTTTATCGTCTACGGCGACGCCCGTCGTGACTGGCTGAGCTACGTTCCGCACGAGAGCCGGAGGGGGTTGTGAACAACTCCTATCAAGCCATTATGGTTGCGCCTTTCGCCCGCATCGGTCTGCGCATGGTCGGGGCGGCGGTCAGCGCGCTGGATTATCTACCTGCCGATGCACCTGAGCAGCCGCCGACGGACGCTGCGACCGCACAAGTTGTTGAGCAGTTGCAGACCTACTTCCGCGACCCTCGTACTTTATTCACTGTCCTATTGACTGGTCAGGGGACTCCCTTTCAACAACGGGTATGGGTGGCGTTGCGCGCCATTTCACCGGGAACCGTGCTGACCTACGGTGAACTGGCGCGCCAGTTGGGAACGGCCGCTCGCGCCGTGGGCGGCGCCTGCCGCGCTAATCCCGTCCCCATCCTGATTCCCTGCCATCGAGTGGTTGGTCAACACGGTCTGGGCGGTTACACGGGGGCGGTAACGGGCGATCCGCTGGGGATCAAACGCTGGCTGTTGCGGCATGAGGGCGTGGAGATTCCATCCGCTCCCTGAAAGATGAAGGCAACGTGGGAACAGCAACCTTGAAATCCGGCGATGCGCCCGCATATCGGCTTGCAGTTTACGAACCCTCATCAGGAGACCGTCCCCCATGACCGTCGAAGCCCACAAGGAAACCCTCGGTTTCCAGGCCGAGGTGCAGCAACTGCTGCGCCTGGTCGCACATTCCCTGTATTCCCATAAAGAAGTTTTTCTCCGCGAATTGATCTCCAATGCGTCCGACGCCTGCGACAAGTTGCGTTTCGAGGCGCTGACCGATAGCGCGTTGTATGAGAACGATCCCGAGCTGAGAATCCGCGTCAGCTTCGACAAGGACGCCCGCACCGTTACCGTATCTGATAATGGCGTTGGCATGGACCGGCAGGAAGTGATCGACAATATCGGCACCATCGCCCGTTCCGGCACCCGCCAGTTCATGCAAAAGCTCACCGGCGATCAGTCCCGGGACGCCAATCTGATCGGCCAGTTTGGCGTCGGTTTCTATTCCAGCTTCGTTGTTGCCGACCAGGTGACGTTGTTGACCCGCCGCGCCGGCATGGGACCGGAGCATGGCGTGCGCTGGGAATCGAACGGCGAGGGGGAATACTCGCTGGAAACGATTGAGAAAGCCGACCGTGGCACTGAGGTCATCCTCCATCTGCGTGAGGAAGATAGCGACCTGCTCAATGAGTGGCAGTTGCGCTCGATCATCACCAAATATTCCGATCACATCACCCTGCCGGTCATGATGCCGGTGCAGAAACCTGCCGAAGATAAGGATGCGCCGCCGGTCGTTGTGGAAGAACGCATCAATCAGGCAGCGGCGCTGTGGGCGCGGCCCCGGCAGGAGATCAAGGAAGAGGAGTACCAGGAGTTCTACAAGCACGTCGGCCATGACTTTGAAAATCCGTTGGCCTGGACGCACCACCGGGTCGAGGGCAAGCTGGAATATACTTCGCTGTTGTTCATCCCGGCCCGTGCGCCCTTTGACCTGTGGGATCGCGATCAGCGCCATGGCGTCAAGCTGTATGTGCAGCGGGTGTTCATCATGGACGACGCCGAACATCTGATGCCGCGCTACCTGCGTTTCGTGCGCGGCGTGATCGACTCCAACGATTTGCCGCTGAACGTCTCCCGCGAACTGCTACAAGGCAGCAAGGTGGTGGACAGCATCCGCGCCGGTTCTGTGAAAAAGGCGCTCGGTCTGCTGGAGGACATGGCCGGTAACGACGCCGAAAAATACCGCAAGTTCTGGAAAGAGTTTGGCCGGGTGCTGAAGGAAGGACCGGCGGAGGACTACAGCAACCGTGAGCAGATCGCCAGGTTGTTGCGCTTCGCCTCGACCCACGACGACACCGCTGACCAAATCGTCTCGCTGGCCGATTATTGCGGGCGGATGAAAGACGGGCAGGACAAGATTTACTACATCAGCGGCGACAGCTTCGCCGCCGCCAAAAACAGCCCGCATCTGGAAATCTTCCGCAAGAAGGGTCTGGAAGTTTTGCTGCTGACCGACCGGGTGGACGAATGGCTGATGTCGCACCTGGCTGAGTTCGAGGGCAAACACTTCCAGTCGGTCGCCAAGGGCGCGCTGGATCTGGATAAGATCGCTTCAGAAGAGGAAAAGCAGGAGCAGAAACAGGCTGAGGATCAGTACAAAGATTTGCTGACCCGGGTTCAGGACGTGCTGGGCGATAAGGTTAAGGAGGTGCGAATTTCCTCGCGCTTGACCGATTCGCCGGCCTGCCTGGTGGTCGATGACTATGCGCTCAGCGTTCACCTGGAACGGTTACTGCGCGACGCCGGACAGAATGTGCCGATGAGCAAGCCTTATCTGGAACTGAATCCGGGTCATCCGTTGATCGCCCGGTTGCAGAATGAAGCGGATACGGCGCGCTTTAGCGACTGGATTCATCTGCTGTTTGAACAGGCGATGCTGGCCGAGGGGGGGCAACTGGAAGACCCCGCGAGCTTTGTCAAGCGGCTGAACGGCCTGTTGCTGGCGATGGGATAACTGACTGGAAAGCGCGAATCATCCCGGCGCGCCGCGCTGCCCCTCCTTCACCCAGGAGGGGAAAAAGGCTCTTTTTCATCAAGCGGGTCGCCAAACCCGACAAGTTTGCTAAATTATTGGCGACGATGATCCCATCATCAAGCTCAATCTCAACCCAAGGGGATGCCCTGACATGATGCAGTTAAAAGAAATTCTGGATAAAAAAGGCGGCCAACCGGTCACCGTGCCGACTACCGCCACCGTCGCCGACGCGATCCGCGCCATGGACGAACGTAAAGTGGGTTCGGTCATGATCCCGAACGCAGACGGCTCGCCGACCGGCATTTTCACGGAACGCGATGTGCTGAACCTGTGCGCCCAGGGACGGACCGATTTTGCCAAGATGTCGATTCGGCCCTGCATGACCTGCGACATGACCACCGGCAAGCCGAGCGATACAATCAGCGAAATCCTGACCATCATGACGGCCAAACGCTTCCGCCACATGCCCGTCGTGGATGAGAGTGGCAAAATGGTCGGGGTCGTTTCCATTGGCGACCTGGTCAAGGCCAAACTGGATGAAACCGCCAAGGAAGCCCAAGCCCTGCGCGAATACATCACCACCTGAATAGGCATTGGAATGCCCGCTGGAAATTCACTCCCCTCGCCCACTGAGAGAGGGTAGTGAGAACTTCTGGGAAACCACCGCCCTCTCTGACCTGACCCATGCCGAATGGGAAGCGCTGTGCGACGGTTGCGGTAAATGCTGTCTGCACAAATTAGAGGACGAGGATACTGGCGAGTTGTTCCATACCAACGTCGCCTGTCGGCTGCTGGATTTGCAGACTGGTCAGTGTACCCGCTACGCCGAACGGTTCCGTTGGGTCCCTGACTGTGTATCGTTGACGCCGGCTGAAGTGCGGCGCGTAAACTGGCTGCCGGCGTCCTGCGCCTATCGGTTACGCGCCGAGGGCCAACCCGTGCCGGATTGGCACCCACTGCGCAACGGCGATCCGCGTTCTACTCAGCGGGCCGGCATGAGCGTCTGCGGCTGGGCTATCCCCGAACGCCGCGTTCGACGGCTGGAAGATCATATCATCGAGAAGCCTTTATGAAAGTTCGCTGCATTACCCTGGGCGCGTTCCAGGTCAACGCCTATCTGCTGGAAGACCCAATCACGGGTTATTGTGCAGTGGTCGATACGGGTGAAGGGCCACAACTGGCTAAGGTGCTGGCGGAGATGCAACCGCGCCTAGACTTGCGCGCCATTTTGCTCACTCACGCCCATTTCGACCACGCCGGCGGCCTGGCGGATTTACAAAAGGAATTTCCCGAAGCGATGGCCTGGCTGCCCGTGCTGGAGCGGCCCATGTACGATCTGCTCCCGCAACAGGGTTCCCTGTTGTTTGGCATGGCCGACTTTGACCGGCCACTGGGCCGCATCGACAGGGAAATCCAGGATGGCGACACGGTCGAACTCGGCGGCGCCTGGCGCTTGCAATTTTTGTCCACGCCCGGCCACTCGCCTGGCCAGGGTTGCTACTACGACGATACCTACATTTTCGTCGGCGACACCCTGTTTGCGGGCAGCATTGGCCGCACCGATTTTCCGATGAGCGACCCCGAACTCATGGAGCAAAGCCTGCATCGGTTGCTGGAATTGCCGGGGCATTTGCTCGTGTGCAGCGGACATGGCCCAGCGACGACCCTGGAGCAGGAGTTGCAAACCAATCCCTACCTGGGCGGGGTGCGTCGTAAGCGGGGTATGGCTAAAGCTTCGTCCGGCGGGTCCGCCTGGCTGGAGCCGCGCTGGGGCTGAGGAGCAGGGCTGATGTGTGAATTGCTGGGAATGAGCGCCAATGTCCCTACTGACATCTGTTTCAGCTTCACCGGGCTGATGCAGCGCGGCGGAAAAACCGGCCCGCACCGCGACGGTTGGGGGATCGCTTTTTACGAGGGGCGCGGCTGCCGTACTTTTCATGACCCCAACCCCAGCGCCGAATCGGAAATTGCCCGGCTGGTGCAACGCTACGCCATCAAGAGCCGAATCGTGGTCAGCCACATCCGCCGCGCTAATCGAGGTCGGGTGTGTCTGGAAAACACCCATCCGTTCAGCCGCGAACTGTGGGGCCGGCACTGGGTTTTCGCCCACAATGGCCAGTTGCGTGGGATAAAGCGACTGCCGCTAGATTTCTACCGGCCTATTGGCACGACCGACAGTGAGCATGCTTTTTGCTGGCTACTCAGCCGCATCCGTGCGAAGTTCCCCGAACCGCCGCCCCGGGCTGCGGCGTTATGGCGCTTCGTCCATACATTATCTCAGTCCTTGAATCAGCGCGGCGTCTGCAATTTCCTGCTCAGCGACGCCCGCTATCTCTACGCCCATTGCGGTACTCAACTGTCCTGGCTGACCCGCCGGGCGCCGTTTGGCGAAGCTCGCCTGACCGACGCCGACATGACGGTGGATTTTCAGCGGGAAACCACGCCTGACGATGTCGTCACCGTGGTAGCGACCCGACCACTGACCGATAATGAACCGTGGATCGTCATGCTGCCCGGCGCCCTGGCGATTTTCAGCGCGGGCGAACCGGTCGCGACGTTCGATGGTTAGCCACCCGCACTAAGGAAAGTGGCGCCGCCCACCATGCGCTCTCGCCAATAGCGCTGATTCAGCTTGACCTTGCGCACTTGCCGGCTGCCCGAAGAGGCGTGAATCATCTGGCCGCTGCCCGCGTAGATGCCCACATGGGAAACCGCGCCGCTGTGATCGGTGCGAAAGAACAACAGATCACCCGGCAACACCCGGCGTTGCGGCCGTCCAGCCTGGAATTGCTGCGCGGCGGTGCGCGGCACCTGGATGCCCACTTGCTGATAAGCGTATTGCACCAGACCACTACAATCGACGCCACTGGGCGATTCGCCGCCCAGGACATAGGGCGCGCCGATCAGCCGCTCGGCGGTGGTCAAAATGCGCTGGCGCGCTGTCATGTGGGGATCGCGTGATGGTTGTGGAGTCGCACAGCCGTTGAGCCAAACTAAACCCATCAGCAGCAGAGCGACAGCAGCATGGCGGGAACAGGGTATGGGCATGAGGAAGATTCCCGGTGGATGAGCGCATTCGGTAACCGGCGCGGTTTTCACACGAAAACCCGCAGGATGGTCTATAGTAAAGACCAACTGCATGACAAGGGCTAGAAAAAGTCTGTTCCATCATCACAACGGACGTGTAAAATAACTTGAAAACTCAGTATTCAGCCAGAGGCATTCCGCACCACCATGCTGTTGCGATCCCCTCACCTCGCTAGCGAGGAAACACCGCCCTTTGAACTCAAGGGCAGTTTATTTACCTTGACCGTTCTTCACTTGTTCCAGATGGATCGGACAGCCATTGAGCGGCATCTGGTCGAGAAGGTCAAACAGGCGCCCAGTTTTTTTAATAATACTCCGGTGGTGATCGACCTGGAGGGAATGACCGATTCGCTGGACGGTCTGGATTTTAATGGTTTATACGAATTGCTGCGAGCGCATGGCATGGTGCCGGTGGGCCTGCGCAACGGGACGCCGATCCAGCAGGCGGCGGCCCGACTGGCGGGATTGCCGGCGTTGCCCGAAAGTCGCGCCAACAGCGGCGCCAAAAAACCGGATAAGCCTGAACCCGCGCTGCACAGTCGGCTTGTCAACCATCCAGTGCGTTCCGGCCAGCAAATTTACGCGCCAGACGGCGACCTGATCGTACTGGGCGCAGTCAGCGCTGGCGCTGAGGTTATTGCGGATGGCAACATTCATATTTATGGAGTGTTGCGGGGGCGCGCTTTAGCGGGAGTTCGAGGCGATGCGGAAGCCCGGATCTTCTGTCAAAGCCTGGAGGCGGAGCTGGTCTCGATTGCCGGGCGTTACCGAATCAGCGAGCAACTCGATCCGGCCGACCGCAGCAAGGCCGTCCAGATTCACTTGACGGAAGACCGACTGGTCATTGAACATCTAACCCGTTGATCTATACAGGGCGATAGTGATCAGGCAAACTCAACCACTCATCCGATCTTACATGCAACTTTAGGGATAATCGCTTGGCAACCGTTATCGTGGTGACCTCCGGTAAGGGAGGCGTAGGCAAAACGACGACTAGCGCCAGTTTCGCGACCGGTCTGGCTCAACGCGGTTACCGAACCGTGGTCATCGATTTTGATGTCGGATTGCGCAATCTGGATTTGATCATGGGCTGCGAGCGCCGTGTCGTGTATGACTTCGTGAATGTGATCAATAACGAGGCCAATCTGAATCAATGCTTGATCCGCGATAAGCGGGTCGAGAATCTGTATATCCTGCCGGCCTCCCAGACCCGCGATAAAGATGCGCTGACCAAGGAAGGCGTGGAGCGGATACTCAACGAACTGAAGCAGGGGTTCGATTATATTGTCTGCGACTCGCCCGCCGGCATCGAACGAGGCGCGCTGATGGCGCTGTATTTCGCTGATGAGGCGCTGGTGGTGACCAACCCGGAAGTCTCGTCAGTGCGCGATTCCGACCGCATTCTGGGCATCCTGGCCAGTCGGTCGCGCCGCGCTGAACAGGGGGACACTCCGGTCAAAGAGCATCTGGTGCTGGCCCGCTATGCGCCAGAGCGCGCTGATCGGGGCGATATGCTCAGCGTCGACGATGTTCTGGAAATTCTGGGCATTCCCCTGCTGGGCGTGATTCCCGAATCGCTGACCGTTCTGCAGTCGTCGAACGCGGGCGTGCCCGTCATTCTGGAAGAGGGCAGCGAAGCAGGCGCGGCCTATAGCGATCTAGTCGACCGGTTCCTGGGCAAAGACTTACCCCATCGGTTTACGTCGATCCAGAAAAAGGGTTTTTTGAAACGGCTGTTTGGTAGAGGATAAACCATGATAAGCCTGTTCGAAAATTTTTTCCGCACGCCTCCCAGCAAAACGGCCGCCCTCGCCAAGGAGCGGTTGCAGATCATCGTCGCTCACGAACGAGGCAGCCGCCGCAGCAGTCCCGATTATCTGCCAGCGCTCAAGAAGGAATTGCTGGAAGTCGTGCGTAAATATGTGCCGATCGATCAGAGCCAGATCAAAGTACATCTGGATCGTGAGGGCGGCTATGAGATTTTGGAGTTGAACATTACCTTGCCGGATGAGGAACAGCGCCAAGGTCCGCCGCGCCGGAATGGCTCCGGGGCTTAAGCCGAGATTCACCGGCTATCCAGCATCGCCCCCAGCGTGCGAGTCAGCAGGCGCAAATCCTGCTCTCGCGACAGGGTATGCTCCCCATCTTTGACCAAAATAACCCGTACATCGGTGCTGGTCAGTTTCTCCGCGATCTGGATGCTGGTTCGCCACGGCACATCGGCGTCGCCCATACCGTGAATCAGCCGCACGGGACAACGGATTGGCAATTCCGGGCGGTCCAGCAAGCGGTGTTGCGCCGCCTCCTCGACCAGACGCCAAGCGATAATATACGGTTCACCATAAGGCGAAGGCAGGGAGATCACCCGCTCGCGGCGCAACCGCTCCCGCAACGGCTCGTCCATCCGCTCCCAGAGCAGATAATCGGTAAAGTCCGCTGCACAGGCCAGACCCAGCAGTCCGGCGATCCGCGCTGGCCGCGCCAGTGCGGTTAATAGCATCAGCCACGCACCCATCGAAGAGCCGACCAGGATTTGTGGCCCTTCGGTCAACTGATCCAGCACCGCCAGCGCCTCCGCCGCCCAACCACCAATGGAACCTTCCGCGAACTGGCCACTGGATGCGCCATGGCCGGAATAATCGAAGCGGACAAACGCCTGGTTTCGCGCCCGGCACCAGCGTTCCAGAGTCGTGGCCTTGACCCCGGTCATGTCTGAGGTAAAGCCGCCCAGGAAGATGACGCCCGGCGCTGCGCCCGGGCTGTGGTGGTAGGCAAGCGCCGTACCGTCGGCCAGCATCAACCGGGAGGGAGGGGAAGGGAAGATGTGCATTGCGCACGTCGCGAGTAGACCGTTCATCACCCTGTCGCCCACGTTTGCGCCACCAACGCGGGCAGCATGACGCCCGCCGCCCCGTTCAAACTGAACGTGACATGCGGGCTGAGCGGCGTCGGTTGCGGGTTAATTTCCACCACCATCGCGCCCGCGTTCAGGGCAGTGAACGGCAGATCGGCGGCGGGATAAACCAGCGATGAAGTGCCAATGCTGAAGAAGACTTCGGCGCTGGCCGCCGCCTGTTGCGCTGTGCGCAATGCGCCGGCCGGCAACATTTCACCGAACCAGACCACGTCCGGGCGCAGCAGCCCGCCGCAATGCGGGCAACGCGGCGGGATGTCGTCGCTTTCCGGCCAGCCTTCCACCAAGCGGTCTTCGTTGAAGCATTTGGCGCGGAACAGGTTGCCATGCAGTTCCAGCACCTGGTGACTACCGGCTCGCCGATGCAGGCCATCAACGTTTTGGGTGATCAGAGTCCATTCAGCGATGTGGCGTTCCATATCCACCAAGGCATAATGGCCAGGGTTGGGTTCGACCTGGCGCACCCGTTCCTGACGCCAGGCATACCACTCCCAGACCAGTCGGGAATCGCGCCGGAATGCCTCGGGCGTGGCCAGTTCTTCAGGGTTATAACGCGCCCACAGCCCGGTCTGGGCCTCGCGGAAAGTGGGAACGCCGCTCTCGGCGGAAATGCCAGCGCCCGTGAGCACAGTCACCCGGTGGGCAGTCCGCAGGCGGGCGATGAGTGCGCTGGGAATCGAAGGTTTCTCGCTCATGGCGCAGCAGTCTCCAAATAGGATTTCTATTTCAACAGGATAGCAGCTTCGTGAAGAGTGTCGGATGGAAATTCATTTTGATGGTTTTTTACCCGAATCTTGCGCGAAAGGCTCCGTCCTTATGATCTTTCAGTTTTTAATCCGGTACGATTCCCAAGGATTGACGCCGGATATTTAGTTGCAGATCATTAGGGCGGGGAGGATGTCAAAACTGACCGGATTAAAATACGATCAGTCGCGGTTTGTGGGAACCCATCCCAGCAATTTTTGACCGATATGTGGCGGCGCGGTATAAAAAATCGCTTAAAGCTGCTGAGTTTCCGGGCGGCCCCGGCTATTCCACTGACAATATCTCATGACTCTCTTTCTGGATTCCTATTACACCATCGGCAAACTGCATCTATTCTGCGAAGACTACGTCTGCCAGGGTGGACAACCTTTTCCTTATATCATTCTGGCGGATGGTTGTTCCGCTGCTCTGGACAGCGATCTGGGCGCGCGGCTGCTGGTGTTGAACGCTCGCTCCCTGCTGCGCCGCTTCGCGTTCAGCGCCAGCGATGAGGCGGGACCGGCCAACCGACATTGGCGGCTGGGCCGGTGGATTATTCGACGCGCCGCTCGGCAAGCGCGGGATTTGGGACTGAATGAGGGAGTGCTGGACGCGACGCTGCTGATCGCCTGGTGCGATGGCGAAACCGTGTATGTGCATTTATACGGCGATGGCTGCATCGCTACCCGAAACGCCGACGGCGCAGTGGCGGCGATTCAGGTGGAATACGCTGAGAATGCACCCTATTACCTGAGCTACCTGCTCGATGCCGAGCGTGAGGCGCTGTATCGGGAAGCCATCGGCGCCGCCCAGGGTCAGAGCGTCCGCTATTTATATGATGGCGGTGCGACTAACCGCCAGGAACCTTTCGATACGCCCACCGTGTTCAGCTTCAGTCTGGCGACCTTTCCCACAGTGATGGTGTCTACCGACGGCCTGCATTCCTTCTTGAACACGGGGACCGGCGAGCGATTGACGCTGCTGGAGGTCGCTCAGCGGCTTCTGGATTTCCCACAAATCAATACAGGTTTCGTGAAGCGCCAGACCCGCGACGTGCTGGCGGATTACGGCCGGCAACGGATCGTCAATCTGGATGATCTGGGTTGGGGAGTGTTTGTCCGCGCCGGAGCCAGCGCCTAACGCATCATCGTCCGATCTAGCGCCCGATAGCTGATCGCTTCAGTAAGATGCGGCGTTTTGATGGTGTCGCTGCCGGCCAGATCGGCGATGGTGCGCGCCACTTTCAGAATCCGATGGTAGGCGCGCGGTGACAGGCCCAGCCGTTCCAAGGCGTGCTCCAGTAACTTATGATCTGCTTCGCTGAGCGCACAATAGCGTTCAATCTCGCGAACGCCCAAGGCGCTGTTGGGTTTGCCAGCCCGTTGTTGCTGTCGGTCGCGGGCGATGCAGACTCGACTCCGCACCGTGGCGCTGTTTTCTTCCGGCGCGTCGCCGCGCAGCACCCGATGGGCCAGCCGGGGAACTTCAATATGCAAGTCGATCCGGTCGATCAATGGTCCAGACACCCGCGCCCGGTAGCGGCGCACCTGCTCCTGACCACAGGCGCAGCGCCGCTCTGCGTCGCCCAGATACCCGCAGGGACACGGGTTCATCGCCGCGACCAGTTGAAAGCGTGCTGGAAAGTCAGCCTGGCGGGCGGCGCGGGAAATCGTAATGCGTCCCGATTCCAACGGTTCGCGCAAAACCTCCAACACCCGCCGGTCGTATTCCGGCAACTCGTCGAGAAACAGCACCCCGTGATGGGCCAGGGAAATCTCGCCGGGCCGGGGCTGGCCGCCGCCGCCAACCAGCGCCACGCCGGAAGCCGTGTGGTGCGGCGCACGGAACGGTCGCATACCCCATTGTTTCAAATCCAGTCCCTGGGCGCTGACCGAGGCGATGGCGGCGGTTTCCAGCGCTTCAACTTCGCTCAACGGCGGCATGATGCCCGGCAACCGGCTGGCCAGCATGGTCTTGCCGGTGCCGGGCGGGCCAATCAGCAGCAGGTTATGCCCCCCGGCGGCGGCGATTTCCAACGCCCGTTTGGCGTGCTGCTGGCCGTGTACGTCACTCAAATCCCGTTCCAGTACCGCCTCCAGCGGGGTGCGGGGCGGCGCAACCGGCGGTTGCAGGGCGTTGCCAGTCGTCAGTTGCCGACAAACCTCCAGCAAATGCGTTGCGCCCAGCACCTTTGCGCCGCTGACCAGGGTAGCCTCCCCGGCGTTATCGCTGGGCGCCAGCAGTGTGCGCCCGGCATCGCGACAGGCCAGCGTAGCCGGCAACACCCCGCGAATGCGCCGCAATTCCCCACCCAGCGCCAGTTCGCCGAGCATTTCGTACTGGCCGAGCCGCTCGCGGGGAATCTGTCCCGACGCGGCTAATAGACCGAGCGCAATCGGCAGATCAAAACGGCCGCCCTCCTTGGGTAAGTCTGCTGGCGCCAGGTTGATGGTGATGCGGCGGGCCGGGAACTCGAAACCGCTGTTCTGGATCGCGCCGCGCACCCGATCCTTGCTTTCCTTGACCGCCGCTTCTGGCAGGCCAACGATGAACAGTCCCGGCAGACCGCCAGACAAGTGGACTTCCACGCTGACGAGCGGCGCGTCGATGCCAACTTGGGCGCGGGTATAGACGATAGCAAGAGACATGGGAATCTTGTGGCTGAAGACGGGCTTGCACCGATTAAGGGCAGCGCGCTATTCGCCGCTTTCCGGTTCGGCGGCTTTTTCCGCCGCCTTGCGCCGTTTACCACCCGCAACCTTTGCTTCCAGTTCAGCAACCTGCTTTTCCAGTTCCTCCAATTTGGCGCGGGTGCGGGCCAGCACCCCCTGTTGCACCTCGAATTCTTCGCGCGTCACCAATTCCAGTTTGGCGAACGTCGCCTGCAGGGCCGCGTGAAAGTTCTTTTCCATTTCAGCCTGGAATTGCCGGAAGCCCGGCGGCGCCGCTTCCGCGAAACGTTTGGCCAGGTCATCGAAAGCTTTGGGGTCGATCATTGCCAGTTCTCCAAAGAGGGGATTGTCATCTTGAAGTTTAATGGGAAATTCCGGTTTGTATGCCCCCATCGTTATTGCACTAAAAAAGTGCGTCGAATCTGCCGCCGAAGCCGCCAATCACCGAATGCAGGCATTATCAGACATTAATTTTATATTAAAATTATTGATTTTTATATATTTATTTTTAGTGGCACACGATGTGCTATCACTCAGTGAAACGAATGGTCGGCGTTAGCGGACGGCGTTCGTAGAGACGCTGAAACAACACGTCGCCCTGTCGGTGTGTCTGAGACCAAAGGAGATTTGCCATGAAATTGATCACGGCGGTTATCAAGCCGTTCAAGCTGGACGATGTGCGGGAGGCCCTTTCGGAAGTCGGCGCGCAAGGGGTTACAGTGACCGAGGTCAAGGGATTCGGTCGGCAAAAAGGCCATACCGAGTTGTATCGGGGGGCCGAGTATGTGGTGGATTTTCTGCCCAAGATCAAGATTGAAGTCGGGGTGGTGGACGATTTGGCGGATCGAGTCGTCGAGGCCATTTCCCGCGCTGCCAACACCGGTAAGGTCGGCGACGGCAAGATTTTTATTTATGACCTGGAAAATGCGGTGCGCATCCGCACCGGCGAATCCGGGCCAGAAGCATTGTGATAACGATTTATCAATATTTTAACCCTTGGAGAACTCCACTGATGACCAGAACGATGCGAACACTTAAAAATGGCGGCTGGCTGACGCTGCTGTCGATGTTAACGCCAGCGCTGGCCTGGGCCGAAGAGGCCGCAGCGCCTCCTGCGCTGAGTTCCGGCGATACCGCCTGGATGCTAACCGCGACGGCGCTGGTGTTATTTATGACCATCCCCGGTCTGTCGCTGTTCTATGCCGGCATGGTGCGCGCCAAGAATGTGCTGTCAGTCATGATGCAGTGTTTCGCGATCACTGGTCTGATGACGGTGTTATGGGTGCTTTATGGCTACAGTTTGGCGTTCGATACGACCGGGATGACGAATGAAGCGATCAATCTGGCCACTTTTGTTGGCGGTTTCAACAAAGTATTCCTGAGCGGCGTCACGCCAGAGAGTTTGACGGGCACGATTCCGGAAACGGTGTTTATCACGTTCCAGATGACCTTCGCAATCATCACGCCAGCGCTGATCGTGGGCGCTTTTGCCGAACGGATGAAGTTTTCGGCGATGCTGGCGTTCATGGTTATCTGGTTCACTTTTGTATATATCCCGATCTGCCACATGGTCTGGAGCGGCGACGGCGCGCTGATGTGGGATTGGGGCGTGCTGGATTTTGCCGGTGGTACGGTGGTGCATATCAATGCCGGTGTGGCCGGACTCGTGGCCTGTATCGTGTTGGGCAAGCGCCGGGGTTATCCGACCACCGCCATGCCCCCGCATAACCTTAACTTCACCATCATGGGCGCATCGATGCTGTGGGTGGGCTGGTTCGGTTTCAATGCCGGCAGTGCGCTGGCGGCCAATGCCAGCGCGGGCATGGCGATGCTGGTCACTCAGGTAGCGACCGCTGCAGCGGCGTTAGCGTGGATGTTCGCGGAATGGACCACACATGGCAAGCCGAGCGCCCTGGGCATCGCCTCGGGCGCAGTCGCGGGTCTGGTCGCCATTACCCCCGCCTCTGGCACTGCCGGACCGATGGGCGCATTACTGATCGGCCTGGCGTCCGGCCTGGTCTGCTTTTTAGCCTCCACCAAACTCAAGCGGGCGCTGGGGTATGACGATTCATTGGACGTATTTGGCGTCCATGCGGTCGGCGGTATTATCGGCGCGATCCTGACCGGACTGTGCGCCGATGTCGCCCTGGGCGGCAAGGGCTTAGCCGAGGGTGTGACAATCGGCGCCCAGTTATGGGTGCAGACGAAAGGCGTGTTATTTACGGTCGTGTACACCACGATTCTAAGCTACGTGATCCTGAAAATCGTGGATGCGATGATCGGCCTGCGGGTGACCAGCGATCAGGAAACCGAAGGTCTGGACATTGCCCTGCACGACGAGCGTGGTTACAACCTGTGAGGTTGCCAATTCACGCCTCTCGCCCATGAGCGGGAGAAGGGTTGGGGGTGGTCGCCGGTTCAACGGCCGCCCCTCGCGCATCGACTGTCGATTTCGGTTATATTCCCACATGGGTTTTGGTTTTAAATCGGGCGAAACGCCAGAGGGCATCCATGAAGCTGGTTACTGCAATCATTAAACCGTTTAAGCTGGACGACGTGCGAGAAGCGCTGTCGGGGATCGGGGTTCAGGGCATCACCGTCACTGAGGTCAAGGGCTTCGGCCGCCAGAAAGGTCATACCGAGCTGTATCGCGGCGCTGAGTATGTGGTGGATTTTCTGCCAAAGGTCAAGCTGGAAATCGCGGTGGACGATAGCCTGGTGGACAAAGTGGTGGAGGCGATCTGCTCTACCGCCAACACGGGCAAGATCGGCGATGGCAAGATTTTCATCTATGACCTGGAGCGGGCGATCCGAATCCGCACTGGAGAAATCGGCCCGAGCGCGTTGTAATCTCTGATCCTCTCTATTCCCCTTCCCCTCTCTTCTCCCCCTTTTTGTAAAGGGGGGAATTTTAACAAGTCAACGAGTCAGTTGTGCGCAAGGCCGAGGGCGATCACCCGCAGCCCAGTGAAAATCAAATCCGGCTCCAGTTGATACTCTGCTTGCAGATACGGCAAAACCTGCTCGGCGTCTCCACCCGTCAGCCATCGCAATCCGGGACCGTGACTGGCGACCATCCGTTCAATAATCCCGTCAATCGTTGCAGCAACCGCATACAGCGCCCCGCCCCACACCCCATCGCGGGTGCTCCGGCCAAACAGGCGCGGTTCTCCGGTTTCCGGCGGAATCTGCCGGGTTTCCCGATACAACGCCTCGCGCATCAGGCGCATTCCCGGCACGATCACCCCACCCAGGTGCTGACCGTCCGCCGCCAGCGCGTCAATCGTGATCGCCGTTCCGCAATCCACCACATAACAGCCTTGCCCGGTCAGGGAACGGGCGGCAATCAAGGCCACCCAGCGATCTGCCCCCAGTCGCTCCGGTTCTGCATAGGCGTTGCGAATCCCGCAGGCGGCGGCGGTGGACATAACAAACTCCGCTTCAATACCCCAGGCTTGCCGAATCCAGCCCGCCAGCGCTATCCGGGTTGCGGAACCCGCCACGCTGACCATCAACACTCGCGATGGCAGCGGCAGCTCCCGCCATTGGCGTTCCGCCAGTTCCACCCAGCTTTCCGCGCCGTGCCCGGCCTGGCCGCGCTGCTGAAATTCGCCGCCCTCCCAAACCGCCCATTTAATCCGGCTGTTGCCCACATCCGCTAACAGCATCATGGCGCGATGATCCTCAAGCGGATTTCCCCGCCAATACACGGCCTGATTCCACCGCCGGCGGTTTCCAGCAGCAATGCGCCGGTCGCGTCTACCCCTCGGGCGATGCCGGTGACCGTGGCATTGGGCAGATGCAGGCTGACCTGGCGTCCGGCAACCTGATCAAACTGCGCCCATTCCGTCGCCAGATCAGCAAAGCCGCCCTGTTGAAATTCGCTGAAGGTCTCGACCAACTCACTGATCAGCGCCGCCGCCAGTCGGTTGCGGGAAACGGGCTCAGTTCCCGGAATTTCCTGTAGATCGACCCAGGGCTGATCGATGACCGCCGCATCCTGACGCGGCAGGGCGAGATTGAGGCCCACGCCGGCCACCACATAAAAGTCGCCAGCGACGCCACCCGATTCCAGCAGGATGCCGCCCAGCTTGCGTCCTCGCCACCACACATCATTTGGCCACTTCAGACCGACTTCACTCACGCCGATCTCCCGCAATACCCGTGCCACCGCTACGCCCGTCGCCAGACTCAGTCCGCTGAGCGCCTCTGGCGGCGCGGCGAACCGCCAAAGCAGGGAATACGCCAGACTGGCGCCGAAAGGCGTCAGCCAACTGCGCCCCTGCCGGCCCCGGCCTGCTGTCTGCTGTTCCGCCAGACACACCGCGCCGCTGGGCCAATCGTCCTGCGCTCCGGCCAGAAGATAGCGATTGGTGGAATCCAGGACGGAATACGTCTCCAACCGGCTCACGCCCGCACGGGCCGTAGCAGTCAACCCGGCCAGAATTCGCTCCCGGTCCAGCCGTTCCAATGCGACATCCATCCGTCTAACTCCCCGGCTCAGCAGCAATAAAAACCGCCTCCCCCCTCGCGAGGAAAGGCGGCGATAGTCTTTCCTGAAACTGGATTTAGAACAAACTGCTCCACGGCACAGCCGAGAAAAAACTGAGCCACGAAGCGACAATAAGGACAAGGATCAGAAAGAGCGGGAAATTCTGAAAGGTAAACATGGAAATTCTCCTTATGGCTTATAGGTAAAATACCAATCAATGCTCTCAATCAGTTGAGGATGAATCATCATCCTTTTGCAGCTTGCGTCGGGGAATGCGCGGGTCATCATCATCCATCAGGATGCGGTGGGCCGGACCTTCCAGATCATCAAACTGCCCGGTTCGCACCGCCCAGAGAAAGGCCAAGAACGCCACGCCGACGACTCCCAAGGCCATGGGAATCAACAGGTACAGGATGCGCATGGGGATGCTGACCTCCCGGTAGAAAGGCGCTGAGACGCTGAATCTCAGGTTTGCCGGAGCCGCAGTGCGTTGACGACCACCAGCAATGAACTGAACGACATGCCGATTGCGGACATCCAGGGCGTTAGCCATCCCCCAGCCGCCAACGGTAAGGCGATTAGATTGTACCCGATTGCCCAGGCAAAATTCTCACGCATGATCACTAAAGTCCGCCGGGCCATATCCACTCCGGCGGCCAGGTGTTCAAGTTTCTCTGACAGCAGAATCATATCCGCCGTCGCATGAGCCAGTTGCGTTCCGCTGCCCATCGCCAGCGAAACCTGGGCCGCCGCCAGCACTGGCGCGTCGTTGACCCCGTCGCCGACCATTGCCACAGTAGCGCCCTGCCGTTGCAACTCCTGCAAGCGATTCAGCTTGTCCTGGGGCGATAGACTGCCCCGAGCTGAAGCGACGCCAACCTCGCGAGCAATATGATCGACGGCTTCCGCCCGGTCGCCGCTCAACAGTTCCACTGTCAAACCCCGGGCTTGCAAAGCGGCGACCGCTTCCGCCGCGCCGGGCCGCAGCGCATCGCTCAACTGGAACCAGGCCAGTAGCCTATCCTCATCGCCCAGCGCTACCCAGGTGCTCGCCGCATCGAGATCGTCTCGTTCAACGACCGCTGCCCCGTTCAAAGCTGCGACAAATTCGGGTTGGCCCACCCGATAACGGCGACCATCAATCCAGCCCTCGATGCCGCTACCCGGAATATTATGCAATTCCATTGCGGTTGGGACGCCCAGGCCCGCCGCTTCCGCCAACGCCCGACCGACCGGGTGTTCGGAACCCCGCTCCAGAGCCGCCGCCAATGCCAGACCATACTGCGGCTCCAGCCCGCTCGTCGGCTCGACCGCTGTTACCTGTGGCCGACCGTAAGTCAGGGTGCCGGTCTTGTCGAAAATAACATGGGTGGCCCGCGCCAGAGTTTCCAGCGTATGACCACGGGTAGTTAAAATACCCATGCGCGTCAGCGTCCCGGTCGCGGCGACCATCGCGGTCGGCGTCGCCAGCGACAATGCGCAAGGACAGGTCACCACCAGCACGGACAGCGTAATGCGGAATGCGGTGTCGAAATCGCTCAATGACCACCAGGCGGCAAAGACCACGGTCGCCACGACTAGCAATACCGCGATAAACCCGCCAGCAATGCGGTCGGCCAGCAGGGCTAATCGTGGTTTCTCGCCCTGGGCGCGATCCAGCAACCGGACAATCGCCGACAGCACGGTATCAACGCCGACCTTCTCGATCTGCATTACCAACGGACTGTCCACGTTGACAGAACCGCCGATCAGCCCCTCGCCGGGATGTTTCGGCAGCGGCAGGCTTTCCCCGGTCAACAGCGACTCATCGACGCTGCTTGCGCCCTCCTCCACCCGGCCATCGGCGGGAATGGTTTCACCGGGCCGCACCAACACCCGGTCGCCAACCGCCAATTCAGCAATGGGAATGATCTCCTCATTGCCATTGGCATCCAGGCGGGTCGCCGTCGCGGGCAGCATCCGCACCAGCGCCTCGGAAATTTGCCCAGCCCGATGGCGGGCGTTCATTTCCAGAAAGCGTCCGGTCAGCAGAAAGAAGACAAACATCGTCACCGAGTCGTAATAAACCTCGCCGCTACTGATCCAGGTGTGCCAAATGCTGGCGGCGAAGGCCGCGAGAATCGCCAGCGAGACTGGCGTATCCATGCCCAGTTGCCGGTTGCGCAGATCACGCCAAGCGGCGATATAAAACGGTTGCGCGGAATAGGCCACAACCGGCACGGTTAAAATCAGGCAAATCCAGCGCAGAAACTCCCAAACCCAATCGTCCATGCCCTGGTATTCGCCCACATACAACCCCACCGCCAGCATCATCACCTGCATCGAACACAGCCCAGCCACCGCCAACCGACGCAAGGCAACCGCCCGTTCGCGTTTTTGCAGGGCTTCCTGACGACTGGGATCAAAGGGGTGAGCGATATAACCAATGGCGGCAATGGCCGCCAGAATTTCGCTCAGTTTGGTCTGTTGCTCATCCCATCGCACCCGGGCGCGGTGGGTGGAATAATTAACCCGAAATTCCAGTACGCCAGGCAGGGCGTTGACATGCCGTTCGCTGAGCCAGACGCAGGCGGCGCAGACGATGCCTTCCAGAATCAGCGCCGCCTCCCGCGTATGTTCACTTTCGACCCGGACAAAGCTCTTCTGTAAATCCGGGCGGTCGTACAATTCCAGCCCGCGCAACTGTTCAGGAATCAAATCTTCGGCGCGGCGCGATGGCGCGGTGCGATGGTGGTAAAAGTCCGTCAGACCGGCGGCGACGATGGCTTCCGCAACGGCTTCGCAGCCATGACAGCACATCGGCTGGCGCTCACCGTTGATCACGGTCGCAAAATGGGCGCCGAGCGGAACCGGCAGGCCACAGTGAAAACAATCCTTTGGAAAACCGGAGGCGCTGGGCGGCATTTTGTCCACTGAAAGCATGGAAGGCATGGAAGGCATGGACAATGGGGTAAGCATCCGGTGGATGTTGATAGAAGAGAAACGCTATCGGGCCGGCCGGTTTTCCAGCATTTCGGTGCTGGCCTGAACTTCATGCAGATCATCGCCTTTGCGAATGCTCAACAGCAGATTCCAGCGACCGGCAGCCGGCAAGATAACTGTCGATTCATAAACGCCCGGCGCAGTTTCACCCAGAGCAAAATCGACATCCAGCTTACTGGTGGACGTGCGGAGGAAGCGTCCGGTCACGATAGCGTCGGTCAACGGTTCACCTTCCCGCGTCTGCACCGCCGCCCGGAACCGGGCCGGTTCGCCGGTCACCGGTTCGCCGACCCAGCCCTTGTGAACCTGCCAGCCGCGCTGGCGCTGCCGCTCGACCTGCTGGAGATACTGGTTATACAGCCCCTCCTTCTTGTGGAAATCGTGCGCGATCACGCCGGGGAAAATTGACGTGGTCTCGCGTTGACTGGCCGACTCGGGCAACAGCCAGTCGCGCACCCACGGCGGTACGCCATGCTCGGCGACCGCGATGAACATCGCGCCAAACACCGCCACGAAAACGAAAAATCCGATCAGCGTCGCCGGCCCCCAGTGCAACCCCTGGCCGCTGGAGCGGACGCCGAGCAACATGCCGCAGACCAGCGCCGTCAGCAAATAAATCGCCAAGTGAATGGCGAATATATCGCCGCCCGGCCAGCGCAGAATAGCCCAGGGTACATATAAGCCAATCGTGGTCAGCGCGGTCACGGCAGCGGCCCATTTGGCGCTAACCCCGGCAAAACGGATTAAACTAAGATTAGCCAACACAATCAGCGCCGCACCAATACCCAGGCCGAGCAGCAGATCTGTCATCAATCACCTTCTGGAATGTAAAACGGCACTTCACGCCGAATGGGATCAGCGGTCTCCCCGGCCAGCACCTCAATAACAAACGTCACCTTGTCACGGTCGCCATCGTGTTTTTCATGCTTGCGGGCTTCATAGCGTTCATCATCGTCATCATTATCATCGGAAATCGGCGGAATCTGCACTCGCGCCAACAACTTGATCCGCTGCTGCGGGGCTAGATCGAGTCGTTCCATGCCATCCATATCCAGCACAGCGCCCGGCAACCCCTCAATGCGGATGCCCACGGTCAAGGGTGCAGTCAGTTTGTTATTCAGCTTGATCTCATAGACATTGCGGATGCCGCCATCTGACAGTTGGGTGTACAAGGGCTGGCGGATTTGCTCGACCATCCCGGTATAGGGCGAACGAGTGACGACGCTCCAGATCAGGACTGCCGTCGCCGCCGTCAAAATCACGCCGTAACCGACACTCTTGGGCTTGAGCAGGGTCGTCTTGCGGCCCTGGAGAGCGTTTTCGGACGTGTAACCAATCAGCCCGCGCGGCCATTTCTGGTTGTCCATGATGATATCGCAGGCATCGATGCACAGCGCGCAGGAAATGCACTGATATTGCAAACCCTTGCGGATGTCGATGCCCACCGGGCAGACCTGTACGCAATATCCGCAATCAATGCAATCGCCGACGCCCTGCTTCTGCCGCTCCTCATAGGTCTTCATGCCCTTGCCCAGTTTGGCGCGGCCCTTGGCGCCCTCCCCCCGTTTGGCGTCATAGGAAATGATGAGCGTGTCATGGTCGAACATGGCGCTTTGAAACCGCGCATACGGACACATATAAGTGCAGACCTGTTCCCGCGCCAGTCCCGCCATCACAAAGGTGGTCGTGGTCAGAAACAACGTCGTAAAGTAGGCGGCGTAAGGCGCGCGGCCCAGCAGAAAATCCACCACCAGCGTCGGCGCATCGACCCAGTACATGGTGAACGTCAGGCCGCTCCAGAACGCGATCAGCAGCCAAGCCGCATAGGTTCCCCCGCGTTTAAGCCACTTTTCGCGGCTCCAGGGACTTTTATCCAGCCGGAGGCGCGCCGGGCGATCTCCCTGAATCCACTGTTCGACCATCATGTATAAATCGGTCCACAGCGTCTGGAAACAGAAATAACCACACCAGACCCGCCCGGCCAGGCCAGTGACGAAGAACAGCAGAATAGCGAAGATAATCAGCACCCCGGCCAGCCAGAAAATGTCCTGCACCTGGATGGTCAGGCTAAAAATGTAGAAATGTCGTCCCGGCAGATCATACAGCACCGCCTGATCCGGGGCGTTGGGTCGATCCCAGCGTAGCCACGGCAACAGAAAAAAAACGATATACGCCAGGGCCAAAATACCGGTTTTGAGATTGCGGAAACGACCCTTGACAGAACGGGGATGAATTTGGATGCGCTTCTGATAAAGCTGAGGGGTTGGTTCGGACATGGTCCACCCGATTTTCGGTGAGTAAACAGCAGAAACAAATTATATTGACCGCAATGGACGCCTAACGTCATTGCGGTTCGTCAACTCAAAGATAAGCAAGCGAGAAGGTGAGGACATCCATAAACATTTCACCCCCCTTCCGGGGGGTGAAATGGTGAACTGGAGCGCACTTGCGAAGCTTACTGAGCGCCACCCAACTGATGAACGTAAACCGCCAGCAACTTGATATCGGTTGGAGACAGGCGATCGTTCCAACCCGGCATCACCCGGGTATTGTTGACGCCCTTTGCAATGAAGGTCTTGAGCGCCGCCTGCTTCTCCTGCGGGCTCTTCAACGCGGGGATGTTTACAATGGCCCAGATTTTGTCGGTCAGATTGGCCGCGCCCTGTGAAGGAATGCCCTTACCGTCCACACCATGACAGTAGTAGCAACCACCGACCTGACCCTGAAAGATTTCCTTGCCGCGTGCGGACGCCTCGCCAGCCTCCGCTTCATTTGACAGCGTCAGCACATATTGGGCGACATCATCGAGTTGCTCCGCACTCAGCACCGGGCCGAACGCTGGCATGAAGCCATTGCGGCCCTGCACCAGCGTCTCGTTGATCTGCGCCATGTTGCCGCCCCACAGCCAGTCATCGTCCGTCAGGTTCGGATACAGGCCGATCACGCCCTGACCGCCGCGCCCATGACAGGCAGCGCAGTTGTCACCGAACAGCCCCTTGCCAACCGAGCGCACGAATTCCATCGTCTTGGGGTCCTTGACGATTTGCTCGTAGTCAGCGGCTTCCACCTTGGCCAACATGGCTTTGCGCTGCGGATCGGTTATCGCCGCGCCCAGGTCTTCCAGCAACAGGGAACGGGTATTCCAGCGATATTCCTTCTCCTGTTCCTTGCCGGTCGTTTGGTCGACAACGGTGTAATCGACGGTGCCAAATCCCTTGAGCCAACTGTCCCCGACCGGCCAAGAGGGGTAAACCAGCCAGTACAGCACCGAGAACACAATCGTGCCGTAGAAAGACCACAGCCACCAACGCGGCAGTGGATTGTTGTACTCCTGCAGGTCGCCATCCCAGGCATGGCCGGTGGTCTGAACCGTACCGGACGGTTGTTGAGTATTCGCAGTATTGTCACTCATTGTTTATTGTCCATCACCTTGCGGGATTGGGTGAGATCCTTCGGCCCGCGCCGTACTGGGCGGTTGCGGTTCGTCGTCGAATGGAATGTATTTATAAGACTCCAGTCGCCGGGTGCGATGCTTACCCGTGAACACATAGAGCAGAACGCCGCAAAAAGCGCCGAAAAACAACAACAGCGCTAAAGGCTTGGAATTTTCCATGCTAGTGAACCACAGCAGCCAGTCGGACATCGGTCGGAAGCTCCATCCAGTCCCCCCGAAAGGGGACTCGGGTTGTTAACGGAACGTAGCGAAGTAGCCTTCGTCGTACTTGGTGAAGTCCACCATGGTGCCCAAAACCTGGAGGTAGGCCACCAACGCTTCCATTTCGGTGATCTGATCGGGCAATCCGTCAAAATCCCGCTCGCGCGCCTGAGCAAACAGGCTGTCCCGGGCCTTGCTGACATCCAGTTGATCAGCGACGGCCTGACCAAACTTCTGAACGTTGGCCTCATACTCGGCCTGGGTCACGGAATACGGGACGCCGACCGCCCGCAGGGCGCGCATCCGGTCCGCTATATCCGAAGTATCCAGTTCCGTATTCAGCAACCACGGATAATTGGGCATGATGGACTGCGGCACCACCGAGCGTGGCGCGACTAGATGCTGAACGTGCCACTGATTGGAGTACTTGCCGCCCACTCGCGCCAGATCAGGGCCGGTGCGCTTGGAGCCCCATTGGAAGGGATGGTCATACTGCGATTCCGCCGCCAGCGAGTAGTGGCCATAACGCAGCCACTCATCACGGAACGGGCGAATCTGCTGGGAATGGCACAGGTAGCAGCCCTCGCGGATGTAGATGTCGCGGCCGCGCTGTTCTAGCGGCGTGTAGGGCCGCACTCCGTCCACCTTCTCAATCGTCTCGTTGATGTAGAACAGCGGAACGATTTCCACCAGACCGCCAACGCTGATCACAACCAGGATCAGCAACAGCATCAAGCCGGAGTTGGTTTCAATATGTTCATGTCGCATGATGATTTATTCTCCGAAGCGCCGTTCGCTTAAGCTTTGGCCAACTTGGCGGCCAACTTGGCCTCCACATCCGCCTGCTCGCGACGGGCCGCCCGCAGGGTCATCGCCATGTTGTACACCATGACCAGTACGCCCGCGACGAAGAACGCGCCGCCCAGCGCCCGCCAGACATACGGCGTGTGCATGAACTCAACGGTCTCAATGAAGGTGTAGGCCAGATTGCCATAGTCATCGAAGCTGCGCAGCATCAGGCCCTGGCCGATGCCCGCGACCCACAGCGAAGTGATGTACAGCACGATGCCGATAGTCGCCAGCCAGAAGTGGACATAGATCAGGGTCTGGCTATACATCTTCTTCTCCCACAACCGGGGAATCAGATGATAGAAAGAACCGAAGCTGACCAGCGCCACCCAGCCCAACGCGCCAGAATGCACATGACCGACAGTCCAGTCGGTGTAATGCGACAGGGCGTTAACGCTCTTGAGCGACATCAAGGGGCCTTCAAACGTGGACATGCCGTAAAACGACAGCGAAGTGATCAGAAACAGCATGATCGGGTCGGAGCGCAACTTGTCCCACGCGCCGGACAGCGTCATGATGCCGTTGATCATGCCGCCCCAAGAAGGCATGAGCAGAATGATGGAAAAGGTCGCCGCCAAAGTGGACACCCAATCCGGCAACGAAGTCCAGTGCAGATGATGGCCGCCAGCCCACATGTACAGGAAAATCAGCGCCCAGAAGTGGATGATGGACAGCCGGTAAGAATAGACTGGCCGACCCGCCTGCTTGGGTACGAAGTAGTACATCATGCCGAGGAAGGCGGCGGTCAGGAAGAAGCCGACCGCATTGTGGCCATACCACCACTGGGTCATGGCGTCCTGTACCCCAGAGAACAAGCTGTAGGATTTGGTCAGGCTGACCGGCACCGCCAGGTTGTTGAAGATGTGCAGCAGGGCGACCGCCACGATAAACGCCAGGTAGAACCAGTTCGCCACATAGATATGCGGCTGGCTGCGGCGGCGGATAGTTTCCACATACACCGCAAAATAGGAGACCCACACTAGCGTGATCGCGATGTCCAGCGGCCATTCAAATTCGGCGTATTCACGGCCCTGGGTGATGCCAGCCATATAACTGAGCGCGCCTAGCGCCACGCCGCCGTTCCAGCCCCAGAAAGTAAACTCGGCTACCCAAGGAAAGGCCAGCCGCGCCTGACAGGTGCGTTGTACGACGTAGTAGGAGGTAGCGAACAGCGCGCTGCCGCCGAAACCAAAGATCACCAAAGTGGTGTGAACTGGGCGCAGCCGCCCAAAGGTCAGTTCAGGAATATCGAAGTTCAGAAAGGGCCATGCCAGTTCGCTAGCGATATAAACGCCAACGGACATGCCGAGCACCGCCCACACCATCGCCGTAATTGTGAATTTGCGGACGATGTCGTAGTTATACTGCTCGGCTGGCAACGCTGAGCTTTGGGCCATATCCAAGTCTCCTTGAGAAAGCCATGGAATTAGGGGTTTTTTGAGCGTTTTTCGATACTTGATATATTTGAATGGAAAAACGAGCTGGGTGCGTCAAAAAGACTCAGTCATTCTACTAGGATTTACGAGGGCTTCTCAATCAGCCTTGGCTAATACTAAAAAAAAAACTGGGCGCCTCCGGGAACATTTTTTTTCCATCGTTTTCAAAGTACCCCTACCCCAGCAGGGGTGCAGCGTAATGATCGAGCAACAGCGCAGCAAACACGCCAAACAGATAAATGATGGAAAAGCCGAAGGTCGGCATGGCCAGCCGGTCATCGCCTGTCGCATATAACTGAACCGTATAGCTGAGAAAGCGCAGGCCCAGCCCGACGGCGCCGATGAGATAAATCCAGCCGCTCATGCCAGTCAGAAAGGGCAGCAGCGCGATCAGGAACAGCAGGATGGCGTACAACAAAATGTGCAATCGGGTGAAGGCGACGCCGTGGGTGACGGGCAGCATGGGGAGATCGGCGCTGGCGTAGTCGTGGCGACGGTGGATCGCCAGCGCCCAGAAGTGCGGCGGGGTCCAGACATAAATAATCAGAAACAGCAGCAGCGCGCCGGGATCGACCTGTCCAGTAACCGCTGTCCAACCAAGCAGCGGAGGGGCCGCGCCGGCTGCGCCGCCAATCACAATGTTCTGCGGCGTCGCCCGTTTCAGAAACAGCGTGTAGATCACCGCATAGCCAATCAGCGCCACGAACGTCAGAACCGCAGTCAGTAAATTGGCGAACGCCAGCAACAACACGAAACCGAGCGCGCCGATGACCAGCGCAAATCCCAACACTTCCCAGGCTTCCAGATGCCCGCTCGGCAAGGGCCTGCGGCAGGTGCGAACCATCAACGCATCCACCCGCCGGTCAACCAAGTGATTGATCGCGGCGGCGGAACTGGCCATCAGGGCGATGCCCAGCGCGCCGAACAGCAAAATCGGCCAGGGGGCCATGCCGGGCGTCGCCAGCAACATGCCGACCAGAGCGGTGAAGGTAATCAAGGCCACCACCCGGGGCTTGGTCAGCTCCAGATAATCCCGCCAGCGGGTGTGCAGCGTGCGCATAGCAATGGTGGTCATATTGCAGGTTCCGGGCGCAACCGATGGTTAAGCATCACCAACGCCAGCAACAGCAGCGCCGCCCCGGCGTTGTGCGCAACTGCGACGGGCAACGGCAAGCGCAGCAGGACATTGGCGATGCCCAGGCCAATCTGGATCGCTAACAGCAGGGCGATGATTCCTCCGGTCATGCGCAGCGTGCGGTTGGCTGTCCACAACCGCCCGACCAGCCATCCCAGGTAAAGCAGAACAGCCAACGCTCCCAATCTGTGCGTCAGATGAATGGTGACGCGGGCATCATTGCCCAGTACGCCGCCCTCGTAGGAAACGCCGAGTCCCCGCCATAACGTGAACGCTTCGCCAAACGCCAGCGGCGGGAGCCAGTGCGTCTGACAGGTGGGAAAATCCGAGCAGGCCAGCGCTGCGTAATTGGCGCTGGTCCAGCCGCCCAGGGCAATCTGCATGACCAGCAACGCCAGACCGAGCAATGCGGACTGGCGCAAACCCTGAACTTCCGCCACCTGCTCCTCCTGGACATAGCGCCCCTGACGTAAAATCAGCCAGGTCAGGAGACTCAGCGTCGCCAGCCCGCCCAGCAAATGCCCCATCACGACAATCGGTTTGAGCTGCCAGGTCACGGTCCACATGCCCAACAGCGACTGAAACAGGATCAATCCCAGCAGGGCCAGCGGCAGGGCCAGCGGCTGATCGGGATCGCGCCGGTTGCGCCAGGCCAACACAGCCAGCGTCAACACCAGCAACCCCAATAGACCGGCGCAATAACGATGGATCATCTCTTTCAAGGCTTTAGCGGGCTCCACCGGACGATGCGGATAGGCGGCGCTGACCTCGGCGATTTGCCGAGCGTCATCAGGAAGGTTCAGCAACCGTCCATAACAGCCAGGCCAGTCCGGGCAACCCAATCCGGCGTCTGACAGCCGCACATAAGCGCCTAGCAGCGCCACAACCAAGGTCAGCGCCAGCGCTGCCCAGGCCAGCCGGTGAAAGGACGTCGCCCGAACCCGCTTTATCCGATCCGGGACCATTTCAACAACCGTTGCAAGTCCTTGAGTACGCCACGCGGCTCCACCGTAACCGGGTAACGCATCAACAGATTACCTAATGGATCAATCAGGTAAATCCAGTCGCTGCTTGCGTCAGCGCGGCCAAACGCCTCCAGCAACTGATTTTGCATTCCGACATCGGCCACCCCAATCGTCATCACCGCATGTTCATCGGCCAACCACTGGCGCAACGCGGCGTCGGGCGCTCCATCCAACAGCAACACTGTTTCCACCCGCCCCATATCCTTGCCCAGCGCCAGCCGAACCTGCCGCAGATCGTACAACGCGGTATGGCAACGCGCATCGCAGGCGCTAGCGGAACCGGCATAGAGCAACATCCAATGATCCTGAAGCGCCATCGAACGCCCGTCGAGTAACGTAAAACGCAAATCAAGCGGCCGGGCGGGATTCAGCAACTCACCATGCTGAACCGTATAGCCGGGCGTCCACCGTCCAGACAGCCATCCCGCCGCCGCCAGCGGCGCTGCGAAACAAGCGATAATGAACAGTAGATACAGCCGTCGCCGCCAGGGAGCCGGATTGGTTGAATCTTTAGTCGGAAGGGTTTGCACATTCATGGGCATTGGCTGAAATGCGGCGAACATGCGCCGCGAGGTACAAAATGACCAGCGTCGCCGCCAGCGCGAACCACTGGACGGCGTAGCCCTGATGGCGTTCCGGGCCGAAACCGCCGAACCGGGGCCGCCAGTCGCGTAAATAACCCTGCGGCTGACCCGGCTCCAGCAAAATCACCGCAGGCCGCAGTGGATAACCGAGAATCGTCGCCAGTCGCTCATAATCAATATAAAGCGTCACCCGAGGCCAGCGGCGATCCGCGCCTGCGGCATCGCCCAACCGCAACCCCGGATGGGCCGGTTGCGCTAGCCAACCGTTAACAGTGATCGCATCCGCCGCCACTACGATGTCGGGCAAGACCTGCCGCGACTCGCCCAGCGGCGTCCAGCCCCGATTGACCAGAACCGCCCCGCCATCCGTCAGCCGCAGCGGCGTCAGCACATGGTAGCCGGGCTGGCCTTCGCGCAACTGGTTGTCCAGCAATATTTGATGCTCATTGTCGTAATGACCGGTCGCTATCACCCGGCGATAAAGATTATTTCGATCAGCCGCATCCAAACTGTTCAGCGACGCCGACGGCCACTGAGACCGTTCGACAAAAGCCGCCTGGAGTTCCGCTTTCTGACGCGCCCGGTCCAGTTGCCAAAATCCGAGGCTGAGCAGCAACGGCAACAGCAACAATACGGCCAAGGTCGCCGCCCAACCGGGTCGAAAGCTCCAGTGACCGATCCGCATTGCCGATTTCGCTACTGTCCGTTCAGACTACAATGAAGATCACGCCAATACGGGAAACCACTCATGCTGATTAAAGTAATTGTTGTCTTCATGCTGCTGCTCATTTTGGCCAGTCTAGGTTCCGGGTTGGTCTTCATGGTCCGCGACCGGGGACAGGGACGGCGCGCCGCCAAGGCGCTAACCGTGCGGGTCGGGTTGTCAGCGGTGCTGTTCCTCCTGCTGATGCTGGCCTACGCCACGGGTCTGCTCAACCCGCATGGCCTGTAGCGCTGCCGCTCACAGCCAGTAAACGAAGACAAACAGCCCCAGCCACACCACATCGACGAAGTGCCAGTACCAGGCCGCCGCCTCAAAAGCAAAATGACGATGCGTCGTGAAATGTCCGGCCAATGTGCGCAGCAGGATCACGGTCAGCATCACCGCGCCGATCGTGACATGCAGCCCATGAAACCCGGTCAGCAGGTAGAATGTGGAACCGTAGATGCCGCTGCCCAAAGTCAGGTGCAAGTCCTGATAGGCGTGGCGATATTCATAGACCTGCAAACTCAGAAACAGCACGCCCAGAACCACTGTCGCCGCCAGCCCCTTGATCAACTGTGCGCGCTGGCCCTCTACCATACCCCAGTGCGCCCAGGTGATCGTCGCGCCGCTGCTTAACAGGATCAGCGTGTTGATCGCCGGCAATCCCCAGGGGTGCATCGGCGCGAAAAAGCCGCCAATCGCGTCGGGACCGTTGGTCGGCCAGGCGGCTTCATACTTGGGCCAGAGCAAACTCTGGGTCAGCGTCCCATGGCCGGTTTCCCCGCCCAACCACGGCACCGCATAGCTGCGGGCGTAGAACAGCGCGCCAAAGAACGCAGCGAAGAACATCACTTCTGAAAAGATGAACCAGACCATTCCCCAGCGGAACGACCGATCCATTTGCGCGTTGTACAGGCCCTTTTCGCTCTCACGGACCACCGTGCCGAACCAGCCGAACATCGTGGTCAGCATCAACGCAACACCGATCCAGAACAGTGTATCGCCGCCGCCGTTCAGCCAGGTCGCCCCGCCCAGCATCAGGACAAACAACCCGATGGAGGCAATGATCGGCCAATAGCTTTGGTGCGGCACATAATAACGATCGGACGCGGACTCTATTGCGTGGCTCATCTCATATCCATCCTCTGATCGTCGGCGCTGAAAAGAGCGAGGAATCTAAACGCCGTCGCGCTTGAACAAGGTGTAGGACAACGTGACGGTGCGCACCTCCGGCGGCAGGGCTGGATCGATGCGGAACGTGACCGGCATATCTCGCCCCTCCCCCGGCTGAAACGCCTGCTGGACGAAGCAGAAACACTCGATTTTCTGGAAATGCCGCGCCGCCAGCCCTGGCGCGACGCTGGGAATCGCCTGGCCGACCAGGGGCTGGCCGGTCAGATTGCGGGCGTGGAACTGTGTCTGGTAATACTGGCCCGGATGAACTTCCATCCGGGCAACCTGCGGGGCGAATGCCCAGGGCGCATTCACATTCAGGCTGGC
>Ga0209573_1001378_pt1 | contig 38337 bp, 34 predicted proteins | sample TNRBio252014_DNA_FD_185870 | JGI IMG/M metagenome (GOLD analysis project Ga0209573, IMG submission 185870) | Wastewater treatment Type I Accumulibacter community from EBPR Bioreactor in Madison, WI, USA - TNR Reactor_6/25/2014_ DNA (SPAdes)... | ecosystem: Engineered > Bioreactor > EBPR >...
GTCGTCGGCCCGCTGTTGCTGTTGCGCAGGTAGAAACGAGCGGTGGCGGGGTTGTACAGGCCGACGGTTTGGATGCTGTCACCATTCCAATCGCCGACCAGTGGCATCCAACCCTGGTTGGCGGGGCCGTAGACAAAACTGGTCGTCGTCGCCGGCCCGCTGTTGCTGTTGCGCAGGTAGAAGCGAGCAGTGGCGGGGTTATACAGGCCGACGGTTTGCGCAGCGGTACCCACAGTAAATGTGAAGGTGGCGGTGACCGTGCAGGCGGCGGTGATCGGGCCGGTGGTGTAAGTCGTGCCGCTGAGCGCACCGCCGCATCCGGACGCCGTCGCGGTGTAGCCGGCATTGGGGGTGACAGTAAAGGTGGTGGTCGCGCCGTGGGCGACGGTGCGCGAGGCCGGGCTGATGCTGCCGTTGGCTCCTGCCGTGCCGGTCACGGTGTAGGCTTGTTGGGTGAAGGTGGCGGTGACCGTGCAGGCGGCGGTGATCGGGCCGGTGGTGTAGGTGGTGCCATTGAGCGCGCCGCCACACCCGGTAGCGGCAGCGGTGTAACCGGCATTGGGGGTGACAGTGAAGGTGGTGGTCGCGCCGTGGGTAACAGTCCGCGAACCCGGGCTGATGCTGCCGTTGGCTCCCGCCGTGGCGGTCACTGTATAGGTTTTCGGGGTAACAGCAATTTTCGTCCGACTCCAGGCAAAATTATTACTGCCTGGGAAACCACCTTTTACAGCACCCTCATCATCTCTGATAAAAGCGCCAAGGTAGTAACTACCGGCTGGCACATTCACCGGCACAGTTAGCGACGTCGTCGTACTGTACGAAGCACTAAAAGGATCCAAACCCGGAGAATAGGTTGCCGTCTCCAAATAGTAGTAGGAGCCACCATAATTTCTTGATGGCGACAAATACCACTCGATAGTTGGGACATCAATCCTGGTTGTTCCCACATTTTCCACATGATGAATCACTGTGAAACTGGTGCCCGCTTGAACGCTGCTGGGATAAGTAGCGTCTTGCCAGTTCTGGTAACCTACCGTGCGGAACAAATACACGGCCAAGTCAGTGTGTGCTTGGGATCTGTCCGGAAATAGAGCACGGATGCCGCCAGCATCATCAGCGAAAACCAGGCTCCACGCCCGATAGACCATTGGAGCATAATTCATGATTGATAAATCGCTAAAGCTATGATCCAAGCCAACGACATGGCCCAGTTCATGGAGCATGGTTTGTCTAAAGCCAATAGCTGAGCTGCCATCGAATACCCATTCGTCATCCAGCGTCCAACTAAAGGCAGGATTTAGGGAAACATCTGCTTCGATTATGACACCCCCGCTAGACCGCCACCAAGTAACTCCCAGAGTGTTTGAGTCCCATGGAGATCCATATATGCTTTGCATCTGTGCAGAGGTTGGCCAACCTGTCAAATCAAACACGCCATCCGGCCATCCAAAAGTACCCTTTGGTGTTGTATACCGCAAAAAGACATAGGCGTAATAATTCCAGATCACCATTTGTTCGTCATCAGGCCATGCCCAAGAATCTGGATAGGGATTCAGAACTATTGGAGCAATGGGTTTAGGTCCCAAAGTGACATACTGGGGTTTGACATAGCGCTGGAGTTGAACAGGATTATTGATTCCAGCACTGAAAGCTTTGGGTTCAGCCGAATGCTGTGGATCAGGCGTCATAAACCAAGGGCTGAGCGAGACATCTGTTGTTCTTGGGGGAGAAACCCCGATATTACCACTGTTCACTTTGGCATGAGAAGCAATCTCAGGACGCTTGGAAAAAGTTTGCATGATGCGTGGATCGTTAGTGTCCAGATTACTTTGCTTTGGCAATGACGGAGCAGCTTTAATCCGCTGTAGATTGGTACGCAACCAGTTCATAAACTGGCCGGCTTCAACCTTCCTAAGATTTGAAGGAATCGCCTGATTCATTTGATGGCGAACATCTTTTAGCTCAAATGCTCTTAGAATTCGACCATCGTCAGACAGTTGTAACAAACCACCATCCACATCTTCTACAAAATTATTTGCGTTAACTCTAAAAAATCCCTGATTGGTTCCCACTACAGGAGTCATTCCTGGAGTATGCCAACTCTCGCGCAACATTAGAATATATCGCTGTTGGAGTTGAGGCATCTGAAGACCAGCAATTCCCTGGCTCTCCTTATCAATTGTTCCTCCCCAAAAACTGACAACCGTAGTAGAACCCGCTTTTATATCCGCAGTAGGAGGAACTACATCTTCGATTGCTATGGTGTAGTAAGTTCGCATGTAGCGATGAGAAGGATCGCCCCACACAGATTCTTTCTTGATGACGCGCCCCAAGATCGTGGTCTCAGCGTCGTAGCCAGCCTCATCGACTGTCATCGGCACAACGGATAATGCCATGGTTGCTTTGTTAATCCCTAAGGCAAAGACAAAGACAACAAAGAACATTAGATAGGACATAACAGCATTAATAGTTTGTTTCTTCATTGCCAGATCTCCGTAGTTTTATCAAAAACCGCCGCCTTCAACACCCCCGGTTCGGTTTGCAACGGCACAACGTCAACACTATCAAGTCGGGCGCAGTAATCCAGATCCTCGCCGCAACCCAGCGCCGACAGACCACGCCCGTGATGGGCGTAGCGCAACAGTTGCGGCAGCCGGGTTTGCCACTGCTCGAACAGCGCGACCGCAGCGATGGATTCATCATCCCCGGAGCAGTCGCTGTCGCGTTCGACGCTGAGCAAGTGGCCTATCGCCCCGGCGCAGATCGTATCCTCCAGCGAAAACCCGCCGCGCCAGCCTGCCGCCACAATCCACACCGTGTGCGGTTGTTCTTCCAGCAAATAACGCACCACCGCCGCGCGGTTGGTGAGCGAAGCGGTCAACAAAATCGGCACCCGCCGCACCCGTTCCAGAGCGCGGGTGCCGTTCGTGGTGCTCATGAACAACCGCTTACCCCGAACCCGTTCCGGAGTGCATTCCGCTGGCGAATTGCCCAGGTCGAAATCGTCCAGCTTCTCACCGCCGCGCTCACCGGCCAGCAACCGTCGTTCTGCCGGCCAGCGTTTGCTGACCCGGAACAATTCCTCAAGATCATCAAAGACCTGGATCGCCTCCGCCCCGGATTCCAGCGCCGTCGCCATGGTGGTGGTGGCGCGCAGCACGTCGATGACGATGGCGCAGGCGGGCATTTCCAGTTGGAGACCGCCCTTGCGGGCCTTTTGATTTAAATCCGGGACTTGATCAGGGGTGTGATAGACGAAGATTTCCATGGCGGTTGTCCAGTAACGGGGAGTTATCCCCTGAGGGAGGCATAAAGCCATTTTTAAAATAAGTGAAGCGGGGAAAATACGCCACAGCGCGCTCATCACCCCCCGCAAATGAAGGTGCGGTGTTGCAGATGGGAACCGTTGCTGGAACCGCGTGTTTCTTATTGCAACAGCCGCTCGAATTGCCGGACTTCCTGGGCGATCAATTCCCGTCCGGCGAAATCCCGCGCGGCGACCGCTAGCGGACTGTGGCGCAAAGCCAGCACCCGGTCTGCCGCGCGCCGCGCCCTGATCCACTCGCCAGCGGCTAGCAAAGCCACCACTTCGCGTTCCCACGCGGTCGCCTCGGCTTCAATCGCCAGCAGCACGCTTAAATCCGCGCCACAGCGATAGCAGACCGGTTCCTCCCTGAACCGGGCGCGACAAACCGGACAGCGCTCCATCACGACTCCAGATAGAACAGAATGTCAGACAGTTCGGCCATCGGCGCGTTGACGGCGGTAAAGTCCTCCGCCGTCAACGCATCGGTGATCTTTTCGATCAGATTGATGATGTCCTCGCGGTCGTCGTCGCTGGCGCGATCCAGCAACCGTTGAGCCTTCTCCACCACCGCCTGCGCCTGCACCTGAAGTTGATGCTCGGTAGGAGCGGCGGCCGCTTTGACGACTTCGCCCTCGACCGTTTCTCCACCGCCAAACAGAGCGTTTACCCGCGCCCGTGCGGTTTCCAGTTCGCCTTCCTGGAATTGGGTCAGCACGTTGTCAATGCGGATGGATTTCTCCAGTCCGGTTACTTTCTCCCGCGCCGTCACGTTCATGATGCCGTTCAGGTCCAGGGAAAATTGCAGAACAATCGGATTGCCCGCCGGAGCCTTGCTCAGATTCTCCACCGTAAACTGCCCGATTTCGATATTGTTCAGCGCGTCCGGATCCTCGCCCTGATAGACATGCACCTGCACCGTGTCCTGATGGTCGCGCAGGGTGAAAAAGACCTCGCTCTTGGTCACCGGAATCGGGGTGTTCTTATGGATGATCGGCACATAAGTGAACGGATAGGGCATCCCATTGCGTTCGCTCAGGGCGCTGGTGCCAAAGGTGTAGGGGGTGATGTCCACCAGCACCGCTGACACCGCTTCGCCCGCCAGCATCCCGGCCTGAATCGCCGCGCCGGTGGCGACGCACAAATCCGGGTTGACCTCGGCCCGCACCGTCAGCTCCAGATCGCCTTCCAGGCGCTCGGTGATGATCGGGGTGCGGGTGGCGCCGCCCACCAGCAGCACTTCATCGATATCGGAGACGGTGAGCTGGGCGCCCTTCAGCGCGATATGCACCGCTTCCAGGGTTTCATCAATGTAGCCGGCGATCATCGCCTCGTAGTCGGCCCGCGCCAGTTCCAGCGACAGGTTGACCGGCGCGCCGGCCGTCTCCAGCAGATACTCCTCCTCGATCCGGGTAAAGGGCTGGTCGGACAGCGCGATCTTGGCGGTTTCCGCCGCCCGGGTGATACGAGCCATGGCACGGCGCGATCCTGTGGGATCCGCACCCTGCTTTTTCAGATGCTCGACGAGGTGCTCAACGATTTTGGCGTCGAAGTCGTCGCCGCCCAGGTGGTTGTTGCCATGACTGGCCAGCACCTCGACCACGTTATCCTCGATACCCACGACCGACACGTCAAAGGTGCCGCCGCCCAGGTCGTAAACCAGCACCTTCTTTTGGCCCTGATGGTTGGCCTCGTAGGACAGCGCGGCGGCGGTCGGTTCGTTGATGATCCGCATGACCTCCAGCCCGGCGATTTCCCCGGCTTCGCGGGTGGCCTGGCGCTGGGCGTCGGAGAAATAGGCCGGTACGGTGATGACCGCTTTGCGCACCGGTTCGCCCAGATGCGCCTCGGCAATGTCCTTCAGCCGACGCAGGATGATGGCCGAGATTTCCTGGGGCGTGTAGGAGGCGTCACCGAGTTCAACCCGGTCGGCGCTGCCCATCCGCCGCTTGATCGATTTGATGGTGCGTTCCGGGTACAGCACATACTGGTTTTTGGCCGGCTCGCCCACCAGGATCGAACCGTCGTCCGCCAGCCCGACAAACGAGGGCAGGATGGGGTGATCCGGGGTAATGTCAAGGACCGTGACGCGGCCATGGTCCACCACCGCCACTTCGGAATTGGTGGTGCCCAGATCGATGCCAATGATTTTTTCAGCCATGAGAAGGAAACTCGGTTCAGGTCGGTGAAGATTCAGTCGATGGTGGGACGATGGCAGCCGGGGGTTCCGGTTGGCGGTTGACCTTGACTTCGGCCAGCCGCAGCAATTCGCCCTGCCAGAGGTAGCCCTTGCGCAGCTCCTCGGTGACGATGCCGTTGGCCAGGTCCGAACGGTGATCCAGTTCAGCGGCGCGCATGGTGTGGGGGTCGAGCGGTTTTCCTTCCGCCGCCAGGGCGACGACCTGCTGGGCGCTCAAAATCTGCTCCAGCCGGCGCAGGCTGATGTCCTGACCCTGAGCGACCGCGTGCAGAAGATCCCGTTCCCGCCGGCGCCGCCCCAGCCACTGTACCCACACGGTGGGGCGGTAGTTTTGCAGGACGCGCAAGCCGGCTTCGAACCGGTCGCGCAGTTCCACCAGTTCCAGCAGCACCGGTTTCAACGTCGCCCGCCGTTGCTCGGGAACGGCGTTGCGGGCGCGCTCCAGTTCGCTGCCGAGTTGGCCCTGACTGGTTTGCAGGGTCTCGAACACGGCCCGGAATTCATCGAGCGCGGTTTTCACCTGGCGCGATTCCAGGCGAACTTCGGTTTTCAGCGCCGCCAGTTCGGTGAACAGCGAGTACAGATCGGTCGGTCGGGCGTCTTCATCCGGTTCAACGGGGACCCCATCGGGCCGTTGGTCCAGATAGGCGCGGAAGCGCTCCAGCAAGGACTCTTTGGTTTCACTATCCATGGGGCGTTATTTCGGGTGGGTCAGACGGTTATTCAGCAGTTGTCGTAACTGGGTCTCGGATGGCCGGCGGCGCGGGCTGCCCGGTTGTTGCAGGGCGGCAACCGCCAGCTCGGTCAGCTCCGGGGTTTCCAGTTGAAACAACCGGTAGCGCAGCCGGTCGCGGCGAGTTTTGATGGCTTCGTAGGCGGCGCGAATGGCCTGAAACCGGGTCGGATCACGCTCCGGCGGATGCGCGCGCACCTGGTGCAGATAGGCTTTCTTGATAGCGTCGTCATCAGCGGTCGCGGCGACGCCCAGCAGGTCGAAGGGATTGGGCATGAGCAACTCCGTCATGTTCCGCGCCGGCCCCGGCCCTGCGGCGGCAGGGGGAAATCCGGCAATTCATCGATCAGTTTTTCGATGCTTCCGCCGAGCAGCAGGGTTTTCATGAGCGCCCGCTGGATTTCCGGCGGCACGTCCTCATCGGGCGGCAGATCGTCCAGGATCTGGTTGAGCATCTGCTCGCGCAGGACCGGCGGCAGCCGTTCCAGCTCCCGGCGAATCTCTTCCATCTCCCGGCGCATTTTCGGCGGCATTGGCAGGGACTGCGGCATCGCTGGCTCGGAGCGCGGCCTGCCCCTCGGCAAGCGGAACGGGAATCCGCCATCCATGAGGAAGCGTTCAATCAGCACCGCGGAGCGATGATCCTTGGCAGCGGCAGCCCGTTTCAGCGCGTCTTCCAGCCGGTCATCATCGCGCCCCTTCATCTGATACGGCTTCCCTTCGGCGCGACCATAGATCTGGTAGTAGATGAACAGTGCCCGGTGCGGCTGGAGCTCCAGCGCCCGGGTAGCGGCGTATTCCAGCAGACCGTAATGCGGGGCCTGGTGCAGACATTCGCACACCAGCAGCAGGTCGTCTTCGCTGGTGAGGGTCTTGATCGCCCGTTGCAACGGCTTTTCCAGATCTTCCAGCACCGTACCGAGATCTTTCAGCTCTTCTTCTTCGTGATAAGCGTTGATGATCCGTGCCAGGGCCAGCAGATCGGTGCGGCTGACGCTGAGTTTGCTCGGGTCGCCCAACTCGGCGTCACGCTGAAAATCGGCAGGCTCGCGCTTCAGGCGCAAGGCTTCCACCGCCAACCGCAGCCAGGCCAGCACTGGACTGCCCGCCAGCCGGACGCCTTCCCGCAGCCACTGCCGTCCCCGGTCGCGCTGGTATTGCTGCAACGCCAGCAGGCCCCGGTTGATTTCGATGACGCCGGTGCGGATCCTGTCCCGCTCCATCTGGCTGGCGCTGTTCAGTTCCTTTTCCGCCAAAACGTATTTTTCGGCGCGCATCTGTTTGCGGGCGTGGGCCAGGTGGGCATTGATCAGCACGGCGCGGGCCTTGCTGTTGATCGGGTCCAGCTCCAGCACCCGCGCGGCGAAACTGGCGGCCTTCTTGTGGGCCTTGCGGGCGGTGGCGGTTTTGACCGCCGCCAGCAACGCCACCGGATCGTCGGGGAAATGCTTGACCGCCTGTTCCACCCAGTGGTGACAGTCCTTGTCGTTGCCGACCGCTTGGTGCAGCCCGGCCAGGCGCAGATAGACATCGCGGTCGTCCGGGTCGAAGCGCAGGCTCTGTTCCAGGCAGTCGCGCAGCCGCTGGCCGTCGTCCCAGCCGGAGTCTTCCTTTTCCAGCAGCTCGGCCATGTGGCGCAGAATCAGCGCCGCGGTCAACGAGGGATCCGGGTCGCTGGAGTTCTGGAGCGCATGATTAGCGCACCCCTGCCAGGCGTGCAGGGCGTCGGCGAGCTGCTCGGCCCGCTCGGCCCGCAGCGCCTGCAACCGCTGGGTCTCGAAGGGGGACAGCGGCCCGAACTGCTGGGCGTAGGGTTTCAGCCCCTGTGGGTAGGCGAGCAACAGCGCCAGACCGCCGCGCCGGGCCTGCTCCCGGTCGAACAGCGCCAGATGGGTGGTGATGAATTCGAACTTCGCCTTGTCGCTGGAGTTGTCATTCAATCGCGCCCAGTCCTTGAGCAGTTTGAGCTGGGGCGCATCCAGACCGAGCAACCCGCTGGCCGGTTCGTGCAGGGCGGGGTCGAGCGCCAGCAGCGCCCGGGCGGGATCACGGGCGGCGCCGGTGCGGACCAGTTCGACTAAATCCTGATAGGGGGAGGTCGCGGGAATGCGCTCGATCAGAATCAGGGCGCCGGACGGATCGGTTTCCAGTTTCAGCAGCGCCGCCAGCGCCTGGCGCAGATCGCGGTAAGGCGAACGAATCGACAGGGCTTTCAGCCGCTCGCGTACAACCTCCTCGGCTTCACCCTGACTGTAGGCGCGCAGCGCGGCCTGAGCGGCCGCCAGATGCGTGCGCAGTGGAGCGTCAGCGGGGAGGGCCTGAAGCACGTCCTTTTGCCCGGCGAGGGCCAGCGCGGCGAGCAGGGTTTCCACCCCATCGGCAGTCGTCAGCCGGGCCGCGTATTCCTGATAGGCGCGCATGGCCTTGGCGTATTGGCCAGACCGTAGCAGCCAGTCCAGATACTGTTCAGGTTGCGGGGTCTGGCCGCACAGCGTCGGGAGGTTTTCCCACAGCACCGCGGCTTCCCGGTACATACCCTTTTGCGCCAGTTGCCGGGCGCGTTCCAGATAGGCCGTAGCCAGCGCTTCGCGCCAGCCCGACGCAGACTGCGGCTCGCGCTTGAGCAGCAGCTTGTAGACGTCAATGGCGTCCTTGTAGTCCTGGGCCGCCCGCAGGGCTGCGCCACGGGCGATCAGCTCGCGGGTGGGCAGGTCGTCGAGGCGGAGGCGGGGTTGAGGAGCGGGTTTACGCATCCCATGGCATCCTTGTGCGGGTATCAGGGCGTGGTAATGTCCAGGTCATCGTGCTGCGCCAGGGTGTGCGCATCGCTCAGCACCGCGCACCGGGCCTGTTCGGGCTTTAGCCAGGTTGCCGCAACCCGCTGGAGATCAGCCAGCGTCACCTGCAAAATGCGTTGTCGATAGGCGCGGCGCTGCTCCGGGCTGCGGCCGAAGAGCGCGCCGAAAAAGGCGCTGATGGCTTCGCCGGCAGGCGAGCCGGGTTTGTCAATCGCGGCAATGACGCCGAGTATCGCTTCTTCCAGCGCCCGGGCTGGATGGGGATGGGTGTGCAGCCAGTCCAGCGCCCGGTCAAAATCGGTCAGGGTCTCGGCCAGCCGGGGATCGCGGTAGGAGTAAAAGCGGAACGCGCCGCTGTCGGGATGATAGCCCGCACCCCCGCCGTAAGCGCCGCCCTGTTCGCGAATCGCCCGGTGCAGATAGCCGTTGCGCAGGAAGTCGCCGAGCACATGCAGAGCGGGCGCGTCGGGATGGTTCGGCGCGACGGTGGGATAAGCCTTGGCGCAGAAATTGATCTGGGTATTGACCTGAAAGCCCAGTCGGGGCGGCTGCGCTTCCGGGTCCGCCAGCGTAAACGGTTTTGCCGCAGCGTCGTGACCGGTGCGCCAGCGGGCGGCGAGCGCGGTGGCGAGATCGGCCTGGCGCTCGGCTTCGCTGACCACCAGCAGTTGCCGGGGCGCGCGTTGCAACCGGTCGCGCAGCCGGCCCAGCCGGGCGGCGAAGGCGGCCAGCGCCCCGGCGTCCGCATCGAGCGCGTCATCCAGCGCCTTGAGGCGTTGCAGGCCCCGCAACCCGTCCCAGCGGTGATGGAGCGCCGCAACCGGACTCAGGCTGGAACAGGCGGCGGCCAGCGCCAGCAGGTGGCCGTGATCGGTCACCGCTTCCTCGCGGTGCGCGCGAATCTGGGCGACCAGCTCGCGCAGCCGGGGCTGTTCATCGAAGCGGGGTTCGGTGAGGGTTTCCCACAACAGATCGGCCAGGGCGGTCTGGTTACGAGCCAGCGCCTTGCCGGCGACCACCATGATGCCCTTGACCTGCCGCACATCATCGATACCGCCCCGCACGGTGGCGCGGGCGCTGATCCCGCCCGTCACCGCCGCCTGCCGGGCCTGCGTGGTCCGATAATCGCGCCCGGCGCTGCCGATTTCGGGCAGGCAGGCGCAGAACAGCGGCAGCAGCTCCAGCTCCTCCGGCTCCAGCGCCGGCAGGTCAAGAATGGCCTGGAGGTAAACCATGCCGTTGGTGCCCTGGGCATACCAGGTTGCGGGCAGCGCGCCGACCGGGCGGGCCTCGCCGGTGGCGATGGACAGCTCCGCCGGCACGTCTTCCAGACCGACCTTGGGCAACTGTTCGGGATCGTCCTGCTGGCGCTGACGTTCGGCCAGCGCCAGCGCCTGGGCGATGATGCGCTGTTTGCCGGCGTCGTCCAGCGCCGTGCGAAGAGTCGCCAGCCGGTCGCGCTCCACTGCCGCCTGTTGTGCGCTCAGCATGGGATCCGGCGCCAGGGTCAACCGCACCCGGTGCGGATTGTCCAGCAGCAGGCGTCGAACCAGACGCGGGATGAAGTGAGGATCACGGCTTTCCACTCGAAGCTGTTCCAGCAATGGATCGCTATCCAGCGCGGGGAGCGGGTCGCCGCCGTGAATCGCCGGAGTCAGCGTTTCCATCAGCAGCCGCAGGCCGTAGGGAAAACCGTCGCCGGTAATTTCCCGTTCGCTCAATTCCAGTTGATGCAGGGCGGCGTCCACCGCCTCCTGGGCAACGCCCTCGGCGGCGACCTGTTGCAGTACGCTGAGCACGAGGCGTTCGACCGCCTCGGCGTGTTCGGGACGGGAGCTTTCCAACCCGCACACGAACGTCGCCTCACGGGTGGCGGTGTCGAACCCGCACAGCGGCGAGGGCGCGGCCCCCAGGTCGGACGTTTCCAGCGCGTGGCGCAGTGGCGAACTGCTGTTGTCCAGCAGCACATCGCTGAGCAGTCGCGCCCGCAGCGTCGCCAGCGGATCGGTGATCGGTCCCAGCAGCCAGCCCAGCACAATGTGGGTCTGGTCGCGCGGCTCCTCGGACGCGGCCAGCGGGTAATAGGCCAGATCGGCCCAGGGCGCGGCGTAGCGCTGTTCATCGGGAATGGCCAAATCCAGCGGCAGCGCCTGGAAGCGCTGGAGCGCCTGGGTCTCGAAACGGGCCTGATGTTCAGCGGCGGGAATATCGCCGTAGGTCAGGAACAGGGCGTTGGAGGGATGATAGTGGCGGGCATGAAACGCCCGGAGTTGGGCATGAGTCAGATCGGGGATCGCTTCGGGATCGCCGCCGCTGTTGTAATGATAGGTAATGGTGGGAAACAGCCGGCTTTGCAGGGCGTGTCCCAAGCGTTGCACCGGCGAACTGAGCGCGCCCTTCATCTCGTTGAACACCACGCCCTTGAAGGTCAGTTCCGTGGTCGGATCATCGGGCGTGGCGAATTCCAGCCGGTGGCCTTCCTGGGCGAAATCGCGCTCATCCAGCAGCGGGAAAAATGCGGCGTCCAGATATACGTCCAGCAGGTTGTTAAAATCCTTTTTATTCTGGCTGGCGAAGGGATAAGCGGTCCAGTCGCTGCTGGTGAAGGCATTCATGAAGGTATTGAGCGAGCGCCGGGTCATCATGAAGAACGGGTCGCGCACCGGGTAGCGCTGGCTGCCGCATAACGACGTGTGTTCGAGAATATGCGCCACGCCAGTGGAATCCTGCGGCACGGTCAGGAACGCGACCAGGAAGGCGTTGTGCGGATCGGCGGCGGCTAGATGGAGATGCCGGGCGCCGGTGGCGCGATGGCGGTATTCCTGAAATTCCAGCCGCAGGGCCGGGATGGCGTGACTACACAGGTGTTCGAAGGCGGGATGGGTCATGGATTCAGTTCGGTTGATGAGGAAGCGACGGCATAGCGTTGCAGATACCAGTCCACGGTCTTGGCGATGCCGGTGTCGAAGGTTTCCAACGGCCGCCAGTCGAGTTCTTCATCCATCTTGCGGGCGTCGATAGCATAGCGCCAGTCGTGGCCGGGGCGGTCGGTGACAAAATGAATCAGCCGGTCATGCGGGGCGTGTTCCGGGCGGCGTTCGTCAAGCAACCGGCAAATCAGCCGGGTAATGCTGATGTTCGCCCATTCATTGCAGCCGCCGATATTATAGGTCTCGCCCAATTGACCTCGGCGGATAACGGTTTCGATGCCCCGGCAATGATCCTCGACATACAGCCAGTCGCGGATATTGCTGCCGTCGCCATAAACGGGAATTGGCTGTTGTTGCAGGCAGGAACGGATCACAGTCGGGATAAATTTCTCGCCGTGCTGAAATGGACCGTAGTTATTAGAGCAGTTGGTGGTGACGACTGGCAGGCCGTAGGTATGGAAATAGGCGCGCACCAGATGATCGGAACCGGCCTTGGAGGCGGAATAGGGCGAATTGGGCGCGTAAGGCGTGGTTTCAGTGAACGGCGGGTCGTCGCGATGCAGCGTGCCATACACCTCGTCCGTGGAAATATGGTGAAACCGGCAACGCTCTGCTGTCTTTCCATCCAGCCAGTACTGACGCGCGGCTTCCAGCAAAGTGAAGGTGCCGACCAGATTGGTTTCAACAAACGCCGCCGGGCCGGTGATGGAACGATCCACATGGCTTTCCGCAGCGAAATGGGCCACGGTATCGATGGCGTGTTCACGCAGCAGCCGATCCACCAGCGCCCGGTCGCAGATGTCGCCGTGGACGAAAGTATGCCGGGCGGGATCCGGCAGTTCGCGCAGATTGTCCAGCGAGCCGGCATAAGTCAGCAGGTCGAGATTGACAATGCGGATGTCGGGATCGACGGTCAGCAGATGGCGCACAAAGTTGCAGCCGATAAATCCGGCGGCGCCGGTCACCAGCAGGTTGCGAGGACGATGGTCCATGGACAGCTCACTTGAGATCAAGGATTGAATTCGGCAACGACCGGGGCGTGATCGGAAGGCCGTTGCCATTGGCGCGGGGTTTTATCCACCTGGCAGGCCGTGCAGACCGCCGCCAGGGCCGGGCTGAGCAAAATATGGTCAATGCGCAACCCGAGGTTGCGGCGAAAGGCGGCGGCGCGGTAGTCCCACCAACTGAAGCTGTGCTCGGCCTGGGGGAACAGCCGAAAGGCGTCTTTTAATCCCAGCTCCAGCAATCGCTGGAACGCGGCCCGCTCCCGGTCGCTGCACAGCACCTGCCCGGCCCAGGCGGCGGGATCATGCACGTCGCGGTCTTCCGGGGCGATGTTGAAATCGCCCAGGGTGACCAGACAGGGATGGCGCGCCAGTTCAGTGGCCAGCATTCGCGACAGGTGGTCCAGCCAGGCGAGTTTGTAGGCGTACTTGTCGGAACCGACCGCCTGACCGTTGGGGACATAGAGGTTCAGAACCCGCAGGTTACCGACCGTCGCGCCCAGCACCCGCCGCTGGGGATCGGCCAGACCGGGGAGATCGGTGATCAGGTCGCTGGCGGGCAGGCGGCTGAGAATCGCTACGCCGTTATAAGTCTTCTGCCCGGCGAACACGGCTTGATAACCGGCGTTGGCGATGTCCAGCGTCGGAAAATCGGCGTCGGTGAGTTTGGTTTCCTGCAAAGCCAGGATGTCCGGTTGCTGTTCCCGCAGCCAGTCCAGCACCTGCGGCAGGCGCACGTTCAGCGAGTTGACATTCCAGGTGGCGATTTTCAAGGGTGGTCGTCAGTCAATTTTTCCAGCAGTGACTTAACATTCTAGCGCGGCGGCGCGTGATCTTCATTGCAGGGTGATTCACCGCCGGCCGGCGATAAGGCCCGGCGGCGGTTATCAACAACGGTCTACCGGAACGGGCTGGCCTCATCAATCCACGGGCCGGACCGGTTCCAGTCGGCTGCCGCCCGCGCCAGATCGGCCTCGGTGTCTATCCCCGGTGGCGGCGTCCCGGTCGCCTCGCTAACGTAAATGCGCAGGCCATGCCACAGCGCCCGCATCTGCTCCAGCGCTTCCGCCTGTTCCATCGGCGCTGAAGTCAGCGTCGGATACTGGCGCAGCACCGCCGCCCGGTAGGCGTACAGGCCGATATGGCGGAACCAGACGGTGTCCGTCGGCAGTTCGCTCAGCCCCGCGCCGCCCGCCAGGAACGCCTGCCGATGCCAGGGAATCGGGGCGCGGCTGAAATACAGGGCATAGCCCTGAGCGTCGCGCACCACCTTGACCGCGTTCGGATCGAACAGCTCCGCCGGTTCCTGGATTCGGGCGCACGCGGTGGCGATGCCCGCGTCGGGATGCTCGGCCAGCGCCGCCGCGACCTGCCGGATCAGCAGGGGCGGAATGCCCGGTTCGTCGCCCTGCACGTTGACCACCAGGGCGTCATCCGGCCAGCCGAGCCGGGTCGCTGCTTCCGCCAGCCGGTCGGCGCCGGACGGATGATCAGGCGCGGTCATGCACACGGTCGCGCCGAAACCTTCAGCCACCTGTCGAATCCGCACATCGTCCGTAGCGATCACCACCTCCTGCGCCCCGCTGGCCTGCGCCCGCCGGTAAACGTGTTCGATCAGCGGCCGCCCGCCCAGCAGCCGCAAGGGTTTACCCGGCAGGCGAGTCGAGGCGTAGCGGGCCGGAATGGCGACCCGGAAGGGCCGTTCGATCTCAGACAAGGGCTTCCACCTCGTCATCGCTCAGCGGCCGCGCTTCGGCTTCCAGCATGACCGGAATACCGTCACGGATCGGATAGGCCAGCCGGCTTTCCTTGCAGAGCAGTTCCTGTCGCGCCTTGTCATAGATCAGCGGGGCCTTGCTGACCGGACACACCAGCAGTTCCAGCAGTTTCTTGTCCATTGTCTTTTACCTCATTACCGATAGACGGGACGGGCGGGGTAGGCCGCGCTCGCCGATGTGCGCCCGGATGGTCGCGCCGGATGCCTTTGCCCAGGGCGATGGTCGCCAGTCGCTTGAGCAGATCTTCCTCGAACGCCGGGTCCAGTTGCGCAGTGACCGGCACATACCAACAGCCTTCCGGGGCGAAGGCCCGGCATTTTACGGCGTCCTTCTCGGTCATCAGCACCGGCAAATCCTGAAGAAACCGCAGGTTCTCGGGACGAAAGGCGTGATGGTCGGGAAAGGGGTGTTCCAGCAGCCGCAGCCGGATGCGGCGCAAATGGTCGAAAAACCGCCCCGGATCGCCAATGCCGGCCACCGCATGTACCGTACCGTGGCGAAAGCCGCTCAGCGCGGCGCTGACGCAGGGATCCGCCAGATTGATCGCTGTATCGCCGCGCAGCGACATCAGATATTCGCCGCCGCGCGCTACGCCGTTGCCGACCACGAAATCCACTTCGCGCAGGCGGGAGGGTGGTTCCCGCAGCGGGCCGGCCGGCAGACACGCGCCGTTGCCCAGCCGGCGAAAGCCATCCACCACCGCGATTTCCAGATCACGGCGCAGCCGGTAATGCTGCAAGCCGTCATCGCTGAGGATAACGTTACATCGGTAGGTATCAAGCAAGGTTTGCGCCGCCGCGACCCGATCCGGCCCCACCACCACCGGGCAGTGGCACCGGCGCGCCAGCAGCACCGGCTCGTCGCCGACCTGGCGCGGGTCGCTGTCCGCCATAACCCTCAGCGGCCACTGTTTTGACTGCCCGCCGTAGCCGCGACTGATCACTCCCGGTTGATAGCCCGCCTCGCGCAGCAGGTCCACCAGGCGCGCGACCAGCGGCGTTTTGCCAGCGCCCCCCACCGTGATGTTGCCTACTACGATCAGCGGTGCGGCAACGGCAGTGCTGTGGCGCAGACCGTGCTGGTAGCACCACCGCCGGACCCGCGTCGCCAGTCCGAACAACAGGCTCAGCGGCCACAGCAGGATCGCGACCCCGTTGAGGGAATAGCCGTAGCGATCCAGAAAGGTCATGGTTCACGGATCCGGCGCGGGCGCCGCGACGGTGGAGGACGGCGCGGCCGGCGGGTTGACCGTCGCGATAGCCAGTTGCTTCAGCCCAAGCTGACCGGCTACTTCCAGCACCGTCACCACGGCCTGATGGGCGGTTCGGCCATCAGCGCGCAGCGCCAGCGGGAGATCCCGACCCTGGGCCGCCGCTTGCAACGCGGTTTTTAACGCAGCAGCGTCGGCGCTCGCCAGCGCTTGCCCGTTGACGGCATAGCGACCCTGGGCGTCAATATCCACGTCCAGTTGCGCCACATGGCTCGGCAGCGGCTGACCGGCCGCTTCGGGCAGGCGCAAATCAAGTTCCGATTCATGCCGCAGGCTGGTGGCGATCATGAAGAAGATCAGCAGCACCAGCACCACGTCGATCATCGGCACCAGGTTGAGATCCGGCTCCTCGCGGCGGCGGGGACGCAGGTTCACGACCGCCGCTCCCCGGCGTCGATTCCCGCATCCAGCAGATCGATCAATTGCAGGGTTTCCTGTTCCATATGCACCACCAGCGTGTCCACTCGCGCATTGAAGTAGCGATAGAACAGCAGGCTGGGAATGGCGACCGTCAGGCCGGCGGCGGTAGTCACCAGCGCCTCGGCGATGCCCACGGACAGCAGGCTGAAATTGCTGTTGCCCTGCACCGAGACGATCTGAAAAATCTTGATCATGCCGGCGACGGTGCCCAGCAGGCCCAGCAGTGGACTGATGGCGGCGATCGTGCCCAGGGCGTTGAGGAAGCGTTCCAGTTGGTGCGTGACATGGCGGCCGGTATCCTCGACCCGCTCGCGCAGGATGTCCCGACTCCGACCGCGACAGGCCAGCCCCGCTGCGACGATCCGGCCCAGGGGCGAATGCAGCGGCAGCGCTTCCACCTCGTGCGCATCGACCGCGCCGCGTTCCAGCCAGCCATTCAGCGTCGCCAGCAGTTGCGCAGGCAACACCCGCGCCCGGCGCAGCGCCCACAGCCGCTCGATAATGATGGTCGTCGCCGCCAGCGAACAGGCCAGAATCGGCGCCATCAGCCAGCCGCCGGCTTTGATCAGTTCAAGCACCTGGGGTCTCCATCATGGATCGAAGAGTGTTCATCATACTGGATTTGCCTGGCGGGCCGCAGCCCTGTTCCCTGAGCGCGAATCCGCCATTTACCCCGCCTGCTCACGGCGCGGTCCAGTAATGGCGATGATCGCGCCGGTAGCGCTCCGGCTCCAGCGGTTGACCGGGTTCCAGCCGGAACGTCAGTGCGCCTTCGTCGGAGGCATTCAGCAGTGTGGCCCCCGTAGCCTGATAACGAGCGACGGTATCGGGACGCGGATAACCAAACCGGTTGCGGTAGCCGGTCGCAAACAGCACGTAGCGGGGCCGCACCGCGTCCAGAAACGCTGGTGTGGAAAAATTGCGGTGGCCGTGATGCGGTGCGACCAGAAGGTCCGCCGCCAGTTGGGTTCCATAGGTCGCGGCCAGCGCAATCTCCGCCCCGGTTTCGATATCGCCCGGCAACAGCGCCCGCCCCGTCGCGCCGTCCACTTTCAGCACGCAGGAGGCATGGTCGCCGCTGAAGCCGCTCTCTGGTGGATGCAGAATGTGGAACCGCACCCCGTCCCATTCCCAGGACTGACCGGCCCGGCAGACTTCCGCTCCCGCCATCGGCGTCTGTTCCAGCGCCGAAGTGAGAATGCGCGCCACCGGCATCAGTTCCCGCAGCGACCGCACTCCGCCCGTGTGCTGCGGATCGGCGTGGCTGACGATCAGCGTATCCACTTGAGTCGCGCCCTGCTGGCGCAGAAACGGAACCAGCACCGCCCGTCCGGCGTCCAGCGTCGTTCCCAGTTTCGGCCCGGTGTCATAGACCAGCACATGATGCTGAGTGCGCACCACTGCGGCCAACCCCTGACCCGCATCCAGCAGGGTGAACCAGAAGCCCCCCGGCTCCGGCGCGCTCGCCGGCGGCCACAGCAACGGCAAACACAGCGGCACGCCCAGCCAGCGCCCCGGCAGGCCGCGCGGCGCGAGCAGCAGCGCCAGACCCGGCAGCGCGAACGCCAGTGTCCACAGCGGCGGCGCGGGCCGGTACAGCACTGTTCCCGGCCATTGATCCAGCCAGAACAGGATGCGCCATAACCCGTCCATGGTCAGCGCCGCCAGGTCCAGCGGGATGGCTTGCGCGGCGGCGCCGAGCGGTTCCAGCAGCGCCGCCAGCACGCTGAGCGGCAGCACCGTGCAACCGATCCAAGGGATGGCGATCAGGTTGGCCAGCGGCGACAGGATGGGGAATTGCTGGAAGAACACCAGGGTCGGCGGCAGCATCGCCAGCGTGATGTTGAGCTGCACGCCGACCGTCTGACCCAGCGGTCGCCGTTCACGCCAGCGCCCGCTGACGCTGTAAAGAATCGTCGCCACCGCGCCGAAGGACAGCCAGAATCCCACCCGCAACGGCGCGCCGGGATCGACCATCAGCACCACCAGCAGCGCCAGCGCCAGAATGCGGCTGGAGACGGCGGGACGCTGGAGGATCAGCGCAGTCATGGCGACCGCCACCATCAGAAACGAACGCTGGGCGGGAACGGACAGTCCTGAAAGCAGGGTATAGCCGCCGGCTCCCAGCAGAGCCGCCAGCGCGGCCGCGCGGGTCGCCGGCCAGCGCAGCGCCAGCGCCGGAATCCCGCCCCACAAGGTCCAGGTCAGTGCGAACGCCAGACCCGCGATCAAGCCGATATGCGAACCGGAAATGGACATCAGATGCCCGACGCCGGTGCGGTTGAACACGTCCCACTGCCAGGGGGTGATACCGCCTTCTTCCCCCACTGCCAGCGCCGCCAGGATGCCTGCGCCCGGATGATCGGGCAGCCGCCGTTCAAAGGATTCAACAACGCGCTGGCGGTAGCGATCCAGTGGATAACGCTCGGATTGCGCCAGTAAACGCGGTGGTGGCAGGGTGCGAAGCGCGCCGGTGGCGATAATGCCCTTGGCGTACAGGTAACGCTCGTAGTCGAAACCGCCGGGATTGAGCAGGCCCCGCGGCCGCTTCAACCGCACCGCGAATCCCCAGCGGTCGCCGACCCGCAGGGCGGGCGGTGAATCCGTCGCAGTTCCGCCGCTTTCGCCCTCGCGCCACCACGCCAGCCGCAGGCGCTGACCAGCCAGCAAAGAGATCGATTGTTTCCCGGTCGTGGCCTGATCCACCACGAACTCAAACCGGGTATTGCGCCACTCCCGGTCGGGAAGGGTAGCGATCCAGCCTTCCACCCAGAGATCAGCGCCTTCCAGCTCTGCTGGTAATGCCATGGGCGGCAGGGCCAGCAGCAGGGCATACAGGAATCCCGCTGCACCCCAGGCGGGCAGGCGTAATCGGGGCAGGAGCGCCAGCGCCAGCAATACGGCGGGTAGCGCCAGCGCCCAGTTCCGGGAGGGCAGTTCCGGCAGCGCGTGCAGCAGCAGAACGCCGATCAGGAAAGCGATGGCTCCAAGGCGCATCAGAGATCGATCGTCCCGACAGTTCTAGCGCTGCTGACCGATGCGGGTCCGAACCGCCCGGTCAATCTCGCGCAGCAACAAGCTCCAGGCCACGATCATGAACCCTTCAACGAAGGACTTCGCCACCCAACTCCAGACGACCGAGCACTCGAACCGGCCCTTCGGTCAGCGGTTGTACGATGATCAGCTCGCCGGAGCGCGGAACGATAGTCGTCAGTGCGGTGATATTGACCTGATGCGTGACCAGCACCTGGGGCGGCCCGGTATAGGGGCGGTTGAGAAATGCGCGGAGTGCTTCGGTTTGAGATTCGGCGCGCTCCGGATGGGAAAAGAAGGAATCCAGGGGAGGAAAGGGTTCGACCGGTCCCAGGTTCAACAAGCGGGCGGTGTCCAGGCACCGACACCAGCGACTGGACAGTACGCGGGCAGTGGCGATGCCATTGCGGCGGAACGCCGCCCCCATCGCGCGGGCCTGTTGCCGCCCCGCTTCTGACAGATTGCGTTGCGTCGCACAATCCGCCACGTTGAAATGCGCCGGGTCGCCGCCGCCAGGCGCCAGCGCATGACGGAGAAGGCCAACCGCTGTCCCGGAACGCAGCGCCTGCCATAGGGTTTCTTCGGCCCACGCCGGGGCGCTGAATCCCAGGCAGATTCCGATTCCCAACAGGAACGACCAGTAACGCCAGCGTTCGCAGCCCATGGTTTATTTCCCCGTCGGCACAATCCGCAACAACGCTCCCTCGTCCTCATCGGTCAGTACGTACAGATACCCGTCCGGCCCCTGACGCACATCCCGCACCCGTTTGCCAAGGGTCAGTTTTTCCTCGCCGATGATCCGCTCGCCGTCCAGGTCGATGTGGCGAATCTGGCCGAACTTGAGCGCGCCGCTGAACAGATCGCCCTTCCACTGGGGATAGATGTCGCCGGTATAGAAGGTCAAACCACTGGGCGCTTTGGACGGCGTCCAGACGAGCCGGGGATCGGCCATGCCCGGACGGTGGGTTTCATCGGCAATCTTCGGTCCCCAATATTCAAGGCTATAGGTCACAACCGGCCAGCCATAGTTGCGTCCGCCTTCGAGGATATTGAGTTCGTCCCCGCCCCGTGAGCCGTGCTCGCTGGCCCAGATGCGCCCATTCAGCGGATGACGGGCCATTCCCTGGATATTGCGATGGCCGAGGGTCCAAATTTCCGGTTTCGCGCCCGGTTGATTGACGAACGGATTATCGGGAAGCGGCGTACCGTCGTCCTTTAACCGCAGCACCTTGCCAAAATACGTACCCAGGTTTTGCGCCTGATCGCGAATATTGCCATCGCCAAAGCGGGTTGGCGGATTGCCGCCATCGCCGATGCTCATGAGCAGGCTTTTATCGGGTAGCCAGACCAGGCGGGAACCAAAATGCTGCCCCCCGGATTTGGGATCGGCATTCTGGAAAATGATCGCAGCATCCCGCAGGGTCTGATCCTCCAAGCGGCCCCGGACCAGCGTCGTGCGATTGGCCTCGGGACTGCCGACGGCCATCGTCAAGTAGACCCAGCGGTTATCAGCGAAATCAGGATGCAGGGCGATGTCGAGCAACCCGCCCTGCCCAAAGGCTGATACCTGCGGCAGGCCCGCAATGGGTTTCGGGTCAAGCCGCCCGTCGCGAATCAGGCGCAGACGCCCAGGGCGTTCCGTGACCAGCGCTGAGCCGTCCGGGAGCCAGGCAATAGCCCACGGGTGACTCAGGCCGTCGATAACGACTTCCGCCCGCCAACCTGGAGCTTCCGGGACATCGCCGCTGATCGGCGCTGGCCCGGTTTGCGCGGCGCAACCCATGCTGAGCATACCCAGCAGTCCGAAAACGACGAGGGGTTTAAACCGTTTCATCAGGCTTCTCCGGTCAATTCGGCAGGGGTTTGGCGGGAAGGGAGCGGTATAGATGCTCAAGCCATCAGCCGCGCCATTTTCTCTTCATCCGGGGCCAGCGCCACTCCGCGTTCCGTGACCAGCGCATCCACCAGTTCCGCCGGGGTCACATCGAAGGAGGGATTCCAGGCCTCGGTTCCGGCGGCGGCGACCGGTTGTCCGCCCAAGGTCAGCAGTTCCCCGGCGGCGCGCTGCTCGATGGGAATTTCCGCGCCGCTGGCGATGCGCAAATCCACGGTGGATGTGGGTGCGACCACCATGAACCGCACCCCGTGATAACGGGCGGCGATGGCCAGATGATAGGTGCCGATCTTGTTGGCGACATCGCCATTGGCGGCGATCCGATCCGCCCCGACGATCACCCAGTCGATTCCGCCCCGGCGCAGCAGCGCCGCCGCCGCGCCATCCGCCAGCAGCGTCACGGGAATCCCGTCCTGCACCAGCTCCCAGGCGGTCAGCCGCGCGCCTTGCAGCCACGGCCGGGTTTCATCAACGTACACCCGCTCGATCAGACCGGCGGCGTAGCCGGTGCGGATGACGCCCAGCGCGGTGCCGTAGCCGCCGGTCGCCAGCGACCCGGTGTTGCAATGGGTCAGCACCGCGCCGTGCGAACCCAGCAGCGCCGCCCCGAGTTCGCCCATTCGCCGGTTGGCGGTCACATCTTCCGCATGAATCGCCCGCGCCTCAGCCAGCAACCGTTCCACCGGATCGCCGTCCGCCTCAGCCATCGCCTGCGTCATCCGCCGCAGCGCCCAGCATAAATTGACGGCGGTTGGCCGGGCGGCGGCGAGCAGCGCCAGATCCCCGGCCAGCGGCTCTCGCCAGCTTTCCGGGGTTTCGCTGGAACGGGCGCGGGCCGCCAGCACCACCCCATACGCAGCAGCAATCCCAATCGCGGGCGCGCCGCGCACCGCCATGGCGCGAATGGCTTCGGCGACGTCCACCACGGTCGTCAGCCGCAGATAACGCACCGTACCCGGCAACTGGCGCTGATCCAGCAGCTCCAGCGCGCCGTCCCGCCAGGCGACCGCGCGCACCTGATCCAGTGGACCCTCATCAATGGGGAGCAGGGGCATGACAATTCTATTCCGGATGGAAAAAAATCTCAGACCGATATCTGTTGTTATTCTGCAACAGGCCGGATTCACGTCGGGCAATCACAAGAAATTTCTTGCCAAAATGCCCAGATAGCGCGCAAAATGACGGCATTTATTGCTGGCACAACATTTTTTGCAATTCTGACACAACGTTGTATCATTACGTCATGACCGGCCGGCTTGCCGTTCCGGTATGTCTATCGAGTGGATGATCGCGGTTTAACCGACCCCGATCACCGCGATTCGAAGTTTGGACGTCACGTGCACAGAATTTTTAGTGCCTGTTTGGGAGAGTATACCGATGAAAGTGAAACTGCATAAGCTCAGCCTGGGTCTGGCTGCCTCGATGATGCTGTTCGCCGCGCTGCCCGCGCACGCGATCAACAAGTACGGCTGCATTTACGCTGTGGATCCCTGGGACAAGATTGTCAAGGATCCTTTCGGCAATTGCATCCGCACGCCGTACTGGACGCCCGAGAAGAACATTCCCGAGTGCGGTGGCGTCGCGGCGGTTGAACCCGCCCAGCCCATCGTCGAGACGCTGTCGCTGGGGGCCGACGCCTACTTCGACTTCGACCGGTACGACATCAAGCCCGCAGGCCGCGCCAAGCTGGACAAGCTGGTCGCGGACATGCGCCGGGTCAAGTCGGTGTCGTCTATCGAGATTGTCGGCCACACCGACAGCAAGGGCACCGTCGAGTACAACCTGCGGCTGGGCCAGCGGCGCGCCGACTCTGTGGCCAGCTATCTGACCGCCAAGGGCGTACCCGCTTCGATCATCAGCACCCGGAGCATGGGCGAATCCGATCCGGTAGCGCCCAATACGCTGCCGGACGGCAGGGACAATCCGGCGGGTCGGGCCTTGAACCGCCGCGTGGTTATCACCGTGACTGCTTCGGAATCCGTCATCAACTAAATCCGTCGCTGCCGGTTTTCCGCATCACCCGCGCCCCGGTTCGCCGGGGCGTTTTTTTGCGCCCCGAAAACGTCCGCCGCTATAATCGGGAGGCCCCGCCCCGGAGAATCTCCGTCATGCCGCAACCCGTCGCCACCTTGATCAATGCCCGCTGGACCATCCCAGTCGAGCCGGAAGAGCGGGTTCTGGAACAGCACACGTTGGCGATTGAGAACGGCCGCATTGTCGCCCTGCTGCCCCAGGACCAGGCGGCGACCCGCTTCACCGCTGAAACGACTCTGAACCTGGACCGGCATGTCCTGATCCCTGGCCTGATCAACGCCCACACCCACGCCAGCATGACCCTGCTGCGCGGTTTCGCCGACGACCTGCCGCTGCTGCGCTGGCTGCAAGACTATGTCTGGCCGGCGGAAGCCCGTTGGGTTGATCGGGAATTCGTGCGCGATGGCGCCCGGCTGGCTATGGCCGAAATGCTGCGCGGGGGCGTGACCTGCTTCAACGACATGTATTTTTTCCCGGAGATCACCGCCGCCGCCGCCCGGGACTGCGGGATGCGCGCCTGCCTGGGCCTGATCGCCGTCGATTTTCCCACTGCCTACGCCCGGAATCTGGACGAGTATCTGGACAAGGGCCTGGCGCTGCACACGGCGCTGCAAACCGAATCACTGCTCCATACCGCCTTTGCCCCACATGCGCTCTACACGGTCTCCGCGCCGGGGCTGGAACGGATTGGCCGGTTGGCCGCGGACCTGAATATTCCCATCCATATCCACGTCCATGAAACCGCTGCTGAAGTGGCTGATTTTCAGGCCCGCCACGGTTGCCGGCCGCTGGCGCGGCTGGAACAGTTGGGATTGCTGTCCCCGCGTTTACTGGCGGTCCACATGACTCAGCTTGAAACCGCCGAGATCGAACGGTTGGCGCAAGCGGGCGTCCACGTTGCCCATTGCCCGGAATCCAATCTCAAACTCGCCAGCGGCCTCTGTCCCGTCGCCCGGCTCGACGCCGCCGGAGTCCGCGTCGCGCTGGGCACCGACGGCGCGGCCAGCAACAATGATCTCGATCTGTTCGGCGAGATGCGCACTGCCGCCCTGCTGGGCAAGAGCGTGGCCGACGATGCCGCCGCTCTGCCCGCGGCGCGGGTGCTGCGCATGGCGACCCTCAACGGCGCCAGGGCCTTGGGGCTGGGCGGGGAAACCGGCTCGCTGGAACCCGGCAAGGCCGCCGATGTCATTGCGGTGGATTTGGGCCAGCCGGAAACGGAGCCGGTCTACCATCCCCTCTCGGCGCTGGTCTACGCCGCCGGTCGCCAGCAGGTGACCGATGTTTGGGTGGCCGGGCGGCGTCTGCTGACCGACCGGCGGCTGACCACGCTGGATCTGGCCGATATTCTCCAGCGCGCGCGCGCCTGGCGGGACAAAATTGATGCGGGCCACCGGGTGTAAATCGCCCCGCCGCCCGGTCAAACCCGCCAGATTTCTCTCACTCCTCGTAAAGCCAAGGCCATGACGACCGCGAAGCGCAATGTAGATGAACAGGAACTCGCCAAATTTGAGGCGCTCGCCAGTCGCTGGTGGGATCCTGACAGCGAGTTCAAACCCCTGCACGATATCAACCCCTTGCGGCTGGATTATATTGAGGAACGGGCCGGCGGCCTGGCGGGCCAGCGGATTGTCGATATTGGCTGCGGCGGCGGGATTCTGGCGGAAAGCATGGCCCTGCGCGGCGCACAGGTGCTGGGCATCGACATGAGCGAAGCGCCGCTGGCGGTGGCGCAACTGCATCAATTGGAATCCGGCGCGGAACTGGAGTACCGGCGCACCACGGCTGAGGAACTGGCGGAAAGCGCGCCGTCCAGTTTCGATGTGGTGACCTGCATGGAAATGCTGGAGCATGTCCCCGATCCGGCTTCGACGATCCGGGCCTGCGCGCAACTGATCAAACCGGGCGGCCATCTGTTCTTCTCCACCATCAACCGCAATCCGAAAGCCTATCTGTTCGCCATCATCGGCGCGGAATATGTGCTGCGGATGCTGCCCAAGGGCACCCACGACTACCGCAAGTTCATTCGGCCCTCGGAACTGGACGGCTGGACCCGCGCTGCCGGGTTGGCGATTCGCCACCTCACCGGCCTGCATTACAACCCGCTGACCGGGCGCTACTGGCTGGGGCCGGGGCTGACGGTCAACTATATGGCGCACTGCCGGCCTGAAGACGCGCCATGAAAACCGTCGCGCCCGCCTGCGTCCTGTTCGATCTGGACGGCACCCTGCTGGACACGGCGCCCGATCTGGCGGCGGCGTTGAACCGGCTGCGGGGCGAACTCGGCGAACCGCCGCTATCGGCCGCTGCGGTGCGGCCAACAGTGTCCCACGGCTCGCCGGGAATGCTGAAACTCGGTTTCGGTCTGGAACCCGACGATGCGCGGTACGCCGAACTGAATCCACGGTTTCTGGCGTTGTATCGCGAGGCGATTGCGGTCCAGACCGCGCTGTTTCCCGGCATGGCCGAAGTGCTGGCGCATCTGGAAACCGCCGGTATTCCCTGGGGCGTGGTCACCAACAAGCCGGGCTGGCTGACCGAACCCCTGCTACAGGCGCTGGAGTTGTGGGCGCGGGCGGCCTGCGTGGTCAGCGGCGATACCCTGGCCCAGCGCAAGCCGGATCCCGAACCGCTGTGGTACGCCTGTGAGCAGGTCGGCGTTGCGCCTGGGCGCGCGCTGTACGTCGGCGACGCCGAGCGCGATGTGCAGGCCGGCAACCGGGCGGGACTGGTTACGCTGGTGGCGGGTTTTGGCTATCTGAGCGCCGAGGATCGGCCAGAGGACTGGGGTGCGGATGGGATGCTGGAACAGCCGGTGGATTTGCTGGACTGGCTGGGCTGAGGCGGGCGCACCCACGGCAACGTCATGAGCCGCTTGCCGCCCCGCCTGCGCGCCCCAACCGGGGTTTCGCCGCGCTGGCCTACCGTCTACCGGATAGCCAATGCCACCAGACCCGCCAGGGTGAGGCGAACGAAGGAGCGGTTGACCGCGCCCACAGCACGGTGACGTTGTCCTGATGGAGATTGTGGTGCTCCGCCACCGCCGCCAGCAACGGCGGGCAAGGGGAGCTGTCAGGGTGGGCGCGACTCAGAATTGCGGCGATGTCCCGTTCTTCCAGGGTTAGCAACCCGTCGCTGGCCAACAGGATTTGATCACCCGACTGGAGCGGGTAGACCTGGCGCGGCAAATCCACCAACTCCAGTTCCGCGCCCGTGACCGCGCTGATCAGGGCGTTACGGTCGGGATGACCAGCAGCTTCGGCGGCGCTGATCTCACCGTTATAGACCTGATGCGCCAGGATGCTGCGATAGGCGTGATCCTGATTCAGCCGGATCAGCCGCCCCCGCCGCCAGAGCCACAGCGGTGAATCGCCCACACTGATCCAGTACAGACCTTCTTCCGCCAGCACCACCGCCAGCAGAGTACAGCCCATACCCTGCAACCCGTCCGGGTCGCTGGCTGCATCCCACGCTATCCGCTCGTTGACCCGCGTCAGCACCTGTTCCAAACGGTTGGGGATGGCGGCGGCCGATGCCGTATCGTAAGCCTCAATGAAGCTGCGCACCGCGAGCGCACTGGCCCTGGCCCCACCCCGTTCGCCACCCATGCCATCGGCCAGCACCAGCAGCAAATCGCCGGCTTCCAGTTCCGGCGGCAACTCGAAAATCCCGTAATCATCTTCCTGCCGGGAACGGCTGCCCTGCGCTGCGCCTTCGTCATGCACCCAAGCCATCATCCCTCCAGCCTCCTGATCTCAGTCGCTGTCGCGCCAGTCGAAATTCGGGCCGCAGAGCGGGACGAAGCGCACCTGAGTCTGGCCGAACCGCAAGGTCTCACCGCCCATCAGTTCCACCGACTCCTGAACCCGCCGCCCATTCAGCCAGGTCTCCGAGGCGGACGACTGCGCCAGGTAAAACCGGCGCGACCGGGTGGTATAGATGATGGCCGCATGGTTATCGGGCGCAATCGTGGTATCGCCAAAATTCAGGCGGACCCGGGCATTCGCGCCACTGCCGATATCGTTGACGCCATAGCCGAGCTGCACGATCCCGCCGCGCCCTGGGCCGGCAATGATGGCCAGCCAGCCAACGACCGGACCGGACAGCCCATTAAAGGGTTCCGTGACGGGAGAAGAGGCCGTTTGACGGGTAACGGGCGCCGGCGGCGCGGGTTGCGGCGGCGCCGCCGGTGACGCCACAGGGGGGGCAGCCGGCGCCGGTGCGGGCCGGGCTTTTTCCGTGGGTTCAGGGCGGACAATGCGGCGAGTCGGTTCGACTGGTTCGGGAGGAGGAGCCGGACCTTTCTTAAAAAAGCCACGATAAAGAGGCATAAATCTTTATCTCCTGTAGTCGTGCGCCCGGTTTCCGATGCATTCAGGCATCGTTGAGCCGAAAGTGCAGGCGTACTTCGCCCAGTTCCACAATGTCGCCATGCTTGAGCACCTGGCTTTGAATGCGCCGCCCATTGACCCAGGTTCCGTTGGTGGACAGCAAATCGAAAATTTGAAATGCGCCATCGGGCAAATGATGAATCTCGGCATGATGACTGGAAACCGAGTCGTTGTTAAAGTACAGATCGTTATCCGGGGTCCGGCCCAGTCGGCACAGCGGCGAACACAGCCGCAAATCACCCTTGCCGGGCGTATCGGTGCGAATGAAACGCGCCCGTACCGGTTGCATGGTTTCTGGCGCAGGGGATTGCCGGCGCCAGAACGGCCAGAACGGTATTCTCATTTGTTGTTAAACCCCGTCGAAGGTGATTCCCAGGGATTGACGGAGCGTGCTGCGGGCGCGCTCCGCGCCGGCGCCGGCGCGGCGACGATCGGTGGAAGCCGGTTTCGGTCACGACGGCCCTTGGCCCGGACCTTTTTGGGCGACCGAGACGATTCGGCGGCGCGCGCTGACGATTTAGGCGTTGCCTGTAGCGGGGTTGTGGGGCGGGTGCTGACGGCGGCTGACCGGGATTGCACTCGGCGGGGCGCCAGAGCCGGCGCCGGAACAGGCGCCGGCTCTGGCAACGCGGAGGGTGCGGGCGGTGTGGATTCCGGCGTCGGCTCATCCTGGAACTGGACCGGTTGTACCCTTTCGCCCTCCGGGTTGATCAAGGGGGGAGGGGAAGGGATGTCCGCGCTCACTGCCGGCTGAGGCTCCACAGGTGCGGTTTCTACTCCCGCCGGCGGTGGCGCAATCGTTTCGCCGCTACTCACCGTGGGCTGAGGTTGCGCCGGTGCGGTTTCCACGACCACGGGCGGTGGTAACGGGATAGCGGGGGGTGGGGTCGATTCCATTGGCGCTGGCTGGACCACGGGCGCGGTGATGGGCGCAGATTCAGCCATGCCGGATGCGGGCGGCGACGCCACTGGATTGATCAGCGGCTGTACCTGTTGCCCGGGCGAATCCCCGTTGGAAAGGGGTAATGACAGCAGTTCTGGAGTCGGCGCGGCGGGCCAGAGCCAGACCACCAGCAGCGCTATGACCGTTGCCATCGCCAATCCGCCCCCGGCCAACAGCGCCATCGGCGCTGTTGGCGCACGGTGCGGCGGATGGGGGCTGACTGCGGCGGGTACTGGTAACACTTCCCGGCGCCGGGTAGCGGTCTGCTGCGGTTCCACGTCCGGCGGGTTGTTTAAGAGCCAGTGGTGTTCAGCGCCCATGTCCATTTGCGTCACCGGTCCGCTGATGGGCGGCGGTCGGGTGACTGGGCGCGCTGCCGGTTCCTGGGGCGGCTTGGCGGTTCGACTGACCGGAGCCATGATCACGGTCTCGTCGCTCTGTTCCTCCCGCGAACCGGCCAGCGCGACCTGCATTTCGGCTACGTCGCAAAATCGCATTTCCGGTCGCACCGCCAGCGCCTGGTCGATTGTTCGCAACAGATTGGTGCTGTAACGGCCGCTGCCCACCGTAACCGCCGGTTCCAGAGTATCGTCCATCAGCCGCTCGGCGGCTTCCGCCGGGGTGTGGCCGGTCACGCAGCGATACAGCACTGCGCCCAGTGCATAAATATCCGTCCAGGCGCCATAACGGTCGTTGCGGGTGGTGTACTGCTCCGGTGGCGAATAGCCTGGCGTCACCAGACTCGTCACGTTCTGGGTGTGACGACTGATCGCGGCCCGGGCCGCGCCGAAGTCAATCAGCATCACCCGGTGATCGCTGGCGCGGACGTACAAATTGGCGGGCTTGATATCGCGGTGCAAATAACCCTGCTCATGCACCGCTTGCAGGGCCGGCAGCACATCCTCCAACAGTCCGCGCACTTCATTCTCGCTCAGGGTGGGGCTTTCATCGAGAATCGCGCTGAGCGGCGCGCCTTCCTCGTACTCCATGACGATGTAGGCGGTGCCATTGGCGCGAAAATAGCGTTTGACCCGCACCACATAGGGATGCTGAATCCGGGCCAGCACCCGCGCCTCGTCGAGAAAGCGCTCCAGGCCCCATTCGTAATCCGAAGTCTGCCCATCGGAGGCGCTGGATAGACCCTGGGTATTGGCGTGAACGGTGATGCCATCCGCGTCGCGGAATGACCATTCGACCGGAAAATATTCCTTGATGGCGACCCAGCTTTGCAGATGGGTGTCCAGCGCCTTATAGGTCACGCCGAAGCCGCCCGCGCCCAGAATCGAGTCGATCCGGTACTCGTCGAGCAGATAATCGGACGACAGGGCGTTGGCGCGGCGTGGACCGTTTTTGGAGGATGCGGGCGGAGAAGTGATGTCGGTGTTCATGACGGGAAACCGCGAGTCGCGTAAAACGGGTCGCTAGAAATCCGCGCTGTGAGGCGTGCGCGGGAACGGAATCACATCCCGGACATTGGTCATGCCGGTGACATAGCTGACGGTGCGTTCAAAACCCAGCCCGAAACCGGCGTGCGGCGCACTGCCATAGCGGCGCAAATCCCGATACCAGCGATAGGCCGCTTTATTCATTCCCAGTTCGTCCAGCCGCGCATCCAGCACCTCCAGCCGCTCTTCGCGCTGGCTGCCGCCGATGATCTCGCCGATGCCGGGGGCCAGCACGTCCATCGCCGCCACCGTGCGGCCATCGTCGTTCAGGCGCATGTAAAAGCTTTTGATTTCCTTGGGATAGTTCATCAGCACCAAGGGTCGACCCACCACCTCCTCGGTCAGATAGCGCTCGTGTTCGGATTGCAGGTCCATGCCCCAGGCGATGGGGAACTCGAATGATCGGTCAGCCCGCTCCAGAAGCCGAATGGCCTCGTGGTAATCCATGCGCTCGAACGGCGCGTTCACCACTTGTTCCAGGCGCTGGATGCAGGTTTTGTCGATGCGCTGGGCGAAAAAGGCCAGATCATCGGTGCGTTCCGTCAGCACCGCCGTAAAGAGGTACTTGAGCAGCGCCTCGGCCAGATCTGCATTGGCATGCAGGTCGGCGAAGGCGGTTTCCGGTTCGACCATCCAGAATTCGGCCAGATGGCGGCTGGTGTTGGAGTTCTCGGCGCGAAAGGTCGGGCCGAAGGTATACACCTTGGACAGCGCCAGACAATACGCTTCGGCGTTGAGCTGGCCGGAAACGGTGAGAAAGGTCTCGCGGCCAAAGAAGTCCTGGCTGAAATCAACGCCGCCCTCGACGGTGCGCGGCGGGTTGACCGCATCCAGGGTGCTGACCCGGAACAGTGCGCCCGCGCCTTCGCAATCGCTGGCGGTGATGATCGGGGTATGAACCCAGAAATAGCCCTGCTCGTGAAAAAAGCGCTGGATGGCCTGGGCCAGGCTGTGCCGCACCCGCGCCACCGCGCCGATACTGTTGGTGCGCGGCCGCAGGTGCGCCACGGTGCGCAGGTATTCGAAGCTGTGCGGCTTGGGAGCGATGGGATAGGTTTCTGGATCTTCAACGCCACCGACGACTTCAATCGTCTCGGCGCGCAGTTCCACCGTCTGGCCCTTGCCGGTGGAAGGGGTCAGTTCACCGCTGACGCGAATTGCGCAACCGGCGGTCAGGTGCGCCACTTCCTGGTGATAGTTGGGCAGTTCAGCCGGGGCGATCACCTGCAGGGGATCGAAACATGAGCCATCATGGACCGTGATAAACGATAGCCCGGCTTTGGAATCGCGGCGGGTGCGCACCCAGCCCTGCACGGTGATTCGCTGGCCTGGCGCAACCGAACCGCTCAGCGCGGCGGCGATGGAGTGAGTGGACATCGGGCAATCGACTCCCGGCGACTTCTAAAGAGCTTGACTGTACTTTTGCAAATAACAGGCCTTGGCCTGACCGATCCAGTCCTCGCGGCGGATGCGGCCGATGAATTTGATCGCAGCCTCGATCCGCTCAATATCCGCCTCGCTGAGCGTCGCCAGGTCACGGAAGGTGAAGACCCCGCTCGCATTCAGCTTTTTCTCCAGGGCGGGACCGATGCCGTTGATCAGTTTGAGATCGTCAGCGGACTCGGTAACGGGCGGCGGCGGTTCTACGATGATCGGCAGTTCGGCTGCTGCGGGCGGCGCCGTGGCGACAGCGACTGATTCCACGGTTGGAGACGGTTCGGTTGCTGGAGATGGAGACGGTTCGGCGACGGCGACAGCGGCGGGTTCCACTACTGGAGGCCGTTCAACGGCGGGAGCGGGAGTGGTTTCCATCGCGACGGATAGGGATTCCGCGCTGGACCCCTCGGGCTGGGTGAATCCACCGCGCCGCAGCACCGTGAAATAGTCGCTCCACCACTGGTTCTGGGTCTGAATCCATCGCTGTAGCACATCTTCCATCTGTCGCACCCAAGCGGCCATCATCTCCGGTGTCCCCTTTTCCTGGGCAACCCGCCGCACCCATTCTTCCACCCAACCGGCCTCCTGCTCCAGCGCCCGCTGCACGGCCGCTTCCCAACTGGACAGGTTCTTTAAATAGGTTTCCCGCCAGGCATCAACGCCGGGCGGCGGTTGCAACGGCACGGCTGAACAGAGACTTTCCCACAAACGCTTCTGGGCGTCGGTCCAAGTCTTGAGCACATCTTCATGCATCCACGGCTTCACAGTCGCTATCCTCCACCCGGTCAAATCATTCGGAACCGTCGCTGATGCTGCGAACAGCGCCACTCATAGCGCTCATCTTAGGGCCGAGTGCAGGCTAAAGCCAATCCGGTTCTTGGCCCTGCTTGCAGGATGGGCGCGCATCGTTTGCCTACTGATAATAGGCGACTGGCGCAATACCCGCTGACCGGACTGTTATAATCTCGCCCCTGCCCCCCGCCCTGCGCGATGGGCTTCCTCTCACCCGTCACCTTTTGGACTGACTCATCATGGTGTTTTGGCAGCGTCTGCGGGAAGACATTTACTCGGTATTTGACCGCGACCCGGCGGCGCGCAATGTCTTCGAGGTTTTGACCGCCTATCCCGGCATTCATGCCGTAGTTTTACACCGGTTTAATCATGCGCTGTGGAACCGGGGTCTGAAATGGCTGGCGCGGTTCCTGTCAGCCATCGCCCGCTGGCTGACCGGGATCGAGATTCATCCGGGCGCGAAAATTGGCCGGCGCTTTTTCATCGACCATGGCATGGGCGTAGTGATCGGTGAAACCGCCGAGATTGGCGACGATTGTACGCTCTATCAAGGCGTGACCTTGGGCGGCACCAGTTGGAACAAGGGCAAGCGTCATCCCACCCTCGGCAACAATGTGGTGATCGGCGCGGGCGCCAAGGTGCTGGGGCCGTTCAAGGTCGGCGACCACGCCCGCATCGGTTCCAATTCCGTGGTGATCAAGGAAGTCCCGGTGGGCGCGACCGTGGTGGGCGTGCCGGGGCGCATGGTCGAGGCCAGCGACAGTGCGACCGATGAAGTCCGCCGGGAAATTGCCCGCAAGCTGGGATTTGACGCCTATGGCGCGACTCCCGATCTGCCCGATCCTGAAGCTCACGCCATTAACCAGATGCTGGATCACATTCACGCCCTGGATCGCACCGTCCGCCAGTTGTGCCAGGCCTTGCGCGATGCCGGAATTGAGCCGGGCGACCTGCGCTTGCCGGATTTACAGTGCTGCGAACTGCACTCGGCAACCAGTCAAGAAGGCTGGACGGTCGAAGCCGGCGATCACCGGACGGCGTCCTGAGCGCGGCCATGCAGGCGTTGAGCGCGGCGGCGCGAGATCATTTCGAGCATCCCCGCCATGCAGGCGCTCTGGATGCGGAGGATCCCCAGGTCGCGACAGCGTTGGTGGGCGAACCGGTCAGCGGCGCGATTTTGCAATTGCAGGTGCGGGTGGATGCAGCGGATGTGATCACCGCCGCCCGGTTCCGGGCCTACGGGTGCGGTTGGCTGATCGCCTGCGGTTCACGGTTGGCGGAAGGGCTGGAGGGCCAGACGCTGACCGCAGCCGCACGGTTTCGCCATCACGCGCTGGTTGAAGCGTTGGGCGTACCACCGGGGAAGCTGTATTGCGCGGTATTGGCCGAAACTGCGCTCAAGGCCGCGCTGCGCCATCCGGCGGCGAAACCAAGCCGGCTCGCCGCTATCCAATCCGATTATCCTTAAAACTTTAGCTCTTGGGAGCAACCGTCATGACCATCACCCTCACCGAAATCGCCGCCGCTCGCGCCCGCGCCTATCTCGCCAAGCAGGAACAGGCCCAGGGCTTGCGGCTGAGTGTGCGCAACACCGGCTGTTCCGGCTACATGTACACCGTTGGGCTGGCTGACCAGATCGATGCCGATGACCAGGTATTTGAATCCCAGGGCGTCACGGTCGTGGTCAGCGCGAAAAACCTGCCGTATCTGGACGGCATCGAGGTGGATTACGCCAAGCAGGGACTGAATGAAGGCTTCCGCTTCAATAACCCCAACGCCAGGGAAATGTGCGGCTGCGGGGAGAGCTTTAGCGTCTGAGTCCGGCGGTCGGACTGTCCTTGACGGGGCTTTGGAAAAAGATCGGGCGGGAGGGGATGGTGTGCGCCGTCTAAAAATTCCGCCCCGGTATTTCCACTTTGCCAGGGAAAAATCCCCATTCATGCCCTGGTTTCTTCGCGTAAATCGCCGAGCTTGCGGGAAGAGCGGAAACGGGGGCGGATTCAGGGCGCAAGTTGAGCTTTACCACGCTTTCCTTATTACTGCGCACCCTGACTGTTTGCTTGGTCGTGTAGTCTTTTCCATCGACCCGTACCCGGGCATTGATCTGCCGGACGCCTTTGGGAACCTGAAGACGCAGGGCGTCGCTGGGCCGCTGGGGCGTTACGCCGCGATAGACGTTGTCCACCGCAATCGTCGCCCCTGGTGGGTCGGAGGTAATGACCAGCCAGGCGTTTCCGGCGAAAGCGCTTTGAATGCTGAACGCCAAGGCCATTCCGCCTAGAATTCCCCAGTGCATGTGAGTCATGATGATTCTCCGATGAACAAGCCCGCTGGTGGGAACGGGCTGGGTAGGTCTATTGCTAGAACCGGTAGATTAGGGATGCGTTAAGAGTGAATAACGTTTCGGTCATGGAGCCATTGTTAAATTTTGTCCCTCCAGATTGGCTTTCTTGTCTACCTCCGGACAGATCAAAGTCATAATTCTGATAATTAGCTCCAATTGAAAATCCCAAATTTTCAGTCAGGGGCTGCGTCCAGGATAAACCTAAAGAATAGGCATTAGAATTACCGTCCAGCTTTACATTATCGTCCAAGCCCCTTCCAACGATATAGGTATTCCGCTCAAAAGTACCATCCAAATAAGCATATGCTGCTCTAAAAGTAAGCACTCCAGGTTCAATGGGAAGTGAATAGGAAACGCCTAGAAAGGGGCCATCCTGTTCAAAGGTGCCATTCCATTGTTCAGTGATAGTAGTGCTATTGACTATGTTGATTCTGCTTACCGTCTGATCCCATTCAGTATTTCCCGATTTGTAACCGGCAAAAATGGACCATTGTTCTGTAATCATGTAACCTAGAGAAATAGCCCAGTCATCATGCTGGGCATTAACAGCGCCGATATGATTACCTACACTATCAGTATGTCCGGAATCCGCTTCTTCATTCGGTGTCGATTGATAGTACAGGTCACCAAAAAAAGCTCCACTGGCTACCGTTGCGCCAATTCCAAATATTGGCCCTGAAAATTGCAATTTTGTGTTCTTTGCATCTATGAATACAGGGCGCTCCAGAATTTCACCATTTTCAAGTATTTTAGTAAAATTCCCTGATTTGAGTTCATAATCCGCATATCCGACATACACTCGCGGCTGAAAAACAGCATCTCCCCACGAAAATTCTTCCGCTGAAGCTGCCAGCGACGCGATACTCAATACCATAACTGAACTCATCAGCTTGGTTTTCATACTGCATACTCCCCTTAATTATACACGGGTTTATCCTCTCAGGACGAGGATGCTTTGCCGGATCATAGGAATCCGGATGATTTTCAAGATTGCCTAATTTCAGCCTCTTTAAAATGTTCCAAATACACGCGGTTTGGTCGGTTCAGATGGTGGTTTCGGCTTTGGTTCCGGTGGTGGTTCCTGGCGCTGTTGTTCAAGTTTCCGTTGTTGTTCCTGACGCTGTTGCTCTTTCCGCTGTTGCTCCAGTTTCTGCTGCTGTTCTTGCCGCTGTTGTTCTTGCCGCTGCTTTTCGTGTTGTTTCAGTCGCTGCTGTTCTTGCCGTTGTGATTCCAGGCGCTGTTGCTCTTGACGCCACTTTTCCAACCTCTGCTGCTCCAGGCGTTGTTTTTCCTGTTGCCGTTCCAGGCGCCGCTGCTCCTGACGCTGTTGCTCTTGGTTTTGCTGTTCCAGTTTTCGCTGCTGTTCCAGCCGCTGCTGTTCCTGTTGCTGCTGTTCCAAGCGCCGATCTGGGCGCTGTCGCGCCGCCGCCCCTTCGGCTTGCACCTCTTCCCGCAGACGCAATAGTTCCGCCTGGTTTGGAACTACAGCCAGTCCTTTTTCAATCAATCTCAGGCTCTCCTGCAACGCCCCCGCCAACTGTTTCTTTTGCGCCTGTTGCAAATATTCCTGGGCAATTTGCTCCAGCCCCGCTTGTGCTTGAGAATTATTCACATCCAGTTTAAGCACTTGCCGATACATCGCTTCCGCATTGTTCCGTGCTGGAGTCGTAAACCGCTTGGCTTTTAAATAAATATCCGCCTGTTTCAGCAGTCGGGTAATCTCCTGCTCGCGCTGTTCTTTTTCAGCCTGTTGGCGGTTTTTGGCAGCAATGTCAGCATTCACATCCTGGCGCAAGCGTATTAAGCCTTCATGGTCTGATACCAGCGCTAAACCTTTTTCGATCCATTGCAGACTGGTGGTCTGATCACTCTGGTGACGCGCTTCCAGTGCCTGCGCCAGATATTGATCCGCTTGCTGTCGACGCTGGACCTGTTCAGTCTCCTGCCGTTTCGCCGTCTCAGCCTGAAGTCGCGCAGCCTCTTCCTGCTGACGTTTAACAGCTTCCGCTTGTTGCTGGGCTTGTTCAGCTTTCTGCTGTTCCGCTATCGCTGTTTGCCGCCGTATTTCTTGTTCCTGCTGGCGTTTAACAGTTTCCGCCTGTTCGCGTTCCTGCTCAGCTTTTTTCCGTTCCGCCTCCATTGCTTGCAATCGCTGTTCGGCTTCCCGCTCCTGTTGGGCCTTCGCTTCAGCGATTGCACGTTCAGTATCCCGGCGCAATTTCGATAATCCCTCATGGCTTGGAACCACTGCCAATCCTTTATCAAGCAACTCCAGACTTTCCTGCAACGCCCCTGCCGACTGTTTCTGTTGCGCCTGTTGCAGATACTCCTGGGCAATCCGCTCCAGTCCCCCCAGCGCCTGCGTATTACCCGCATCCAGTTTAAGCACCTGCCGATAAGTTGCTTCGGCATTGTTTTCCGCCGGCGTGGTGAACTGTTTGACTTTTAAATGCACCTCGGCCTTTTGTAACAACGCCTTGATTTCCTGGTTGCGTCGCATCTGTTCTATTTGGCGCTGCTGTTCCACTACAAGCTGAGCGCGCACCTCTTCCCGCAGACGCAATAATCCCTCATGGTTTGGAACGATCTCCAATCCCTTTTCAATAAATTGGGCACTGGTTGCGTAGTCGCCCTTACTCCGCGATTCCATCGCTTGCGTTAAATACTGCCCGGCGTCCTGTCGCCGCTGTTCAGCCGCCGCCTGCTGACGAGTCTTTTCGGCTTTCCGCTGTTCAGCTTCTTCCCTCTGACGCAATGATTCTTCCTCACGTCGCTGCTGCTCCGCTTCCGCTTGAATCTGTTGTTCAGCCACTCGCGCCTTGACTCGCTCGCGCAACGCCAGCAAACCGGTATGATTGGGCACTGCGGATAAACCCTGCTCAATATGCACCAAGCTGATTTCCAATAGACCTTCCTGGAAACTATTCTGAGCTTGTGTAAAAAACTGTTCGGCTTGCAACTGAGATTGTTTTCGCTCCTCTTCCTGAGTTTTTTGGAGCCTGATAGTGGCGATTTGCCGTTCCACCTCCTGACGCAGCCGCAATAACCCTTGATGCTGTGGAGCAGCCGTCAGACCCAGTTGAATCTGTCTAAAACTTTCCTGTAAGGCATTAGCATCCAGTTGTTTTTTTGCCTGTTCCTCGTATTGATCAGCAATTGCCTTTAATCCAGCCAGCGCTTGGGCATTCGCTGGATCGATTGCCAGTACCTGTTGATAAGTCGTCTCTGCATTATCCCCGTTGGAATCACCTGCCAACAGTCCCGCTTTCCGTTGGATGTCAGCCAGTTTCAATAAGGTTGTGATTTGCTGATTGCGCTGTGTCTGTTCAGAAAGATCAACAGGTTGCTTGACAGGCTGTTCAATTGCCGATTGATCTACGGAGGGCTTGGAAAAGAAGATAAAGGGAATTGTAATCAATAAAATCAGGATGCTTGCTATGCTGAGAATAAGCCATGATTTTTTATTGTCTCAGTTTGCTAGTAAAAACTATGGACTTTAGTCCAAAACTTTTAGTGTTAGGACTTTCGCTTGGAAGGGTCTCAATCACTATATATGGTATATATTTCGCTAATTATGCAACTATATG